>ENA-OYWM01000003-OYWM01000003.1-human-gut-metagenome-genome-assembly--contig:-NODE-3-length-171703-cov-12.238412_pt1 | contig 171703 bp, 138 predicted proteins | sample MGYA00244174_ERZ653405 | MGnify/ENA primary metagenome ERZ653405 (study PRJEB26926, sample SAMN06165104) | human gut metagenome | biome: ENVO:00009003; feature: ENVO:2100002; material: ENVO:00002003...
ACGAGATGACGTCGAGTCTCGTGGGCTCGGAGATGTGTATAAGAGACAGAAGTGGTCGTTGGTCGGTTTCGTTGCGTATGTGGCGGTGCATTTCGTGTGTGCCTTCATCGGTGGTGTGGTGACGGGTTTAGGCGGTATTCTGCCCATGTTGGCGGTTTTGGCGGTGGTGGTTTTCCTTATCCGTGCCGTGTGGCGCATCCTTTCCGCTTTCCTTTCTCTTTTCGTGCTTGCCCTTTTCATCATTCTTTTTTGCGTGATACTCTGAAACGAAATATTAATCATCTAAAAAAACAATCCATTATGAACAAGTTACATTTATTGGGAGCGAACAGAAGTTACGACAGAGACGAACAGACCGTTTCAGTCAATCAAGTGGTAGTATTGGAAGGCTACAGCTACGACAGCTATGTAGTATATGAAGTGAGCCGCAGCAAGTGGGGAATAACCTATCATCTTATCAACTTACGAACCTACGAATTTCACACTTCCGACCTTATCCGGCCCTTGTCGGAAAAATTCGGGATAGGCATCTATTATGATGATGCGAACCCCAAGTTTTTAGACCCGTTGGAAACGGCAGTCTTACTCACTAAGGCAACGGAGAAGAAAACGGAGGATGACAGAAAAGCGGAGGAAGAACGGCAGAGGAACGAACGCACCGCAAAAATCGGTGCGGAACGCCTGCGCCCCCTTATCCCGTTGGATGCAAAAGCCGTGATTATCGGTGAACTACGGGTGAGCGAGTGCGACAGCTATACGGACTACTACGACTACCGTATAGAAAGAACCGTGATTTTAGGCTTTTCCACCCATACACGCAACCTCTTTTCAGAGATGCGCAAGTATGCCGCCAATTTTGAGGGAACGGCTTATTTGGCAGAGAACAACAAGGAATACGAGCACCGTGAAAATTACAGCATGGGGGACGGCATGTATTTGGGACGCAACAAGTACAACGGTTGGACGATTTCAAAAGAGCCGATTTACGACCTTGGAAAGTTCATGGAGAGATACGCCTGCACCGCAGGGGATGAAGCCAACATTTGTCTAAAAGCACCGCAAAGGGAAGACGAAACGCAGCAGCCGACAACATCCGCAGACCTCTCAACGCTCAATATTGAAATTGTGGAGTATAGCGAAAAGGCGATAGCCGTATTCGGGGATACCAAGCCGATAAAGGACGTATTGAAAGGTCTGAACGGTCTGTTCCGTGCGAACCTCACCCATAACGGTGAAAGGCGTGCAGGGTGGATTTACAGCCGGAAGCAGGAACAGAAAGTACGTGAGACGCTCGCAGCATGCATCCATGCATGACTATACACAAAGTATGGCGGAGCAATCCGCCATATTATCAAAGAACTTCTAAACATACGATGATATGAGAACAGAAACAAGAACATATACCCTTTATCAGATAACCGAGTTATCCGGGGAAGCCAAAGAAAAGGCGCATAACGAATGGTTATGCAACCGATACTTTTACGGTTGGACAGACGAGAACCGTAAAACGTTCGATACCTTTTGCGAACGCTTCGGCATTGTGTGCGGTAATTGGAGATATGATGAATCCCATTATAGCTACCACTATCGGAGCAGGCAGGAAGACTACATAGACAAGTTAAGCGGTTGGCGGTTGGCAACCTATCTGACAAACAACCATTGGAGCGACCTATATACGCCCAAATTCTATTGGAACGGCAGGAAAGGCAGAAAAAGCAGAATACTTGTAGATACTTGTTGCCCCCTTACGGGCTATTACATAGATGACTGCATTCTCGATCCGATTTATAAGTTTTTGGAATCGCCCACCGAAACAGTCACGTTTGACAGCCTTATGAACGATTGTCTCGACAGCTTTTTCCGTGCTTGTCGGGATGATATGGAGAGTACCCAAACATTGGAATACTTCACGGAAGAAAGTAACGCCAACAATTGGGAATACCTTTCGGACGGAAAACTATTCAATTAACTATCAACATTTAAAAACTTATCATTATGAAAACGAACAAAAAAGTACAGAAAATGAACAGCGTTCAGAAATCAGAGAAAGAAACGGCAGTAAAAGTAACCGCTTTGGCAATCATCCCCAAACCGATGACATTACTTTCACCGCAGAATATGCCCACGACTGCCGGAGTAACGGAAGCACCCGAAACGGTAACCGTTCCCACCGTTATGGAAGAAGCACCGCAGCAAGCCACGCCTAAAGCACCGCTTGCAACGGCTACAGCCGAAACCGACCTTGATATTACAACCGTGTATCCGAGCGCAGACAACCACCGCAAGACCTTCAATGACACATCCTTGCAGGAACTTGCCGACAGCATTCGGGAAGTAGGCGTTTTGCAGGCCATTGCGGTACGCCCACGCACGGCAGGAAATTATGAAATCATCTACGGTGAACGCCGCTACCGTGCCTCATTGCTTGCAGGAGCAAAGACGATAAAGGCAACCATATATAATAATGTAACAGACGATGAAGCGGAGGATATGTCACTAAGTGAAAATTTACAGCGTGAGCAGGTGCGTCCCACCGAAGAAGCGAAAGCGTTCAAACGCTTGCTTGAAAAGGGCAGGTATGATATGTATTCACTTGTCAGCCGTTTCGGACGGAGTGAAAAGTATATCTATACCCGTCTGAAACTGAACGAACTGTATGCGCCTATCGGTGAACTGCTGGACAATGAAACAATCACCGTCAGCGTAGCCGAGGAAATAAGCACCTATGAACCCAATATCCAAAAAGACGTTTACGAGAAACACCTCAAGGAAGACAGCGGAGATAATTGGACGGGATACACATTGAACCTTTTCAGAAAGCATTTTGAGAAATGTTATACCACCGATCTTGAACAATACAAGTTCGACAAGACGGAATGCAAGGCGTGTGTACACAACGCAGCGAACTATAACCTTTTTGCCGAGCATAACGGGTGCGGACATTGCACCAACCGTAAGTGTTTGGAAACCAAGAATGCCGCATTTGTGGCAAAGGAGACGGAGAAGCTATTGAAATCCGACCCGAAATTAGTAATAGCCCGACCTTATTACGGAAGCCGTAACGATACGGCACTCCAAAAATTGGACAGGAAAGGGCATGAAATCAAAGACTTTGATTACAACGTGTCGGCAAGAGAATTTCCCAAAGCACCCGAAGCACCGCAGAAGGAACGGTTCACCGAACCGACAGAGTATGAACAAGCGGTACGGACCTTTGAACAGAAAAACGAGGAATACGCCCGAAAGGTGGAGGAACTGAACCAAAAGAAGGAAGAAGGCAGGATAAAGACGTATGTAAAGGTAGGACAGACAGAACCCGAACTTTGCTATGTGGAGATAAACAAGAAGGAAACCGCCCCCGTCACCATCGGGACATTGCAGGAACGGGACAAGCGTTTCAAACAACTTTCCGTTGAAAAGATTGTAGCCGACACAAAGAAAGTTGTCCGTGAAAATGACTATCCCGAAAGCCCGTTCACGCAGTACGAGGACGGAATGCTTTATTTCATCATGCTGACCAAGCTGCAAAGAAAGCATTATCCGCTTTGCAGTATCAAAGACCAGCCGATGCCATTGGACGAGAAACAGCGCATGAGGATTGTAGCCAAGCTGACGGACGCACAGAAAACAGTTATCAAACGGGACTTCATCAACCATTTTCTTTGTGAGGGCGCTTACGGGGACAACAGCGCATCCAAACTGTTACGGGATTTCGCAAACATGCACTTCCCCGACCAGTACGGACTTGCCAAAGCCACCCACGAGGAAGAATATCAGAAACGGCATGAACGTTTGGACGAGCGGATAAAGGAGATGAAGAAAGCGGAAAAGGCGGCAGCGAAAAAGAACGAAAAGCAAAAAGTTTCCCCTTCATTGCCCCATGATGATAAGGCAGCTTGAATGTATAATATTGAAAGGTGAAATTTTTCACCTTTCAATATCCAATCCGATTTTTAATTTAACCTTATAGATTGTAACATTATGGAGAAAGAAGAAATGATTGATACCATCAAACAATTTGCGTGTTCTTTGGCAGAAAAGGAACTGGCAGATAAATACGGGAAATTACCCGAACAACTGATGACTAAAGGAGGGACATATCGTTCCAAATATCAGGATGAATTTAACAAGTCATACGATAGGTACGAAGATAGGCTTATCCGTTTATCGGGAAAGAATGTAGATGAACTGTTCGTATGCGGGTAACTGTTTCATGTGCCGGAAACTATCATCCGGCACATATTTTTCCCCGTCTTGAAAGAACAGAGGGCAGGGCCGGACGACCCCACCCACACCGCCACCGTAATCACCAAATAATTGTAACCGTATGAAATACATCAGAATCTCCCCGAATGTGGAATATTCCACCGATACGGATTTTTTCCTCGAAAATCAAATCATTTGTATTGTAAACAAGGAAGGCACGAAGTTTTGCAGTCTGATTGAAAACCGTTTGTTCATGCGTTCCGAGAACCGTCATATCAGCAAGCGGATGCAACTGGACATCATGCGTGAAATCCATAGTGACATCTGCCGCCTGTGCTATGGCGGCGAACCGGTGGACTGACCTGCCACACCCCACACCTGAACAGCTTCCCTTAAAAAAGTCGGGCAATCCTTACGTGATTGCCCGGCTTTTTTCTACTTTTGCGTAGTTGAATATAAAATCAAGAATATTATAAGATTAGAAATAATTGAATGATAACATATTAGAATAGCTTTTAGCTGTTTATTCCCGAACACGAAACGACCAATTTTAATGCAGGAGGATAAACGGGTAAGGTCCTTGTCGTACACTTATGGCACGGGCTTAACTCGTCTCCTGCGAGGCGCTTGGTCGTGCCTGTGTTCAGACTTGTTAAGTACCGTGCTTTTTCTGTCCGGTACATAGCAGGAAATTACGGACAAGGTATTAATTAAAAAATCATAGCAAGATGTACAACAAGAACGTTGCCATAACAGGCTGTACCATTGAAAAGACAACAAAATACGACTACTTCAGGGAAGACAAAATCCGGATGGAACTCTACCGGATCATCCTTTCGTTTTATAGTGATGGCTGCCGCACATTCACCTGCAATCTACATTCCTATATCGGATTATTAGGGGCAGACACGATAGTCATGCTGCGTGAAGCGGACAAATGCCCGGAGATAATTCTTTCGGCGGTCATACCCGCAACACCGTATCCGGCAGATGCCGACAAGCTGTATCGCGCCCTATATGATGACTTGATGAAGCAGGCGGACAATAAAGAAGTTCCTTCAGAAAAAGATAGCACCGGAAAGGCATTTGCCGACTATCATCACATCGTCTGTTTTTATGACGACTTTTCCGAAGAAATCAGGCAGGTGCGTGCGTCTGGTATTCCCTATATCAATATCCGTAAAATGATATAGGCATATATGCCTTCCCGCACCTTACAGCAGTTTTTCCAGCCGTTCAATCCGCTTTTCCGTAGACGGATGCGTACTCATAATATATTCGGTAAAAGTCGGGCGTTCACTGTAAACGTCTTCCGTTCTTTTCAACCGGCGGAGGAAAGAAAGCAGTCCTTCACCGCAGCCATAACGCACGGCATACGTGTCGCAACGGTACTCGGCATATTTATTGATATTCACGTCAGCTATCCGGCTGATACCGTAAATAATCCGATGAAGCAGTTTATAAACGGCCCACCATATCTTCGCTATAAGTTCACCCACAAAACCCAATGCCGGAACTAATGCAAACACCATGCTGCCGATTATCCCGAATATCAAAGCCGGAATAAGAAATATACCGTAAAGGCAGCGGTAACCGAACGACTCCATCGAGAATAAAAGCACTTGATAGACAAAGTCGTAATGGGAAATATGTCCCACTTCATGGCTGATGATGCCCTTCAGTTCCTCATCCGAAGCGGTGGCGAGTACTCCGCCCGTCAGTCCTATCGTGTTGAAACCGAATGCGGCGGCATTTACCCGCACGTCATTGTTACGATAAAGTTTCAGTTTCCGGTTCACACCCATTTCCGAAAGCAACCGTTCCAGCCTCATGCGGTCGGAACTGTTCAAAGGACGATACCCTTCTTTTCTGCGTAGCATCCACACATTAAGCGGAGAAATGGAATAAAGGATGAATAACAGTAAAAGATAGTATGGTAACGTATTGACTAAATAGGGAACCAGCCCCTCATCAAACAGACTCGGTATGTACGCCGGCCATATATGACGCAAGATTGAAAGCAGCAATGCGTAAAACACCGTAATAAAGACAAAATTCACTATCGTGACATAGGCCATCAGCAACAACTTGCTGATGATGCGGAATATTCTGAGTGTTGTTTTCATGCGTATATGATTAATTTATTAACTTCCGGCTAAATATAAAAACAAATTTTGCGCAATCCGGAACAATTACTTATTCATTTATTTTCATTAAGCAAATTTCATAAAACAAGAGACGGCGGGATGTCCCGCCGTCCTTCCTGATAGGTACTGATAACAGCTATTTTTCTGCCGTACCGCTTTCCACGTCAAACGTTACCGTCAGTTCACTTTCCCGTCCGAAATTATCCCGGACAAAGAATTTCAGTTCCGAGCGTTTGGCACTTGTCGAGCGGTAAAAAAGAGTGAATACCTGCCTCACCGGATTTTCTGCATCCAGCCCCGGCACTTCCGCCAGCGGCCTTACTTCCCGGTTGACGAGTTTCACGCCTTCGCAGTCCGTCACCTCTCCCTTGCCTTCCATCTGAATGTAGCCGATTTCATACTCCGCCTTTTCATAGTCCCCTTCACGGTCCAGATAAAAGCGTATCTCCACCGTTTCATCCGTAGCAATCTGCTTTTGCAGATACCACGACGAGAGACTGAAATCATAGTCCTGCCGGATGTCTATCCCGTCGTTACATGAACCGAATGCCAGCACTGCAACCAGTGCGCCTATACATATATAGATTACGTTTTTCATTTTATTGTTTCTCCTTTCTCTTTTCGTTAATTGATGATAAAGCGTATTCCCAGCCCGATCTGTGTATGGAAATTCCCCGCATCCGTTCCGAACAATGCCCTTTCCTTGACTTGCAGCAGGAAGACAATCCGGTCTGTCAGATAGACATCGAAAGCCGCCGTCAGGCCACCCCCATAAATAAAGCTGTCCCCGTTGGTCACTGCCGCCCCGTTATGAAGCAGGGAGGTTCCCCAATTCACTGTCTCGAAGCCGCCCAGCGCGGACAGCCCGATACGGAAACAGACGTTCCGCCCCTTGTCCGACAATACGGGGATGAAGTAGCCGAGTTCTCCGGTGAACTGTGCTTTCGGTATCGCCTTGTTCTCATAGGTGTACTCCTTTATTTGATAGTCCAGACCGTACAGCCAATAGGTGCGGTTACGATTGGTACGGGTAAAGGCCAGTGAGGTGAAGTAATGGCGCTCACCACCGCTCTTCCATGAAAGAAAATGATTCACTCCCCCTGTTGTAAACTGTATGCCTGTCTGCCCCGGCAGGTCACGCTGCGCGTATGCCTTGTCCGCTCCGAAGAGCAACGTCGCGGCTAACGCCAATATGAATAGTATTCTTTGCATATACAATTATATTTATAGGGGTTATTATTTCAAATGCAGTTCACTGACAGGTTTTGCCGCCACAAGGTCGGTGTTCTCTATGCGGAACGACTGGTGCCGTGCGCCGCCCTTCTCATAGATTTCCACCACCAGCAGCTTGTCATCCGGCAGTGTCAGTTTGGGCAGTACGAACACATTGCGCACCGTGGCTTTTCCATCCACCGTCACCAGGCGGTTGTATGTCCTTACCGGCTCGATGAAATTCTCCTGCATGGCCGTACGCTTGGCCACTTTCTTGTCGATGACTTTAAAACGGATATAGTCGATGTCAAACGATATGTCCGAACTGTTGCGCACGGAAGTATGCAGGTACAGCAGGTCGTTATTGATATAAATCCCTTTGAGCAGCGTCTGTATGCCGTACTTCTTGCAGCCGATATGCCTGATGTCCCTTTTGTTCTTCTTATACAGCGTGTACATGATGCGGTTCACCACCAGCGGTGTTTCCCCGCCCAGTTCCTTCAGCTTCACGAACATGCGGTCACCGGCAATGCCGCCTTCGGGATTGTCCCGGAGCCAGTCCTCCATCTCGATAGAGAGCTGTGCCGGTTCGTTCTTGTAAACCACATTAAAGGAATAGAAACAGCCGTCGGCAGTGATGACGGAGAAGTTTGTTTCCCCCTCAAAGCCTTTTACCGCTGCCTTGATGCGTACCACGTTTTCCGCTCCCGTCGCCTTGTCCGCTATGATGTCGAACGAACCCAGATCCACATATTTCACTTCGGAAGGGAAAAGGATATGCACGGTTTTCTGAAAAGTCACCTCAATCCGGTGCGGTGCGATAATCTGGTTGGTGGGAAATTTCTTTGTTTCCACCGCCTCCTGCGCTTTTGCCCCCAGCAGGGAGAAAAGCATGACTATTGATAAAATAATTCTTGTTTTCATGATCTGATTACTGTTTTTTGGATATGAATAAAAGTTGATAATTCGCTTTCACGGCCACCTTCACCTCACGCATCTTTGTGGCAAGGTATTGTGATCCGCCGCTAAACACACCTCTTGTCGCGTCCATGACAAGTTGTTGCGAGGCGCTGCGTGCAAACGAGATGCTTGTCCCGAAACTGCCCCCGATATTGGCGGCGGCTTCCTTCATGGCGGTACGCTCTGCGGTATTGGGGACGAAAAGCCCGGCCTGCCCGTCCATGTCGTATGCCGCCAGTTCCACCGGCAGGATATTGCCGCCGCTTTCAATGGAGTTTACACTGACCGCCATCCGCTGCCCCTCGATACGCACCGTACCGTATAACGGAGTGTTGGCCGGTACAAGCACACCGCCCACTTGCAGCGGTTCCAGCAATCGGAATTTCAGTCATGCCCCGGTAGTCACCGTCTGGTCTTCGGCCACGCAGGCCCGTATCGTATTGGCTCCGGCAAGCTGTCCGCCTCCTACGGCAGTGGCAAAACCGTAATTGCGTGGGATTGAATCCGGCAGCGGAGGCGAGGCCAGCGACGAGACCACATTCTCCGTGGCACGTCCTGCGGCGATAGCCGCAGGATTACCCGATGAACTGCCCGTGCCGTCCGCAGGCTGTATGTTCTTCACCTGCCCGCCCGTCTGTCCGGGGAAATAGCGTGCCGCCATTTCATACGACTTCTCCATCAGTTCCAGCGGGTCTTGTCCCTTGCGCTCGCGTTCCAGCTTTTCATTAAGCTCTTTCACCTGCCGTTCCAGTTCGTCCACCCTCGGACTCTCCTTCGGTTCCTGATAGAACGAGGTGATCTGCCTTGAAATCTGCCGTTGCTTTTCTCTGGACTCCCGGATGGCATCCGCTTTCGGTGCATCTTCTTCCGGCTTCAGGCCGTCCGGCGTGTCCGGTGTCAGGCAGTCTCCCGTCATGTTCTGCAAGGTTCTCACTTTTTCTTGCCTGCGTTTCTTCATCTCTTCCAGTTCGTAAGCCTTCTGTTTGTCGGCCATTGTCTCCGGTGCGATAGCGTCGGGTATCGTTGTATTGATGCCTGCCGTCCCTTCCACCGTGTCAGCCGCATCCGGTTTGAAAAGGAACCAGATGAACCCGGCACACAGCAGGCAGAGGAATGCCACCACTCCATAAAATTTCAGCTTTCCGGCGGCCTTGCCGCTTAACTTTTTCTCCTTTTGGGATACCGGCTCCGCTTTCAGCGTCTCCTTTTCCTTTACTTCTTCTTTCTTATCGGATTGTGTCATTGGATACATTGTTTTTGAATAGTTGGATACTGTCCGGCAGGGGAAGCACCACCCTTTGGAGATGCCGCACCTCAATCGGAAATTTGTCTGTGCCGCAGAAACCGCCCACGATGTAGGCAAGGTCGATGGCGGCGAAGAGTCCGAGCAGGTAAAGGATGATAACCCTTTGCTGCCGGTAACTCAACCGCTGCCAGCGTCTGCGAAGCTTTGCTATATGGCGGTCTTTCCCCGTTCTGAACGACTGGAAGACCTTTTTCAGCCCGTTATCTTTCATACTGTCCGATGTCCCTGTTTTCGATGATTGTAAAGCCTTCTATCAGGAAACCCTGCGGATTGTTGTCGCTCCGAGTCACATTCCTCAGGCGGCAGGTGGTGACAAGCGACCTTTCGGTAACGCTGCTCGAACGGATGATGTGCTGCCGGCTATAGGTCTTCATCTCGTATGGATAACTGTTGAAGTTCCCCTGTATGCTATCCACCGTCAGCGTCTGCGAGATGTTTCCCGCTATCATCCGGTTGAAGTAGCCTTTCTCCTGCAAGTTCCGGTAGTAACCGATGGCACTTTCATCCGAAAGGTAAAGGGCACGCTGCACATTGCTTTCAATGGCGCTCTTGTCCGGTGATAGGGTAAAGAACAGTTCGTGAAAACGCCTGATATGCTCCCTCGCCTCTACCGGGCGGTTCTGCTGCGCATCCTGCGAGAGGGCCAGCATCAGCGATTTCCCGCTGTCCAGCACATAGATTTTCTGCCGCTGCGCTTCCGCAAAGTCGTATGCCTTTCAGGTGGAGAAAACCGTTACCAGTGCGCAAACTCCCAGGAATACCATTCCGAACAGCCGTAGCTGCCGAAACGATGTCTCGATGTTTTTTAATGATTTAAATTCCATGTTTTTTCTGTTTTTTAATGTGATACGTTTAAAACATTTTCTTGATGCGTCCGGCTACCGATCCACCGACCGCACCAGCGACTGCCGCCGCACCGTTCCCGGCCATCTTCCCGGCACCGTTGGTCTTCTGTCCGAAAGCCCCCGCACCACCTGCCTGAATGATCCACGAGGAAACCGTGGGCACGCAGAAATAACCGATGATACCGATTATCATGAATATGCAATAAACACTGTTCGATGCGTCCGGTATGAATGTCGGGTCCTGCATCTGCTGGATGTCCTGCTGCAACATCAGGATCTGTATGCGTGAGAGGATAGCCCCGAACAAGTCACCCACCGGTAGCCATAAGTAAATACAGATGTAGCGCGACAGCCATGTGGTGAGCGTACTCTGGAATCCGTCATAAACGGCCAGCGCAAAGGAAATCGGCCCCAGTATGGACAGGACAATCAGGAAGAAAGTCCTCAGCGTGTCTATCAGTAGCGATGCGGCCTGAAAGAACAGTTCCAGCAGCTCCCGGAACCACCCCCTCACTTTTTCCCCCATGTCATACACCGCCTTCTGCCCGTACATGTTTATCATCGTGTCCATGTCGCCCAGCGACCAGCCCAGTTCGTCTATCTTCTTGTCAAACTCCTCGTCGCTTACCAGAAAGGCCTTTGCCGGGTCACGCAGCATCGCCTCCCGTTCCAGTTCGTCCTTCTCTTCCTGATACTTCTTCATGTCGAAGGTCTGCTGTTCGACCAGTGAGGAAGTCGCACTGCACACAGGGGAAAGAATCCCGTTGATGGTCCCCAATACCATAGTGGGGAAAAACATGATGCAAAGTCCCAGCACGAAGGGCCTGAAAAGCGGGAACACGTCAATTTCTTCCGCCCTTGCAAGGGACTGCCACACCCGGTAGGCCACGTAGAACAGGGCGCCGATACTGGCCACACCTTTCGCCACGCTTGCCATATCTTCGCACAGCGGCATCATCTCATCGTAAAGCGAACGCAGCAGCTCATGCAGGTTCGTCCAGTCTATTGATAGTAATACCATAGTCAATCTGTTTTTTTAGGATGAATGATTACCAGTAACGCTGTTCGTGTGTCCCGTACAGGGCGAGTACCCTTTGGGAGTCCCCCTTCTTCTTGCTGCGCAGGTACGATATTCCGATATTCTTGCGGGTATAATACCATGTCAGGTTCTTGTATTCCAGAACCTCACCGTATATCCGGTTGATGATGTCCAGCCGTTCCTTGTCGGTCATCGAGAGTCCGGTAGCCGTAGTCACTTCCTTCAAGTCCAGCAACAGGTTGCTGCTTTCTTCGAGCAGCCGGTTATACCCGAAAGCGATGGCCGAGAGTTCCTCCACGGTGAAGTTAGGGTCGCCCATCATCGTATTGAAATTGGTCACGTAAATATCGCTGATGTCACCTACCAATAAGATGGTCTGTTGGACTTTACGGGCGCCTTTTACAAGGTCATGCACCGATTTCAGTGCGTCGTAATAGGCTTTGTCGGGTAGGTCAGGGGTATTGCTACCCCTTTCCCCCCTAAGAACCGTACATGATACTTTCGCATCATACGGCTCAAGCAACTCAAAATTTCTGTTATGAAACCGGCTCATATTCTTCGTTATTAAAAGGTTGAACATTATTTCTACCGCAGTAGCTATGCACGAGCATTCGCTCGGTTTTACCGTGAACCACTTTTTCGGATACCCGCCAAGGAGTATTCCGGGTAATGGGTTCCCCACAGTAGGGACATTTTCGCTGTTGGCGTTTCCAAATACGGACTATCGTATTCCTACCTTTTGCAGACTGGAGCATCAGACGGGTTTCCCGTTTTTCAAAATACTCTGTCCAATCTGGGTCGTAGGGGTTTGCATCACATTTAAGCTTTGCATAGCGGGTAATTTTAGTATCCGTCAGCCACTTAATCGGGTACAGTTCTTGCCTACCGTCCTTGTCGAAAGGTGCGGCGAAAACCCAAGACCTGCCCCTGTGTTTATGGAAATACCTCTCTGCTACCCACCATTTCCCTTTCGCTGGATGTCGTCGGAGCGACCATTGCAAAAGTTTCTGGTAGATATGGAAGTCCATTTTTTGGAACACTTTGCCCGATACCACGTGTTGGTAATAATTCGCCCATCCGGTAATGACCGGATTAAGAAGCCTAATAAGCGATTCCTGCGGGATAGTTTTGTGAGAATTGACAATCTCGTTAATCTTCCGCTGAAATTTCTTTTGGCTCTCCTTTGACGGCGTAATTAGAAACTTGCCTTTATACTTCCTAATGTTGAATCCAAGAAAATCAAAACCTTCGTCGATGTGAGTAATCTTCGTCTTTTCTTCTGATAGGGTAAGCCCCCGTGCCTGAAGAAACTCTTTGACCATCGGCATGATTTCCTGTTCGAGCATCTCCTTACTTATACTGGTGATTATAAAATCATCGGCATACCGTATAAAATGCACTTTCGGATAGTATGATCTCTTAGGGCTGTACAAATCAACCCTGTGAAACTTTGCTTCAAGCATTGTTTGCAGACCGTTAAGTGCCATATTCGCAAGCGTCGGCGAGATAATACCGCCCTGCGGAGTACCTTCCTCGGTGGGGAAAAGCTGTTTATTGAAAATAAAACCGCTTTTCAGCCACTTACGGAGCATCACTTTATCCATCGGGATATTGTTCAGCAACCATTCGTGGTTGATGTGGTCGAAGCATCCTTTGATGTCGCCCTCTAAAATCCACTGTGGGGATGATTCTTTGGACAGGTTGATGTAGCACTGATGTATGGCGTCGCCCGTACATCTTTCCTTGCGGAAACCGTATGAATGGTTATCCGCAGTGGTTTCGGCAACGGGGTCTAATGCCATAAGGTACAATGCCTGCATCGCTCTGTCTTTCATTGTAGGTATTCCTAACGGGCGCAATTTCCCGTTACTCTTACGAATGTTTACCCGTTTCAAAGGCATGGGATTGTAGTCCCGCCTTTTCAACTCTGTGATAGCGTTCGCCTTAGCGATGGGAGTAGACCATAAAACCTTATCTACTCCCGATGTGTTCTTCCCTTTGTTGGAAGTCACCCGTTTTACGGCTAATGCTTTAGCCGCGAACGAGTGGGTCAGTAGCCATTGCAGGGCTTTCACCTTGCCGTAGCGACCTTCCTTCTGAGCCTTTACAATACGTGCTTGCAGCTTTCTAACCTCTAACTCGCATTTGGTCCAGTCGATACTTTCCCAACTGCTGATCGTTTGGTCAGTAGGCGCACACGATGTTCTAATCTCGTTCATTTGCTTTCCTCCTTTTAAAAGTTCAACAAGTTTCTTGTAAAGAGTTACCTAACGCGGAAGTCTGCCCGGTTTCCCGTGGGGTGACGTTTAAACCCCTATCCATTCCATTACAGAATGGCGTTCGCTTTTTCCGCAATCCTATACCCGCATCCCGTTCGGCTCGCCTTGCGGCCCAGCTTACCTATCGACTGATAGGAGAAATACGGGCTTACCACGTTTTACATAAATGACTTTCGAATGACTTAGGCTCTGTCTATACACCGGCAGCTCTCGTGTCCGTGTAGCCCCACAAGGTTCGGGGGTATCCGGCTGCTTACCATTTTGGTTCAAGCCTTATAGCATCTTTAGCTTGTTTCTTACCTTACGATGCGTCAAAGACAGTTCACTCTCGTTAGCCATATCACTCAGCCTCGCTCCCTAACCGCCTGATGCTGGCGGTCGTTGCATCCACCTCGCGACTTTTGCTTCCCCTTTCGGGTGGGTTACTTTGTCCGGGCAGCTTCGTACAAAACAATTACTCGTAATGCACGTGCCCGTAGGCTACCACTGACGGAACAGTGGGTTTAAACTTTGGCATACCGTTCACGACGGTTATCCACTTGTTAAACAATCATTTATGCAACTATACGTGTCGCACTCCCTGCTGGTAAATCTTTATAGTCTCCTGAAAGTTACTCCACATGTTCTGTGCCGTTGTGGAAGTCTGCACGATTTCATTGGCCGAGTTCACGATGCTTTGGGCAAGGTTTGTGGGGTCAAAAACCGCCCATTGTGCCTTGCTCGTCACCGAAAGGGACAACAGTGCCATGAACAGAATCGTTATTTTCTTTTTCATACGTCTATCTCCTTTCTTTGGTAAGTAAATACCGGCTGTCGTCATCACGGGCGAATAGTCCGTAACCGCCGAACAGCAATACCTCACTTCCGCTGAAATACCCGATACATCCGGCATCCTTGTTCCCGTGCAGGAAAAGGTCGTCACCTTTTCGGAGCGGGATATTGATTTCAGTATAACTCGTTTCTCCGGCGAACAGTGTGGCCTTGTATCCCTTGAATCCGTCCGTAATGCTGTTGGACTTGCGGATGGTCAGCATGGAGCCGCCTTCCTTGTTCATTCAGTGGCCGCAGATGCGGTCATGTTCCAGTTCCTTCTTCATTTCCCCAATCAGGTTCAACAGATCCAGATTGGTCAGGGTCGCGTCTCCGAGCGCTTCCCTGCATTGGCTTAATAAATCTTTCTTGCTCATTGTCTTTATGGATTAAAATGGTTACTTTTTTTCCTGCCGCTTGCTTTCGGCAAGTTGTTTGATAGCTAACTCGATATTTCCGCCCAACTTTTCAGTGAGCCGGGTAAGTTCCAGTTTTTCAGTCTCTTCGGTGGTATAGCAAAGATATTCTTCGCCCGAAACTTCTGTCGCATATACCGCACTCTGTGTACCGCCAAGCCCTATCCAGACCTCTTTATAAAGCCGGTTCGCCGCATTGGCAAGATTGATTGAGAGTATCTGGCTGCGTTCCTTGTCCGTCAGGCCGAGCAGGTTCTGTATCTGGTCGAATTTATTCTGATACTTCCGCTGGTCGAGCAATATTTTGCAGTCGCTGTTGTTGATAATCGTTTCTTTCACAACGGGGGAAGAGATTATATCATCCACTTCCTGCGTCACCACAACCGCCTCTCCGTAAAACTTTCTGACCGTCTTAAAAAGATAACGGATATAGTTTGCCATCCCTTCCTTGGCGATTGCCTTTCATGCTTCTTCAATCAGTATCATCTTGCGGATACCCTGCAAACGGCGCATCTTGTTGATGAACGTCTCCATGATGATAATGGTGACAACCGGAAAGAGGATGGGATTATCCTTCACAACATCCAGCTCGAATACGATAAACCGTTTGTTAAGTAAATCAAGTTCCTTGTCCGAATTCAGCAGATAGCCGTACTCGCCGTTCTTGTAATAGGGTTCCAGCACGTTCAGAAAACCGTCCACGTCAAAATCCTTCTCCCGCACGTTCTTGGCGGCCAGCACCTTGCGGTAGTCCTTCTTCACAAAGTCATAGAACGAGTTGAAGTTGGGTTTTATCTTCCGGTTCTTCTTAATCTTCTCGATATACAGGCTGACCGCATTCGAGAGTGCCACCTCTTCCGAACGCCGGGGCGGTTCGTCCTCCCTTTTCCACAGGGTGAGTATCAGTGTCTTGATACTGTCCCGCTTTTCAATGTCATACTGGTAATCCTCCGTGAAAAACGGATTGAATGAAATCGGGTCATCCTCCTTGTATGTAAAATAAATCCCGTCGTCCCCTCCGGTCTTCTGGTGTATCAGGTCGCAGAGTCCCTTGTACGAATTTCCGGTGTCCACCAGCAGAATATGCGTCCCCTGTTCCCAATACTGTCTGACAAGATGGTTGGTAAAGAAGCTCTTTCCGCTGCCGCTGGGGCCGAGTATAAACTTGTTTCTGTTAGTCACCACTCCTTTCTTCATGGGCAGGTCCGAAATGTCAAGGAATACGGGTTTTCCCGTCAGCCTGTCCACCATGCGGATACCGAAGGGAGAGAGCGAGTTCCGGTAACACGTTTCAGCCGTGAAGAAGCAGAGTGCCTGCCCGGTAAACGTGTAGAACGTCTCTTCAGAGGGGAAGTCCGCCTCGTTTCCCGGTATGCCCGCCCAATAGAGAGCCGGAAGGTCGGTCGTGTTATGGTGCGGGGTACATTCCATCAATGCCAGTGCGCTGCCCACATCGTTCTTCACCCGCCGGAGTTCGTCCCCGTTTTCCGCCCATGCGATGATGTTACAATGGCAACGCACGGACTGCAACCCGTTGGTATGCGCCTCGTTCAGGTATTCGTCCAGCCACTGCTTGTTTATCTGGTTGCTGCGGCTGTAACGGGAAAGCGACTGCATGTTCTTTGCCGCCTTCTCGAAACGGGAAAGGTTCTCGCCACTGTCATCTATGAATATCCACTGGTTGTAGATATGGTCGCAGGGCAGCATCACGCCCACGGGGGCGGCATAGCTAAGGCGGCAGTCCGAACGGTCGGTAGAGAGGCGTTCATACCGCCCGTCCGTCCTCACTTTACCCGGAAGGTCATCGAGGTCGGAGAGCGTATGCAGGCAGAGCCGCTTGTCACCGATACGCATTTCATCCGGATTCAGCTGCATGTCCTGCAACATGCGGCTTCCGTCTGCCGACAGCGTGAGGTACCGCTCGATAATACCCGGTTTGCTCTCCGTTCCCGTAATCTCTTCCGTAGTCAGACGTCCCAGCCTTACCAGCCCGCTGTCATTGACGATACTTTCAAACTGGCCCACCGCTTCCATGAAACGCTCCACCGTCTCCTTGTCCCTGATTTCCTTCGGCACCAGAAAACCACGGCAGAGCGTGTTCCAGTTGCTTTGCTGCCGGGAGCGTTCTTTGGTAGTCTTGGTAAGGAACAGGTAGCAGGTGTGGTGCAGATAGGGCCTTTCGTTGAAATGCCGCTCGAAACTGCGGGAGAGGAAACTCTGTTCGTCCCTGCGGATGTCAGGCTCGTATTTTTCCGTGATGAAAATATCCTGCTTGTGCAGGATTGAATAGTTCGGCAATACCTTGATTGCCTTCGCTCATGTGGCGTGCATCGCCTCATACTCTGCGGATGATACCGAAAATACTTCCGGAAGTGTGACCCGGAAAGCGACGGTGATGTCGGCGTCCTTGCTGACGATGCAGCCGTGTTCCACCGCCATAATGGGGAACTTGCTTTCCAGTGTGGATGCTTTTAATATACTTCTCATATGATTTACGATTGTTGTTTGTTAATCAGACGTGTGATACGTTTTCGTGAGAGGATTCTCCGGGGATGCTGCCGGGCCGCGAACAGTTTCATCAGCCCGTGACTCCCGTATTTGCGGTTCAGCGTGAAGGTCAGCCATACCAGCATGGTAGCCGCCGACACTCCGAAGCCGATGCAGATTCACTGGCCTATGCCTGCCATATACATGATGACAAACATCACAAATACGGCAAGCAGACCGGCAGCGAAGATAAACAGGTATTGCGCCCGGAGTCCCTTGAACTCCACTTCACGGCCCACACCTTTATTTATTTCAAAATCAACCATAAGTTACTGTTGTTTTTCATTTTTTAGAGGAAGAACGACCTCAGAATGGTAGCGGCGACTATCAGGAAGATACAGGCTCCGAACCAACTGCTTGCCGTTTTCGAGGTGTCGGGATCGCCCGAACTGAACTTCTGGTAGACCTTGATCCCTCCCACGAGTCCGATCACAGCTCCCACCGCATACACCAATTTTGTGCCGGGATCAAAATACGATGTCACCATCTGGGTAGCCTCCGTGATACCGGCAGAGCCGTTACCCTGGGCCATTGCCGCACTTGCCGCCGCAACGGCGGCAAGCATCATAATAAATCTTTTCTTTTTCATTAATTCCGTGATTTTTAAATGAATAAAAAAGCCACGGACCGCCCCCTTTCACTATCCCCATAAGGCAGCCCGCAGCCGCTTTATGGTTTACTGGTTCAGGGGGTAAGTTCCGGCGGGGAATCAGCCGGAGTCATAATATGCCATTCGCATCGTCATTTGTTTTAGTGGTGAAACACGGGTGTTAATTCTCTCTTGAAAAGGGGATGCAGATCATCCCGAATCGTAATAGCCCTTCGTTCTCATTGTCTTTAATTTAATTATCAGTTTATTTCAGATATTCCCCGCACTTGAAACCTTTGCGGGGTGTATAGTCCTCAAAGGAGGTGGACTTGAACAACCACATCCGGTTTGCCCATCGGGCAAGGTCACGCTCGTACCGGGTAGGTGTCCGTTCATTTCCATAATCCCGGAAAGGAATCACGAAGGGAGTAATCCCCAGCTCCCTAAGTACGTTTAACCGGAACAAGTCCTGCCCAACAGTCGAATTGAATCCTATCAGCACGTAGCAGGTAATCTTGTAGGGCTTCACATACTTGACCATCTCTTTCAGACGGTCTGTCAAATCCAGTGCGGGCAGGTCCCACGCGATATGAATGTTCTGTTTCATTTTCAGTCTGTTCAGATGCCAGGCTTGTTCCTCATCCATTATTCTGACGTCCACACCATGCAGTTTCACGGGCTGCCGGGCTTTCAGCAGATAACCCACCGCCGACCTTCATTCCGGGTTGGCAAAGAAATTGTTGTCCAATACCTCAATCCATTCCCCTTCAGGGTTCAGTTCCACCGGCTCTACCGCCTGAATATACCCCTCTTTCTCGCGGACGAGGCAGAAAGGGCATTTACGGATACAGCCTCTTGAAAAGAACTGGAGGGAAAAGGGATATTCAGGGTAAATGGAGTAATCCATCATCCGGCTGTGTTCCACCGTTTCAGGAAGCCTGCCGGCAATATCATATCCGGTTCCGCCCCTGATTACTTCTCTGGTATCCAACCGGCTGTAATCATAGTCGGGTGTAAAAGTGAACACCTTGCTCGCCAGCACCTTGTCATACCGCTGTGTCGGTTCCGCCCATTCCACCCGGTACCCTTCCCCCTTGTAATAAGCCGAAAGGCGTATCAGCGCAAAATTGGGGAAATTATGTCCGTCCACATCTATCAGTCCTATATTCATACGGATAAAATTTAATGGTGAATAGTTCTTTTTGCCTTGCCGGGTGAATGCCGCAAGCGGTCTGTCATCCCGAATCGTAATAGCCTTTTGTCATAGCCATGCTGCTTTATAAGTAAGTTACTTCAAGGAATAGTCTCTTTCTGGCGGGAATGTCCCCTTATCAGGCGGGAACATCAATTTATCATCCCGAATCGAAATAAGTCACATACATGCTTTGCCGGTTTATTCAGTCATTCATAACATAGCGAATCTCTCTTTACAATGATACGGGCAATCAACCCGTATCAAAATAACCTCTTGCCATCGTTACCTCCTTCTTTAATTGATTAGTCACTGTCCGGAACAGCCTCATTCAAATGTTCGGCTTCATCCAGAAATTTGCTGATACGGCTGTCGCTGCCATTGATACTTTCCAGTATCGAGCGTTCAACCTGCGTATCCTTTATATGGTGGATAGCCCTCAGAAGGGCCAGCCGTTTGTTCGTGGGAATCTCCTTGCCGTTACACAAGTCAATGATCAGGTCAATCTCTTCCGGCCCTATGCCGGTTGCGCCACCCTGATAATCGTCACGGGCACAGTTCAAGTCTTCCAGTTCCTCATTCAGTTCGTCCGTATCCACGTCGTCACTGTTTCCAGTCCGTTCCCCTTTATCCTCAAGCCTGCCGGAACTGTCGGCTCCGGAAGCCCGCCACTCTTCCACACGCTTGTCCCGGAACAGTTCCGGTATGCGTTCAGGCGGCACTTGTGCTGCCTTTTGTGACGCTGTTTCCTCGTTTCCGCCAGCAAATGTAGAGGCATTTTCCTTACCCGCAATAGCCCCAGAACCGGTGGCGTTTATTGGCGGCTGTTGGCGTGTCCCGTAGCTTTTCGTAACGACAAGGCTGTCCGTTTCAGGCTGTTTTTTGGGTGGATTTTCCATATTTCTGCCTTCTGACTTTTCCTTGACTTCCGCCTTTTCTTTATCCTTCATTTCTGTTTTTGCAGCCGGCATGTCCCTCTTTTCAGCTTCGCGCACTACCGGAATCTCTTTCTTTTCCGTTTTCCCTTTTGTGCGTTTGCGTTCTTTCTTCTGCACTTCTTTCACCGGGTCGAACCATCCGGCAACGCTCCGCAGAGCTTTTGCCATGCGGCGGCGTGCCTTCCCGAAGCAAATCTCGCCAAGCTGTCCCTTGAACAGGAACTTGTCCATGAACAGATAGGCGAACAGCAGCCAGAACAGAACGATCCCGGCTTCATAGTAACCTGATTGTATATCCATAACCTAAAATATTTTGTTATAACTTTTTTGAAGGTAGGTCTTCACCTCTTCCGAATGTTTCTCGAAATGTTCCTTCAACACATTATCTATATAGTTGCCAACCGTCAGCTGCCGTTTTCCCGCAATCCCGACAATAACCGATATTTTCTGGTGCAGTTCCTTGTCGATATACACCCCTTGCCTGCCTTCGCATTTATAGGGAGTAAGGAATCTGCGGATGAAGTCGGCCAGTGCCGTGCGTATCGTTTTCGGTGACGGTTTTTCCGCAATCACTTCCGGACAGCCGGTATCATCCGCATCGGGAACACCTTTCACTGTTTCGTTCACACGGTCATCCGCTTTTTCCTTCTCATCGGATAAGGCGGTTTCTCTATTTTCGCCGTTCTCTCCGGTCAGAGAAGATGCCGGAGATAAGGAAGGTTCCGAAGGAACGCCCGCCATCAGGCTGCGCAGGTACGCTTCATCCACAGTATTTTGTCCGTTTGTTTTCTTTGCCATGGCTATTCGGTTTTAAGTATAGACATGATTTCATCCATAAACGTATCGAAGCCGCACTCTCTGGTGAATGCCGCATCGGGAGCGAACAGCGTACTCCGGTAAACGAGTCCGCCCGTAGCGGACAAGTCTCTGGTGAAGTTGCTGCGCACGGGAATGCGTGTTTGGAGACAGTCCAGCCCTAACAGGGAGAATCCTTGCTGATAGATGTCATACAAGGCCGTGCGTTCCCTTCGGTCCACCATGTTCCAGAACAGGCACAGCCTTTTCAGGGAGGAGATACCGGTCTTTATCAGGCGGTCATTAATGGTGGTTGCAAAGTTCAGTGTGCTTTCCAGCACAAGGCGGTCTGCCTTTATAGGCACGAACAGATAATCGAGCGCACTGATTGCGGCGATAACCCCGTCGCTGCCCATTGTGCCGGGCAAGTCGAACAATACAATATCATAGGGTGTATCCGCTTTTTCTTCAAATGCCCTTCAGTCTGCCATGCCACCAGCCGGAGTGCTTCCGATGACCGGATAAGCCTTTTTCTTCAACCGTCCGGCCTGCTCCACCAGGAGGTTCTGATAAACGGGTGTGGTCTTTACCACTTCCATATCCCGTTTTTTCTGTTTCATAATCGAATGTTGCGGATAGTCACAATCCACCACCGCTACGTTCAGTCCTTTCACGTAATGCAGTCATGATGCCGCATAAATGGTAAATGTTGATTTACCCACGCCGCCCTTTTGGGTAGCGAACGAAACGAATAATGTTTTCTTTCTTTCTTCCATTGTTACTAATTTAAGTAAGTGAATAATCGGATTTATTGATAGTTAGGCAGATATAAATCTGTCCACTTGTCCGTTCTGTTTGATAGCCGGATAGCTATTTAGCTACAAGGCTATCTGTCTATTCAGCTATATACTTACATAGCTATGTAGCTATTCGTCTATGTAGCTATATGGCTATCCGGCTGTCTATATAAGTATCCGGCTAATAATCCATTTGCCTGTTCATCTATCCGAATATCTGTTTGTCTGAATATCCATCTGTTTGTCTATACATCTTTATATATGTATAAGCGGATAAGCAGCCTTATGAATGCTTGTCTGAAAACATACTTAATCAAATGGCTGTTTAGATAGAAAACTGCCCGGATAGCTATTCGGATAACCGTCTTTTTATCTATCTGAATAAATAGCTGAATAACTATCCGGCAGCAAATAAACCTCAAAAAGAGCATCCGTGAAGTATCCACTGTCTCAAAGTCATTTATTGGCGGCTGTTGGCGGGAACCGCCATAATGCACGGACAGAAAAAACTATCTACCTTTGTCGCCGGGAGAGCGCAGCCCGTTCTCGAAAGAGAACGTCAGACAAATCCTTCAGACCTATAATCCGGCCCAGCCGGATTTTAATATGCGTCAGCATATAGCGAGGTGTACTTTCAGCGGTTGAAAATATTTCTACCCGCTGAAAGTCTCGCCCGAAAGGTCTTTCGGGGATGTCAGTTCTCCCAAGTCGAACTTCCTAAATTATTCATGTTATGAAAGATGAAACGAGAATCCGTAGCGCCGCAGGGCGCAAGGTGCTGGCAGACCCGCGCACGCACCGCTATTACCTCTGTCTCAATGACAGTGAGAACGAGAAGTTTCTCACGATGTTCGAGCAATCCGGCATGAAGAACAAGGCCGAATTTATCTTCGCCCGCATCTTCAGCTGAGAGTTTAAGGTAGTGAAGATTGATAAGGAAGCGCAGGAATATTATGCCCAGCTCACCGCTTTCTATCAACAGTTCCGCCGTATTGGAAACAACTACAACCAATGTGTAAAGACCATCCATACCATTTATGGAGAGAAGAAATCGCTTGCTTTCCTTTACAAACTGGCGGAAGAAACCCGCAAGCTGGAGGAACTCTGCAAACAAATTATAGAACTGACAAAGCGGTTCGAGAAGGAATATCTCACTAAAAAGGAATAACATCATGGTACCGAATATTACATCAGGTAGTTCATTCTATGGAGTGATTGCCTATAATAAGATAAAGATTGACGACGGTACGGCAAAGGTATTGTGACATCCGAAAATTGCGGCTGACACCTCTGGCAATGTACCGATTGAAAACAGCGTGCAGGCTTTCGAGCCTTATATCGCACTCAACTCGCACGTCAGGAAACCGGTTATCCACATCTCCTTGAATCCATCCCCGAAAGACATTCTTTCAAAAGAACAAATGACCGTATTGGCGCAGGAGTTCATGGAAAAGTTCGGTTACGGGAACCAGCCCTATATCGTATGGTTGCACGAAGACATAGACCGCAAACACATGCACATCGTTTCGGTACGCATCAACGAAAAGGGAGAAAAAATAGACCACAACCGGGAGGCTATCCGGGCACAGAATATCTGTCGGGATATGGAAGTGAAGTACGGCCTTCATCCCACACTCGGAGAACACAGTGAAAGGGAATTACTATCCTTGCAAAAAGTGGATTATCCGAAAGGTGACGTGAAAGCGCAGGTGAAGCATACCGCCCATACCTTACTGGAATGTTACAACTGCCATTCGCTTGCCGAATACAACACCCTTCTGAATTTGTATAATGTCACTGTTTACGAAGTCAGGGGAAGCGTGGACGGAAAAGAATATCACGGCATCATGTACGGAGCTTTGGACGATGACGGGCAGCAGACGGGAACGCCTTTCAAGTCCAGCAAGTTCGGAAAGGCATTCGGTTATGAAGCCCTGCAAAAGAAGTTTGCCGTTTCTGCCGAAAAGGTGAAAAGGAACAGCCTTGCCGAAAGGGCACAGCAGGAAATAGTCAAAGCCATGCAGGACATCGGCACAAAAGAAGATTTTGCCCGCAGGCTGAAAGAGGCGGATATAGAAGTCGTTTACCGTATCAATCCCGAAGGACGCCTGTACGGTATCACTTTCATAGACCATACCAACCGGACAGTGTTTAACGGCTCACATTTGGGCAAAGCCTTTTCAGCCAATGTATTCAACGAACTGTTCAACAATCCGGATGCGGACCGTACAAAGCTGATACCGCCACCGGAGCAGGATACGCCCCGGCAGGAACGGGAAACGGATACGGAAGAAAGACAGGAACGGGAGGAATACCGGCAGCAGGAAAGTCAAGGCAACTATCAGAGTGAACCGTCCGGCAGTCTGATTGATGCGTCAGCACTCGATGCCATTGACATTTTCTCCGTACTTATGGAAGATGACCATACGCACGAGTACATCGATCCGGCCTTCCGCTTCGGACGCAAGAAAAAGAAGAAGCGCAGGCGCAGGTTATAATATAATAATGTATAGAACAAAAAGTCTAATTTTAATAGTTACAATTATGCAGAATGAAGATGATTTAAGAGGTCTTGCCAAAGTCACGGACTTTATGCGGGCCATCAGTTTTTTATTTTTGGCGATACACATCTATTGGTTTTGTTACGGCTGGCTCCACGAAATGAGCTGAACGCTCGATATAGTGGATAAGATACTGTCCAATTTCCAACGTACTACCGGATTGTTCTCGTCCCTTCTTTACACCAAACTGTTTTGTGTCCTCTTCCTCGGTCTGTCCTGCATGGGCAACAAGGGAGTGAAGAAGCATGAAATCACATGAAAGCAGATTATCATTGGGGCCATAGCAGGCATCATATTCTTTTTCCTGAACTGGTGGTTACTGTCCATTGACGCATCATCCGGTGTATGTGCGGTACTTTATACCACAACATTGGTCAGCGGCTTTTTTAGTCTGTTAGCATCCGGTTTATGGATAAGCCGTCTATTGAAAAATAGTTTGTTGGAAGACGTCTTCAATACGGAGAATGAATCATTCATGCAGGAAACCCGCCTTATGGAAAACGAGTATTCCATTAACCTGCCAACCAAATTCTGGTACAGGAGGAAGGAATGGAGAGGCTGGATAAACGTGGTGAATCCTTTTCGTGCCAGTATGATTTTAGGCACGCCGGGTAGCGGTAAGTCTTATGCCGTAGTCAACAATTATATAAAGCAGGCAATCGAGAAGTCCTATGCGCTCTATATATACGATTTCAAGTTTGACGATTTATCAGTCATCGCTTATAACCACCTGATTAAGTACAAACACCGCTATAAGATACCGCCTAAGTTTTATGTAATCAATTTCGACAATCCGAGGAAGAGCCACCGTTGTAACCCGTTGGCACCGGAACTGATGACGGATATTTCGGATGCTTACGAGTCCAGTTATACAATCATGCTTAACCTTAATAAAAGCTGGGTGCAGAAGCAGGGAGACTTCTTTGTGGAATCTCCGATTGTCTTGTTTACAGCGATAATATGGTTTTTGAAGTTGTATGAAAACGGTAAGTATTGCACGTTCCCACATGCCATTGAATTACTTAATAAAAGGTACGAAGATGTATTCACCATTCTGACAAGCTATCCCGAACTTGAAAACTATTTGAGTCCCTTTATTGATGCGTGGAAAGGCGGTGCCAGCGAGCAGTTAATGGGGCAGATTGCATCCGCCAAAATTCCGCTTTCCCGACTGATAAGCCCGCAACTCTATTGGGTGATGTCCGGCAGTGACTTTACGTTGGATATTAATAATCCCAAAGAACCGAAAGTGTTATGTGTGGGCAACAATCCCGATAGAATTTCTATTTACGGGGCAGCTTTAGGTCTGTATAATTCAAGAATCGTTAAATTAATAAACAAGAAGAAGCAACTCAAAAGTTGTGTGATTATTGACGAGTTACCAACCATCTTCTTTAAAGGACTGGATAACCTTATTGCAACGGCACGAAGTAATAAAGTGGCAGTCGTATTGGGTTTCCAAGACTTTAGCCAATTGAAACGTGACTATGGTGACAAGGAGGCCGCTGTTATCATGTCAACTGTGGGCAATGTATTTAGTGGTCAGGTAGTAGGTGAAACAGCAAAAACATTATCAGAGCGATTTGGAAAAATCCTGCAAAAACGGGAGTCTATGAGCATCAACCGTAATGATACGTCTACTTCCATCAGCACACAACTGGACAGCCTGATACCTGCCAGCAAAATCAGTACACTCTCACAGGGTATGTTTGTCGGTGCCGTAACGGATAATTTCGGAGAAACGATAGACCAGAAGATTTTCCATGCGCAGATAGTAGTGGATAATGATACGGTACAGAAGGAAACAGCCGCCTATCAGCCCATTCCTGAAATCAGCAGTTTTCTGGACGAGAACGGCAACGATACAATGGAGCAACAGATACAAGCAAACTACCGGCAAATCAAGCAGGATATTGTGGAACTGGTAGAAAACGAGCTGATTCGTATAGAGAATGATCCATATCTAATGCATTTATTGAATAATAATCAGTAAAAAAGAAACATAACCATCTCAAATATAATGAGCTGGTCATGTGAAACTATTCATGTTCTATAAGTTTTCTATAATCAACAAGATGTTGTTTCCAGATAGATTCTTGAGAGAAATTAGGCATGCCCCCAAAAGAATTATCTAAATAAGAATTTAAAATATTGAGGTTTTTATGATACCTTTTCAGATCAATTGTACGACATGAAGAAATACCTGTTTCTGAATCCTTATCGAAAAAGCGTGCAGTATCGCGCCTATACCCATTCATATTGAGTATAGGTAGAGCTTGAGTCGCTAAAAAAACTTGAGCCTCTTTTGATGAAGTTAAAAAAAACTGTATAATATGACTAAATGCTTCTTGATGTATTCCAACTGCACACTCATCAATTGCAATAGGAACATTACGCCAAATAGCATCAAAAAGTATTATTATCAATCGAATCATATTAAGTGTCCCTTCTGATTCCATTCGCTCATTTAGCCAAAAATGTTCTTTTTGTTCTTTTGTACTATGTGCAAATCGTAGTATTTGCATTTTTTCCATACCGTTAGGAAAACGTTCATTAAACGTATCTTCATCCATTTGTGATTTATAAATCTTAATTTCTATATCAAACAATTTTCTTGATGCAGTATCTATTATATAATCGCTGATATTTGATCCTAAATCATTCAAAAGTTGTAATATGATAGGTTTCAAAATATGCTCATTGTCACGTTTTGCAAGCATTGAACACAATTCAAAACTTTGAATATCAGAAAATAATCTGAAATGGTCAAAATAAGTAAAAACATTTTTCAAATTCTCCGAAATAAAATTTTTTTCATCATATATAGAAACTACAGATGTATTTCTAATAACAGTATCAACAATCAGTTTTTGAGCTTCTAAATTTATACCAGATTTATCCGAAAAAGATATTTTCACAATATCATTGTCTTTATCAAAGGTGCGAATAAATATATTGTATTCTTTTTTATTTCCGTCTTGTCTATTTAGAGTTTCATTATATATAATTTTAGTATCCCATTCTATAGAATATACGTATCGTATATTCTTATAGTAAAATGAGATACTTATAAAAGATGGTTTATTTTCTGTAGTCTTAGATAATCGAAAAAAAACATTAGGCAATTCATCATCATCCCCCGTCTTACTTAATCGTTTACGTGTTGTTAAAGAATGAAGTACAGCTATACTATTTAAAAAATTAGATTTACCCGTACCATTATTGCCAAACAAAAATAAAGCTTTTAATATTTTCTTCTTATTATGAGTCGAGTACCATTCAATGTGCTCATATCCTGTTTTGGCCTTCTCAGTAGAAGCTTTAAACTCAAAAGTTGTTCTGTTTTTGAAAGACAAAAAATTCTCTAATGTAATTGATTCAACCATAAATTTAACTATTAATTGCTTTATGAAGGGCAAAGATAATTGAAAAACTACAAAACCACAAGAAAAACCGCGTAAAAAAGCTTCGCTACATGCTTTTTATTGATTAATCCTCAAATTTCCGTTTTTAGCTTCTAATAAATACGCTATTTTTGATTTATAGTTGATTTATATAACCAATATTATATATTTAGCGTATATAATATACGCCAAAATAAAAAAATATTCTTTTTTATTTGCTCATATCAGAAAATATGTATTCCTTTGCAGCGTAAAAAATTAAAACCCCAGTTAAGGAGCTGGTATTACACATATGTATCGAATATTTATTAGTCATTCTTGGAATTACTCCGAGCATTTTGACCAAGTTGAGAATTTTTTAAGACAAGAGGGTATAGCATTTTATAATCATTCAGTCCCCAAGAATGATCCTATTCATACTAACGGAACGGATAAACAGCTGGCTGAAAAAATTGAAGCAAAAATTAAAGGGTGTAGTTGTGTAATTATCCTTGCAGGCGTTTATTCCTCTTATAGTAAATGGATTAACAAAGAAGTTGAATTTGCTCAGAAATACAGCAAACCTATTATTGCTGTTGAATATTGGGGAGCAGAAAGAACCTCTTTGGTAGTAAAGAGGGCAGCTACGGTTATTGTAAAATGGAACGCTAAATCAATTGCAAATGCAGTTCGTAATTATGCACTTAATAATAGTATCATATGAAAAGAGCTTTACTTATAGGTATTAATGACTATCCGGGTTTTCCTCTTAAAGGATGCATCGAGGATATTAATCAATTAGAGCAAGTTATTGCTCGTAATGGAGATGGAAGTAAAAATTTCCACGTAAAAAAACTCCCAAATATTCAAAGTTGTAAAGAAGTAATGGACAATATAGAACAATTATTTCACGATGATTGTGATGCGGCTTTATTTTATTTCTCAGGACATGGATATATCAATACAACAGGAGGTGAAATAGTAATGCCAGATAGCTTATCAGAAACATCCTATTATACTGGCATTCAAATGTCTTCAATCATGGAAATTGTCAACAATTCAAAAGTAAAAAATAAAATTGTAATATTGGATTGTTGTCATTCAGGAGAGATAGGACGATATAAAATTCATAGTGCTGGTAGTGACCTATACCCAGGCGTTTCTATATTAACGGCTTGTAGAAACGACGAAACTGCTATGGAAATTGGAGGGCATGGAATATTTACAGAATTACTTTGTGATGCTCTAAAAGGAGGAGCAGCTGATTTTAGTGGAAATATATCGATCGGTAATATTTATGCTTATATTGACCGTTCTCTCGGCGCATGGGCACAACGACCCGTTTTTAAAACTAATGTATCTGAATTTATACCAATAAAAACGGTACAACCCAAAGTTGGTTTAGACATTATTCGACAGTTAACAAACTTGTTTGCCAATCCTAACGATGAATTTAGACTTAATCCATCCTTTGAAGATACAAACACTCCTTCTTGTCCTATCCGGATACAAAAACCATACGCAGTAGATAGTAATGTAAAAAGATTTAAGCTTCTTCAGCAATTACAAGGCATTGGTTTTGTGGAGCCAATAGATGAAAAATATATGTATTTTGCAGCAATGAACTCAAAATCATGTCGTTTGACTGCATTGGGTAAGTATTATTGGAGATTAGTAAAATTTGACCAGATATGATAAGTCTATTTACAGAAAGCTACTTTCGAGAAGCGGCAAGAGATATTTCTGAAACCTACATAAAAACTTTTTCCAACAATCTATCTTCATATACTGATTTTGATATTTTTTTATCCTACAATATTGCTGATAAGACTGTTGTTAAAGGTATTTTTGAAGTATTATCTAAAATGGGATTTCGTGTCTATTTAGACTTTGTGATTGATCCCCAACTGAACCGTGCAAATGTGACTAAACAGACTGCATTAGTAATCCAAAATAGATTGAAGCATAGCCAATCTTTGATTTATGCAGCATCAATCAATGCGGCAATGAGTCGTTGGATGCCTTGGGAATTAGGATATGTTGATGGGCATAAACAAAAATGTGCGATTTTACCAGTTGGTTCTAATCCTCAAGTCACATATAAGCGTTCTGAATATTTACTCTTATATCCTTATATTTCTAATATCAATGGAAAAATGCATATTCGAAATTCTGATTTAGATATAGGAGAAGCACTCCAATATTGGATTAAACCATCACGTTCTGCTTTATAAAAGCATATGGTTATGTATGTTATTAAGTATAAACGATAGTGATTTATGGTCATTAAAACATTCTGTTAATAAATAAAAATACTATTATTGAAGAAATTCACTTCTAATTTGCAATAGCAGATATGAATAAAACGGGGATGTATCAAAAATCACCCTTTAACAAAATCACCCTCGCTACAACTATCTGTAGCGAAGGTGATTTTAGTTTATGAGAGTTTTAACACATTCCCATTTTTAAGAATTCATTTTTAATTATACCAGTCATTCCCCGCCAATTCCCGCCATTTATTTCCATCAGTCTTAAAAACGTAATATCCTATCAATTAAACCTGTACATTCGCACCGACGGGCTAACGTTTACCTGGTATTGATTAATTATTGTATCATTTAAATTATTGATTTTATGGCTAAGAAAAAGCAAGAACAACAAGAACAGAGTCAGGACGAGCATGTAATGGCCATCCTCGACAAGCGAACGAACAAAACCGCAGTCGTTTCCAAAATGAACGAGCAGGACGGCAGTCTCGAAATCGTGCCACCCGACAAGAAGAACAGCAGCAGTTTCCTCAAACTGGATCGTAGCTCACCGCTGGAACTATTCTTCACCAATTTCAAGAACCAGTACGAAAATCCCACGAGTTTCAGTTTCTTCCTCGTACCTCTTGTCCTTTTGGAAAAGACACTGAATGCCGTAGTCCAGATCCGAAAAGGAGAAGACCCCGGAGTGGAAGGTAAAAAACTGGTGGAGAACAGCGAACTCAACAATGAAGGACGTATCGCCAAACTTGCCCGCCGGTATAAGTTCGACGAACACCAGCTTCCCTGGAAAGAACTCGCCGCACTGGGAGTTGACAAGCAACTCTTGTTTGATAACCACTGCATGGGTGAGATGCTGAAAGGAAGGATTACCTCGATGGCTTTCCCTATCAGCAAGGAAGTGAACGGTGAAAAGAAGGATATGGGAGAAGCCTGTTTCCTCTGTGTCAAAGGGGAGGACGGCAAGGTGCAACTGAAAACTTTAAGCAGGCTTGACAAACCGCAGTATGACCTGCCTGCCTATAAAGGAGTATTCACGGACGAGGAAAAGCAGTCGCTTAAAGACACCGGAACTTTGGGGGCAATCAAGGAGATGAAAGATACCCATACGGGAACGGTCTGTAACTGTTATGTATCTTTCCATGAACCGAGCAACCGTATCATTACTATGCCCGTGGATGCCATCAAGATACCCGATTATATCTACGGGAAAAGGCTGGATGACAAACAGAAGCAAATCCTTGCATCAGGAGGCCGGCTTCCCATCAACGACATACAGCGCAAAAACGATACACTGCTTTCCGGCGTTGCTTTCGTCGATCCGAGAATAATGGACATCGCATTCAAGCAGTCCGGTGAACAACTGAAGGTCAACGACACTATCATGGGTGCCAAAATCACGCCTGAGCAAAAGAAGATGCTCCAGAACCATGAAATGGTGTTCGTTGAGAATATGCGCTACAAAGGCAGGGTATTTTCCGATGATGTACGTTTCAGCAACAAGAGCAACCAACTGCTGATAGGACGTAACGCCCGTGAATACAAACCCACTATTGATAGTAAGAAAAATGACAAGAAAAAGGAGGTAAAACAGCAGGCACCCCGCCATGTGGCGTCTGTAAAGGTCCAGTCAAAAAAGAGCCTTTCAGTCATGTAACAGGCGGATTATTCATGTTTTTGGCAAATATATACCCGGTTCTCTTTTATGGCAGCCGGGTATATGTTTAATATCCGATTAACAATTTAAAGCGATAACAAATGATTATACAAGATAAAAATACCGCAACCGGAGAATTGTCCTATTTTGAGACGACTCTCCTTCTTTATTTAAAGGAAAGCCATCCGCATATTGCCGGTGACAAAGCACTTGTCCGGGCGCGGGCCGACGAGGCGGCAGGCAGCTACGAACGTGCCATACATAACGGCTTATCCGTTACGCAGGCTTTGCAACTGGCCGAGGCCGTTCTCTATCAGGACTTGCGTTTTTCCAGATTCGATACGGTTTTCGAGGTCGTGTCGGAGTGGTTTCCCGAAGTACAGCCCGAAAAACGGGCGGGTTTCTGCCTGAAAGTATTGTCACCCGCAGAAGCGGTGTTCAACAAATACCCCATAGATGACCGGTTTGAATCATCCCCGTCCTATCATACGCTTACCATTGAACTTACAGGCTTCATACAATCTTATATCGAAAAATATGGCATATAACAAACGACAACATCTGGCGGACAACATAGCCGCTCTTGAATGGATATTCATGCGTCCGGAGTTTTGTCTCACGGAAGAGGCACGCAAAGTATTGAACGGTTATTCGGGTTTTGGAGGGCTGAAGTGCATCCTGAATCCGGCAGAGAAAGATGCGGACATTGAAAGATGAACGACAGACAGGGAACTATTTCCCCAAGTCCGACTGTTGCATGAACTGTTGCGGGAGTATTCCAAAGACGAGAAAGAATACAAGGCATACGTCCAAAGCCTTAAAAGTTCCGTTCTCACAGCCTTTTACACACCGGAACCGTTGGTAGCGGCCATGCAGGAATCCTTGCAGGTACCGGAAATCCGTCCGGGACGTTTTCTTGACCCTTCCGCCGGAACGGGCATGTTTATCAGCCGGTTGAAAGATATTCCTGAAATTCATTGTTTCGAGAAAGACAAGCTCACGGGAAAGATACTCTCATCCCTTTATCCGGAAAGCAGAGTGACCATAGACGGTTTCCAGTCCATACAATCCTATTATAACGGTTACTTCGATATGGTTTCTTCCAATATCCCGTTTGGAAATACCAGAGTTTACGACAGGAACTTCGACCGGAGCGGAGACGCCGTGCGTAAATCCTCACTCTCTGCCGTACACAACTATTTCTTTCTTAAAGGTATGGACACGTTACGCGAAGGCGGGATACTGGCCTATATCACGACTTCGGGTGTCATGGATTCTCCACAGAACCGTCCTGTCAGGGAATGGCTGATGAACCATGCCAATCTTGTTTCCGCCATCCGTCTGCCAAACAACCTTTTTGTTGATGCGGGTACTGAAGTGGGCAGTGACCTGATCGTATTGCAGAAGAATACCCAAAAAACGGAACTGACCGAAAAGGAACGGAACTTTATTGAAACCCGTCTTGTATCCGGCGGCATCAATATCAACAACAGCTACTCCGGTTTGGACCATATCGTCCATACTTCCGTATCTATGGGAAAAGACATGTACGGACAACCGGCCATGAATTTTATTCATGCAGGTGGTATTGAAGCTATCGCCGGACATCTCAGACAATTATTGGCGCAAGATATGGAGAACCATCTTGACCGGGAACTCTATGATGCCAATCTATCCCGGCCAGCCGTTTCTACCGGTCTTGAACCGGAATTTGAGACACCATTGGAAATAGTGGTTGAGAACCATCGGCAAGAGGTGCAGGAGGAAAGTCCCGCACAACCCTATGAACCCATGCTTAACCTGTTTGCCGCCTATGCGGATGAAGGGGAAGCGGAGGTGCAAGCAGTGGAAAGCAGACCTTCCCCAAACCGGGCACCGTCGGCATCCCGCAAAAAGAAAGGGGATGAACCGGAAATGTTCAATCTGTTCTCGCAAGAGAATATGTATGATGAAGCCGCCACGCAGGAAGACATGACCGGGGAACGGGCGGCAGCGGAAGCAAAATGGCAGGAGCGCAGACAAAAATTTGAAGAAGAGCGGAAGAAAGAAATGGAACCACGGTCGTTTACCGGAGAGATACGACCCGAATACAAGAACGGTTCCATCGTGAAGTCAGGTGAGCAATACGGGTATTTAAGAGGTATGGGTACTCCCGATATACAATTCCATCCGCTCAAACTGACAGTCACCCAGCAATACCGGGCCGCCTACTACATCCCGCTCCGTGAAGCCTATCATGACCTCTACAATACGGAAGCCGAAACGGAAACGGAACAACCGGAACTGCGGGAAGAACTGGTCAAGCGGTATGACAGTTTTTACCGCATGTTCAGGGAATTGAACGGAAAGGACAACGCCAAATTCCTGCTGATGGATGCCGGAGGGCGGGAAATACTCTCATTGGAGCGTTCCGTTAACGGCAAGATACAGAAGGCGGATATATTCTCTGTTCCCGTATCGTTCAACGCCAGTGAAGTGAAACATGTGGATACACCGCAGGAAGCGCTTGCGGCATCCCTGAACAAGTTCGGAGAGGTCAACCTGGAATATATGGAAAATCTCAGTGAAATTGACATACGGGAGTTGCTCAAACAACTGGATACCCGTATCTTCTACAATCCCATGATGAAGAACTATGAAATCAAGGACCGTTTCATAGCGGGTAATGTGGTAGCCAAAGCCGAATGGATAGAGAACTACCTGAAAGACTATCCCGATGACGAGGCAAGCAGAAAATCATTGGAAGCCTTGCAGAAGGCCATACCGGAACAGATCAGCTTCGAGTTGCTTGACTTCAACCTGGGAGAACGGTGGATACCCATGTCCGTATATGAAGAGTTTGCCGGATACCTCTTTGAGACAAAGGCCCATATCCATTATACGGAATCCATCGACGAGTTTAGTGTGAACTTCGAGAGTACCAACGCTAACATCACCGACAGATATTATGTGAAAGGGGAAAAAAGAGGTTATTACGGAAACGACCTGCTGAAACATGCGCTGCATAACACGGTGCCCGACATAACAAAAACCGTGCAGGATGAAGAAGGCAATGATATAAAGGTACGGGATGCCGAGGCCATCCAGCTTGCCGATGCCAAAATCAATGAAATACGGTCGGCTTTCACGGGCTGGCTGAACGAGCAGCTTCCCGAGTTCAAGCAGAACCTTGCCGACATGTACAACCGCAAGTTCAACTGCTATGTACGTCCTGATTATGACGGTTCCCTGCAAAGTTTCCCGTTCCTTGACCTGAAAGGATTGGGGATACCGAATTTGTACGACAGCCAGAGAAATGCCGTATGGATGCTGAAGATGAACGGCGGCGGGATAATTGACCATCAGGTAGGAACCGGCAAGACCCTTATCATGTGTGTGGCCGCCTTTGAGATGAAACGTCTCGGACTGGCGAACAAACCGATGATTATCGGACTCAAAAGCAATGTGCATGACATAGCCGACACGTTCAGGAGGGCCTATCCGAATGCCAGAGTACTGTATCCGGGCAAGGAGGACTTTACGCCGGAGAAGCGTGTCGGAATATTCCATGACATCAAGAACAACAACTGGGACTGCATCATCCTGACACACGACCAGTTTGGAAAAATACCCCAGTCTCCCGAAATACAGCAGGAAATATATACACAGGAAATTGACAGTATCGAAGAGAATCTCACCGTATTCGAGCAGCAGGGCAATGAAGTGAGCGGCTGGATTAAGAAGGGGCTGGAAAGAAGGAAGGAGAACCTTGAGGCCAAACTTGAAAAGCTGGAGCAGGATATAAAAGACCGGACGGATGACGTGACCGACTTCAGGCAAATGGGCATCGACCACCTCTTCGTTGATGAATCACACAATTTCAAGAACTTGATGTTCAACACACGCCATGCGAGAGTTTCCGGTCTGGGCAATCCCGAAGGAAGCATGAAAGCCATGAACATGCTCTTCGCCATCCGTACCATACAGGAGCGCACGGGCAGGGATTTGGGAGCCACATTCTTGTCCGGTACGACCATTTCCAACAGCCTGACCGAACTCTATCTCCTTTTCAAATATCTTCGTCCGAAGGAGATGGAGCGGCAGGGCATTACCTGCTTTGACGGCTGGGCAGCCGTCTATGCGAAGAAAAGCACGGACTTTGAATTTTCAGTAACCAACCAGGTCGTGCAGAAAGAGCGTTTCCGCTATTTTATCAAAGTGCCGGAACTCGCCAATTTCTATGCGGAGATAACCGATTACAAGACAGCCGAGGACGTAGGGGTTGACAGGCCGGAACTCAACGAGCAACTGTATCATATACCACCTACTCCCCAGCAGGAGATTTTCATTCAGAAACTGATAAAGTTCGCAGAAACCGGGGATGCGACCTACATAGACAGGGAGCCTCTGTCCGAAGCGGAGGAAAAGGCACAGATGCTGATAGCCACCAACTACTCGAACAAGATGTCGCTTGACATGCGGCTGATAGACCCTGAATATGGTGACAGTCCGGGTAACAAGGCGTCCCATTGCGCGGCCAAGATTGCGGAGTATTACTATAAATATCTCGACCAGAAGGGAACGCAATTCATCTTTTCAGACCTTAGTACTTATAAGCCTGACCAGTGGAACATTTACAGCGAGATAAGGCGCAAGCTCGTGGAAGACCATAATATCCCGGAAAAGCAAATAAAGTTCATTCAGGAAGCAAACAGCGACAACGCACGCAAGGAACTGTTCAAGGATATGAACTCCGGACGCATCCGTTTCCTTTTCGGGTCCACACAGAAACTGGGAACGGGAGTCAACGCGCAGGAACGTGCCGTGGCCATCCATCATCTGGACATACCCTGAAGGCCGTCCGACCTGGAACAGCGTAACGGACGGGCGGTAAGAAAGGGTAATATCATCGCCAAGCAATACGCCGATAATAAGGTGGACTGTTACATCTATGCGGTGGAAAAGTCTTTGGATAGTTACAAGTTTAACTTGCTGCAAAACAAGCAGGTGTTCATCAACCAGCTTAAAAGCCGCAATCTGGCCGCCCGTACCATTGACGAGGGGGCGATTGACGAAAACGGCGGAGGCAATTTCAGTGAATACGTGGCCATCCTTTCAGGTAATGACGACCTGCTCGAAAAGGCGAAGCTGGACAAGAAATTGGCAGTTCTTGAAAGCGAAAGGCAGGCATATCACCGTAATAAAGGAAACGCGAAAGGAAAACTGAATGAAAAGACCGCCGGAATAGAGAAGAACAATATTTTTATCGGACGCTTTACCAGAGATTGGGAATATCTCAATAAGGTGGCTCCCGTAGATGCGAAAACCGGACTCCGCCCCAACCCCTTGAAACTGGACGGTGTGGATTCGGACAATATAGAGATACTCGGTAACCGGCTTGCCGCAATCAATCAGAAAGCCCGGACAGAGGATGATTATATGAAAATCGGAAGCCTGTTTGATTTCCGTATCCTTGTCCGCACCGAGAAATCTTACGATGGGGATACGCAGGTCTTGCATAACAAGTTCATGGTTGAAGGACTGGACGGCATTAAATATACTTACAACAACGGTTATATAGCCAAAGAACCGAAACTGGCCGTAATGAACTTTATCAATGCCCTGGAACATATTCCCGCTATGATAGAAAAAAGGGAAAAGGAAAATGCGGAATTGTCAAAGGATATTCCCGTCTTGCGGGAAATAGTGGCGGCCACGTGGCCTAAATATTCGGAAATCAAACAGTTGGGTGAAGAACTTGCCACACTGAACCGGAAGATACAGCTTACCCTTAAACCGGTAGGACGGCATGAAAGTGTAGAAGGTAAAGAAATGGAAGCGGAAGAGCGGAAACTTGTCAGCGGCAGTGATGTGATTCCGGATTTACCTCAAAAGGCAATACATGTACCGTCTATGGAAATGGTAAAGCCGGCAAGGGAACTGAAAAAAATATCCTAATATTTCCCACGGCACATTGCTATACCCTGCGGAAGTGGAGCCTGCGTAGCTTCCGCAGGGTACAGCAAAGAGCCGTTTTTCAGGAAAGGACAAAGGCACGGCAGGCACCCGGATAAGTCCGACCTTGCCTGCCGTGCCCTTGTCTGTCAGCCGCAAATCACATCATTCCTCTTCCTCGAAGGAAAGACTTTCCACCTGCCTGTTGATTATCTTCCAGTCAATCGAGTCTTTCAGGTTGATAATATCCACAATCGAATAATGTTTTGTCCCGTTCTCTTCTTCTGCAAAACGTAACCGTCCGCTCAAGCGTTGTTTCTCAATCTCTGCCGGATTGAGATTTATCAGTTCACAAACTTCATCGGGCAGCATGGAAAGCGCCACGTCATTTTCCTGGCAGATATGTTGCAGGACAGCCAGCATGTTCAACGACTTCTTATAACTTCTCACGAGTGCAGCGAATGAACCGCTTTCAATTTTAATCATCTTCTTCATAACGCTTATTTTTTAGAGTGTTCTTCTTTTTCCAGCAACATGGCACGGAGTACGTCCGAACGGCGGTAATATATCTTCCCCTTGTCTCTGTGAAAGGGAAGTGTACCGTCATTACGTCGTCTTAAAAGTGTCCTGTCCGACATTTTGGTGAGCAGGCGCACGCCTTTTGAATCCAGTATCTCACTGTCAGGCAAATTATGTACGGCAGGAGCCAATAACTTTTCAATGTTGGTTACTTTGGCGAGGATGGTGCTAAGCATGTGGGTTGTCTGTCCACCCGGTGCAGTTCTTCTGTTATTCATAATGACCTTATTTTTATTGTTTATGGTGCAATATTACGGAGATATTATAAGGCCGTTGGTTACTCAACCGTTGAGCAACCGCCAAAAAAAGACAGAAAACGCCAATATTATTTTATATGATATAAAATGTTATAGAAATCATATTTCCTCATTATCTAATTACATATCATATTAACTTTATGTATATTTGCCATTAAAAAGATAAGCCTTAGACAATATGCTCAAATTTATAGAACAAGAAGATGTATATTACCCTTCCGTCTTAAAAAAGATAAGGAAATCAACAGAACAGCTTCAACCGCTGTATGAAGCATTCCGGAATGCCCTTGAAGCCATAGATGGATGCAATGATAAAATAATCTTGCGACTTTTTCATTCAAAAAGTAACGTTGATAACATCGTTGAATTTGAACGTTTTGAAATTGAGGATTCTGGGGTGGGATTCAATGATGTTGAATATGATCGTTTTAAACGAATATTTGATTCACGAAAGGGAAAAAACAATCAAGGTTCTGGCCGAATCCAATTCCTCCATTTCTTTCAAGAAACAGAATTTAAGAGTACTTTTTATGATAAAAATGCTGCCTATAGAAGGTTTTTCAAAATATCTAAGCGTAAAGAGTACATCTATGATAATAATGCTATTATTTTAGCTGATGAAACTGTACCATTAGGAAAAGAAGAAGAACATCAAAGGGGGACAATTGTAACATTCAAGTATTGCTGGGACGATAAAGACAGAATACTTTATAGTGAAATGACAACCAAAAAGTTGAAAAATTTATTATTGGATCACTACATTGCTTATTTTTGTATTCATAAAAACGAACTACCTGTCATCCAAATTGAATATTATATAAATGGAGTTCATATAACAAAAGAAAAAGAACAAATTGTTGCAAAAGATATACCTGCCATAGATAAGCAAGATAATGTTACCTTAAACTACTTAAAACTTGCCGAGGACGGAAAAGGGCTGGTTCCAGTTGATAATAAAACTGAAATATTTAACATTAAATCTTTTAAAATCAAGAAAAAATATCTTCAAAAGAATGAAGTTAAGTTCACAAGTAAAGACGAAACTGTAGAGCAACTAAAAATCAAATTACCGTTTCTCCCTGAAACTGAAACTTTTGAAGATTGTAGATATTTGATGTTAGTATCCAGCACTTTCTTAACAGAGAGAGATGATGATGTTCGAGGAAATTTAAAAATAGCTTCAAGGAATAAGCTATCTTCAGTAGGTAGTGATGCTTACAACGAAGAAGATATTTACATTGAAGATATCATAGAAGGCATCTCTGAAAAAGTGAAATCTTTATATCCAGAATTAGAGCAGAAAAAACAGGAGTTTGATGACAATATAGAGAAATTAAAAAAAATGTTTTTAATTGATGATGAAACTTTGAAAAATATAAAAATATATCCTGGTGAAAGTGATTCTACTATTCTACAAAAAATTTATGAAGCAGATGCTAAACTTGTAGCAAAAAAGGATGCAGAATTAAAAAGGCTTGTGCAAGATTTGGAACAATTAAATCCTGTTGAAGATGATTTTGAAGAGCATTTATCAAATGTTGCCGAACAATTATCATGCATTATTCCATTGCAAAATAAAAATCAGCTTACTAAATATGTAGCTCGCCGGAACATGGTTCTGGAACTTTTTGAAAAGGCATTACATAGGCAACTGCTTATGCAATATAAACGAGAAAATGGTAAAGAACCTAAAAATATTGACGAACGTATTATCCACAACATTTTATATAGACAACATTCTTCTGATAGCTATAACAGTAATATGTGGCTTATAAATGAGGATTTTATTTATTTTAAAGGTACGTCAGAAAGTAAATTGAAAGATGTTGTTGTCAATGATAAGAAATTTTTTAAAGATGAATTCTCAGAGGAAGAACTTGAAGCAGTTGTTGCTTTAGGTGAGGACAGAAGAGAAAAGCGCCCAGACATTCTTTTATTTCCAGATGAAGGTAAATGCGTTATTATTGAATTTAAGAACCCCAATGTTAATGTTTCAGATCATTTAACTCAGGTAAATAAGTATGCATCATTACTTCTGAATTATTCAGAAGATGACTTTAAAATAGATACATATTATGCATATTTGATAGGCGAGGCAATAGATGGTAATGATGTTCAAGATCATGATTCTGATTTTGAATATGCATATCATTTTGATTATTTATATAGACCTGCTAAAAAAGTTCGTGGAAAGTTTGGAAGATCTGATGGTTCTATTTATACTGAAGTCATAAAATACAGTACGCTATTGAAACGTGCTAAACAAAGAAATCAGATTTTCATAGATACACTATTAAACTCTAACAAGCAAGCAACATAATTATTGTATAAAACTTGCTTGTTTTCAAATTAATAGCTATATTTGTATATGAGTTATTTGAAACTATGCAAAGCAGTGTAACCTGAAGTAAAACTTCTATATCCAAATCGTTACCTGCATCTTTTAAACTCTCTATATTTGTTTTATCTTCAGAGAGTTATATCAAAATACATTGTTTTCCTAAGAAAAACTTATCATTCAATGGATTCGCCAATATCAGTAACTGATACTTGCTATTGCCGGACTGTTTGGTCAATATGACATACCTTTTTCCCACCATCTCAAAAGCCTGTACCGCCTCTACAAAGGTGGCATTTGCATTTTCTCCATTGAATACCAATATCCATGGAGTCTTCCCTACCCTATCTTCATCATCCATGGTACGGACTGTAGGATAATGATATGAATTCGCACGGGCAAAGATTTCAATCTGCACCTTATCTGCTTGAGGCTTATTATTATCAGGCCGCTCCGATAGGTGGATAGAATCTTCACAGCCTGACATTAGAAAAGCCAGACACCAAAGACAAACTATATATAATACAAATTCTTTCATTTTCTCATTTCATTAAATACATATCATCACTTTCTACTAATTACTTCATCCCTGACGCAACGGATAGACTGACCAAAGGTCGGCAACTGATACATCAAACCGGGATTCGGCCACTTACCCAGAGACATGCTCCACACAGCATGAGGATCTTCGGCAGAAGACGCAGCTATAGAAGCGGTATGGTAATAGCCGGTCTGTCCTGTAAATTCCAGACTACTATCCTTATTCTGGCGTCTTCCTGCTGACGGAAAAAAGGCAGAAGCATTATTCGCCTCATTATATACTAAAATTCCCAAATAAGCTGCCTGTGCGTTACCCGATGATACACAATAAGGATAACTACCGTCAGCTGACCCCATCTTAATAGGTCTGCGGTCAAAAAAGCCATCAGCATAGAAGCCTATCAAGAAGGTTATATGCTCTTGCGCTTCATCCACATCAGTCCTACTTTGCCAAAAGTTCTGATATCGGTCTACTTTAATCCCTCCTACTTCCGGCGAACCGTCATATCCGCCAATATTCTCATTTAATCCAGCATCTCCACTCAGTGGGTTTTTAAATAAGGATTGCCGCAATTCAGAAAATGCTATTTCAACGCTATAATCCGTAAGTACTGTCTTTATGACATCCTTGTTCGTATTTGCCTTCACAATGACATGATCGCCATCCTGATCTATATTATTAGGATATGGTCCGTTATAAGCTATTCTGTCAATATATCCGTCAGAAGGACGATGGTATCCGTCAGGACAAGTTTCAAATATTTCCTTATACCCATAGTCATAAATATCTTCTGCTGGTATAGGCGCTGTTCCCCATACCGGTAAAAACAATTCGGATGTACTATTAAAAAACTGTATATCCTTAATCCAATGGTTCACAGTATAGGCTGTAGGATGGTAAGCCAAACGGAAATAGTCCTGATCAGCATCCTTCGGAAGCCCCCATTGAAAAAATGCTCCTGCCTGAGTGGGATATTTCACAAACCTTCCTTGTTTCACATCAACTTTTGCATAGGGTTCATTTCCACCATTCAGATAAGCAGGAGCCGTCAGATTGAAAGGCGATATTTTGCGAGCATAATCACGTGCTTTCCCCTGTGACGGTCCCTTGGATATGGCATCTACAGTTCCAGGCCTCATGATGTAATCATCCGCTTCTCCCTGCCGGATATACATATACTCGGTATTATACCACAATTCATCATCTCCTGTCCCATATCTTCCTCCATACCATTGAATTTTCACTTTAGCATACCTAGGAGTCGTTCCGGCATTTTTTCCCGTTACTCCCATACGGAAATAGATACGTCCCCTACCTTCCACATAAGTTCCATTTTCTCCCTTATACTTATTAGGAAGCACCTTATAATGCTCTGCGACTCCCGGATTATCAGTCCCGACATTCGGATCAAAGCTTGGAGTAGAGCTCAGAACAATGAAATTCCCTTCTTCCACTTCCGCTTTCCATAGACCGAGTGTACCTAAATCCTGAGGACGTTCATTTGTTCCGTCCCTCCTTTTCTGCTGTCCGGTAATAATTCTTTCACCCTGTTCATCATTTCTAAAAAAAGCGCCTATATAGCCGGTTCCATACGGATTAAATTCAAAACGTTTCCCGTGTTGACTGGCATGAACTTTTATCTCTCTTTGCAGGCTACCTCCGTCTTCATCTTCAGCAGACAAAAAAATCCGATAAGTTTCCTGTGTACCCATTATGTTTTGCTCATCCAACAACACATCCATATAGCCCGTTCCGGTTTGAGATGCCTTATCATAGATATATGAGAAACGAGAGGTAGTATAGGTTATCGTGGTTCCACTGTCTTTCACATCTCCATTTAGCAACACCAAATCATTGAATACCTTTTCTGTTTCTGCTGCTAATCCCCCGGCTCCCACATAAAGTTGAGGCATCACTTTGACTACCGGCATATTAGAGGTAAAGGAAATACGTGCTCCATTAAAATCAGTAATACTGACCTCCAAGTCCGATACATTCAGTACCTTAATACCTGATATATTCCAATCTTCATCCACATTCTCCCATTCAGACGCCTCTATGTTCACCATCAACGGCTCCTTAATATATCCGGTCAAATCCAATTTTGTATTCTTGGGTAAACTATAATTTACCGGATTCGAAGCAATCTTCAATTTGCAAGACGGATTATAATTATCCCCCATATCTATTGTAAAGTTTACAGCCTCACTTTCATTAGTAACGGAAAGAGGGTCATTGGCAGGCAGGATGATACGGTTCACCTTTTTCTCCCAATCCCATTCGGCTGTCGGGGTACCTTGGGTGAAATAACTTCCGTCATCAACCACAGTAAATGTACGTATCACACTCCGTTCAATAGCCGGACCATCATAAGTGGCTGTCAGCGGAACAAGATTCGGCAAATTACTGAACATTATTCCTTTAAATGCCTGGTCCAAATCATCTTCAGCCCTCAATATGACATCTACCCGTACCCCCATTCTTTCAAGAGCCAATTGCAATATAGATACTGTTGTATTATCTTCCAATGTCGCTCCCTGTCCGCCGGATAACACGGTCACATTCTTTATTTCCTGCATCATTGGAATAATTTGTTCTGATGAGAAAAAATCAGCGGGATAGGCTATATGATTCAAATCACCATAATGAGTGATAGCATCCAATAAAGTCCGGACCGGTTGATAAGCCGGCTCATTGGCCAAAAACACAAAATCGTAACTTCCTGCATCAATGGGATGACGAATAATATCACCGGAATGTGCATTATAAAATAGGTTGGTTACTTTATCACCCGTCGTTTTGTCAAATGCCAAAACACGGAGCGTATGAATGATATAATCTTCCGGAGTCCCAGAATGCACACTACCCGTATGAGGTGCCATTCCCCTAATAGATATAAATGTACCTTCCACATCGCTAGCGGTGAAAGTTTCATCCATACAAGAAGTAAAGACAGCCAGCCACAGTAAGCAGAGCCAGTTTCTATAGGTTTTATTATCTCTTTTCATCATTCATTATCCCCTTCCATCTAACATGAATACTCATCTAATTCTTATACTGCAAATATCGGGAAATAGAGTGAGGCTGTGAATTATATTCATTTCTGAAACAGACAATAATCCAACTGACTGACAACTTATTATGCAATGAGTGCAAGCGGCTGTTGCAAAATATAAAAAACAAGCTCCATCCAAATAGATTTTTGCATTGTACGCACTATCCGGATAAAAAAGTTGCGATATTCGTAATTCGTGGCAAATGGCACTCTTTACAAACTATCGATAATAGCTTGTTGTTTTTGTAAAAAATCTATGCGCTGCATCTCGCCACTCTCTGAAATCAAGATAGAATGACGCTTTAATGATTGGATCCAGTTACATTGCATCCGGCAGATATGAAAACTTTGTGAATCCATTGAATTGATGGAATACACCCGCAATAAACTTATTTGAAAATCCCGTTTTTCTATATAGCTATAGGTAGCCTCAAAATGAATATTAGAAAGATAAAAACAAACTTTTCCGCCTTCACTGAATTCTCCCGTTACCGAAAGTTCCTCCATCATGGCAAGCAACTGATACAGCTCGGTTTTCAAATGCAATACATCATCATCGGTTATCAGTTTAAGAACGGCAAAGTATTTTATCTCCTTTACAAAAGAATAAAAGATGTTCGTGTCCCATATAAAATGCGTTTTCCGGCATTTCTTCACGCTTTCACATAGTTTCTTATGTGCACTCACAATCCGGTCTTCCACCTGCATATCTCTTAAAGAATTAGGAGTCTTGATCTCACCATTCTGATAAATCCAACGGCAAAGACGAAATTTAGACAGATACTCATATTCAGAATAAAGAGTAAACGGCAGCAAATTGGAAGCAGTATAAACTTCTGTTGTTTCATCCTTTTTCACATAATCAAAAATTTGCAGATAACGATGGATTATCTCATAATAGCCTTCCATTGAATCAGAAGACTTCAATAAATTCAAATCAAAGGTCACTCTGTCCGAAAGGTGATTTCCTATAATCTGATCAATGGAAATACCCAGTCTTCGAGAGATCAAGGCAACTTCTTCAAGGGTAAAAGAAACCTCTCCCCGTAGCCTGCGGTAAACGGCTTCCTTTCCCATACATAATGTATCTGCCAGATAGCCTGCCAAATTCTGCTTTTCAGGAACACGTGCCTTCATGGCTGTAATCAGTTCATTCACAATCTTATTCTTCATTCTTTTCCCCTTCTTTGGTTATTAACAAACAGACTGCAAATTTAAGTTATGGAAATGGGAATTCTATGCTCTAAAACAGAGATGAAAGACTTTCTATCTTTCTGATTCACGACCAATTGAGGAATAAGAAAACAGATAACGAAAAAAAGTAAATAAACAGATTATTTACTTTCATTTTCAGTAAACAGAATTTCTTTCCTATTTCGTTTTTCGTAAATAGGAAACTATTATAAAGTGCTTATTATTTCACGTTGTTGTTGGAAAAACTGTATACGCTGCATCTCTCCACTCTCTGAAATCATAGTCGAGAATTTCTTCAGTGACTGTATCCATTCTTTCAAACTGAGGAACATTCCACAATCCTGCGTAGTAATGGAGTTGATAGAATACACCCGTATCAAACTGAGTTGTACCGAATCAGCCTCCAGATAGCTGTAGGTGGCTTCAAAATTAATATGAGACACGTAAATATGTACACTGTTACCTGCTTCTGTCTTTCCCTTAGAAGCCAAGTCTTCCAATTCGTCGGTCAGTTGCAATAGTTCTTCTTTAATCTGATGTTTGTCCTCTTCTGTGATAAGATGAATCCCGGCAAAATACTGTATGTCATTTATCAGATGATGAAAAATCATACTATCCCAGATATAATCCACAGAATGTATATGTCCGGTAGCAGATACAAAATCATTTTGAATATCATATATTTTTTGAGGAACTTCCACCTTGTCAAAATGCTTGCACTGAATATGCTTGTTTTGATACATCCATTTAAAGAGGCGAAACTTAGACAATGATTTATGTTTCAAAGAAAGTGTTTGGGGGATAATATTGGAAGAAGTACCCATGGAAGAGGAAGGATCGTTTTGCAAAGCATGTAACACATTGACATACTTTTTTAATAATGAATAGTAAGTTTCAAACGGATCTTCATGATCCACCACATTCAAATCGAATACGGCATTGGAACTGAAACAGACTCCTATTACATTATCTAATGAAACACCTAACTTTCTTGATATCAAAGCAGCTTCCTCTAATGTAAAAGGGACCTCACCACGCAACCTCCGATAAATAGCCTCTTTACCGATATACAAAGTATCTATTAACAGATTGGCCAGATTTTCTTTAAGTGGCAGTTTTTCTTTTACAGCTTCAATCAAGCTCGTGTTTAGTTCATTTTGCATCATTATAGTTCTTATATGAGTGAGTTATTTGTAATAATAACAAATATCAAAGGAGAGTTGTTTCGAAATGCGTAACTAAACGGACAGACCGCTACTTGTAATCAGTAAATATTCAAAATAAAAAGAGGCGTAATACTGAATATGAAATACAGCCTACACCTCTTCGATTGAAGAAGAAAAAATCAATCAACCATAACTCCCCAATCAATCTTCGGGCACATAAATAATTTCCCCATTATCCAATTCGTATGCAATCCCCACCTTTCTACCCTTCTTTCCGCTTTTGGCATCCTGATCCTCAGAAGGTGTATAGCGGTTTATCTTCTGCCCTTCCTTGGTTATAATTTCCATGTTTTCCTTACCCGGATTCTTCACCATCGTAAAATCCTCCTGACTAAACATTTCAGTCATATTATAACGGGTAACCAAGGCTACCATTAACGCTACCGCAAACACCATCGCCACATCAAACAGATTGCTGACCACGCTCATCGGGTCACTATCCTCCTCTTTTCTTAATAAATTACGTTTCATCTCAAGCTGTATGTTTTTCAGTGAGCAATTCAGAAAGGAATTCCAGATTAGTCATATCCTGCAAATACCAGCGTTGCTTCACCTGTTGAGTTATGAAACCGATGGCACTAGAAAACAGACCAACTACAGTTGTAGCAAAAGCGACTTGCATATTGTATGCCATAGAAGCGATATCACCAGTAGAAAGTCCCACCAAAGCAGGTCCCATTGGAATCAATGTACCCATCAATCCAAGCATCGGTCCCATCTTAGTCAATGTTTTTGAAATAGCCAAATCCTTATCAGCAGTAATTTCAAAATCAGCCAACAGACGCTGCACATGTGCCGGACGGTCTTTTGACCCCAACACCCGACGGATATACACAATGACCAACGAGTTCGACTTCACTGGAAGTTTGCTTTCCAATTCGGGCAAAGTATCTATAGTCAGTGCATCAAGCTGTTGACGCAACAACGCATCTGTACGCCGAATAGCCAAATATTGCCCGAAAAAACTGCCTATCAATAATAGCGAACGGATGAAAAGAACAATAAGCAATACAACAACAGGAACTAAAAGTCCGTTCGAAATCCAAAACAGAATGTCTGATATAAGATTCATAATGTCAGTAAGTTTTAAATGTTTGTTTTTATTCGTCTATATTTATATATAACCAATCCAATGAGTCCTCCACCTGCCAGCATAATTATCAAGCCGGTCAATGCCCCCCAATCCACCTCGCTTATACCTGTTACGGCGGTACGACCATTTACAGTAGCAATAATTCCCAATATGGCGGTCAATGCATTAGTGAGGAACAATAGTTCCAACCGTAATTCCTTTTCCGGCAAGAGATAACGAAGAAACAATGTGCCTACAGAAATTAATATCAATACACCTACCGCCATACTCCATGCGACAAGAGAAAAGGAAACACCCGGAAAAGAGAAGATAAGATATACCAATCCGCTAAACAAGACAGGAAATATCAAAATACCCGGAAACCAACGTAAAGCACGGTAAGCCCAAAGAGTACGTTTCTTAACAGGACCTGTAGTAAGCACATGAACAGCCAACATACAAAAAGCCATCTGTAAGGCAACTTCCACTGTAAGCACCACCGAAGTGTCAAGCATCAATTGGACATCTGCCAGCCAATCAGCAATCTGTGTCTTAGACTGCTGAATTGCATATGGGCACATCAGCCCCACAAAAAGGGCGGCTACAACAGCTATTGCTGCAACCGATCCTCGTTTGCGGAATGTCTGTTTCATCATAAAATTGAAACAGACCAATATCATAAGAACAACTACAATTGTTTCCATAGCCTGTTATTCCTGCATTTTTTTACGGCGACAACGCACCAATACAATTAAAACAAGAACAGCAGCCACCACTACAACACAAACAACAGTATTGCTTACCGTATTCGTCTGTTGTTCCGTACCGACTGTATTCATCTCTTCTTTTTTCATCACCATACCCTTTTGCTCTTTTGAAGCAGCAACTTCACGTATCTGACTGATGTTTTCCTTATACCGGGATGCAGTCTGTGCATCCATTTTAGAAGCTATGAACTGACGTAATTTTGCATTATCACAAACAAAACCTGAACAAGACGGTTTATATTTATTCACCAAATCGGTATGTAGTTTGGCAATATCCGCTATCTGTTGCTCGCTAGCCTGCCACATTCCTTTACGGATAGTTTCCATCATTACCGCAGTCATTTCTTCCAAAGCAGCAGGGTTCTGCTTTTCAAAATAACCCTGCACTCCCAAGTTAAATTTATCCTTTACATACACATCATATATCTCATTCCACATTTCCTTATCAACAGCCTGAGGTTTCATGACATTCCAGCCATACGTATTTTGCACAATCTCAGCAAAAGTATTAGCTGCGCCGGCCTCCCCTTTCATTTTTTCCTTAATATAAGCAGGATTGAATATTGTGGTACGACTCTCTATGCCAATAGCTTCTTTCACCTCTTGCATACGGGCATTGTTACGATTACGATAGTCGCTCAGATACGCATCGGGATCTTTACCGGTCACATTACGGACAGCAAGATTCATACCTCCCATAAACTCATACACATGATCCAGGCTTAATGCACCCCATGTATTGCTTTGACGTGGCTGAATAACCGCATCCGTACGTGTCAAAGCAGCTTCCAAAGCAAATTGGCGGACAGTTTCCCAATTCTTTTCACTACCATAAAAAGCACCCATATTATTCAAATAAACATCGGCGATTTCCTCTTCACTTTCCCAACGGTCACCAGATTGCACCATACTTTGTATACCCGTACCATAATTGCCATTCACTCCTCCAAACACACGAAAAGTAGACATTTCGCGGGCTTCTTTCGGAGTCAGACCTTTTTCTATCAATACACGTTCAGCTTCCACAACACCTGCCGCCACTTGATTTTCAAATTGATCCTCTTTAGCATTGGCAGCCATCTCTACGGCACGGTTGATAAGGAACAGGCGTGAAGCGGCAATATCTCTCAACTGCCCGCTAGTTTGCACCACAACATCAATACGAGGACGCCCCAATTCTGCCGAAGGGATCAAACGAAGATCCGTCACGCGTCCGAACGTATCACGAATAGGCTCTACACCTAACATATACAATACCTGTGCAATAGTAGCGCCACCGGTTTCTATAAATTCTCCACTCCATAATGTATAGCTTACTTTACGGGGAATAGAGTCATTATGACGACGACGATACATTTCGATAGTATTGTCAGCCAATTGTTTCCCTTTCTCCCATGCAGATTCCGACGGAGTTTCTTCAGCATTGATAGCAAAAAGATTTCGTCCCGTAGGTAAAGTATTAGGATTGGCGATAGGATCGCCACCCGGTGAAGGTTGTGTATATCCTCCATTCAACGCATTAACCATAGAGGTCAATTCTCTTTCCGGACTTTCCAAAAGAGCACTCTTATAATTACCCACATTCTTCAAAGTGCGTTCTACTTCCATGACAGCCAAAGCAAAATTTATCTCCTCTTTAGAGTATTCTTTTTTCTTGGACATCATAACTTTCATCATCGCTTCCATGCCTCCGAATTTATCACTATCCGCTTTTTCACGTTTTCCTCGAGAAGTTGTTTTCATTATAACCGTATCTTTGGCCAGTGTATTCATACCTACAGCATGGCTCTTGTACATTCCTGTTTCCATTTTCTTTAAAGCTTCAGGGCTTGCACCCATTCTTTTTGCAAGTTCCATAGCTTTCTCAGGATTCATACCTTTCGCTATTTCCTTCATTTTCTCTTTCATTGACTCAGATATGCTATTCCTTTTCGAACGTACGCTTTGGTCAGCCTGCATTATTCCACCGCTCATATCAGCATGTGTTTTAGCCTCAGCCGGAGCCTCTTCAGCTAATGCCATCATCATGGCCATCATGCCTTGGGGAGTATTACGGGATTTATTGATTTCATGTGCTTTAGCAAGTTCATCGGAAGTAATGTCAGTAATACGACAAATCAATTCGTCAGAAACCAACGACGGATCAGCCAATAAACGAGTGACCAAATCACGTGCAGGTTCCAAATAACGTTGAGTAAAAAGAGTGCGATGTTTCTCTACCTGTCCGTCCGCACGATTACGTAGTTTATCTAATGCCAACAGACTATAGGCTATCGGCTCGGTAGCCATAGCATACACACTGGAAGTAATACGAATGGGTTCGTAGGGAATCCCCATTGTATACAACTGACCTGTAATCTTCTCATTTGCCAGCTCCTCAGCAAAATTTTCTATACGCTGAATATCTTCTTCAGCATAAGGAACAGTAAGAAGACTATCCAATCCCAATTCACGATGGATGCCCATTTTCACCGTGAGTTTCTTTACCATCAATGAAGCACGGTTCAAAGCTTCTTTATTTCCAGTAGACAGTACAGCCTGCCCATCAGCCGGAAGCAAATTATTGTATGTCTTGACAGTCTCAGTCAGTTCACGATAAATGGCGCGGACACTACTTTCCATAAAAGGTGGAGTAAGGTAAGATTGCAATCCCGCATACGAACGACGCTTAGCAATCATCCCTTCGCCTACATTGCCGATGGAATAAATATAAAAATGAGGTAATGCACCTACCAGACGGTCGGACCAGTCATTGCTACACAAAGCAACTTGTTTGCGCGGAGTGAACTCTAAACTGCCATGAGTACCGAAATGAATCAACGCATCAGCTTTAAATCCAAATTGTGTCCACAGATAAGAAGCAATATAAGTATGTGGAGGAGCTGCATTGGTTCCATGTACAACTTTAAATGCATTATCCCCACTACCGGCTGCATTCTGTGGCAAGAGCACCACATTTCCAAATTGCAAACGAGCTACTCCTAAACGGCCGTCTGAAGTAGTCATATATGCTCCGGGAAATTCACCATTAGCAGCTACTACTTCGGCATACATATCAGAACGAATGGATTTCTTTATCCAACTCTCATATTGTTCTTTTGTAATGAGTTCGGGCTTGCCGGTTTCCATAAACCGGTCAAAAGCTCCTTCGGCATACGAACCAAATACGGCTCCTTGAGATTGTATCATCTGTTCCAATTCTTTCGGAGAGGTAGGCAAACCGTCCACCTTGTAGCCCTCGCGTTTCATACGCTGCAACAAGTTATAAAGTGAAGGAACCACTTCCATACCACCCGCAGTCAGTGCATTCTGACCAGGACCCTTATAATAATAAATAGCTACGCGTTTCTCACTATTGGATTTACGCTGCAGAGTAATATAGTTATTAACTGTTTCCACAAAAGTTTCCAAGCGTTCTGGAATAGCATAAGCACGTTGTAAACCCTCCTCATCCTTATAATGTCCAAAAAGAGCGAACGGACGGATAGCTCCATCTATTTCGGGGGTAACAATACTTTGTGACATAAAGCCGCCATTCATACCCATCTTGTCACTCTCCCACTCCTCTACCAAGCGATTTACATTCAATGGGGAGAAAAGCGGTATATTCTGTTTCGCCAAATAATCTACGATATAATCGCCCATACGTCCATGCGCCATATTGATGATAGCAGACGGACGAACAGAATCAATTCCATGGTTCTGAATAAAAGAATGCATGGAACGTATAGGATAAACCATATTGCCTGTTTCCTCCAATTTAGCAATAAGTCCGGAAGGTTCACCCATCGGACCGGTCACAATAATACGCGGAGCATTCTCTTTCCACAAACCGTTGTTTTGCAGAAAAATATTGTATCCGGCTACCGTATTGAAACCCAACTCTTCGTCTTCGGGACTCTTTGGGTTCATGTGATAAAGCACATCATCGGCACGTTTCACTACGGCTTCCGGTTCAGACACAGAGAATCGTTTTTTATCAATATACACACGTACATAGTTCAGCATACTGCGATAGTTACGACGTCCTCCATTAGACAGATAATGTTTCAATGTATCCGCTTGGATGGAATCCAATGAAATAATCTTGTTTGCAGGATTGGTAGCGGCAGTAGTCAATATCGGAAGACCACCATCGGCCGCCTTTTGTATTTGCGCACGTTGCTCTTCAGTAATCCTTAATCCCATGGCATTGATAAATATCATATCATAACTGGTCAATCGGTTCAGGTCATCTGTGCTCAGTTCACTGATTTTAATAAATGAGTTGTCATTAGCCTTAGATATCTGCCCTAAACTGATTACCTGATAGTTGATGAAAGCCACTTTAGTTGCACTGAACCAAAGATTCCATACACCAAACAAAAGCAGCAAGATGACTGCTACCCCTCCTCCAATCAGTAATTGTTTCTTCTTCATATCTTTATTTAAATCACGTAGTTTATTTAGTATTAGCAGCCAAATTTCATTTGAATAATTGTTCTATATTTAATGATAAACCGGCTGAAAAAGTTGTTCCTTTAGTAGCAGGCGAATTATTATAATAACGAGAAGGAACATAATTAAACAAGTTGTCCACCGCCAAAGTCATATCAACACCTTTCCATACTTTTTGAGACAACGTAAGCTTCCACATTGTATACGCCGGATAGGTCACCTTCTCAGTTTCTTCATAAGAAGTGTTCGACGTATATTCCTCCGTATTCACCTTGGAAAGAAAACGTCCGTTCAAAGCAATATTAAACGCATAGTTCTTCCAATGCTTGTCATACTCAAGACGGACAGTAGCCGTATGCGGGCGAGTACTTGAAATGACAGGTTGCCCTTTCTTGATATTCTCATGTGTATAAGCATAAGATAAACGTGCCGACAGTCCACAAGGATATTTGGCGGAAGCATTTGCCTCGGCACCAGATATCTTGATATTTGATATATTGGTATATACCTGTCCTTTCAACGCCTCACTCCATGCCGTAGTGATACGATTATCAACTATATTATAGAAACCTGTCACCGTCAAATTATAACGACCTTTAATATATTCTGCCGAAAGAGAAAAATTATGGCTGGTTTCAGGCTTCAAGTCAGGATTACCATAAATCATAAAAATACTTGCCATATCAAAATTCATATACATTTCTTTCAAAGTAGGGGCTCGGAAACCACCGGCATAGGAACCTCTCAATGAACAGTTTCCTATTTTATACATCAGTCCTAATTTGGGAGAGAAATGATTAATATCGGAATCCGAATAATAATCAAAACGTAATCCTGTGATGACATTGAAATATTTCGTCGGGTTCCAGTCAAACTGTGCAAAACCGTCCACTGTATACTGATGTTTACTTCCATTATTGGCAAACTGATAGGACATTAAATAATCACGCATATAATCACCACCCAAGGTGAGAATATGCTTACCGACAAAAGTATGATTATAAAAAGTACGAACCGAATGTTGTACATTACTATAATCACGTACATCATTAGCATCTTGTGGCAAGTAATCGCTCTTATCATACTGGTCGAAAGAATAAGCTATTTCCAGATCTTTATCTTTATCAAATACATAATTTCCTTTCACCCCACCACTGAAGTCGCGATAACGGTCTTTACTAGTCTGTGACTTCTCACGTTCACGAAAAAAATATCCAGCACGTGCCGTCAGTTTCAGATGATCATTAGCAGTATAGACCAAACGTTCTTTGAAATTCCAAGTTTTATCACCATACACCTTTTTAAATGCCCAATCCTCCGTTTCCTCATTTGTTTTTCCATCTGCCAAATCTTTTTCATCTACTTGGGTATGCTGTACATTAGTCACACTATTGAATTTTCCGGCATTGAAACCTATTGTTCCTCCATAACGCTGCTCATTATAAGCCCCGTAACGTCCATTGAGATTCACAGTCCAAGGCTCCGCAGACACTTTACTTATGATGTTTACCACTCCTCCTACCGCATTCGAACCATAAAGTGAAGAAGCCGCACCCTTTACAATCTCAATACGCTCCACATTGTCCATATTCAAGCGGTTATAGTCTATATTATCCAAAGTCTCACCTGCCAGACGCTCACCATCAACCAGAAAAAGTATAGCATTTCCACCAAATCCTTGCATATTGAGAGAAACTTGCTGGTCCATGGAATAAGAAAATTCAATTCCCGGCAGTTCTGCCTGAAGCAAATCTCCAATATGGGTGGCATCTACTTTCTTTATTTCATCGGCAGTAATGACCCGAGTAACAATAGGAACATCTTTCAGGAGTTTCGGAGTACGGGTTCCTGTTACAACTATAGTTTCCATATTTACAGCATCTTCTTTCAGTATAAAATCAACTTTACCTGTTTTGCTGACAGACACTTTATGAGTTTGCGAGATATACCCCATGTATGAAACCTGCAGAGTATATTCTCTATTATCGGGTAATTTCAATGTGTATTTTCCCTGTGTATCCGTAGTGGTTCCCAAAGTTACTTTTTCTTTTACGGAGACTGTTGCTCCCATCAGAGGTTCTTTATTTTCATCAAATACAGTTCCCGAAATAATTCGTTGTGCTGATACTGGTATCGCCATCAGCCAACACAATATCAAGCACACGTTTCTGAGTAGTCTATGCATATCGTATGTCGGTTTACAATTCAAACGGATAAATATAGTCAATAGTCATGAAGCCTTTTACACCACTAGCATTCATATAATTTGTGAGACGAACAGCCGCATAAGTTCCATCTTTCAGCTTTACCATATAAACCTTGTTTGAAAGAGTATAGGTAGGTGGCATATTACTTTTATCAACATTCAACCATTTGGATAGTTCTTCATTATAATAGGATTCCATATAAACAATATTGCCATCCATCATACCTGACATATCAATGGCTACCTTAGCGGTAGTCCAAACATCATCCACATAGACTCCTTCGGGCATCGCACTCGCATTCTGTAAAGCGGAAAAACCTGTGAAACCGGTTTCCAATACTGCTCCAGCATTGGTTTTAACGTCATAACGATGGACAGCAATATCCCATTCCTCCGGTTCTTTCTGGTCAGAATCTGTCACATTCACAGAATCTACTTTTTGTGTATGGAAATCAATAAAAGTCCAACGTCTATAATCAGTAGCATCAATATAAATAGTACCCGAATGGGTAGAAGGGTCTGTTCTTATGAAACCGAATTCATTACTATCCGAAGCAGCAGGACTATCATATATTCCTTCCAAAATACCATCACATGCCGAGAATGGCAAAAGCATCATTCCCAGCATGGATATAATAAAGAGATATCTTTTCATGCTATTTAGTGCCTACAAAAGTCGCAGTAATAGCCATAGGCATGGCTCCCGGCTTTAGTGTAAAGATCAGATCAGCTTTTTCATCCTTAATCGTTCCTTGTAAACTTCCTGTATATTTTACAGTACCAACAGTTACATCAATAGCACTTTCCGGAAAAGTATAAGTAACATTATCGGAGGTCTGTACTTTAATTCCAGGTATAGCAATATCCGGCAATGACATCATTCCTTCACCAGCACCACCAACTAGAAGAACTTGAACAGTTCCTCCTTCTTCCGCAGTAATTTTCACCTGACTGTCTGACGTTCCTTGATCATTTCCTGATACTGAGAGTGATAATGTTCCATTGTAAGTACCAGCAACCTCCTGAGCCGGGATCACGGTATCTTCCTTTTTATTATCATCATCACTACATGCTACTGCACACAATGCAATAGCCATCATCGCTAAATAGTTTTTCAATTTCATAATACTTTTGTTTTATTGATTAATAGTTATTATTTTATGTTTTAAAATTTGTTGCAAAGTTACCCTTACTACCAAGGGTACACAATACCTAAAAATTGGGGTTTTATTGCTAATAATCACATATATAATAAAGTACACAAGTACTTATTTTTAGGTATAAAACTGGATTTTATCACCATTAATAGGTATTGTCAGTATATACTTCTATAACTAATTTTGCAAAAAAAAGCAAGCATGGTTAAACTGGTACATCATGAAATGCCTGTGAACAAGACACTTCATCATAGAAAGATAGAGATTCTGGCTGTACTAACCCTACTTATAGGTAGTCTGTCATTCCTTATTTACTCCTATTGTTCCCACGACGCAAATAATCCATTGTGCCGATGTTTGCTTTGCACTTTGAACCATACTCCCGAAGATGGGGAATATTTATATAATCGATACTTAGTAGTAATCAGTATCACATGGGCGGCACTTATATTCGGAACTTTATTTGTAATTTTATATCACATAGAAAGAAAGAAGAAAAAATGAAACTAAAAAAAAGAAATGTGTTTATCGGTATCACCTCATTCCTAATTGTATTGTTTACCATGCCGCTAGGACATGCATTGATGATCTTAATGGAACACCTGATGGAACCGGTAACCATGCATTACGCAACCTTTTTCATGGGATTAATAGGCTTAATAATGGTCATAACGGGCGTATTTGCCAAAGGAGATACTCAACAAACTCTTTGGGGGCTATTCGGAGGTCTGTTATTTTGGACAGGATGGATTGAATTCATTTATGTGTATTACGCACATCGTTTCGGAGTACAGCCACTCATAGTAGACGGAGAAGTGGTAACCAAACCAGAATATCTGATCATGCCCTCTTCTTTCGGATTTTGGATTATGTTCATGTTACTCTACTTATTCAATATAAAAAGCGGATGCGATTTTTTCAATTATCTGCAACGGGTATTTTTCCGCAACAGCAAAGTACAAGTAGAAATGCGTCCCATGACACGCCACACCTCACTGGTTACTTTCATGGAGCTGAATCTTATTTTATGGACCAATTACATGGTATTGCTATTCTGCTATGATGATAATTTTATAGGTGACCGCCATCCTATCACCGCATTGGTTGCATTCGGCTGCCTTGTAGGATCACTATTTATGTTCCGAAGATTGATAAATATCAGTCAATGGGGATACGCTCTCCGTTTTTCTATTGCTACAGTAGTCGTATTTTGGACTTTCGTAGAAGTTATGGGAAGATGGAATGCCTTCCACGAAATCTGGGTGGAACCAATGACATACCAATCAGAAATGATTACCATTTTCCTTGCATTTATCGTGCTAGTCACCTTTTTATGGTATAAATCCATCAAAAATAAGAAAACATTATAATCTTTCAAGCGCTCCTTTATTTATTTTTTATGCAGATAAGCCGAAGGGGGTGCTCCAAAGTGAGATTTGAAGCATTTACTAAAATAAAGAGGGTCATTCATTCCTACTTTATAAGCTATTTCACTTACATTGTATATACCCTCCTGCAAAAGTTCCATAGCCCTTTTCATACGAAGGATACGCATATATTCATTAGGTGTATATCCGGTCACTCCTTTTACTTTCCGAAAAAAAGCAGCACGGCTTACCCCCACCGCAGATGCAAAATCCTCTATAGTGAATTCCGGGTTGTCCAATTGTTTTTCCAAAATAGTCTGCAATTTTTCACCAAATTTCCTATCCAGTTCTGTAGAACATAAAGCCTGACTTGTCATAGCAGGGTCATTAGAGAATTTTCGTTTTAACTTTTCCCTCTGTTCAATAAGTTGAAATATACGTGCTAATAACAATCTGGAACTGAAAGGCTTCGTTATGTATGCATCCGCACCACTTTCTACCCCTTCAAGTTTATTTTCCGAAGTGCTCATAGCAGTCAGCAAAATAATGGGAATATGACTGGTCTCAAAATCACGTTTCAGTTTACGTGTCACATCAAAGCCATTCATACCAGGCATCAATACATCACAAATAATCAAATCTACCTCAAAAGACTGAGCTTTTTGTAAACCGGAAAGCCCATCCGGTTCACTTATGATCTCAAAATAAATACCAAGTTCCGTTTCTAAAAACTTACGCACATCTCCATCATCTTCTATTATCAATATTCTTTTTTTATTCAAAGGGTCCGGGGTCACTGAATCATGATTTACTGTTAAATAGGTATCACACTGCTCATGAACAAACGATTCTTCCTGAAGGATGCTTGATACTAGGAAATCGTTTTTTCCATAAACACTGGAATCTAACGGTAAGATAACAGTAAACACAGAACCACCTCCCTCATTTTCATCAAATGAAATGCTTCCTTTATGTACATTTACCAGTTCATAAGTCAAATGTAAACCGATTCCCACACTGTTATGTGAAAAACCACTTTGCATGAAACGGGAAAACAGCTCTCCTTGCTTCTCCTTAGGAATCCCTACGCCGTTGTCACTAACCGATATAAATAATTTCCCCACTTCCTCATTAACGATAATTGCAAAAACAACCTTTCCTCCTTTAGGAGTATATTTTAAAGCATTCGAAAGAAGATTATAGACTATTTTATCCAATTTACTTTGATCAACAAACATCTTATAAGATGACGTAGAAGGAGCAAAATGAAAATCAATCTGTTTGTCATCTGCCGTTTCCTTGAAACTTCGATAAATATCATAAAAGAACACCATCACATCTGTTTCTTCCAGCATCAAGGAAAGTTTATTGTTCTGCATTTTACGAAATTCCAACAATTGATTAATCAGACGAAGCATCCTATTCGTACTTTTATTCATCAACTGTATGGGATAAACCATCTCTTTGGGAATCTTATTCAAGCTCTCTATTTTTTCCAAAGCTCCCTGAATCATTGTCAACGGAGTACGGAATTCATGTGAAATATTAGTAAAAAACATGAGTTTGTACTCTGTCAACTGTGTTTCTACCTGAATGCGATTCCGTAAATTATTGAAATTCCGTATCAAACAAAAAGCAACATACAACACAATAACAACGACAAGAAAATAAAAAAGATAAGCCCAAGTGGTTTCCCAAAACGGAGGCGTGATAACAATATTGAGCACAGTTTCTTCATCACTCCATATCCCAGCAGAATTACATGCTTTTACATGCAGATGATAAGTGCCGGGAGAAAGATTTTTATAAGAAGCAAAATTCAAAGAAGAAGGGGTACTCCATTCATTATCAAAATGACTCAATTTATAAATAAACCTTGAAGGAAATGCCAAAGAATAATCCAATGTTGAAAATTCTATAATGAATGAATTCTGGTCATAATCTAATTTTATATTCTGTGTATAACTTAACGCCTGTGTCAAAGGAGAATCCTTCTCACCAACCTGTACTGTGATTCCGTTCACTTTCAAATTAGTTAGAATAACATTCCGGGTCATAGGAGATGAAGTTACTTTCAAAGGATCAATGACTATGACTCCATGATTTGTTCCAAATAGCAAAAGTCCATCTTCAGTTATGGCAGCGCCATGTTCGTTATATACATTTCCTTGCATAGAAGCTGAAAAGAAGAAATTTTCAAAAGTTTCCGTATCAGGTGAAAAACGAGATAAACCATACTGAGTGGCAATCCATATTTTTCCAGTCTTATCTTCGATAATAGACTCTACCATGTTATTGACCAAACCATCAGTTGTGGAATAATGGACAAATTTCAAGTTCCTATAATCCTCACTAGGGTTACAAACAGAAAATCCGCCTCCCAACATTCCTATCCACATACGATTCTGACTATCACGAAAAATACATTTAATTTCATATCCGGGCAAATCTCCATTTTCATAATTATAAAGTTTATAATTATGAGCATCAGCAATAATGGAATCTCCATAAAAAACACATAATCCCTTATTAGTTCCTACCCATAACCTTTTTTTATTATCCTGAGTGATCATCCTGACTTCCTGCAAACGACCGGATCCAGTCAGGAACTTACGAAAAACATACCTGTCTTTTCGTGAAACCGCCAAATTCAGTCCTCCCCCAAAAGTTCCTATCCACATCCTATTTTTATCATCACGATAAATATCGAATATATTCTCATGTGCCAATGACAAGGTATCACCTGCCATTTTATGATACCAACGTCCGTCAATACATAAACCCATCGTACGGGTTCCCAACCATAATTTACCATCTCCATCACAAGAAGCCGCATAAATATAATTGTATGGCATCTTATAACAAGATGCAGCCTCCAAATTTTTATCATAAGCGTAAACATTCCCTTGACGCGTACCAAACCAGAAACCACCATCGGGCATCTTTACCACTGTACGTATAGCATTCACATAATCATTTATACTCTCATGTTCCGGATAAATACGATAAGATCCTTCACTTAATACGGACAAAAGTGTAACACCGGCAAACTCCGATCCTACCCATACATTTCCCGAGTGATCGAGTAATAAGCTATGCAGAAAATTGGAATGAACTAGATTTTTACCAGTCTCCTGATAAGTGTAATGGCTGATTATATCTTCTTGGGGATTATACACAAATAAACCATAGCCAAAAGTAGATATCCATATCAATCCTCTGTTATCCTGTATTACTTCATAGCGTTCCTCGGCAGCAGGCATCATCTGAGCGGCATCTATCAATGACAGTATTTTACATATTCCGGTTTCCTTCTGAAAATAATGCAACACACCGGTCTGATTAAAAACATAGAAATCCCCCTGATTATCTCTGACAAAACGAGCGTTGGGGATATTAATCGGGTTGTCTAATCTTACCTGCCGGGTAGATAAATGAAACCTGTAACTTCCTTTTGTTGTAAAAAGCCACCAATCATCTTTCGTGCCAAAATGAGTAGTAAAATGAAAGTCAACGTCATCCTTTCCGATTCTTTGAACAAAATGTAGTTTTTCATCCTCATCATAAACATAAATATCACCATTATCAGCAAGAAAAAAGCATGCGTTCTCATAAGAAAATGCTGCTCTGAAATTATGCATATCAGAAATTACTTCGATTTTGTTTCTTGTTACTTTCACCAATCCTTCCTGAGTACAAATCCAAACATTCCCTCTAGAATCTTCAATCAAACTATTCACTTTATTAGAAGGTAGTTTGCCATTTTCACATTGAAATGTCACAGAGGAAAAATGTTCATTTTCAAATGAAATCTTTCTGCAACCTTTTTGTCCATCCCATAACCAATTATCACCATTAGCAGTTTCTACACGATAAGCATAAGCTTGGTCGTGTTCCCCACATCCTGTAAAATCCACAAAACAATTATGTCTTAAATCATAGCAACTGAATACATTTGAAGTAGAAAGCACCCATAAAAAACCATTTTTATCTTCATCAATCTTCTTGACATGATAATCCGCTAATGAAATCGGACTATCCTTTTCCGGTAACAATGTTATAAAAGAGTGACCATCATACCGGCTCAGTCCATTAGTGGTACTAATCCAGATAAAGCCTTTCTTATCTTGAAAAATATCTCTAATTGTATTATTGGCCAATCCGTCACTGGATGTAATATGAATAGATTGTATATCAATAACTGCATATGCATTCCATTCCAGACAAACAAAGAAGAGCAACAAAAAAAATATACGATTTTTCATATCATTCGGTTTAACATCAGAATAATACCGCAAAATTAAAAAAGGTATTTTAAAAGTGATTTTTAAAATACCTTTTTAATTAGGAAGCCTTTACTAACCAACAAGCAGAACAAGTTCCTGCGATGCCATTCCTTCGACCTCCACTTTTACTTTGAGCTGTCCCCGCATACGCCCTGCCTGTACTACTATTTGGGCACGACCCAAATAAGTGGGTAAAGTATGACTGCTAAAACGTTCACTACGACGCATCTCGCCACTATCTATCCCCATCAAACGTCCGTTACCCTCCACGGTCACTTTCACTTGTCTGTCATCTATCCGTATGGGGATGCCTTGTTCATCATATAAATTCAAAGAGATATGAGATAAATCCTGCCCGTCAGCCTTTAACTGTTCCCGATCCGCTTTCAGAGTAAAACGGACAGCTTTATTTCCGGAAGTCTGTATACTGTCACGGCACACTTCTATCCCATCTTTATACCCTATCACCACCACCTTACCCGGACGATAAGGTTGATTCCATTTAATCGTATTATTTATATAATCCCGTGGCTTTCTAGGTCCATATACCTTTCCTCTAGGATCTATCAACATCACTTCGTCACAATTAGACGGCGTTTGAATCTGCATGACACGCGCATCCTGATAAGGAAAAGTCCAATCGTGTACCATTCCCGGTGCTTGCCAATGGTCTTTACCCGGATCTTCATCCAAATTATAATCTATGACATAAAGTCCCAAAAAAGGCTTCTCATTCCACAAAGCCCGAAAATATCCTCCTCTAGGTTTTTCAGACATACACATGTCAAACGGAGCAGAAGGCCATCCCTTACTAGGCCAACCTGAACTCTCCCCAATATAATCCACACCGGTCCACATGAAAGAGCCACAAATATATTCATGTTCCATTACATAATTCCATGGATTTTTCTCATCATAATCACGTGAATCAAATTCACGTATGCTACTATAATAAGGATAGCTCTCACTGATCAGGCAAATACGTTCCGGGTATTTCTTTTTATCATAAATCAACCGAGGTTCCATATAATTATACCCTAGTACATCTGTCACCGAAGCAAATTTATCTTCAAATCCCGGCTGCAAAGCGAGCATAACAAGACGGCTCGGATCCAGTTGATGTACAAAATCCTGCAACATACCAGCACGTTCAATCCCTGTATCATCTTTTAATTTTGCCTCAGCCAACTCATTACCTATACTCCACAAGATAACAGAAGGATGATTACGGTCACGAATTACCATATCGCTGATATCCTGCTGCCAGCTAGAATCAAAAAATTCTTCATAATATCCCGATTTCCATTTATCAAAAGCCTCATCTATAACCAAAAAGCCAATAGAATCACAATAGTTAAGAAATTCCGGAGAAGGAGGATTATGCGAGCAACGGATAGCATTCGTGCCAAATTCCTTTAAAATAAGCAAACGGCGTTCATAAGCCCTATCCGGTACAGCCGTTCCCAAACATCCTGCATCCTGATGAAGGCACATGCCTTTCAGCTTAAGATGTTTGTTATTGAGAAAAAAACCCTTGTCTTTATCAAATTTCACTGAACGTATTCCAAAAGGAGTCAGATATTTATCAATTGTCTTTCCTCCTTTTTTTATAATGGTTTCCACCGTATAACGATAGGGAAAATCCAAATCCCATAATTTAGGATGGCTGACTAACAAATTCTGAACTACTTCAGCTGTTTTTTCTTTATCAAGTTTCAACGTAGTCCGGGCCATCACCTCTTTACCTTCTGCTTTTACAATTTTTCCATCACCATCCAACAGGCGTTGCTGGACAATCACTGTTGTCGGTAACTCCATGGAGTTTTCGATAGTAGTGACAATCTTGACCGTTGCCTGGGATTCAGTTATCTCCGGTGTCGTAACATAAGTTCCCCACATTTTTACATGAACAGGGTTAGTCACTTGCAACCAGACATGCCGATAAATGCCGGAACCAGTATACCAGCGAGAAATTTCTGAATGATCTACCTTGATTTTCAAGTCATTACTCTCTCCATATTTCAGGAAAGGGGTCAGATCTGTTTCAAACGAAGTATATCCATAACGATGATAAGCAATCTCCTTTCCATTCAAAAAAATAGTAGCTTTATGATAAATACCATCAAAAACAAGACTAACTTTTTGATTTTTGTAACTCGCCGGAATCATAAAAGATTTGCGATACCAACCTATGCCACCCGGCAAATAACCACTCGCTCCTCCTGCTTTTTCATCAAAATCCAACTCCACACTCCAGTCATGCGGTAATTGTACCTCTCTAAAATCTCCATTTTCTCCTAATCTAAACTGCCAGTCAAAGTCAAAATTCTGCCGAATGCGATTAGCAGCCCCCGGCAAATCAAATACAAATATGCACAAAATGGCAATAAGCAACTTTTTATTTTTCATAAATAATCTACTTCTCTATTTTCCGATAAAAAGAGGGTGTGCCACATAACAAAGCAATTATCAAAAATAGCTTTTGACACACCTCTTTACCTTTTCACCTTCAAAACTAACTTTGTTTAACTTATATACTTAATATCCCTCATTTTGTTTATATAATCCCGGAGTCACATTTAATTGATTCAATGGAATAGGATATAAATAACGTCCTGTCTTTACATTATTCTTATCGGTACCATCCGGATTATGATAACTATCAAATAAACTTTGAATTTCCGTTTGCCATTCCCCCCAACGCACCAAATCAAACCAACGCACTCCTTCTCCCATTAATTCTATTCTACGCTCCCGTTTTATCAATTTCAAAGCATCTGCAGCACTTACCGTATTCACCTCATCACAACCGGCTCTTTTACGGATATCATTCACATAAGCTACAGCTTCCATTATTTTACCTTCTTCAACCAATAACTCAGCATACATCAACATCATATCTTCCAAGCGTAAAATAGGAAGATTTACAGGCCAGTCATTATCGTCTTTCATTGTGACTTCCGGAGTCAGTGACATCCCAAGTTCCGCTATCTTCCGTTTACTAGGCATAAACTTATAAAACATTGATTTTGTATAAACATCCACTTGCGAACCATCTTCCAAAATCAATTTCTCTTTTGTATTCGTATAAGCCGGATAATTAGGCTCTGCCTCATATCCTGTCAGAACAGAAAAACCATTCCCTCTTCCATCTTTTTTCCCATCAGAATAAATTTTATCAAATTCATACATCAAACTCTTTTCCACATAAATTTCATTTCCAAAGATTCTTCTATTCGTATAGGAAGGAGGTAGAGCCATACTGAAATTAAACAAAGTGCTGTTGCCTGTTCCTCCCGTACGATACTGAATAGCAAAAATAGAGTATTTATTATAATAATCCGTGCTCGGCATCCACTGCTTTCTCCATTCATCAAGTGTCGGAGCCCAATATTTATTCTGATTGGATTTTGAGTAATTCAACACAATTTCCAATTGCTTTTTAGCTAATATCTTGGCATCGGAATCATAATATGGGAAACCCGCCAAAGTCATATACACACGTGCCAGCATAGCTTCTGCCGCCATCTTGTCCGCACGCCCCTGCAATACAATCGAAGTTCCATTCGCACTCACCATATTTTCTTTTAGAGGAAGCATCGTCTGCGCATTAATCAAATCAGGAACCACTATATTATCCAAAACTTCCCGTGCAGACGATTGAGGTACTTTCTTCACTTCACTAGGCGATAAAGGAGCATCAATAATCGGAACATTACCAAAAAGGCGTGATAACTCAAAATAAGCCCATCCTCTCAGAAAATAGACTTCGCCCATAAACTGCTTTTTAATCTTATCATTCGATTCAAAGTTACATCCTGCTATTTTGGCAATAGCAGTATTCGCATCATAAATTACTTTATACCATGTATTCCATACACTATTAAAAGTTGCCAAATCACTGGTAGCTCTGAATGTGCTTATCTCTGAAAAATCTCTCAACCCATTAGGTCTTGGTTCTGTCCATGCATTATCCGAACGACATTCAGACATCAATAAATACTCTGAATTGGCAAGTTCACGCAAATCGGAATAAATACCTACCACCCCTTGTTCAGACTGACTGGGAGTCTGATAGAAACCATCAGAGGTCATTAAATCAGCAGGAGGAGTTTCCAAATAATCATCGCACGACATAACAAAGAACATCAATGCACTCAATTGCAATATATTTTTTAATTTGAACATAGCTCTATATTTTTATTAGAAATTAACGTTGATACCCAAAGTGTAAATTCTCGGTGAAGGATAACCACCATAGTCCAATCCCAAAGCACTGCTACCTCCGGGTGAGGAACTGGCTGCCGTATTGGCCGCCTCCGGAGAGTACCCTCCATAATAACTATCCCATTTAGCTAGATTTTCAATGGATACATATACACGTGCATAGGAAATAAATTTAGGATTAATAGGTAATTTATACCCCAAAGTCAAATTCTTGATACGCAGATAATTGGAAGAATATAACCATCGGGAGTCTAACGTAGCACCTGTAGTAGAGCTTAAAATATAAGGTACTTTTCCATTGCCCGGCTCATCTTCCGACCACCATGCCTCTCTCCAATGTCCTAAAGCATTCCCTTTAGCCCCCATACCCGGACGGTCAATGGCACGTCCCAATACACCAAAAATCTTTCCTCCTGTCTGAGCTGTCATCAAGATAGACAAATCAAAATTTCTGTAAGTAAAAGTATTCGTCATTCCAAATACTAATTTAGGAGTAGGACTACCTAAATAGTCCCTGTCATTATCTTTATCGAACACACCATCATTATTTACATCTTTGTATCGGATATCACCCGGTACAATTTGTTTTCCTTCAAAAGTAACCGGCTTTCCTCCATGGGCAGCACTATAAGCATCAATTTCAGCTTGATTTTTCCATACACCTATTGCATCATACATATAGAATGTATTAACAGGCTTTCCCACAGTCAGAATATTAGACGGATTGTTCTTATCAAATCCCGAATATACCGGAGTATTATCTTTCCCTAGAGCTTTCACCTCATTTTTATTATATGACATATTGAATGACGTACTCCATGAAAATTTTCCTGTGAGATTATGCGTATTCAATTCGATCTCAAAGCCTTCATTATGGATATCTCCTAAATTATCCCAAACGGTAGTAAAACCGGAAGCTCCTTCCACAGGTACCTGATATAACAAATCAGTCGTATTCTTGGTATACCAATCCAGCGACAATTGAATTCTATTATTGAAGAATCCTAAATCAAGCGCAACATCAGTACTATGTGTTTTTTCCCAACCTAAATCAGCATTACCTAAAGAATTTGCCTTATAACCGGGAGCACCTGCATAATTTCCTGCAGACAAAGTAGGATAAGCAGCCGTGTTACTGATAGAATTATTACCGGTCACACCATAGCTAGCCCTCAGCTTCAATGTATTCCACCAAGACATTCTCCAATTTTTAAAGAATTTCTCATTTGACACTAACCAACCTCCGGAAACAGCCGGAAAAATGCCCCACTTATTGTTAGCTCCGAATACGGAACCGCCATCATAACGCAAACTACCGGACAACATATAACGTTCTGCATAATTATATTGCAAACGTCCAAACACAGACAACAATTTATTGGCTGTTTTCTCTGTTACCGTATTAGTTCCTGCTGTAACTTTCGAACCATCAAAGGAACCTGTTATGGCATCATTGGGAAATGGTTTGTTAAAAGATTGGGCCGTACTGAAACCAAGATTACTCTGTTCGGAAGAAAAACCCGCCATTACACTAATTCCATGATTGCCAAAAACATGGTCATAATTTGCAAGAGCCTGCAAAAGAGTACTCCATTTTCTTTCCGTATTATGCCCCCCCGAAGAGTTTTGTCCTTCTCCCTGCGCCCAACTACCGGTTGTACTAGTGTACTTATAATCATTTCCATCCAAATCATAATAATTAGCCGAAGCAGAAAGTTCTACCCTGAAATCTTTAAACGGAGTGATACGTACGAAAGCATTCCCAACCAAACGCATCATTCTATTCTGTTTGATATTCTTCTCCATATTATAAACCGGACTCGATGTGCTTCCCGCCCAAAGATAATAGGGATTCGGATCAACATTTGTCATATATCCTACCCCCGGTTCCGATACCGGTGTAGCATACAAAGCCTGATGTACCTGGGAATCCTTACCATTTGCCTGTCCGGAACCATCCTGCACAATATACGTAGGAGCCATATTCATACCTATTGTAAGATATTTGTTTATCTTTGATTCAATATTGGCACGAAAAGAGAATCTTTCATATCCCGTACCGGTAACGATACCAGCCTGATTCATATATCCACCTGAGAATAAATAAGATGTGTTTTCCGTCCCTCCCGAAACATTCAAACTATAATCCTGTACGATAGAGTTACGAAAAAACTCATCCTGCCAATCCAACAGGCTAAGTTGTTCCGGATTGGGAGTATAAGTATGCGCATTCCTCATGTCATCTCCCAAATAGTTAAACCAACGTTCATCAAAAACAACCAGATAAGAGTTTGCCGTACCTGCCTGAATTCCGAGATTAGACAAACGTGTGGCATTATCATCCTTTATACTGGCACTAGTCAAACCCAATTTCTTCGCTTCCTGCAAATAGTTTGCATCATTCCATCTCAATTTAAATTCCATCCATTCTGTCGCATTAAGCACATCCATTTTTTTCTCTAATGTCTGTACACCGAAACTAGCATTGAACGCCACCTTCGCTTTTCCACTCTTACCTTGTTTAGTACTAACCAAAACAACTCCATTGGAACCACGTGAACCATAAATCGCAGCAGAAGCAGCATCTTTCAAAACTTCTATGGAAGCGATATCCGAAGGATTCAATCCGCTCAACGTATTCATAGGCACCCCATCAACCACATAAAGTGGATCGGAATTTGCATTGACAGAAGCCGCACCGCGGACACGGATCTGCATATCGGCTCCCGGCTCACCTGTTGTATTACGTACTGTCACTCCAGCCAATTGACCTTGCAAAGCATTCTCTGCACGAGCCAAAGGACGATCCTCTATTGCCTTAGAATCCATTTTGGCAACCGCACCCGTCAAAGTGCTTTTCTTAACCGAGCCATATCCTATGACTACCACCTCATCCAATGTCTCAGTATCTTCTGACAATACCACCTTAATATTGTTCTGTCCCTTAACTGATACATCTGAAGTTTGATATCCGACAAAACTAATCTGCAAAATGGCATTGTCGGCCACATTCCTCAAAACAAAATTACCGTCAAAATCGGTAATCGTACCATTAGTAGTACCTTTCACCAATACACTGGCACCAATTATGCTCTCCCCTTTTTTATCAAGCACCACGCCCGATACATTCTTAACCTGAGCAAACAGGGTCATCGCAATTACCATAAGAATACCAAAGGAAAGCATCCTTTTAAAAGAATGCATACTTCCCGATAGTTTGTTCTCCGAGTCTTTCATTTGTAATTAATTAAAGTTATACATAAAATCTAATCCCTTCATTTCTTCATCAAGGAACATGGCAAAACTAGATATAATGCCATGAATAAAAAATAGCCGGAACAGCCACAAACCTCTGAAAATATGGAAAAGAATCTACATAGATGGAAAATAGTATAAACAGGGCAAAAAGCGCGATTTATTCAAGCTTTTATAAGTTTGGAGAAACGACTGTGCAGATAAAAAAAGGCTCCTGAATTGTTCTTTCCAGACTAAGGAAGTTCTCTATATCACAACCATCCGCCTTAATGAAAAGAATCAAGCCGTACAATTTTCCATTGAATAAAACAATAAATACAGATACAATTGACTGTTATTGTTTTTCTTTGTCATCCACATAATATGAACCAAATGAAAAACTTATTTATGAAACAATTACTATCACTCCTGTTATGCTTGAGCATAATAGTACCCTCAATGGCAAAAAAAGAACAAAGAAAACAAAATGTGTTTCCTGATGGTACTCCTATCTCCGAATGGTTTCTCCAAACTAAAGTGGTCCATCCTGACTCCTTAGGAAAAAAATACGACCTTTCCGATTATGGAATTGAAAGCAATCCCCATATCGTTCAAACACAGAAAATACAAAAGATCATAGACGAAGCGGCAGCCAATGGCGGTGGGGTCATTTACATCCCTGAAGGAATTTATAAAAGCGGTTCCCTCTTTTTCAAACAAGGGACTCATCTTTATTTGTCAAAAGGCGCCACCTTACTAGGTAGTGAGAACATTATGGATTTCCCTCTCCTCATGACTCGCATTGAAGGTGAATACTGCAAATACTTCGGTGCATTAATCAATGCCGACGGGTTAGATACCTTTACAATTAGCGGCAAAGGTACAATTGACGGAAACGGCACTCCCTACTGGAAAGCTTTCCGCCTACGTCGCGAATGGAATCCTCAATGTACAAACAAGGACGAAATGCGACCACGCCTACTTTACATAGCTCATTGCCGTAATGTGCAGGTTGCTGATGTGACTTTACAGAACTCTCCTTTTTGGACCAGCCATTATTATCGCTGCGATAAAGTGAAATTACTCAATCTACGAATTTTCTCTCCTATCAAACCTATAAAATCAGCTAGTGCGGACGGTATAGATATGGATGTATGTACCAATTTTCATATTAAAGGATGCCGGTTTACTGTAAATGATGACGCCATCTGCTTTAAAGGTGGAAAAGGACCTTATGCCGATCAGGATACTTATAACGGTCCCAATAAAAACATTCTAATAGAAGATTGTTTCTTTGATCATACTACTGGCAGTTGCATGACTTGTGGCAGCGAGTCCATCCATGTCTATAATGTATTAATGCGCAATTGCAGAGCAGAAGGCGGTAATGAACTACTTCTATTGAAAATGCGGCCTGATACTCCGCAACACTATGAATACATCACAGTAGAAAATGTAAAAGGCTTCTGCAAGGCTTTACTAGGAGTTTCGTCATGGAAACAATTTTATGACTTGAAAGGAAGAACAACGATTCCTAAATCCTACGGAAGCCATATCACGATGCACAACATAGAACTGAAATGTGACAAATTTCTAAATGTGAATAAAAATGAAGCTGAGTATGAGTTATCCAATTTTTCATTTAAAGATGTAAAGATCGAAACTAAATTTTCCCAATGGAATAAAGATGCTTTTCACAATATTCGTATGAAAAATGTTATAGTGAATGGCCAATACCAGCAATAATTTAAATTTAAGGATCTTTTCCTTATTGTTTACAAGATAACAATAAGGAAAAGATCCTTAAATTTTTCTCCATTCCAAATCACTTATTTACATTCACTCATAAAAAATCAGTAAACATCTTCCACTTTATAAGCTACTATCCAAAACATCCGGCCTTAAATACCTTATAATTTCATATGTTGATAAACTCTTTCTTAAACAGAAGATTCAATTTCATATTAGCAATGATTTAGTTGCATATTCCTTCTATAGCTTTAAAACATTTTAAATATCAAGTTATATTTGCCCGGGATAGATATATCAAAACTTTTTTTATCTTAAAATGTTTATAATATATGGAAATGCTATTTTTACTAAAGAATTTATACCGTGATCCTCTTGCACTATCCAGATTCAGCCAATTCAGATATCTTCATATAGGCAAGGGAGAAATTATCCAAAATCTGAATGAAAACCATGAATTCCAAGTTTGTTTTGTACTAAAAGGATCTTTATGTCTCTTCAGAGATCAAATGGAATCAATGCCTCTGATAGCAGTGCAAAATGAATTTTTCTTTATCAGCAGCTTACATAAATGTAAAATCAAAACAATGGATGATGTACAACTCGTCATCCATGCATGTAATATTGTGGCCCCTTATCTACATAGCAGAATAATAGAATATCTACAAGACATATCCATCGAAGAAGTAAAACCGGTAGAAGTTCTTCCCATTTATCCGTTAATACGTTCCTACTTGGATTTGCTGGTCGATTACATGAAAAATGGAACAGAAATTCCCGACTTACATCGAGCCAAAGAATATGAGCTGTTCTCATTATTTAAAATTTGCTATAGCAAAAACGAAATTGCCTCCATTTTCCGTTATGCCCTTTCGAATGATCTTCAGTTTTTCGTATCCGTCATGACACATTACAAAGCTTGCAGAACTGCCAAAGAATTAGCTATTCTATGCGGATATAACGACCTTATTTTCACACAGTTATTCAAAAAAAACTTTCATGGAGATACACCATATCAATGGTTACAAAAGCAAACATCTTATGAAATTGAATTCAAGTTAAAAGAAAGTACCCTACCCATCAAACAAATAATGTTGGACTATCATTTCAAGACATTTTCCCATTTTACGACCTACTGTAAAAGGAATATTGGAGCCACTCCTAACGAAATACGTAAAAAAGGAGAAGAATCAAAAGGTACACCTCCTCTCGAAACATATTCTGTTTCCGCAAACGATTAAACAAACATCCCGCATCCTAAAGATTATGAATATACTTATCTCCATCATACATACTGAAGCTAAGAATAAGTTTGTTTCCTGATCTCGGTATATGGATCTATTTTAAGAGTTTCTATACGTCATATAAAAACAAATATCACAAAACTTAATCATAATCCACCATCAATATATGAAAAAACTTATCACATATACTCCTTATGTAAAATCATATGAAGTATCTACCATTTAAAACTATCCAAAAACGAACATTAAGAAAAATAGGAAACCTTTTTATGCAGATATAAAAGAAAAGATTGATTATATGCAAACAAATCTTTTAAATACGCAACTTCTTTTTAGCACCAAATATAGAACTTTGCACCTAAATAAAATGTGAATATTATTATAATGTAAATCGCACACAGTAGAATAACCTAAAATATAAAATTGCATGAACACCCCCAACGATACAGTATTCAATAAAGCAGAACTGAGTTTATCAAATATGTAACAACAAAAAGTAATTCATTTTTAATTATTTATAGTCATGTATACAAAAAAGAAATGCAAAATTTATGTATTATCAGTGCTACTTTGCACATTTTTTTTCTCGTGCAGCAGTATTGATTTTGAATTACCCCAAGGTCCTCAGGGAACCAATGGCAAATCCGCTTATGAGATATGGAAAGAAGAAGTTGAAACCGGTCATATAAACTGGCCTTCCACCCAAGTTGATTTAGCAGACTTTTTAGTTTATATAAAAGGAGAAAAAGGAGACAAAGGAAAAGATGGAATGTCTGCATACGATCAATGGAAAATCCTGATCACCCAAGGTAATGTCACCAACCCTCATGACCCTTCGCTCATTTGGCCCTCTTCAAAAAATACAGAAGCCGATTTTTGGGATTTTCTTAGCGGAAGAGACGGACAATCACCTCATATTGGTGAAAATGGAAATTGGTATATCGGCAATAAAGACACAGAAATCAAAGCTATCGGCAAAGATGGAAAGAATGGAATTAATGGAAAAGACGGACTTTCCGCTTATGAATTATGGAAACAATCTGTTGCTGACGGCAATATAAATTGGCCCAAAAACCAAACAACAATGGAACATTTCTTTTTATATTTAAAAGGGAAAGATGGTGAAAATGGTATTACTCCACATGTTGGTGAAAATGGTAATTGGTACATTGGCAATCATGATACAAATTTTCCCGCTCAAGGTCAAAAAGGAGAAAATGGTAAAGACGGAGCATCCCCTTATATTGGTCCTAATGGAAACTGGTGGATCAATACATCCGATACAAAAATAAAAGCTCAAGGAGAAAAAGGAAGCGACGGCTTAACCCCTTTCATTAAAGACGGATACTGGTGGATAGGCACATCCAATACAGGGATTGCAGTGCAAGGCCCCAAAGGAGAACAAGGTGATAAAGGAACGGACGGACTTACCCCGGTTATAAAAAATGGGAACTGGTGGATAGGTACTACCGATACAAAAATAAAAGCTCAAGGAGAGAAAGGAGATGATGGCATATCTCCCCATATAGGTAATAACGGAAATTGGTGGATAGGTACTACTGATACAGGAATAAAAGCTCAAGGAGAAAAAGGAGTTAACGGAGCATCTGCATACGAATTATGGGTGAATGATGTCAAAAATGACAAAATCAAAGACAAAAATAATTCAGCATGGGCCAAAGATAAAATTACAATGGCAGATTTCTATACTTACCTCAGTGGAACAAATGGTAACAATGGAAAATCCACTTATGAACTATGGAAAGAAACTGTAGGAACAGGCAATATTAATGATCCTAAAAATCCAGGACAAAAATGGCCTTCTGACAAAGTTTCAGAATATGATTTTTTCAATTATTTAGCCGGTAAAGACGGAATAAACGGAAGCAATGGTTTGTCAGCACATGAACTGTGGAAAAATGACTTAGCTAAACGTTGTGGTACAACAGACGCACTTATCGATCACAAAAATGGTGGAGTATGGAACTGTGAAAAAAATACGTTAAATGATTTTTATGACTATCTACGCGGAAAAGATGGCAAAGACGGAGAAGATGGCAAAGACGGCAAACCCGGAGAACCAGGAAAACCGGGAACAGAAGTTACCATCATTAAGGGTATACCTAATGTTATTGCACAATATTCTCAATCAGAATATGGTGAATATGTACGCACAACTGATGGAGGTGTACTCTATAAAGTATATGATGAAACTGGACAAATCGCACCCAAAGCTCAAGTAAAAGGTATGCCGGGTATCAATGCAGAAAAAACTTACATAACCAATGAAAACGGAGAGTTTATTGTACCTAAAGAAGATTTACCCGAAATACAAGACATAAACTTACGCTGGGGAACGGTAAAAGAAGTAACCCTAGCCGGAAAGACACCGCAAGAATCCGCTAAAAACACATATGTTCCCAATAGAGTACGCATGAGAATGATCCTTCGCGATAATTCAAATTCATTATACGATTATCAGTATCTATATTTCTATATACAACGAAAAGTTAATCCGGAAGACCAATGGCAAAATATCCCTTCTTATTTACCTAATAGTGGTTCAAGGAATTTAGACGCATATAGAGTCTCTGATAAAAATAATCCCAACAGTATTTTGTCAGACAAAAAATTATATTCAAGCCAAAATTCTAGTTCAAATAATGGAGGATATTATTACTATATTTATACCTATCGGTTCATTCAAGAAAATCCCGGAAAATTCAAAAACAATCAATCTGAATATTGGGATGGAAGTGACGTTTATTACACTGTAAAAGCTAGAGAGCCTTATTATGGAGAAACTTTCCAATGGAATGGTATTTGTTTATTAGCTCCTTATCAAATGGGACCTACGCTAAAAACATTAAAATTAAAAATAATATCCAATGGAGAAGCACCCAGTTTCTCATCTGCAGAAGGTGAATTGGATTTTTCAAAAATAGACTTTACAAGAATTTACAAATCATCGACCACACGTGTCGTTAAAGAAAATGGAATGGACTATGTAGAACCGATAGCTTATACTGAAGAAGAAGCCAACAAACTTAAAATGGCATATATCACATTCAGATATACCTCAACAGCTGGTTCACAAGAAGCATCAAGTTCTAATAACAGATCTTCTGCAGAAGTTCCAACGTTCAAAGTATTCGCACCGTTTTTAAATTCATCCATATACATTGACAATGGCAATAGTTCATATTTCTATAGATATTATCAAGGTTATCTCCGAAAAGGAAAGGATGAAAAAACATTTATTATTGAAAACTATAACAGCTCTTATGAGTTGCCCGAAGTACAAGTTATCTATGAAGAATAAAAATATGAAGAAAATATATATACATAAAATCCATCTCATACTATGCTTTACCTCAGTATTATGTTTCGGTTTACCTATAAATGCACAAAAAAGCGCAAAGAATGGAACAACCGATAATAATAAAAAAGCATGGGAAATAGGTATAGGCGCAACCGGACTTCAAATGACACGTTTTAATGTTATTAATTTCCATACTAATAATAAAGGCGGTTACACTGTAGGTACTAACAAAAAAGATTTCATTTTCGGAGGAAATCTATATTTTGCTCGTGAACTTAACTCTCATTTTTATCTAGATTTACAAGGAACATTAGACTACAGTTCCGATCCTGTCCGTAACGGTAAGGAATCAAGATGGCTAGGTATGACAGGAATCGGTTTACAGTGGCGCCTAGGTGAATATTTCCATTCAAATTATATTGATCCTTTTCTTCGAATGGGGGTCAACTATATGTACAAGAATTTTAAGATCAATTATAAGGGGATGGAAGAATTCAACAGTGAGGAGATGGGATGGAATCTGTCAAATGATTATACTAAAGAAGGGAAGGATAAACAAAATCTTATCCCTATTTCATTGGGAATAGGCGTGAATATGTGGCTTAATGACAACATTGGCATAGGACTCCAAGGAGACTATCTCATCATGCCATACAAACATATAGCCAATTCATGGCAAGGAAGCATTCGATTGATGTGGCGCATTGGTGGTAAATCCCTAAAAGTCAAACCGGAAATTCAATATGTGGAAAAAATCATAGAAAAAGAAATAGAAAAACCTATAATCATGAAACAAATTGTAGAGACTCCAAACCAGCCCAATGTTTTATGTGATTTATTCAACAATATCTATTTTGAGTTTGATAAAACAGAAATAACTCCTAAAGCAGCTACTATCATTGATGAAATAGCTCAAATTATGCTGACAGACACAAGCAAAAAATATCTCATTACAGGATGTACTGATGCAAAAGGATCATCACAATACAATATGGAACTATCCCAAAAACGTGCAGACGCTGTAGTCAATGCACTTATAAAGAAAGGAGTTCCCAATAAAATGTTAAAAGCAAAAGGAGTGGGCGCAAAAATATCTTATGCATCTCAGAATGCTCCCAACGAAATACGAGAAGGAGATCGTAAAATTATAGTTCAAATCGTTACAAATATGGATTATTGGAATTATATACCATAAAAAAATTTCCCCTCTATCAAAACGGCATATATTCCTATATCGTGGAATATAGCCGTTTTGCATGTTTCTAAGAAAAGTTCGAACCATGTATACCCTCATACCCTCACTGCATATATAACAGGTTTATTATAAACTATTTATGTAGTAAGGATAAAAATACTTGCTCTTATTCATGTTCTCATACTCTCACAACGTTTTGAAGCATATTTTTACATAACATCCTTGTTTTCAGCTATATATTCTTTTTTTATAAATTGTTTCGGCTTGATATAAAGTAGGGTATTTTAGGCTTTTTCCCCACAAAAAGTACACATGAAAAGTTTGTACCTCCACAGAATGACGGTTTACGATGTATTGGCAGCAATAAAAAAGATCAAGACGTTTTTAAAAAAGTTCCTGTTATTTTTTAAAAAGGTCGTCTTCTTTTTTGAAAAGTTCTTGATCTTTTAAAAAACACTTTTTGGGCATGAGGATATCACATATGTACGCATAAGACTGTACGTACACATATATAACCCTGCACATACGTATGTATAGTTCCATGCAAAAGTATGCTTTCTGATGCGAAATGAAAACAGCTTTGCAACACTCTCCATATTTTACAGGTGATCCGTAATAAGGTACACCGAAAGAATACTTTGATATGCCTATTTTTACTATACATCAAAAAATAAAAAATCCCCGTAAAGTATTAATTTACAGGGATTTTCTTTGTTTTACAATTCTTTCCAGCGGAGAGACAGGCTCTTGAACCTGTACTATCTCAAAATATCACACAATTGCAAATACCTATTAATAACCAACTTATTACAATCATAATTAAATCTAAATATTATCGAATATCGCTCGCTATTTCAATTTTTGGGTGTATATTTGGGTGCAGAATTTCAAATATACCCAGTCATGAACATCAAACGAAACATCATTTTTGCACCTGAAAGCCGCAAAAAGAATGGCGTTCCAATCGTGGAGAACGTACCCATCCGTATGCGTGTCATATACGCAAGCCACCGCATCGAGTTTACAACCGGCTACCGCATTGATGTAGCCAAGTGGGATGCGGGCAAGCAGCGTGTAAAAAACGGATGTACCAATAAATTGAAGCAAAGCGCATCCGAAATCAATGCGGATTTGCTAAGATACTATGCCGAAATTCAAAACGTGTTCAAAGAATTTGAGGTACAAGAAACCATGCCGACCACCCAACAGTTGAAAGAAGCATTCAATCTGCGAATGAAAAATGGCAGTGAGGAGCAACAAGGAGATACTAAAATAAGTCTTTGGAAGGTTTTTGATGAGTTTGTTAAGGAATGTGGTAATCAGAACAACTGGACAGAATCCACATACGAAAAATTTGCAGCCGTAAAAAATCACCTGAAAGAGTTCAAAGAAGATGTAACTTTTGAGTATTTCGATGAGTTCGGACTAAACGAGTATGTAAACTTCTTGCGTGACAAGAAAGACATGAGAAACAGTACCATCGGTAAACAGATGGGATTCCTCAAATGGTTCCTGCGATGGAGTTTCAAAAAGGGATATAACCAAAACATTGCATACGATACATTCAAGCCGAAATTAAAAACCACCTCAAAGAAAGTAATCTTTCTGACATGGGACGAATTGAATAGACTGAAAGACTATCAGATACCCAAAGACAAACAATATCTGGAACGTGTCAGGGATGTTTTCCTGTTCTGTTGTTTCACAAGTCTAAGGTATTCAGATGTGCGTAACTTGAAGCAAAGTGATGTCAAATCCGACCACATAGAAGTTACTACCGTCAAAACGGCAGACAGCCTGAACATTGAACTGAACAAATACAGCAAAGCCATACTTGAAAAATACAAGGACATTCACTTTGAGAACAACATGGCACTGCCAGTCATCAGCAATCAGAAAATGAATGATTATCTGAAAGAGTTGGGCGAGCTTGCTGAAATCAACGAGCCTGTAAGGGAAACATATTATAAAGGAAATGAGCGTATAGATGAAGTGACACCCAAATACGCACTGTTAAGCACTCACGCCGGACGAAGGACATTCATTTGTAACGCCTTGGCTCTCGGTATCCCAGCACAGGTAGTCATGAAATGGACGGGGCATAGCGACTACAAGGCTATGAAACCTTATATTGACATAGCAGATGACATCAAGGCAAATGCAATGAATAAATTCAACCAACTGTAAAAACAATCAGCAAGTTTCATGAAATGCCTGTTATTGGGCTTACCTTTGTGACTTTCAAAACATACAACAATGAGCAACAACGACAACAACATAGAGAAAAGAAGTTTCGAGGCTTTTGTCAATGCCATCGGGTCAGAAATAGAGCAGGCGCAAGTCCGGCTCATCAGTGCCGCCAATGCGCAGATGCTGTTCCATTACTGGAAGATGGGCAATTACATATTGTACCATCAGAACCTGCAAGGCTGGGGCGGCAAGGTCATCAAGAAACTGGCGCAAGCGATACGGTTCAATTATCCCGATAAGAAAGGATATTCGGAACGCAACCTTACTTATATGTGCCAATTCGCAAGGTCGTATCCATTGAGCGTACTACGATGTTTTATTGAAACGGATGCAAGGCTGTCGCTTCCAAACATACGGAATGTAACAGATGAAGTCTTGAAATTAAACAACGGGCAATTTACGCAGGAGCTTACTGCGCAAATACAATCAGTTGATTTTCGAGAATTAGAATTTACGCAGGAAGTTCCTGCGCAAATTCAGAATGTGGCAAAAACCGTATCTGCCATTTATAAAACAGACATCGGAGATATAGAAAAACTGTTCCTTGCATCTCCTGTGGCAAGAATTAATTGGGCAAGCCAAATGGTCATGCTCAACAGTTCGCTTCCATTGGGCGTGGAATACTGGTATATGAAGCAATCCGTGGAAATGGGCTGGAGCAGCAATGTCCTTAAAATGCAGATTGAAAGCAAATTGTACGAAAGGCAAATTAACAGCCGCAAGGTCAATAATTTTACCGCCACGCTTCCTGCACCCCAAAGTGACCTTGCCAACTACCTGTTGAAAGACCCGTATATCTTTGATTTGGCGGGAGCCAAAGAACGTGCGGACGAAAGGGACATAGAGGAACAACTGGTGAAGCACGTCACCCGTTATCTGCTGGAGATGGGCAGCGGATTCGCCTTTGTCGCAAGACAGAAGCATTTCCAGATTGGCGACAGCGATTTCTATGCTGACCTGATTCTGTACAACATAAAACTACATGCATACGTAGTTGTGGAACTGAAAGCCACCCCGTTCAAACCGAAATACGCCGGACAACTGAACTTCTACATCAATGTGGTGGATGACAAGCTGAGGGGAGAGAATGACAACAAGACCATCGGGCTGCTGCTATGCAAGGGCAAGGATGAGATTGTAGCACAATATGCACTGACAGGCTATGACCAGCCTATCGGCATCAGCGATTATCAGCTCAGCAAGGCTGTGCCGGAGAACCTGAAATCGGCGTTGCCGAGCATAGAACAGGTGGAAGAAGAACTGACGATGCTTCTTGACAATGAAAAGAACAAACAAAAGTAGGACACTTATGGCAGACAAGATACAGACGATGATTCCCCGATACGGGGAACTCAACAGAATATACAGGGACTATATAGATAATTACGTTTTCTCTTTTGACAGTCAGAAATTCATTTCTGATTTCTGTCAGGAATACAATGACATGAAATCTTTTGAAGCAGCCATCCTTGAACTGGTGCTTGACAGGCAAAAAGAACAATACACCTTGATACTCAACAGCTTGAAAACCGAAATTGAAAAGAGCATACAGGCTTATGAAACACACCCCATAAGTGACAGTGCCGTAGAGCGTGTTTGCCATCAGCATATGGAAAGGTATTCCCTTGAAATTGAAGCCCAACTGGATGTAACAAGGAGCCTAAGCAAACCGCTGAATGAAGCCAACAACAGGTATGATTCCATTGGCTACAGGGAACATACTGCCGAAGAGGAAAAACAGGCTGAAAAAGAATATGAACGCTGCAAGGCTGAATATGACAAGGAAAGAGCCAAACTGAATGAACTCTATGACCAGCAAAAGGCAACAAGAAAGGAGGCATTCCAATATATGAAGAACCGTTGTGCGGACATATACCGCCAAAGTTGCCTTTTTCTGGATATATTGAAGAAATACATTCCTGACGGGAAACGACAGGACGAGCCGGGCAAGCCAATCAGTCAGCAGGAAACGGCGGATGAACAACAAGAGTATTTCAGCATGAAATTGCTTTCGCTCATTCATGAGGTATGTGTTGGAGAACAGTTCGAGGAAGTTTCCGCACCGGATTTTTATGCCAACATGAACCTGCACCCTTGTAACTGCAAGCTGAAAATCAAACCGAGAGAGAAAATACGTGTATGTTATCTGATATTTCTGATGGGCGAGAAACTCTCCAAACAGGACAGGGAAAAATGGAAAGCCGGAATACTGGAACTGCTGGATATTGACGACAGCTATTACAAGTCAAAGTACAAGGAGCCTGTTTCCGATTTTCCGAGTGACAGCAACCAGAAATTCGCTAAAGAAATGGAACATATATTCAGATAATCGGTGACATATCCTGATATTTTACGAAAGTTCCACTTTTACCACTCAAATTTATTTTTGAGTGGTATTTTTATTTTCTGATATTCAATAAGATACAGCGATATTCGGATTATACCGTCCCCATCCTTACCACCCATAACCATACCTAATTTTGCATCGTTCGAGAACAGAAATAACAGCCAGTGCGCAGGGCTGATTGTTGAATCAAAAAAAGTAGAACTATGCAAAATCTACAAGAATTATTATCCAAACCCGTCTGGCAGATGACAGGCGAAGAGTTCATCATGTTAAGCAGGCACGCATCCGGTCAGCCGGAAGCGCAGCCGCAGCCCGTAACGGACACAAGCAGGAAATATGTGTACGGAATACCCGGCATAGCCAAACTGTTCGGGTGCAGCCTGCCTACCGCCAACCGCATAAAGAAAAGCGGAAGGATAGACAAGGCTATCACCCAGATAGGACGCAAGATTATCGTGGATGCGGAACTTGCCCTTGAACTGGCAGGAAAGAAAACTGGTGGACGCAAGTAATGGGAGGCATTGCTATGGACTATATGAAAGACATCCGGGAAATATCGGACGAACAGGCGGTAATCTTCTGGCAAGCCTCACGGTTGAGCCTGTCGGGAAAATACGAGAAAGCGCCCGAAATCCTCAGCGTGAAAGGTTCCGTAATCGGTACGTTGGGAAATTTCAGCGCATCCATCGGCAAAGCCAAAAGCAAGAAGACATTCAATGTGTCGGCTATCGTGGCTGCGGCATTGAAGAACGGCACGGTGCTCAGGTATGCGGCTGAACTTCCCGAAGCCAAGCGGAAAGTGCTGTATGTCGATACGGAGCAAAGCCCCCACCACTGCCTGAATGTGATGGAACGCATCATGCGCATGGCAGAGCTGCCCGATGACAGGGACAACGAGAACCTTGAGTTCCTTGCCCTGCGGAAATATACGCCGGAGCAGCGCATAAGGATTGTCGAACAGGCAATCTACCATACGCCGAACCTTGGTCTGGTGGTGATAGACGGTATCCGTGACATGGTGTATGACATCAACAGCCCCAGCGAATCGACACGCATCATATCGAAACTGATGCAGTGGACGGACGACAGGCAGATACATATCCACACGATACTCCACCAGAACAAGGGCGATGAGAACGCGAGGGGACATATCGGCACGGAATTGAACAACAAGGCTGAAACCGTGCTGCTCGTTGAAAAGGACAAGAGCAACGGGGACATCAGCAAGGTTTCCGCCATGCACATCCGTGCGATGGACTTCGAGCCGTTTGCCTTCCGCATAAATGACAGGGCATTGCCCGAACTGATAGAGGATTACCAGACAGAAGCCAAAGCACCCGGCAGACCCCAAGGCGAAAGGTTCGATGCCTGCAAGGACATTTCCGAGCAACAACACCGGATAGCACTGGAAGCAGCATTTTCGTTGCAGGACGAATACGGATATAAGGAACTGAGCAAAGCATTGAAAGAGTCGTATGCCTTGGTGGGTGTTCCGTTAAGCGACAACAAGCTGGTTAAACTCATCACAGTGTTGAAGAACAAACGGATGATAGTGCAGGAGAACGGCAGGAAGTACAGGTACGAACCGGATTTCCATTATTGACACGCTTCCTGCAATCACTTCACTTTATTCTCCGGGTCTATATATTAGGATAAAGCGAAGTGGTTGCAGGGACACATCAAACCGCTTCACTTTAAGCCGTATCCTATATATACGACAATAAAGTGAAGTGGTTATACAGCCAGTAACTTATAAACAGGTACTGGCGAAAAGAAAAAAACAAGTAATAACCGATAAAGACAATCATTTATGGACATACAGACAGCAAAACAAATCAGACTGGAAGAATACCTGCACAGCTTGGGATATAGCCCGGTGAAGCGGCAGGGCATCAATCTCTGGTACAAATCACCGTTCAGGGAAGAAACCGAAGCATCGTTCAAGGTGAACACCGAGCGGAACCAATGGTACGATTTTGCACTCGGCAAGGGCGGCAACATCATCGCACTGGCTTCACACCTCTATGCTACGGACTGCGTGCCATACCTTTTGAAACGCATAGAGGAACAGGCATCGCATGTGCGTCCCGTTTCTTTCTCTTTTCACAAGCAGTCATTTACAGAGCCGAGTTTCCAACAGTTGGAAATTGTGCCGCTTTCTTCTCCTGCCTTGCTCGCTTACTTGCAGGAAAGGGGAATAAATCCGGCACTGGCGAAAAAAGAATGTAAGGAAGCGCGGTTTACGCACAACGGCAAGCGGTACTTCGCCATTGCGTTTCCGAACATATCGGGCGGCTATGAGATACGCAACCGATATTTCAAAGGCTGTATCGCGCCGAAAGAAATATCCCATATCAGGCAATCGGGAGAGCAAAGGAACACGTGTTACGTTTTTGAGGGATTTATGGACTATCTCTCATTTCTGACCCTGCGGCTTGAAAGCTGCCCGCAATATCCCGATTTCGACAGGCAGGATTACATGGTTCTGAACTCTGTTGCCAATGTTTCCAAAGCACTTTATCCGTTGGGAAGCTATGAGCGCATCCACTGCTTTTTTGACAATGACCGTGCAGGAATGGAAGCCCTTCAACAAATCCGCAAGGAATACGACTGCACCCGGCATATACGGGACGCTTCACAAATCTACTGCGGATGCAAAGACCTGAACGAGTATTTGCAGAAGCGCATGGTGGATAGAAAAGAGCAAATACAATCCGTCAGAAAGAGGGATGACACGCTATCCAAGAAACCGAAAGGCTTCCGGTTATAGCCCACTATAACTACACGCTTCGCTTTCGCAGTTGTGGGCTCTCCCGAGGGGCTTAGGACGCTGCCCTAAGAACCCGGCAAGGGTTTTCAGCCCTGTGCAACCCGACCAAAGAGTGACCCTCTCTTTGGAAACTCCGCTCATGGGTTACACCCCTAAGAACCCCTTGCGGATATGAGCGGTAGTAACAAACAAAATTAGTAAATAACCCAATCAAAATTTGAAAAGATGGCGACAAAATCAAGCATACATATCAAGCCTTGCAACATCGCATCGAGCGAGGCACACAACCGAAGGACTGCCGAGTATATGCGTAATATCGGGGAGTCCAGAATCTATGTCGTTCCCGAACTTTCCACCGATAACGAACAGTGGATAAATCCCGACTTCGGCACTCCCGAACTGCGAACTCATTATGACAATATCAAGCAAATGGTCAAGGAAAAGACCGGACGTGCCATGCAGGAAAAGGAAAGGGAACGCAAGGGAAAGAATGGAAAGATTATCAAGGTGGCGGGATGCTCACCCATCCGTGAAGGAGTATTGCTTATCAGACCGGACACCACACTGGCTGATGTACGCAAATTCGGTGAAGAGTGCCAAAGACACTGGGGCATCACTCCGCTACAGATTTTCCTGCATAAAGACGAAGGGCATTGGCTGAACGGTCAGCCGGAAGCAGAAGACAAGGAGAGCTTCCAAGTCGGTAACAGATGGTTCAAACCAAATTATCATGCTCATGTCGTATTCGACTGGATGAACCATGAAACTGGAAAGAGCCGAAAGCTCAATGACGAGGATATGGCAACCATGCAGACCCTTGCTTCCGATATTCTCCTGATGGAACGTGGACAGGCAAAAGCTGTCACAGGTAAAGAGCATCTGGAACGAAATGATTTCATCATTGAGAAGCAGAAAGCCGAACTGCAACGTATAGAGGAAACCAAGCGACACAAGGAACAACAAGTAAGCCTTGCCGAACAGGAACTCAAACAGGTAAAAGCAGAGATACGCACGGACAAACTAAAGAAAACAGCCACCAATGCTGCTACCGCCATAGCAAGCGGTGTAGGTTCTCTTTTCGGAAGCGGTAAGCTGAAAGAACTGGAACATCACATCGAGCAGCTACATCAGGAAATTACCAAACGGGACAAAGCTACTGATGAATTAAAAATTCAGATACAACAAATACAGGAACAGCATAGCAGACAAATTCGTAATCTTCAAAGAATACATAATCAAGAACTTGAAGCCAAAGACAAGGAAATATCACGATTGAGCACCTTGCTTGAAAAAGCCCACAAATGGTTTCCCATGTTCAAAGAGATGTTGAGAATGGAAAAATTATGCGCTGTTATCGGGTTTACCAAAGACATGATAGAAAACCTCTTGACAAAGAAAGAATCCATACAATGTAGTGGCAAAATTTATTCCGAAGAACACAGGTGGAAATTTGACATCAAGAATGATATTTTTAGGGTTGAGAAACATCCGATGGATAGTGGTAAGCTTATGCTGACCATAAACCGACAACCCATAGTACAATGGTTTAAGGAACAATGGGAAAAGTTACAGCAGAATCTACGTAACTCGGTGCAGAGAGAGCAAAAATCCAGAGGATTTAGAATATAGAATAGCCTATTATTAATAAAATCAAGTATCTATGCATCCAAACAGATTGTTTTTATTACAGAATCAAAATCCTAAGAATTTATAAAAAATGAAGCCTAAAGAAGTTTTGGAAAAATGGATAGATTGCTTTAACAAAGCAGATGCTTATCATATAGCAGAGCTGTATGCTACTAATGCAGTAAATCATCAAGTCGCAAACGAACCAATAATAGGTAAAGAATCAATCTACAAAATGTTTGTGAATGAATTTGCCACTGCTAAAATGGTTTGTATGGTGGAAAATATTTTTGAAGATGGCGAATGGGCTATCATGGAATGGAAAGACTCTCTTGGACTTCGTGGATGCGGATTTTTTCATGTAAAAGATAACAAAATCGTCTTTCAAAGAGGGTATTGGGATAAACTTTCATTCTTGAAGCAACACAATCTTCCAATTGAATAAGTACTATCAGAATACGGACTGGGAAATTGAAATACCCAGTCCGAGTTATATAATGAATTTTACTTGTTAAACTATTTAAAGTCAGTTGGATAACAAACCATACCTTTCACATTCTCAGTAGCTCCAGGTATTAATTCAGCCACCATGCAATATTCATGAGAGACTTCGAAAGGAAATTCAATTCCTAAATCGATAGCCTTGCGATAGCCAAATCGAGGATAATACTCTTTATGCCCCAATACGACTGCTGTGCCGTAACCCAAAAGTGCTGCCCTCTGATGGGCTTACTGAATCAACATCCCCCCCAATTCCCTTACGCTGGAATTCCGGCAAGACTGCCAATGGAGCTACACTCAGGGATGTGACAGACTGGGTGTCACTGTCTATCTTTACTTCTGTAAGTAAGATATACCAGACAATTTGTTTTTCTGTCATTTTCTTGTTCTTATCTAATTGTTAGGCTCATTGTTGTTATACATTGTTTAATTATAGATAAATCGTGAATATCCTTCTCTCTTAAATCGTAGCCCGAATGGAATACTTGTTGCCCTTTTGCAGAAATGCAAGGGATGCTTCTGCCTTCAAAGACTGCTGTTCCAAAATAGTCCGGTTGAAATTCATACCAGCCTCCATCCAAGTCGGCTTGTTTGGAAGTGCCGTCCGCATTCAAGACAAAAGGATGGATATCAATATAGCCTAATTCTTTGCTATACAGTTCCACACGGGTGGGCAACCAATTTGTTTCAATTTGATATCCTCTCTCCTGCAAAAGATCAAGGAGTTGGTCTGTATAATTGGCATCAAAATCAATGTCAATATCTCTATGCAAGCGGGTTTGCTGTCCGTACAAGACATCCACTCCCCAGCCTCCATCCAACCAAAACTGCATGTCCAGGCTTTCCAACAAGTCCAAAACTTGAAATAACTCTGTAATCGTAGTGTGTTCTTTCTTTGTCATATAATAATTCTTTAATAAATAATACTATGCGTAATTATCCAACTGCTTGATTGAAGAAATAAAATTTGCACCCACTCCAATCAGAAAGATAACCCATCCGCTGATCATAAAGACGGATGTGATACCCCATGCTTCCACCCAATATCCTGAAGCTACGATACCCAGCATTGATGGAAAGGTACTCAAACTAAAGATGAGAGAAAAAGTCCGTCCAAGCATGTCCGAAGCCAAGTTCTGCTGAATAATAGCGATGAAAAGCGCATGGTAAATGGAATAGGCTATGCCTCCTGTAAATGTTAGGCAAACAAAACCTATAAATGCGCTTGATGGTAAATAACTGGCGCTAATCAGATACAATCCCAATATCACATAAGCCGTATGCATCACTAATGTTTGCTTGCTTTTCAAAGCCTTACAGGCAAGTACTAAACCGCCCAACAATGCCCCTGAGCCCCAACCCATTTCCACAACTCCCATTTGCAAAATGTTTCCGTTGAAATGCAGAAGCGTCATAAAAGGAAATAACGTAAAAACAGGCATAAGGACAAAAGTCACCAGCGTAAAGCATACGAATAAAGGCAAAATGCCCATTGTACGCCGCAAGGTATGCCAACATTCCGTCAGTTCTTTTTTGAAATCTGGAAGAACTTTCGTTTTTTGAAGAGAAGGAATCTGGACACAAAGTAAGGTCAGACAAGCAGCAACAGCTCCGATCACATCTATGAGCAGAATATACTGTATGGGAAGCCAAACAACGAGGCTTGCCCCTACAACGGGAGCTATCACCTCACTGAAGGATTGAATGGAATGGTACAAACCTGATACCCTGACAAGATGGTGCTTGGGAACCAGTAGAGGGATGCTTGCCTGTAAAGCAGGTGCATGAAACGTACTGCCTATTGAACGACAAGCAGTCAATAGATAAAAAAAAGAAAGGTCTTTATAACCCTTGGTTATCACAATAAAAAGACATAGGGTACAGAACGCGATGAACAAGTCCGAATAAAACATCGTTTTCTTTCGATTCCATCTGTCAACATAGACCCCGGCAAACAAGCCTAATACAAATTGTGGTAAAAATCCAGCTAAAATAGCCAGAGATAAAGCTGTCGGGGATTTAAATTCGTTGCTAATCCAAAAAATAATGGAGAAGCCAACAATCGTACTTGTTAAAATAGATATGAGTTGGCCTATTCCTATCACGGCCAAAGTTGATTTCCAATGATTCATTGTGCTAATATTTCATGCGTTTATAGATAAGTACTTTCGTACATTAAGCAAAACGAAATTCTATCCACACAAAAAACTTGTATTATAATCCACTCCTGACGTTGGAATACAATAACAAATACTTTCAGGACGATGTAAAGTCCTGAAAAATCAAACTGAATGGATAGATAAATATTAGTCTTTTCTCATCGGATTCTTTTAATATCGCTACTCTTTTATTATGTAGTGGTTGTATTATCTTAAATAAAACAAAAACACCCGACTTTACATTCTTGGGTGTAAAACTGGGTGTTTGTTTTGCAATCTGCTGATTTTCAGCGTTTGTTGCGGAGAGACAGGGATTCGAACCCCGGGTACCTCGCAGTACAACGGTTTTCAAGACCGCCGCAATCGACCACTCTGCCACCTCTCCCAAACTTCCTTTCAGAAGTGCTTTTGTTGAAAGCGTTGCAAAGGTACGACTTTATTTTAAATATGCAAGACTTTTGAACAAGAAAAATTAAAGGTTTTATTATATTTGCACTCTCAATCGAAAAAAGCATATGAAACTAAAATGTCTTTTCTTACTGTTACTTTTGGGGATATCCTTTTGTGTACATGCACAAAAGCGCCCCGTCATCCTTGAGAAACAGTTGGAAATCATTAGGAAAGAACCTGATAACGGGGATGCCTTAAAATTTCTATGCCAATACTATTTAAATAAAGGAGATTATTCCAAAACCATCACTTACGCTGAGATTATGAAAAACGTAGCGGACAAGACTAAAAATCCTCTACTCCAACTCTATTCATATATCTACCAAGCACAAGCGCAAATGATGAGCGGACGGGAAAAAATAGCCAAAAAAAACTTGAATCTTTCTCTTGAATTAGCAACCAAACTGAATAATGACTCCACCCTTTGTTCCGTCTATGGTAGTCTCGGACTCTATTCAGCAAATATTGAAACCGATTATTACCGTGCCATACGATGGCTTTATAAAGGTATCCAATTGGCACAACAAAATAATTTCCAACAACAATACGCTTTGCTTTTAGGCAATTTAGCAAATATCTATTACCTCAAAAAAGATACAGCCGGCATCAAATACGCATTAGAATGTTATGAATTAGGACACAGTATGCGTAATCCATACATCATTTATTCCGGTGCAGTAAATTCTGCCTATATGTATTTTTTAATGAAACAGAATGAGGAAGCAATGAAATATATCCATGAAGCCGAAACATTGATGCTGGAAAATGATTTCTACGACCAAGCCCATACCTATAATCTCTTTGGCAATATATTATATGATATGGGTGAATATGCTCAGGCTTTGGAATATTACAAAAAAGCCATGAAGGATAAACAGGCGGCACAAACTTCCTCTATTGTCTATGCCCATTTGGGATATGCACGTATACTAATGCAGCAAAACAAACAACCAGAAGCTATTTTATTGTTAAAACAAGGAATAGCTATTTCTTATGCACGCGTCAACGCCATCCATCGCAATGAACTATACGAAAATCTGTCTACCTGCTATGAGCAATTGCACCAATATCATGACGCACTGAAGTATTATAAAATATTCCGTTTGGAAAACGACAGCCTTTTCAACAAGGACAAAGAAAGAGATTTAAGCGAAATGCGATTCAAATATGACTCTGAGCGGCAGGAAAATTTAATAAAACAAAGCAAACTAGATGTAATGCAGAAAGAACAGCGTATACAGCAACAAACATTTATTCTTATTATCACTGTAATTGTTTTAGGGTTGCTTTATTACCTCTACCGCCGTAAAAACAAACTTTATTTAAGTATTGTCAAGCAAAATCAAGAAGCAATCAAAAGAGAAACGGAACTGAATCGCCGTATAAAAGAATTGGAGACCAATGCCCCCTCCATGGTTTCTACTTCCGAAAAGTATGCTTCCTCCTCACTCACCGATGAGAAAAGTTTAGAACTTTTCCGTACATTAGAGCGTATTATGAGAGAAGAAAAAATTTACAAAGACAATTTTATAACAAAAGACAAAGTAGCGGAAATACTAGGAACTAACCGTACTTATTTATCACGTATCATCAATGAGCAATCCAAATTATCCTTCACTCATTATGTAAATCGTTTCCGTATTGAAGAAGCTATCCGCCTATTATCTGACCCCAATAACGAAACTCCGATGAAAGCCATTTCTGCAGAGTTGGGATTTAACTCCATTTCCACCTTTTATAACCTTTTCCAATCCTCTGTGGGAATGACCCCCTCCCAATATAGAAACAAAGTTATGGAACTCCAAAAAGAGCAATAGATTATCTTTTTGCTCTATTTTTTATTCTGAAAACAGCAATTGCCGATATTTATATAGGTATAGAGAGACATATCTAAGATATTATCCCTTACTTTGCGGTATGAACATTAATCAAAATTTAAATAATACGTAATGAAAAAGAAGTTTTTTTTAAGTTGCCTCTTAATCGTTATGGCATTGCTTCCGGCAGTTGCCCAGATTCAAGATCCGGTACAATTCAAAACCGAGTTAAAGACGATTTCCGATACGGAAGCACAAATAGTATTCACTGGTAAGATTGACGCCGGATGGCACGTTTATTCCACGGACCTTCCTTCGGGAGGTCCTATCTCCGCTACTTTCAACGTAGACAAGATAGAAGGAGTAGAATTAGTAGGGAAGCTCACTCCACAAGGTAAAGAAATTGAAAACTTCGACAAGGTGTTTGAAATGAAATTACGTTACTTTGAGAACACTGCCATTTTCATTCAGAAACTAAAAATAACTGGCGCTACCTATATGATAGAAGGTTATATGGAATTCGGTGCCTGCAACGATGAAAACTGTCTGCCTCCTACTGAAGTTTCTTTCTCTTTCTCCGGAAAAGGAGTTGCCGCTGCTACTACAAGCAAGACTACTGAACCCGCAAAAACAGAAACAGCCATAACGGAAGTTCCTGTAGCGGAAACAGCTACTGCAACTACCGCAACAGATAGTGCTACAACTGCCGCCCTGATCGGCAATGACACTGCTGTCCAAGATTACTGGACTCCGGTTATCCAAGAGTTGAACGCATTTGGCGAAACGACATCACAACAAGACCGTTCATGGATTTACATCTTCTTTGCCGGATTTATCGGTGGATTACTAGCCTTATTTACGCCCTGTGTATGGCCTATCATCCCAATGACGGTAAGTTTCTTTTTAAAACGTAGCAAAGACAAAAAGAAAGGAATCCGTGATGCATGGACATATGGTGCTTCTATTGTAGTGATCTATGTATTATTAGGTCTTGCCATAACCTTAATATTCGGTGCCAGTGCCTTGAATGCACTTTCCACAAATGCTATTTTTAACATATTCTTCTGCTTGATGCTAATTGTATTCGCAGCCTCTTTCTTTGGAGCATTCGAACTTACTCTTCCTTCAAAATGGAGCAACGCAGTAGACAGTAAAGCGGAACAGACCAGTGGTTTGTTAAGTATCTTCTTGATGGCATTCACCCTATCTTTGGTTTCATTCTCATGTACAGGCCCTATCATCGGCTTTTTGTTAGTAGAAGTTTCCACCACAGGTAGTGTGATTGCCCCTGCCATCGGTATGTTAGGTTTCGCCATTGCACTGGCATTACCGTTCACTCTGTTTGCCATGTTCCCATCCTGGTTGAAATCCATGCCTAAATCAGGTGGCTGGATGAATGTAATTAAAGTCGTATTAGGCTTCCTCGAACTTGCGTTTGCTTTGAAATTCCTGTCGGTTGCTGACTTGGCTTATGGATGGGGGATTCTAGACCGTGAGACATTCCTTGCTTTATGGATTGTGATTTTCGCTTTGCTAGGCTTCTATCTGTTGGGTAAGATCAAATTCCCTCACGATGATGATGATGATAAAGTAGGTGTTGCCCGTTTTTTTATGGCTCTTATCTCACTTGCATTTGCTGTATATATGGTACCGGGCTTATGGGGTGCTCCTTTGAAAGCTGTCAGCGCATTTGCTCCTCCCATGAATACACAAGACTTCAACTTATATACCAATGAAGTACATGCGCAGTTTGATGACTACGATGCCGGTATGGAATATGCAAAACGTACCGGAAAACCGGTAATGCTCGACTTTACAGGTTACGGATGTGTAAATTGCCGTAAAATGGAAGCCGCTGTATGGACTGATCCGAAAGTAAACAAGTTGATGACTGAGGACTATGTACTGATAACATTGTTCGTTGATAACAAAACCCCGTTGCCCGAACACATCAAAGTGATGGAAAACGGTAAGGAACGTACACTACGCACGATCGGTGATAAATGGAGTTACTTGCAACGTTCTAAATTCGGTGCCAACGCACAACCTTTCTATGTATTGATTGACAATGAAGGAAAACCGTTGAATAAATCATATTCATATGATGAGGATATAGATAAATATGTTGACTTCCTCCAGACCGGATTACAAAACTATAAAAAATAACCAAAGTGTGTCAAAAGTCGAAGGGGTGTCAAAACTAAATAAACCTATCATTCTATTCATTCAGAATATTCTTTAATGAAAAATATTCTGAAAATCAACGAAAAGGAAAAGACAAACGAAATGATAGTTTTATTCGAGTTTTGATACACTTTCAAAAAGATTTTTGCAAGACCCCTTAATAATTATCTACTATGATCGCCAAACCAGAAAGAGAGCAAATCATTGCCCTTATAAATCGCGAGGTCGTTCCGGCTATCGGGTGCACAGAACCCATAGCCGTAGCCCTTTGTGTAGCAAAAGCAACAGAAACACTAGGTAAAAGACCTGAAAGGATTAAAGCTTTACTCAGCGCCAATATTCTTAAGAACGCCATGGGAGTAGGCATCCCGGGGACAGGAATGATTGGACTACCTATCGCTATCGCCTTAGGGGCATTAATCGGGAAATCCGAATATCAATTGGAAGTCTTAAAAGACAGCACTCCTGAAGCCGTAGCAGAGGGTAAAAAACTAATTGACTCACAAGCTATCTCTATCGGGCTGAAAGAGAATATAGAAGAAAAGTTATATATCGAAATTATCTGTGAAGCTGACGGTGATAAAGCAACGGCCATTATTGCTTGCGGGCATACCAATTTTATATATGTGGCCTTTAACAACCAAGTTTTACTAAACAAACAAACTACCGCCGCCTGCAATGAGGATGCAAAAAAAACGGAGTTGAACTTGCGAAAAGTGTACGATTTTGCCACCACCACACCATTGGATGAAATTCGTTTTATTCTTGAAACCAAACGTTTGAACAAAGCGGCAGCAGAACGTTCTTTCAAAGGAAACTACGGTCACGAATTAGGCAAAATTCTGAAAAGTAGCAAAAGTGAAGAACAAATATTGGGAAGTAATACATTTACCCACATCCTTTCTTATACCTCGGCAGCTTGCGATGCACGTATGGCGGGAGCCATGATTCCTGTCATGAGCAATTCGGGAAGCGGGAACCAAGGAATTACAGCTACCTTACCGGTAGTAGTCTATGCCGAAGATAACCATAAATCAGAAGAAGAATTGATCCGCGCACTGACACTCAGTCACCTAACAGTGATTTACATCAAACAAAGCTTGGGGCGTCTGTCTGCACTATGCGGTTGTGTAGTAGCTGCAACAGGTTCTAGCTGTGGTATCACTTATTTAATGGGAGGCACTTATGAGCAAATCACTTTTGCTGTACAGAATATGATCGCCAACCTGACGGGTATGATTTGTGACGGAGCCAAACCCAGTTGTGCTCTGAAATTAAGCAGCGGTGTCTCTACCGCTGTATTTTCAGCCATATTAGCGATGGAACATAAATGCGTATCTTCTGTAGAAGGTATCATTGATAATGATGTGGACCGTAGCATCCGCAACCTTACCAGAATCGGTTCACAAGGTATGAATGAAACCGATAAACTAGTATTGGATATTATGACACACAAACAATGTGATTAAAGGTATATATAAAGATAAGAGAGCTAAAAACGAATCAGACACGGTGTTTATACAATCCGTGTCTGATTTTATTTCTCACTCCACCAACATGTCTTTATATTGGGTATGCCGGGTAAAAAACATTTTTGCAAAAGAACAAGTAGGACGTATTTTAAGCCCTACGACCGAAGCATATCTCACAGCGGCCTCGGTCAAAGCCTGAGCTATTCCCTGCCCCTCCAACTGTGGGGGAACTATTGTATGAAGGATATCCAAAACTCCGTTCTTTTCATCATATTGCAAATAGGCGATTTGTCCCGATTCAAATACTTCGAAACGGTCTACTTTCTCGTCATGTATAACTGTATGTTCCATTCTATATTGATTTTAATGTATGACTATTATTAATAAAAACAATAATAAAATGGAATTGTTTTTACTCATAGATGAAATCTGTTACAGAACGTATGTCTGTTGACGAAACTCCGATACAAACCTTAAATGGCACTATAAAATATTGAAAACTATCTACCTTGTTTATATTGGAAAGCCGAAGGTAGTATACCAAATTCTTCCTTAAAATATCGACTGAAATATTTCGGATTATTAAAACCCACCTGATAGGCTATTTCTGAAATATTCTGTTGACTTCCACGGAGTAATTGGGCAGCCCGCTTTAAACGAATTATACGAATAAACTCGATAGGGGTCTTACCGGTAATAGCCAATAACTTTTTATATAAATGAACGCGGCTCATCCCTAATTCCTTGCTTAGCTCTTCTACAGACAAATCGCTGCGTGCAATATTATCCTCTACATATTTCACAGCATGATTTATCAGTTTTTCATCCATCGAAGTTATGGCAGTCCCACTAGGTTTGAGATCAATATAAGCATGATTCCAAACCGTTTTCAACTCCAGTTCACTTTTTTCTTCAGGAACAGCGGTCACCATTTCCGGTACCCCCTCCGGTGGAATAATATGAGTTATCATCTCATTACTCTCACCCTCAACCAATTGAATCACCGTTGCTCTTTGTGGAGCAACGGCAGAGATTGTTTCTATATTTTTTTCTTCTGCAATTTCTTCCGTATTACCAGATTCTAATCTTCGAATATCCTCCTCCAGTCCTTCTATTGTTATTATATGGTTCAGTTCTTCTTTCGATTCCTCCCCGACATTAGACGCCACATAAGACTCCGGAACTTGAAGTGTGGAAATATCTTCTACCGACTTATCTACAACTTGCACCTGTTCTATCTTCATCGGTTTACCCCCAGAACGTTTTACTGGAATATGGATAATAAAAACACAACCGACAGGGGTATTATCCATTACGTTCACCGTGCCATCGTGAAGCGTGACAAAATCACGTACAATACTCAGACTACCTCCGCCACCTGAGAAGCTCATATCCGGATAATCCACTTGATAAAAATGTCCGAAAATGCGTTCTCTGTCTTCTTTTTTAATGCCGATCCCTGTATCAGCCACTCTGATTTCCAGCATTTCCCGAGAATCCTGTCCTTCCACTAAACTGACAAACACATCAACTCTTCCACCACTGCAAGTAAATTTAAAAGCATTGGAAAGCAGACTCATCATCACTTCCCTCATTTTATCCCCATCAAACAACATATTCAATGAGGAAACAGCTGAATAAAAAGTGAGAGAAACATCTTTCTGTTCAGACAAAGAGATAAAAGAATCACAAATCGTATGAATATAAGAGATGATATCATCATCAGACAAACTTAAATAATATCCATTCACATCAATTTTCCTAAAATCCAACAACTGATTTACAAGATTCAACAACCTTACCGCATTGCGTTGCACTATATTTAATTTATCCATCAGAACAGCATCCGATTGATATTCCTTCATCAGCGTTTCCAACGGTGAGATAATAAGAGTGAGCGGAGTACGTAGTTCATGGCTGACATGAGTGAAAAACTTCAAATTCATATCTGCCTTCTCCTGATTCCTCTCTATTTCTTGCTTTATTTGCTGTATCTTAAATTTATTCCGTTCTCCACGCAGAACCCAATAGCATCCCAATACCAATACAGCAACCACCAAAAGGCTATAAACAATATATGCCCAAACGGAACGCCAAAAAGGAGGATAGATAACAATTTTCAATGAAGCTTCTTCATCTCCACCATATCCGTCACTGTTGACTGCTTTCACTTTCAGCATATAAGTTCCGGGGGCTAGATTAGTATAAGTCACTTTGTCATAGGTAGTAGTCATCCAATCCTCATTGAAACCTTTCAGCCTATAAGCATACTCCGTTTTTTCCGGCAAAATATAGTTATCAGAAGCAAATTGTACACTGAACATATTCTGCTCATAACTCAATTTTATCTGATCTACCTTGTTCAACGCCTTATCCAAAATCACCCTACCTTCATATTCCTCACCCACCCCTACTTCTTCATTGAACAAGAACAAACGGGTAAACATCACGCTGGGACATTTTTTATTGTATTTTATATCATCCGGGCGGAAACGGTTAATGCCATACAGCCCTCCCATAAAAATTTCTCCAGAAGACAATTTTTTAATGGAACGCAGGTTGAACCCACTATTTTGCAAACCATCTTTATCATCATAAACACAACTATGAAAAATATAGCGCCCTGTTTTTAAATCTACTGCCGGTATAACATTAGTTATTCCACGTGCTGTAGTCACCCATATATTTTCATTACCATCTTCTACTATTCCAGAAATGATAGGGCTGGAAACTCCTTGCTCCACTCCTAATATAATCAGTTCATCCGTTTTGGGATTATAAACATTCAGCCCCTCACATGTACCAATCCATATCAATCCACGGCTATCCTCATACACCTGACTTATATTCTGATCAGAAAAATATTCCTTACCAGATTTAGTACCTTCCAGATTAACCACTTTTTTAGTTTCAATATCCAATTCCGAAAGTCCCTGAACGGTGCCAATCCACAAAGAGCCCTCTTTTCCCATACACAAAGAGGAAACATAATCGGATATCAAGCCGGCCGAAGTTGTATTATAAGTGGTGAACAAACCCGTCTTGGGATTCAAACTCTGCACTCCCCCACCCAATGTACCTATCCATATAATCCCCTGCTTATCTTCAGCCAAAGCCAATACATTATTATGAGCCAAAGAATTTTGCCGTTCCGGTATGTTTTTTTTATAATGAATAATACGACCGTTATCATAACAAATCAGGCCTCCCCCCAAAGTACCAATCCAAAGTTTCCCATCACTAGCTTTCAAAATGCAAACAATGGCATCAGTAATGAGTTTATCCGTACCTTTCTGTGGAAAAGCAGCCCGATTGCCAGTCACGGAATTCCAATATATGATACCGACATCGTTGATACCCAGCCACACATAGCCCTCTTTGTCTTCTTCAATGCAACTAATATCTCCCATATACTCTGCACCAAATTTAAAAGCACACTCATTAAAATAGGAAATTCCTTTTTTATAAGTCCCCACCCACATAGTTTCACTGGAATCCTCGTATAGAACCATTACTGTATTATTTTGCAAGCTACGTTCATCACCTGCCTTGTTCCGCAACTGCCTCACTTCCCCTGTCTTCTTATCTAATATATCAATGCCATCCTGATCTGTTCCTATCCATATACGCCCCTGCTTATCCTGTGATACAGCACGGACCATGTTATGAGACCGACGCTTGATAATATTTGCCAGCCAAGACAGCCACTTCTTCTGCTCCGGACTATAAACCCATATTCCAAATGGACTATACATCCATATATCATTATCACGATCTACAAACAGAGTGAAAATTCCCTGCTTGTCAGTTCCCAACTCCCTAGCTAAATCATCCTGCTGCCATTTAATCTTATTTGTCCGAGTATCCAGACAAACAAGCCTCCCGGTATTATATACCAACAAGATTCCCTCTCTACATTCTACAATGTCCGTAATATCACCTTCTGGCAACTGATGAGTATCAAACAAAAGCGGATATAGTAATTGAGATTCCGGAATGTACAAATAACAGCCTTTTCCTTTTATATAAAACCACATATTTTTATTATGGTCTATATATACTAATGCAGGAGTTCCGTCAATACCGACTTCACATAGCCATGCATGCACCTCCCTATTAAATGTTTCTGATTCCGAGTTGTAAATGGCATAACCCACACCGGTAAGAATCCATAAGTTTCCTTTATAATCTTCTTGTATGCTTTTGATATAATTATCAGGTAAAGAAGCCGGATCGGCATTATAACTACGAAACAAAGTCATCTGACACCCGTCATACCGATTCAACCCAGAAGCTGTGGCAAACCACATAAAACCTTCGGAATCTTTAAAGATATCAAGAACTTGATTGTTTGACAGACCATCTTTCACCTCCAAATGTTTAAACATGAATTCACTTGCATACATTAGACTAGAAAAGCATAATAATGTAATGATCAAACATTTTTTTCTTATTCCCATAGATTTTAAAGGCTAATTATTTTTATTCCACTGCAAATGAAGCAAAAAGCTTGATAACAGACAAACTAATATCGGCTTTTTTATCATTCGATACCCACAATATGTTTCATTTTTCCTATTTTTGCAATTGAAATGAAAGCATTAACGGATACACAATACATACGACAGCTTGTCTCGGAGGGAGAACACTGTCATCAGGATTTTAAATTCGAGATTTCGGACGCACGCAAAATAGCCCGCAGCCTTTCCGCATTCGCCAATACCGAGGGCGGCAGGCTATTAATAGGAGTAAAGGACAATGGCAAAATAGCAGGAGTCCGCTCTGACGAAGAAATATATATGATAGAAGCAGCAGCAACCATGTATTGCAAGCCCAAAGTCGAACTGGAAACGCAGACTTACAAGGTAGAAGGAAAGACTGTATTGGAAATACGTATTAACGAAACGGTTTCTAAACCTGTATATGCCCTAGATGAAATGGATAAGCCATGGGCCTATATCCGCATCAAAGACGAAAACATACTGGCCACTCCCGTCCATCTAAAGATGTGGCAACACAGCAAGAAACCTGAAGGAGCACTTGTAACATTTACCGAAAGAGAGCAACGGTTACTGGATGTCTTGAAAGAAAAAGAAAAACTTTCATTAAATCAATGTTGCAAACTTTGCAGATTAAACCACAAGACAACTTGTGAACTATTAGCAGACTTTATCCGTTTTGGTCTAGTGGAACTTGTTTTCCATGGACATAAGTTCTATTTTAAATTAAACAAGGAATAAGTAAAATGGATATACTGACCCTATTAATCAGCAGAGTGAATTATGTGCTTTGGACTTACATTTTGATCATCATGCTGTTAGGATGTGCGTTTTGGTTTACTTTTAAAACAAATTTCGTACAATTCCGCATGATAAGAGAAATGGTACGTCTATTAGGTGATTCTACCGGCAAGACAGAAGGTCGCGAACACCATATTTCCTCTTTTCAAGCTTTTGCCGTTTCCATAGCTAGTCGCGTGGGAACAGGTAATTTAGCAGGAGTTGCCACCGCTATTACTTTGGGTGGTCCGGGTGCTGTTTTCTGGATGTGGGTAATTGCTCTTTTGGGTGCCAGCAGCGCTTTTATTGAGTCCACATTGGCCCAATTATATAAAGTACACGGACATAATTCTTTCGTTGGCGGGCCAGCTTATTACATGAAAAAAGGATTAAAACAGCCATGGATGGGAGTTTTGTTTGCCTTTCTGCTTATCTTTACTTTTGGATTTGCTTTTAATTCAGTACAAAGCAATACCATTTGCGCTGCTTTCGAGGAAGCATTCAATATTCCTCCCAGCTTAATGGGAGTGATACTTACCTCGCTCACATTAGTTATCATCTTCGGAGGTATTCAGCGTATTGCCAAAGTAAGTAGCATTATTGTTCCTGTCATGGCATTGGGATACATCTTTTTATCCCTTTTCATCGTAATTGTGAATGCAAAGCATTTGCCAGAAGTTATTGAATTGATTATAGCGAATGCCTTTGGCTGGGAACAGGCATTGAGCGGAGGTATAGGCATAGCATTAATGCAAGGAATCAAACGTGGATTATTCAGCAATGAGGCCGGTATGGGTTCCGCACCCAATGTAGCGGCAAGTGCCGATGTTACCCATCCTGTAAAACAAGGATTAATTCAGACATTGGGAGTCTTTACCGATACACTTGTCATATGTACCTGCACTGCTTTCATCATTCTTTTCAGCGGAGGGGCCTCCACTAAAGAAGTCAATGGAATAAAACTTACTCAAATGGCACTAAATAATGAAATAGGCAACATTGGGACTATTTATGTAGCGGTGGCAATTCTGTTTTTCGCCTATAGCAGCATTTTGGGAAATTATTATTACGGTGAAGCCAATGTACGCTACATAACTCATCAGAAATGGGCTATCCCCATTTATCGTATATCAGTGGGGGGGATGGTTATGTTTGGGGCATTAGCCAGTCTGGACCTGGCATGGAGCCTGGCCGATATGGCAATGGGATTTATGACTATCTGTAACTTGATAGCCATTACTTTACTAGGGAAATATGCATTCCGTCTATTGGAAGACTACCGAATTCAAAAACGCAACGGGGTCAAAAATCCAGTTTTCACCAAAGACAGAATGAAAGACATTGAAAATGATTTGGAATGCTGGTAACACAAAGCAATAAAACAAAACCCCGGCATCAACCATTCAATAAAAATGATAAATAGTAAAACAAAAGGATTTTAATCAAAAATGTTTCAGTTTTTATCGCTATCTTTGCAGACAGGAAAACAATATAATTTAAGAACACAATGAGCATATTTTCAAAATTATTTGGTAAAAAACAGACAGAAGGAGAAGAAACAAGCCACGTAGGTGGTATGGAAGACTTCATGACACTGATCCGTGTATATTATCAGTCTGTAATGGCCTGCAATATAGGTATCACAAATATTAATTTTTTGCCAGATATGGCAGTTTTCAAACGTACACTCAAAATACCGACCCAAAACAACAAGTTGGGAATTGCTGAGAAATCACGCTGCAAAAAGATGTTAGTAGAACTTTATGGTTTAAGTGATGATTTCTTTAAAGAAATTGACGGTTCTATAAAAAAGAATTGCAAGAATGTAAATGATGTCAAGACTTATCTTTTTATGTTCCAAGGATTCAGCAATGACTTGATGATGCTGATAGGTAATTTGATGCAATGGAAATTCCGTATGCCCAGCGTAATGAAAAAAATGTTACGTAACATGACCGAGAAAACAATTCATGATATCATGACCAAGACCGACTGGAAAGACGAAAGCGTGCACAAGACCTGTGTTGCCATTCGTAAATACAAACAAGCCTTAGGATATTCTGAAAACTGGATGACGGAATATGTGTATAACATCGTATTACTGGCTAAAAAAGAACCAAAGCCAAAAGAATAATCATTAAAGATTTTATGAAATCCTTATTAAATATAGAAGAACATCCATTAGAGCCTTTTTTACCGGCTAACGCCAAACTGCTGATGTTAGGTAGTTTTCCCCCACAAAAGAAACGATGGAGCATGGAATTCTTTTATCCCAATCTGCAAAATGATATGTGGCGTATTTTTGGAATAATATTTTTCCAAAACAAAGAGCACTTTCTGAATCCTGATAAAAAAGTGTTTGACAAGGAACGTATTATTGATCTCTTAAATAAAAAAGGTATCGCACTTTATGATACCGCTTCAGCTGTTCGCCGTTTACAGGACAATGCCTCAGACAAATTTCTGGAAGTTGTAGAACAGACAGATATCAGTTTGCTACTGAAGCAGATTCCAATGTGCAAGGCTATTGTAACCACAGGACAAAAAGCAACGGATATTATTCGTGAACAAATAAAGGTGAAAGAACCCGTTGTAGGAACCAGCGAACCTTTTGAATTCGAAGACCGGATAATGCGATTATACAGAATGCCTTCGTCCAGCCGTGCCTACCCGTTGCCCATTGAAAAAAAATCAGCAATTTACCGGATCATGTTCAATGAATTAGGTCTATTAAACGAATAATGGGCAATATTTTTTCATAAATAGGTTTGTATATTCCAAATATTACACTATCTTTGCAGCCGCAAACACGGGAGTAGCTCAGTTGGTAGAGCACCGGTCTCCAAAACCGGGTGTCGGGAGTTCGAGCCTCTCCTCCCGTGCAAAAAAGATTATTCAATGCCAAACCATCGAATAATCTTTTTTATATCTTCTATTTTCTTAAGGAATTTGCAAAAGTTTATGAGTTTGTAAGCTCAACCGCCACTCAGGATGTTGCAAAATGTAAGCAATCACTTCTTCCGTATTAGCACAAGAACAAGGTTGCAAAAAATAATGACTAGCAGACAAATCCAAATAAGCAGAAACATCCTGCCCCACATAAACCACTTTCACCTCATCTATACGATCTAGATTTATTTTCGCCCCTTCTTTAGGGGAACAAGTAACCCAATCTATATTTTCAGGCAACCGACAAGTGCCGTTTGTCTCAATACAAACATACTTCCTTTCATGATGCAATGCATCAACTAATTTTTCATCAATCCACAATCCTGGCTCACCACCAGTCAGTATTACTACTTGAGTCGAATATTTTGCCACTTCCATTGCAATATCCTCATCACTCATCAATGTCCCCTCTTCATGCTGAGTATCACAAAAAGGACATCTCAAATTGCACCCGGAAAAACGTACAAAAACGGCAGGTATCCCAGTATGATATCCCTCCCCCTGTAAACTATAAAATATTTCATTAATCCTTCTCATAGATAACGGTATTTCCTTCTGACTCGCGGACTTCAACCTTGAAACAAGTGGGAATTTGCTCACATACCCAGCGTGCAATATTTTCAGCTGTAGGATTAAGAGAAACAACCTCATTCAAATTCTGATGATCCAAACGCCCCATCACCGTTTCCTTGATATGCGTAAAATCCACCACCATACCATCCTCGTTCAAAACCTCGGAACGACAATAAACGGTAATAATCCAATTGTGACCGTGCAAATTCTCACATTTACTTCTATACGACAGCTTCAAGCTATGGGAAGCTGAAATTTCCATTCGTTTAATTACTGTATACATAGCATTTAATTATAATAAGAAAGAACTCACACCTAATGTCACCTCGGTGCTACAGGACGCAAAGATACACCATAAAAAAGAATAATATAAAAAGGACACAGCATTTTTTTGTTTTTTGGTCTATATTTGCATCTATGAAAATACTATATACCATTGTAGGAACGACCTCACTCATATTAGGCATTATCGGCATATTTCTTCCTTTACTGCCTACCACCCCCTTTTTATTACTGACAGCTGCCATGTATTTCCGCAGTTCACCACGCTTGTATTATTGGCTCATCCAACAAAAATATTTAGGAAGCTACATCCGCAATTTCCGCGAGCATAAAGCAATACCTTTACATGCCAAGATCGTTTCCGTATCATTAATATGGATTACCCTAAGCTATTGCGCCATCTGGATACTACCCTACATTTGGGTAAGAATCCTGTTCCTGATTATTGCAATCAGTACCACCTGGCACATAGTATCCTATAAAACATTAAAACAGTAAACAATCCTCAACAGATATATGTAATAGTAAAAAGATCATATTCGAATAGCACGGGAAAAACAGCTAATAAAGACGTTAAAAAAGTTTTTTAAACGATAAACGATAAATTTAGGACGAAATATTTTCGTGTTTGCTCCCAATCCTTTATATTTGTGTACAATTTTGGTATAAAATGACTGAAGAAGACAAAAAGCTATTAAATACTTTCGAGGCAAAACTGAGGCATTTTATGTATTTGCATGATGAATTGAAACATGAAAATGCAAAGTTAAAGCAACTTCTCACTGAAAAAAACGAGGAGGTGAGACGATTGGAGAATAGCCGGAAAGAATTAGAAGTAATGTATACCAATTTGAAAATGGCCAGGACAATCAGTATTCATGATAAAGATATCAATGATACAAAACAACGGTTGTCAAGGCTTGTGCGTGAAGTCGACAAATGCATCGCTTTATTAAACGAATAGAAGAAGTTGAACAATAAAACGATAGTATTATGGACGATATGATGAAGATACATCTACTGATTGACAACGAACGATACCCGATGACCATTCGTCGTGAAGATGAACAGTTATACAGGGACGCTGCCAAACAGATTGACAATAAACTAAACAAATACCGTAGTTATTACCCCGATTTCAGCCCCGCAAGGCATTGGGCAATGGCTGCACTGGAGTTGGCTTTCGAAAATATTTCTATGAAAGACAGGAATGATACTGCGCCTTATCAGGAAAAATTACAGGAGCTAACCAAAGAACTTGAAAAACAGATCAGTAACAGAGAGTAATAGTTTAGAATTAATAAGGATATTCACGCACAGCTATACTGTCAAGAGAAGGGTTCTTAACAGATAGATTGTGCGTTTTTTATTTATATATAAATTAATAACAATGATAACAACGGTAATAATAGCAATTGTGTGTTTCGCTGTAGGTGGTGGCCTATCATACATGCTTTTCAGATATGGCCTGAAATCTAAGTATGACATCATCATCAAAGAAGCACAGACGGAAGCTGAAGTAATTAAAAAAAACAAGCTTTTGGAAGTAAAAGAAAAATTCCTGAACAAAAAAGCTGATCTGGAAAAAGAAGTCGCCTTACGCAACCAAAAGATTCAGCAGGCCGAAAATAAACTAAAACAACGCGAACTGATGTTGAACCAAAAACAGGAAGAGGTCCAACGCAAACGTACAGAAGCGGAAGCTATCAAAGAAAATCTAGAAGCTCAAATTGTCATCATAGACAAGAAAAAGGATGAACTGGATAAATTACAAATGCAAGAACGTGAAAAACTGGAAGCTCTTTCCGGTCTTTCTGCCGAGGAGGCCAAAGAACGCCTGATTGAATCTTTGAAAGAAGAAGCGAAAACACAGGCTGCTTCCTATATTAACGACATTATGGACGACGCCAAGTTGACAGCTAATAAAGAAGCTAAACGTATCGTTATCCAGTCTATCCAACGAGTAGCCACAGAAACTGCTATCGAAAACTCTGTAACCGTATTCCATATTGAATCGGACGAAATAAAAGGACGCATCATCGGTCGTGAAGGGCGTAACATCCGAGCTTTAGAAGCAGCAACCGGCGTCGAAATTGTTGTAGATGACACTCCCGAGGCTATTGTACTTTCAGCGTTTGACCCTGTACGCCGCGAAATTGCCCGCTTAGCATTACACCAACTGGTTACTGATGGACGTATCCACCCGGCACGCATTGAAGAAGTGGTAGCTAAAGTACGCAAACAGGTAGAAGAAGAAATTATTGAGACTGGTAAACGTACCACTATTGATTTAGGTATTCATGGCCTACACCCTGAATTAATCCGCATTATCGGTAAGATGAAATATCGTTCCTCATACGGTCAGAACCTTCTACAACACGCTCGTGAAACAGCCAATCTTTGCGCTGTGATGGCTTCTGAATTAGGTTTGAATCCTAAAAAAGCAAAACGTGCTGGATTACTGCATGATATAGGTAAAGTACCTGATGAAGAACCAGAATTGCCGCACGCATTGTTAGGCATGAAGATAGCCGAAAAATATAAAGAGAAACCAGATATCTGTAACGCTATCGGTGCTCACCATGACGAAACAGAAATGACTAGCCTGCTGGCTCCTATCGTACAGGTATGCGATGCCATTTCAGGCGCACGTCCAGGCGCTCGTCGTGAAATTGTAGAAGCTTATATCAAGCGTTTGAATGATCTAGAACAATTAGCTATGTCTTATCCAGGGGTAACAAAAACTTATGCCATCCAAGCTGGCCGCGAATTACGTGTGATTGTAGGTGCCGACAAGATTGACGACAAACAAACTGAAAGTTTATCCGGTGAAATTGCGAAGAAGATTCAAGACGAAATGACTTATCCGGGACAAGTGAAGATTACAGTCATCCGCGAAACACGTGCCGTAAGTTTTGCCAAATAAAAATCAGAAACTAGAAACTCAACTATAATCCCTCTTTTTCTTTAGAAGAAAGAGGGATTTTTCATTTTACATTCTCATATTTTATCCACAGACTGGACAAATTCAAGAAAAAATAAATTTCTAATTGCCAAGCAGTAAATCATCTAATCTCTCATTTAAACTATGTAGAACATAAAATAAGATCAAACTATGAGACTTAACAGTATGCTAGCCACAGTGCTTATTTTCCTTTGCTCTTTAGTAATTTCATCGTGCAGCAATGATGAACTTGCTCCCATCTCCTTAAAAAATAGAGAAACAGCATATATAAAATTAAACTATCCTAATAATCAGACATACTCTTTTCCCTTGCAAGGAGGAGACGGGAATTATGAAATAAGCTGCGATAAACCGGAAATTATAGAAACTAAAATGATTTCTTCTTGTGACATATCCATAAAAGCATTAGCATTAGGTGAAGCAATTATTACTGTAAAAGATCAATCAGGAAACACACTTGACATTCATGTAATAGTAGACTATTACACCGATAATTACATTGTAAGCAAACAGGATATATTTCTTACAGGAGATTTAAAAGACTCTGAAAAACAAACAATTAAAGAAAAAGCATTAGCTACAATACCAGTAAAAACAGGAGGAGGATACAAATTTATCTATACGGATGCAGAAATAGCAAGAGGCAAAGTACTGGTTTATCAAGAAAAGTTTGGAGACAAAGCTATAGAAGGTAGTTTTGAAAGAAAGTCCAATGAAATAGAAAATGAACAATGGGGGACAAAACATCTCATCTCATTTGATTTAACTCTTCCAGAACAGCCCAAAAGAACATTTATAATTTCCGAATATATACCTTCTTCCAGGACTTCCCCCATAGTCCTCATGGCTTTTTTTGAAGATTTAAAAAAGACATTCACTATAGATTATCCGACTGTCGAGCAAGTTTATACCGAGCAAGTATTAACTGTACCGTCACATTTATATTACTAATATATTATCTTTCTTTCCAAAAGGAAAGAGCATTCATTCTTGTTATATGGGGCAGATGAAGTTCCACCCCATATAACAAGAATGATCCCCCATTCCTCCAATATCCCCATTTATAAAAACATTCTTGGCCAAAAATTTATTTTTGAAGTATTTGTTTTTCTTCAAACATTTTTTTTGCACAGACATACCCTTCCTCATATAAATCGGTCAATTTCTTTATATCTGTTTCAATACGATCCACTTCCATCGGCTTTTCAGGACGAATTACCACAATCCTGCCCTTGTCTTCCAATTGCTCTACTAAATCAAGCTGTTCGTTGTAAATACGGCAACGTTTACTTAAAACCACGCGCAAACGAGGGTATTTTTTATAGATAAAATGAGGAATTTTCATATCCTTTCCTTTTTTGCGATATCCCCGATTACGGGTAAGTACCACTACATTTTTATCATATCCTTGTTCAATAGCACGCAACACAGGAATAGAATCCACAATTCCCCCATCAAGCATCGGCTCACCATCTACATAAGCTATAGGACAAACATAAGGAAGACTGCTGGACGCCTTAGCTATGGCAATAATACGTCGAGGATCATGTTTCTCTTCCAAATAACACGCCCTACCCGTAATGCAATTAGTAGTCACCATTTCAAAACGAGCAGAATTTTCAGCATATGTTTTATAATCATAAGGAAGAATTTCCTTAGGAAAATGTTCATAAAGCAATTCCTGATCAAGAATACTGTGCTTACGCCATAAATGCTTTATGCCGATATAATGATATTTCTCCAATAAATCAATATTACTAAACTTAGCTCTACCACGCTGGCGAGACATATATGAAAGACCATTGCACGCTCCGGCAGAAACTCCTACCCCATACGGAAACCAAACCTTCTTATCCATCATATAGTCTAATACCCCGCAGGTAAAAACTCCGCGCATACCTCCGCCTTCCAGTACCAGTCCTGTTTTATCATCTATTTTCATAATCAATGTTGAGGAACAAATCTATCCTTGAAAGAGTTCACTGCAAAGTTAACCTTTTCAAAGTATTTAGCCGTATCTTTTATATTTATTAAATAATTGCATTCCATCATAAAAATCAATCAAATTCTCCTTCATTATAAATTACTGAATGGCAACTTATCAAGGAAATATAAGAGAAACCTGTGAAATTAGAAAAGCAAGATTGACAAATGATAAAAATAAAGCCGAAATCGATTAAAAAATCAAATAAGCAAATAGTACTTTTAAGATTATAATTATTACATTTGCAACACAGTTCAATAAATATTCAATTAAAATAAAGTTAACCATGTTTGATTCCGCAACTTATCAAAGACGCCGTCAGGCACTTAGAAATAAAGTGCAAAATGGTATTATCCTTATACTAGGTAATAATGAAGCTCCGGCAAACTATCCGGATAACACATATAAATTCCGTCAGGACAGTTCATTCCTCTACTTCTTCGGTCATTCTCACCCCGGATATGCAGGTGTAATAGATATAGAAGCAGGAGAAGATTATTTCTTCGGAAATGATGTAGATATGGACGACATTATCTGGATGGGGCCCCAACCCAGTGTGAAAGAATTGGCTGCACAAGTAGGTATTCAGAAAAGTTTTCCTTTCCCCCAGCTAAAAGAAGTGGTAAAAAAAGCTATCACACAAGGGAGAAAAGTACATTTCCTTCCTCCCTACCGATTCGATAATATGATGCTCTTAGAAGACTTAACCGGTATCCGTGCGGCTATAGTAAAGAAATATGCTTCTGTAGAATTGATAAAAGCTGTAGTTGATTTACGTTCTGTAAAAGAAGCTTGCGAAATAGCAGAAATCGACTTGGCATGTAATATTGGTTATGAAATGCACACAACCGCCATGCGTCTATGTAAACCAGGAATAAAGGAACAATATATCGCCGGAGTACTGGATGGCATCGCCGCTTCTTATGGAAGCATGACTTCATTTGCCACTATCCTGACTCAACATGGGGAGACATTACATAACCATGACCATAGCCATATCTTAGAGCCAGGGCGCATGATGCTAACAGATGCCGGAGCTGAAAGAGTCACAAATTATTGTTCAGACCATACACGTACCGTACCTGTGGGAGGCAAATTTGAAGGACGGCAAAAAGATGTGTATAATATTGTATTGGCTTGCCATGATAAAGCATTGGAAATTACTCGTCCAGGTATAACCTATATGTCTGTACACTTAGAAGTCTGCAAAGTGCTAGTTCAAGGATTAAAAGACCTGGGACTCATGAAGGGCGACGTGGAAGAAGCTGTTGCCGCTGGTGCACATGCTTTATTCCTGCCTCATGGATTAGGTCATATGATGGGATTGGATGTACATGACATGGAAGACCTAGGACAAATTTACGTAGGATATGACGATGAAATCCGTCCTTCTTCCCAGTTCGGGCTAGCCTCTCTACGCATGGGACGTCGCTTACAGAAAGGCTTTGTAATTACTGATGAACCGGGTTGTTATTTTATTCCAGCATTGATTGACAAATGGAAAGCAGAGAAAATGCATACAGACTTCCTGAACTTTGATGCTATTGAAAAATTCAAAGATTTTGGAGGCATCCGCTTGGAAGATGATATTTTGATTACTTCGGAAGGCTCCCGTTTCACTGGCGAGAAACGCATCCCTATCACTATCGAAGAAGTAGAAACTATTATGAATGAGTAACATAACAAACAAAACTTTTATTTCTAAAATGAAAAGATTTACATTATTAGCAGCATTAGGTTTATGCAGTATAAGCCTCTTTGCACAAGATGCACAAAAAGAAGAGCCAAAGGAAGAAGGGTTTGTATTCACTACAGTAAAAGAACTGCCTATTACTTCTGTCAAGAACCAAAGCCGTGCCGGTACTTGCTGGTGCTATTCCAGTATGGCCTTTCTAGAATCAGAATTACTTCGTATGGGAAAAGGAGAATACGACTTTTCTGAAATGTACATCGTACACCAAACTTATTTGGATCGAGCTGATGCCGCCGTACGTACTCATGGAGATGTATCTTTTTCCCAAGGAGGATCATTCTATGACGTTATCTATGGAATGAAAAAATTTGGTCTGGTGCCCGAAGAAGTTATGCGTCCGGGAGTCATGTATGGTGATACACTAAGTAACCATACAGAACTTACAGCCGTATCGGATGCTGTAGTAGCAGCAATAGCCAAAGGAAAATTACGCAAACTCCAAACAGATAATAACCATAATCCATTATGGAAAAAGGCCATTGCCGCTATTCATGATATCTATTTAGGTAAATGCCCTGAAAAATTCACTTATAAAGGAAAAGAATACACTCCCCATTCATTCTTCGAATCAACAGGATTAAATCCAAATGATTACATTTCATTAACCTCGTATACCCACCATCCGTTCTACGAACCATTTGTCCTTGAAATTCAAGACAACTGGCGTTGGGGACAATCATACAACCTTCCCATTGATGAATTCATGCAGGTTTTTGACAATGCCATTAATAACGGCTATCCAATCGCATGGGGATCTGATGTCAGTGAACAAGGTTTTACACGTGATGGCGTAGCTGTTATGCCCGACACGGAAAAAGTGCAAGAACTAAGTGGGTCAGACATGGCTCATTGGTTGAAAATGAAACCGGAAGAAAAGAAACTGAACACCAAACCACAACCTCAGAAATGGTGTACACAAGAAGAACGCCAGGAAGCATATGACAATTGGGAAACAACCGACGATCATGGCATGTTGATTTACGGTATAGCTAAAGACCAAGAAGGAAATGACTATTATATGGTAAAGAATTCTTGGGGAAAAGCTGGAAAATACGAAGGCTTATGGTACGCCTCAAAAGCATTCGTTCGTTACAAAACCATGAATATCGTAGTCAATAAAAATGCACTGCCTAAAGAAATTGCTAAAAAATTAGGCATCAAATAATCCGCTACTATACAATACTTTACCGCTAATTCCATAAAATATATATGGAATTAGCGGTTTTTTTATTTGTTTTTTCCTAACTTTACGGATTGATTGGGTAAGTATAACTAGAAAATGGTATCATCCCGTCTCCGAGAGCAGAAAAAAGAAAAAACAATATATAAAATGAATCACAAATGGAATTATCAACCTCCAAGCCAAGAACAGACAGAAGCAGCTAAAGCATTAGCAAAGGAAACAGGGATCAGCCCGATTCTTTGTAAGCTGTTGCTGGAAAGAGGTATAACCTCAGCAGCAGAGGCTAAAAGATTTTTCCGTCCTCAGCTTAACGAGCTACACGACCCATTCCTGATGAAGGATATGAGCATTGCCGTAGAACGGCTCAATCAAGCTATGGGCAGGAAAGAACGTATCATGGTTTATGGAGATTATGATGTAGACGGTACAACAGCTGTAGCATTGGTATACAAATTTCTCCAGCAGTTCTATTCGAACATTGACTACTATATTCCCGACCGATATAATGAGGGCTACGGAGTATCAGTAAAAGGAGTGGATTATGCCTGTGAAACAGGTGTAAAACTTATTATTGTGTTAGATTGCGGTATTAAAGCCGTAGAGGAAATTGCTTATGCAAAAGAAAAAGGTATCGATTTCATCATCTGCGACCACCATGTACCTGATGATATATTGCCACCAGCCGTAGCTATTCTGAATGCCAAACGGGCAGACAATACGTATCCTTACGATCATCTTTCAGGGTGTGGTGTAGGCTTCAAATTCATGCAGGCTTTCGCTTTGAATAATGGCATTGAATTTCATCAACTAACTCCTTTATTAGATTTGGTTGCTGTCAGTGTAGCATCAGACATCGTACCTATCATGGGAGAGAACCGAGTGCTGACACATCATGGTTTAAAGCAGTTGAACTCCAATCCCAGTGTAGGTCTGAAAGCTATTATTGATGTATGCGGATTATCAGAAAAAGAAATTACCGTAGGTGATATCGTATTCAAGATAGGTCCGCGCATCAACGCATCCGGACGTATACAGAACGGAAAAGAAGCGGTGGAATTGCTCATAGAAAAGGACTTCTCGGCAGCATTAGAGAAAGCCAACCAAATCAACCAATACAATGAAACCCGTAAAGATCTGGATAAGACCATGACCGAAGAGGCCAACCAAATTGTAGACCACTTGGAAGGACTAGCAGACCGGCGTTCCATTGTCATCTATAATGAAGCGTGGCACAAAGGTGTTATCGGTATCGTAGCTTCACGCCTTACAGAGATTTATTATCGCCCGGCAGTTGTATTAACCCGTACAGATAATCTAGCAACTGGTTCTGCCCGTTCCGTATCAGGTTTCGATGTTTACAAAGCTATCGAATATTGTCGTGACTTGTTGGAAAATTTTGGAGGACACACTTACGCTGCAGGACTATCCATGAAAGTGGAAAATGTGGAAGAATTCACCCGCCGTTTTGAGACCTATGTCACAGAACATATTTTGCCGGAACAGACTAGTGCTGTAATAGATATTGATGCAGAAATTGACTTCCGGGATATCACTCCGAAGTTCCATGCCGACCTGAAAAAGTTCAATCCCTTCGGACCAGACAACCACAAACCTATCTTTTGTACACATAATGTATATGATTATGGTACCAGCAAAGTAGTAGGTCGTGATCAGGAGCATATCAAGTTGGAATTGGTAGACAATAAATCAAACAATGTGATGAATGGCATCGCTTTCGGACAAAGTTCACAAGCACGCTATATTAAGACCAAACGTTCTTTTGATATTTGTTATACCATTGAAGAGAATACGCACAAGCGTGGTGAAGTACAATTGCAAATAGAAGATATAAAACCCAGTGAGGAATAATGGTAAAAATTTATCTTTGAAATATGTCAAAACTTTAATGACGTTATCAGATACTTATCAGAATAATAAGATGACAAGTCATTGGGGTTTTGACATAATTTTCTTATTCTCCTTCCAATGACCTATAAAGAAATTCTAAAACAATATTGGGGATATGATAACTTTCGGGGCATACAGAAAGAAATCATTGAAAGTATAGGCAACGGTCACGACACGCTAGGATTGATGCCTACCGGTGGCGGCAAATCCATTACCTTCCAAGTACCAGCTTTAGCACAACCCGGATTATGTTTAGTTATCACACCTCTTATTGCCCTGATGAAGGACCAGGTACGCAATTTACGCGACCGGGGTATCAAAGCTTTAGCAATTTATTCAGGCATGACGCGCGAAGAGATCATCGTTGCATTGGAAAACTGTATCTTCGGCGACTATAAATTCCTTTATATTTCTCCGGAAAGACTGGATACTGAAATATTCCGTAACAAACTACGGAACATGAAGGTAAGTATGATCACAGTAGATGAGTCACACTGTATCTCTCAATGGGGATATGATTTCCGCCCTGCTTATCTGAAAATTGCAGAAATTCGAGAACTCCTTCCTGACATACCTATATTGGCACTGACAGCAACTGCCACTCCGGAAGTAGTAACAGATATTCAAACAAAACTAAACTTTAAAAAAAACAGTCAGGTTTTCCGAATGAGTTTCGAAAGAAAAAACTTGGCTTATATTGTACGTCCTACAGAAAATAAACAGGAAGAGCTATTACATATTTTAAATAGTGTGCCCGGCTGCGCCATTGTCTATACCCGCAACCGGAAACGCACACGTGAAATTGCTGAACTACTGGTCAATAACGGCATAACTGCCACTTTCTATCATGCCGGTTTGAATAATGATGTAAAAGATCAACGTCAAAAAAGCTGGCTCACCGGAGAAAGCCGTACTATGGTAGCAACCAACGCTTTCGGCATGGGTATCGACAAGCCAGATGTACGTATCGTTATCCACATAGATATGCCTGATTCTCCTGAAGCCTATTTTCAAGAAGCCGGACGAGCAGGGCGTGACGGGCAGAAAGCATATGCTGTTCTGCTATACGCCCAAAGTGATAAAACCACTCTCAACAAACGTATCAGTGATACATTTCCCGACAAGGATTATATCCGAAAAGTGTACGAAGATATCAACTACTATTTTCAAATGGCCATGGGAGACGGTATAGGTTGCACCTTTGCTTTTAACTTGGATGAATTCTGTCGTAACTTCAAACATTTCCCCGTACAAGCAGACAGCGCTTTAAAGATTCTGACCCGTGCCGGATATTTAGAATATACGGACGAGCAAGATAATGCTTCACGTATTCTTTTCACTATGAAACGCGACGAACTCTATAAACTACACGAGAATGATACAGATACAGAGAAACTGATAAACATCATCTTGCGTTCTTATACAGGATTATTTACTGATTATGCCTATATTAACGAAGATTCCTTAGTAATCCGTTCCGGATTAACCCGCCAACGAATCTATGAAATTCTACTGACGCTAACTCGTAGACATATCATACATTACATTCCACGGAAAAAGACACCTTATATTATATATACCCGTGAACGGCAAGAAAAGAATCGCCTTGTCCTAACTCGGGAAATATACGAAGACCGAAAAAAAAGCTATACCACCCGAATCAAGGCTATGATAGAATATGCCACAGCCGATGATAAATGTCGTAGCCGAATGCTACTCAGATATTTTGGAGAAAAGAACGAACACAACTGCGGACAATGTGATGTATGCCTTAACAAACATCATTCAGGAATAAAACAGGGGGAATTTCAAGAATTGGAAAAACAAATCAAACAGCTATTACAGGCAAACGCCATGCCTGTTTCAGAACTACTGAACCAATTGAATAGCAATCGTGAAAAAGCGGAAAAGGTACTCTCCTACCTACTTTCCGAAGAAATAATACAATTAAAAAATGGAATTCTTTCTGTATAAATCGTATCTTTGCCATTGATTTATTAACCTTTTACCCCAACAGAATATGAAAAAAATGCATCTGGCAATCATTTGTCTTTTTACCGGTTGTACTATCTTTGCCCAAAACATAGATGTACAGCCCATCCCTCAACAAGTTTCCAAACAAGGCGGACAAATCAATTTACCTGAAACTTACCAGCTCTTGGGAGAAACTGAAGCTAATCCATATGCCGTACAAGAATTAAAAGATTTATTAGGTGGAAAACACCCGGCCAATACCGGTTTGCGCATTTATATTGGAGAAAAAGGAGACAAATCTATCCGCAAGTTTACTCGTCAAATCCCCAACCAAAAGGAAGGTTATTATCTATCCATCAATAATAAGGAAATAATTCTGGCAGGGAACGATGAACGTGGAACCTACTATGCCTTGCAAGCCTTAAAACAATTGCTCAAAGATAACCAATTACCGATAATAGAGATACAAGACTATCCGGCCATATGCTACCGTGGTGTCGTAGAAGGATTTTACGGGACTCCCTGGAGCCATAATGCCCGTCTTCGCCAACTTCAATTTTATGGTGAAAACAAAATGAACACCTATATATACGGTCCTAAAGATGATCCTTACCATAGTTCTCCCAACTGGCGCTTGCCTTACCCCGAAAAAGAAGCAAAACAATTACAGGAATTAGTAAAAGTAGCCCAAGAAAACGAAATAGATTTTGTTTGGGCCATCCATCCAGGGCAAGACATCAAATGGAATAAGGAAGACCGTGAACTATTATTGGCAAAATTTGAAAAGATGTATCATCTCGGTGTCCGTTCTTTTGCCGTCTTCTTTGATGATATTTCAGGAGAAGGTACTAACCCTGTGAAACAAGCAGAACTGCTGAACTACATAGATGAACATTTTGTAAAAGTAAAACCAGATGTAACTCCCCTTATCATGTGTCCCACGGAATACAATAAAAGTTGGTCCGACCCTGCTAAAGGATATCTTACTACTTTAGGAGACAAACTGAATCCATCCATACAAATTATGTGGACAGGAGACCGAGTTATTTCCGATATTACCCAAGATGGTATTCAATGGATAAACGACCGGATTAAACGTCCGGCATATATATGGTGGAACTTTCCTGTTTCCGATTACGTTAGAGATCATCTGCTCATGGGACCAGTATATGGAAACGATACTCAAATAGCCCATCAGATGTCTGGCTTTGTAACTAATCCGATGGAACATGCCGAGGCTTCTAAAATAGCTATTTATAGTGTAGCCTCATACGCTTGGAATCCCCAAAAATATAACAGTGAAAAAACTTGGAAAGATGCTATTATGAACATTTTGCCCGATGCAGCCACTGAATTGGAATTCTTTGCTGCCCACAATTCGGACTTGGGTCCCAATGGACATAAATATCGCCGAGAGGAATCTGTAAATCTCCAACCTACAGCGCAAAGCTTTACTGAAAGTTACATAAAAAATAAAACTTACACTGAAAAAGATTTCTCTATTCTACAAGAAACCTTCAGCCAGATGATTGAATCAAGTGATATTTTAGTCGCCCATGCTGATAAAAATCCGATTATAGTAGAAATCATGCCTTGGCTTTATCAATTCAAACTATTGGGAGAAACCGGAAATGAAGTATTGGCAATGGTCAAAGCATACGACAAAAATGACCAATCTTTATTTATGCGTAAATACAAGCACGTGAAAGCCTTGCAACAACAAATGTTTCAAATTGACCAGACATACAACCAAAACCCTTACCAGCCGGGTATAAAGACAGCAGGAAGGGTAATCAAGCCATTGATTGATCAAACTTTCGCCACCGTCACGCAATGCTATAACCAAAAATATAGTACACTGCTGAATGCTGAAACCGACTATATGCCGCATAAACTAATAAGCGATATCAGTCAGATAAAGAACTTACCTTTACAGGTAAAGATAAACCGCATTCAGATTTCTCCGGCGCTGGAAGTTATCAAATGGCCCGGTAATGGTTCATTGACTATCGAACTGGATCAAGTTTATCCCGGAGAAAATATAGAGATAGATTTCGGGAAACCGGAAATCGCAACTTGGGGAAGCCTTGAGATATCTGCAAATGGAAAAGATTGGAGTAAAGTAAACTTTACACAAGAAAAGAACCTACTGACTGCCAGTTTACAACAGAAACCAATAAAGGCAGTACGTTTTACCAACATGCAGCATCAGGAACAAGAAATTTACCTCAGACGATTTATTATAACAATAGACAAATAAAACAACTATAAATTATGGGCTTATTTAAATCCTTATTCGGCGGAAACAACATCCCCGAAACCGAAAAAGAGAAAAATGATAAAAAGAACTTCGAGATTTTAAAATACGATGGCATCCGCGCCCAACGTATGGGTAAACTACCTTATGCCATTAAATGTTTTGAAGAGGCAGTTGCCATCAACGATGAATTAGAAACTCTCAGCCTGCTAGCCACTGCTTATACACAGGCGAACCGACTAGATGACGCCCGTATCACACTAGACCGCATGGCTACAAAAGATCCTGAACAAGTAAACACCTTCCTTTCACTAGCTGGCATCTGCTATATGCAGGAAGATTACGAAAATATGAAGGATGCCTGCCAAAAAGCTTTGGTTTTAGATAATAAGAACCCCCTATCTTTCTATTTGACAGCAAAAGCAGCTATCGGCATGAAAGATGATATCACTGCCATTGCCATGCTGACTAAAGCTATCGTATTGAAAGAAGATTATACCGAAGCATACCAGCTACGCGCTGAAGTACTTTGGAAAATGAAACAAGCAAAAGATGCTGCTGAAGATATACAAAAGTTACTCAGCCTCAATCCCGACGACGAACAAGCCTTGCTCTTGAAAGGAGAAATTCTAGCCGCCACCAATGAACCGGAACAAGCACAAGAATGTTTTAATCAAGTATTGTCACTCAATCCGTTCAATGAAAAGGCCTATATCCTGTCAGGCGAACTATATCTGGCAAACAAAGATTTTGACAAAGCATTGGCTATATATGATGAAGCCATTGAAATCAATCCAAACTTTGCCAAAGCATATCATGAACGAGGACGTATCAAATTACTTAAAGGAGACAAAGACGGATCTGTGGAAGATATGAAGAAAGCAATAGAACTGGCTCCTGAAAATGAAATTAATATTAGCGGTCAATACAATAATTATGAAAACATGACTAAGAATGTTCCGTTTTAAAAGCGGAACATTTCAATTCGTTTTATTGTTTATTTATATACAAAATAAGCAAAAAACACATGAGCGTAAAAGAACAATATTGGAAATACTCCCTTATCACCATTATACTGGGATTAGGACTTATTTTATTTATAAAAATGTCTCCTTTCATGGGAGGTATTTTAGGAGCATGCACCATTTACATTATGGTAAGAAAACAAATGTTTTATCTTACCCAAGAAAAGCATTTCAAAAAAAGCATTACAGCCATTTTACTCTTGATAGAAGCTATTATGTGCTTTCTTGTACCTTTATCATTGGCCGTATGGTTATTGATCAATAAATTACAGACGGTAAACGTAGATACGACAGGTTTTATCCATACGGTAACCAATCTTGCCGATTGGCTCCATACCAAGACGGGATATGACTTACTAAATGCGGAAAACATTTCATCCATAGCCTCAATTCTTCCTGCCATCGGACAGTTTCTGATGGGAAGTATCAGTAGCTTTGCCGTTAATGCTTTCGTATTGGTCTTTGTTCTCTATTTCATGCTAATTGGCGGAATTCAAATGGAAAAATATATCTATGAGTTACTTCCTTTCAGCGATACAAACAAAAAAAATGTACTGAAAGAAATTAATATGATTGTAAGGAGTAATGCGATAGGTATTCCCTTACTAGCAGTCATTCAAGGAGGAATAGCTACATTAGGTTACTATTTATTTGATGTACCCAGCGCGCTATTGTTTGGCTTCCTGACCTGCTTTGCCACCGTCATTCCTATTGTAGGAACAGCATTGGTATGGTTCCCGCTAGCTGCCTATCTTGCTCTTTCAGGAGATTGGACACATGCCATCGGATTACTTCTTTATTGTGGATTAATTGTAACAAACATTGATAATCTCATCCGTTTTATTCTGCAAAAGAAGATGGCAGACACCCATCCACTCATCACCATTTTTGGAGTAGTCATCGGACTTTCTTTATTCGGATTCATGGGTGTCATATTCGGACCGTTATTGTTATCCATCTTCATTTTATGCGTGAATATTTTCAAGACGCAATACTTAAAATAATCACTTTATATATAGTTGATAAGCATCCGCCAGTTGTTTCATCGCCTTTTCGATGATACAACGCGGACTTGCCACATTTAAACGCATAAAGCCAATACCTTCCTTACCAAACATCTCCCCGTCATTCAATGCCAAATGCGCTTTATCTACAAAGAATTCATTCAAATCTTTCTGGCTCAACTTCAGTTCACGGCAATCCAGCCAAACTAAATAAGAAGCCTCCGGACGAATGGCCTTGATTTTAGGTGCATGATTTTTCAAAAAATCGTCTACAAAATCTATATTTCCTTGTATATATGCCAAACATTGGTCAAGCCATTCCGTACCATGACTATAAGCAGCCTCAACAGAAAGAAAAGCAAAGACATGTCCCATATCCAACTCACCGGCATCCATATAGATACGGAAACGTTTACGCAAATCTTCATTAAAAATAAGAGCATGTGAGGCAGATAGTCCCGGCATATTAAAAGCCTTGCTAGGAGACATAAAAGTAACAGAGTTCATTCGAGCCTTTTCACTGACAGTAGCAAAAGGACGATGTGTATGAGGAGGTAAAGTCAAATCCGCATGAATTTCATCCGAGAAGACCAATACTTTCTCATCATAACAGATATCAGCTATCGCTCGTAACTCTGCTTCAGTCCACACAACGCCACCCGGATTATGAGGATTACATAAAATAAACAGCTTACAACCTTTAATCTGTTCACGAAAAGTATCCAAATCCATACGATACATGCCGTTTTCCCATTTTAACGGATTGGTAACCAAAGTGCGCTCATTACGAGTAGTAACCCATGCAAAAGGATGATAAACAGGAGGTTGAATCATTACCTTATCCCCTTTCTGAGTAAAACAATTCATAGCCATACCGATACCTGGTACAATGCCGGGAACAAAATTTATCATTTCCTTGGCCACAACCAGATCATAACGCTGTTTTACCCAGTTTATAATCGCATTATAATAGCTATCTGGTTTACCTGTATACCCTAGAACTTCATTTTCGCAACGTTTACGGATAGCATCTGTTACAAAAGGAGCTGTGGCAAAATCCATATCAGCCACCCATAAAGGAATCAAATCCGTACGTCCCCAAATATGCTTCAGCCCTTCTACTTTCTCAGCAGACGTACCGCTGCGATCTATCACTTTATCAAAATTGTATCTCATTGTTTCTATTTTTAGGAATTGTCGCCCAAATATAGGAAATTTCTACATTGGGCGACATTAATTCCCTTATTTTTTCAAGGCTTCAATTACCTGAGGCATCATTGTCCAAACAAAGTTTTCACTTTGTGCTGTATAAAAATTACCATCAACAACCGATTTTTCATCAGTAGCCATCCCTTTACTTACAGCCGGTTTTGCCAAAGGATGCACAGCTAATCTCTTTCCCTCTGTAATTCCAGCAAAATCAAACAACAGGCCTGCAGCACAATGACCTATCAGGATCTTTCCTTTCCCAGCAAATGCTTTCAAGACCGACATCAAGTCCACATTATAAGGCTTATCCGCATTTTGAGCGAATACAGGAACCGCATCCCCACAGGCAAAAACCAAAGCATCAAAATCATCCTCATGCCCTATAAGATTTGCAATCACATCATCGGCCACCAATTCAATACCCGAGTTTGTTTTAATTTCCTTTGTTTCCGCCACTGCATACACCTTATAGGATATAGCATTTTCAAAAAACGCTTCCAAATATTGGAACAAACCGAATCCGTTCACCGGATTTACTGCTAAAACAGCTACTTTCTTTGCCATAATCTTAACTAATTATAAGTGAAACAATAAATTTATCTAGTAAAACAATAGTTATCTTTAGTAAGTTTATTACTTTTGTGATACAAATGTAAGTATCCTTCTTCCAAAAAACAAGAAGGCACCTGTAGATAAGGAACTTACATAGAGGTAACCATTGTTGAACGACAAGGAAATAGGAAATATTAAAAAATGAAAAATTTTCATCCGGATGATAATTGTCCTGTACGGAATGTATTGTGCAGGCTTGGTGATAAGTGGTCTATGCTAGTTCTTATCACATTAAATGCTAACGGAACCATGCGATTTTGCGATATTCATAAGACAATAGCCGATATCTCACAACGCATGCTGACTGTAACCCTGCGCACACTGGAAACTGACGGACTAGTGAGCCGGAGAGTATATGCCGAAGTTCCGCCACGAGTAGAATATGAACTGACAGAAAGAGGGAAAAGCTTAATACCACATATAGAAGGATTAGTAGATTGGGCTTTACAACAGATGCCGGGAATTATGGAAAGCAGGAGCCAAACAGGCACTGTCTAAAAAAAATTTGAAAAAAAACTTCTTATTTATTTGTTTTTGCTAGAAATATATTACTTTTGCAGCGTATTCAATAACAATAAGAACAAAATGAAAGCATTATACAATACATACTTTTTCTTCTTTTATTACTTTTACTTTAGCAACAAAGTGAAGCGGGAATTTGTATGTATACGTTAAACAACGAATAAATCAATGTGATAATAACAACGAAATCCCGCTTCCGGCAGAAGCGGGATTTTTTTATAATACAATAGCGAATGAAAAAGATAGCAATACAAGGTGTACCGGGCTCATATCATGACATTGCCGCCCACAAATTCTTCCCAGGTGAAGAAATCGAACTAATCTGCTGCTCCACATTCGAAGAAATCTTTTCGAATATGAAACAGGATAGCAATGTCATTGGTATGCTTGCTATCGAGAACACCATTGCAGGAAGCTTGTTGCATAACTATGAGTTGCTGCGCGAAAGTGGAATGACCATTATCGGAGAACACAAACTACGCATCAAGCACAGTTTCATGTGTCTGCCCGACGATGACTGGAATACATTGACCGAAGTAAACTCCCACCCCGTTGCCTTGGCACAATGCCGAGAGTTCCTGATGCAACATCCGAAACTGAAGATAGTAGAAACGGAAGATACAGCAGGAAGTGCAGAAACCATCAAACGGGAAAACTTGAAAGGTCATGCCGCCATCTGTTCCAAATATGCCGCCGATCTATACGGAATGAAAGTATTGGAAGAAGGCATCGAAACAAACAAACACAACTTCACGCGTTTCCTTGTAGTGGCCGACCCATGGAAAGCCGATGACTTACGTGAACGTTCGAAAGTAAACAAAGCCAACATCGTTTTCTCCCTCCCTCACAACGAAGGAAGCCTGTCGCAAGTGCTCTCTATCTTTTCTTTCTATAAAATAAACCTGACCAAGATTCAATCATTACCGATTATAGGCCGAGAATGGGAATATCTGTTCTACGTAGACGTGATCTTCAATGATTATTTAAGATACAAGCAATCTATCGACGCCGTTTCACCATTGACAAAAGAACTTAAAATATTAGGAGAATATGCAGAAGGAACATCAACCATATAATATTCAGCCGGCAAACCGTCTGGCGAATGTTAGCGAATACTACTTCAGCCGTAAACTGAAAGAAGTGGCACAAATGAATGCCGAAGGTAAGAATGTAATCAGTTTGGGCATCGGAAGCCCTGACATGCCTCCTTCGGAAGAAACCGTGCAAGTACTGTGCGAGCAAGCAAAACGCCCCGATGTTCACGGATACCAACCTACTGTCGGCATCCCCGAACTACGCAAAGCTATGGCCGACTGGTATAAACGATGGTATCACGTTGATCTTGATCCGGTGACAGAAATCCAGCCTCTGATCGGTTCCAAGGAAGGTATCCTGCATGTGACGTTGGCATTGGTCAATCCTGGTGACCAAGTATTAGTTCCCAATCCGGGATATCCTACCTACACCTCTTTAAATAAAATATTGGGCAGTGAGATTGTGAACTACAACCTGTGCGAAGACAACCATTGGCAACCCGATTTTGATGAACTGGAGAAGATGGACTTGAGCCGCGTCAAGATTATGTGGACCAACTATCCCAATATGCCGACCGGAGCGAACGCCACGATGGAACTTTATGAAAAGCTGGTAAACTTTGCACGCCGCCATAATATTGTGATTGTAAACGACAACCCATACAGCTTTATTCTGAACAAAAAACCACTGAGTATTCTCAATGTGCCCGGAGCCAAAGAATGCTGTATCGAGTTCAACTCTATGAGCAAGAGCCACAATATGCCCGGCTGGCGTGTGGGAATGCTTGCCACCAATGCGCAGTTTGTACAATGGATATTGAAAATAAAGAGTAATATTGATTCAGGAACTTTCCGCCCCATGCAACTGGCCGCCGCACAAGCTTACAACAATAGTGTGGAATGGCACGAAGAAGCGAACGTCAATGTATATAGCCGCCGCCGCCAACTGGCAGAAGAGATTATGAAAGTACTCGGTTGTAGCTTTGATCCCAATCAGGTAGGTATGTTCCTTTGGGGACGTATTCCCGAATCTTACAATGACGTGGAAGAACTGACCGAAAAAGTTTTGCACGAAGCACGTGTGTTCATCACTCCGGGTTTCATCTTCGGCAGTAACGGCAAACGCTATATACGTATTTCCCTCTGTGCCAAAGAAGAAAAACTGGCTGAAGCACTGGAAAGAATTAAAAAGATAATGTAACAAAACAAAATATCAGATTATGGAATTAGATTTAAAACCCATCGAACTTCCGGGAATTGAAAAAAAACGCCCGATGATTATCGCCGGCCCATGTAGTGCCGAAACAGAACAGCAAGTTATGGATACAGCTCTCATGCTGGCCAATAAAGGCATCAAGATTTTCCGTGCCGGCATTTGGAAACCGCGTACCAAACCGGGAGGTTTCGAAGGCATCGGTGTAGATGGCCTGGCATGGCTGAAACGTGTGAAACAGGAAACCGGTATGTATGTTGCCACCGAAGTGGCTACAGCCAAACACGTTTACGAATGTTTAAAGGCAGGTATTGATGTGCTTTGGATTGGCGCACGCACCACTGCCAACCCGTTTGCCGTGCAGGAAATTGCTGATGCTCTGAAAGGTGTGGACATTCCTATATTGATTAAAAACCCTGTCAACCCTGACCTTGAATTGTGGATTGGAGCTTTCGAGCGCATCAATAATGCAGGTTTGAAGCAACTGGGTGCTATCCATCGCGGATTCTCTTCTTATGATAAAAAGATTTACCGTAACCTGCCTCAATGGCATATCCCTATCGAATTGCGTCGCCGCATTCCCGAACTACCGATTTTCTGTGATCCCAGCCATATCGGTGGCAAGCGCGAGTTGGTAGCTCCCCTCTGCCAGCAGGCGATGGACTTAGGTTTTGACGGTTTAATCGTAGAATCACACTGCAATCCCGACTGTGCATGGAGCGATGCCGCCCAACAAGTCACTCCCGATGTGCTGGACTATATCCTAAATCTGCTAGTCATCCGCAAAGAAACCCAAACCACCGAAAACCTGGGTGAACTGCGTAACCAAATCGATGATTGCGACAATGAGATTATCGAGGTATTGGCAAAACGTATGCGTGTCTGCCGTGAAATCGGTACATTCAAGAAAGAACATGATATGACCATTCTGCAGACAGGCCGTTACAATGAAATTCTAGACAAGCGCGGTGCACAAGGCTCACTGTGCGGCATGGACTCAGATTTCATTAAAAAAGTATTCGAAGCCATCCACGAAGAAAGCGTAAGGCAACAAATGGAAATCATAAATAAGTAAACCGATGAGAATATTAATTTTAGGAGCCGGTAAAATGGGCTCCTTCTTTACCGATGTATTGAGCTTCCAGCACGAAACCGCCGTATTTGATGTAGACCCGAAACGCCTTCGTTTTGTTTACAATACCTACCGATATACCACACTCGAAGAGATTGAAGAATTCAAGCCCGAACTGGTTATCAATGCGGCAACCGTGAAATATACACTGGATGCTTTTCACCAAGTATTGCCTGCTCTCCCCAAGGATTGCATCATCAGCGATATTGCCTCGGTAAAGACCGGACTGAAAGAATTTTATGACCAATGCGGATTCCGTTATGTGTCTACTCACCCCATGTTCGGTCCCACATTTGCCAACCTAGACAAACTGAGCACCGAAAATGCCATCATCATCAGCGAAGGCGACCATTTGGGTAAAATCTTCTTCAAAGACTTATACCAAAACCTTGGTCTGAATATCTTTGAATATACCTTCGACGAGCACGATGAGACAGTGGCCTATTCACTGTCTATCCCTTTTGTTTCCACTTTTGTTTTTGCGGCAGTGATGAAGCATCAGGACGCTCCCGGTACTACTTTCAAACGCCACATGAAGATAGCCAAAGGAGTACTAAGCGAAGACGACTACCTGTTGCAGGAAATTTTATTCAATCCCCGCACCCCGGCACAGGTAGAAGGTATCCGTACAGAATTAAATGAGCTATTGGATATCATCAACAAGAAAGATGCTGCGGGGATGCGTGCCTATCTTAGCAAGATTCGAGAAAAGATTAAATAACGCATCAGTATAACATAGAAGAGGATGTCAAAGCTCCAACAAGACTTTTTGCATCCTCTTTTTTATTTTATCCATAAAAATGATTTATCAACATATGGCACAACAGCCACACAATCAGATGCTCTGCCGCATAACACCACCAGGCAGGATTGGGACCGGACCGAAATGAGGCCCCCAACGCTCCCCATACCAATGCCCACATACCGGCAATCTGTATAAACTGATTCACCGCTTTGCCTATTTTTATTTCCCATTACTCATCCATTTTAGAAAGTCTATCAATTAAATCGTCCAAGATATTTCTCACCGTAGGGTAACTGACCCCCATACTTTTCGCCATGCCCTTCAAACTTCCGCTCGATTTGACAAACGCAAGAATAAACTGCTGCTCTTTATCTGAAAGCCGTGCCAGCACAGGCAGTTCAAAATCTCCGCACACTTCCGTGCGGCATTCTCCACAGAAAAGCCTACCCACCCTCAACGGTGCATTACACGCAGGGCATTGCAACGGCAAACGTTTCTTTATTTCTCCCATATCATTTCAGTTTTTTCACAAATGTACTGACAGAAGCTATCAAAGCACTGTTCACCGGTAGAGAAGGATTCCCATAAGTAAGCATCTGCTGCTGTACGGCCTTTGACTCACAATCTTTCAGCACATGGTTCATCTTATCAATCAAAAGCAGCTCGGCAGCCGGGCAACCCTTTTTCAGAAATTCGGCATCCTCCACCGATACCTGAATATCATTTTTACCCTGAACAATGAGGACCGGCACTTTGACGGAAGCAATCACCGTCCGGGGATTATACTTGAACCAGGAAATCAAATAAGGCTGGACAGAAGCCCGATACAATGATTGCAGATAAGCCGGCACGTCACTCACTTCCTTGCCGTTTTTCAAAGACCCGTTAATGGATGCCACCTCTTTCCGCACCGCTTCCGGATTCTGTTGAGCGGTCACTTGCGCCTCTATAATCTCGTAGGCAGGACGACCCGCACCGGCAATCGAGATATAGCCTTTCACCTTCGGCCGGTTCTGACAGGCCAACATTCCAATCAGCGCCCCTTCGCTATGTCCTGCCACCGTGATCGTCGTAAAACGTTTCTCTTTCGACAGGTAATCAATCCAGCCAGTTACATCGTTCACATAATCTTCAAAACGAAGTTTCGCTTCCTCCTTACCAGCCGACGCACTGGTTCCTATCCCCCGCTTGTCAAAGCGCAAGGAAGCGATGCCGTTTGCCGCCAAGCCTTCTGCCAGGAACTTCAACGAATTATTCCTCAAATTGCCAATGGCTGAATTACCATCCATATCCGTAGGTCCGGATCCGGCTATAATAAGCACCACCGGACAGGTTTTCACCCCACCGGGCAAAAGCAGTTTTCCTTTGATTTGTCCTTCCTTGGTGTTCAACACCACATTTTCTTCCAAAGGAAGCACCTGTGCCCGACAACAAAGACCGCACAGGAAAAATAAACCGGCTAAAATAAAATTCAAATGTTTCATCTATTACGTATTTTAAGATTATTCATTTAACAAATATAGTGATTATATTGAATAAAGCGAATCAATATTTGAATGTTGTTAAGCATCAGTTTTATTTTATTCAATACTATTTCATTTTATCTTCAACATGGATAGAATCAACTAGTTTTGCCACTAAAAAAGAACCGTTACACACGCCTACTTTTGCTGGGAAAGAAATAAATCTGCAACTAATTTCAAAAAAGGATTTTTTATCATTTCCCTTTTCTTATTCATCCAAACAAACTATCTTTGCCACGTTTTGTTCCGCGTACCTCCGACTGATGCGAGGAAGCGGATGAAAAGGGAATCAGGTGCAAGTCCTGAACAGTCCCGCTGCTGTAAGCTCCATCTACCCCTATAAGGGGATAGGTTTATTTATCCACTCACGCCACTGCCTGTATATATAATTAAGGTGGGAAGGCAAGTAAACAGGAGTAAGTCAGAAGACCTGCAAAACGTAAAGTCATCGACCGTCGCTTTCGAGGAAAGAGCAGCGGTAAGAATGCGGTATTTATTCATTAATATGTTTTTTTAAATGAAAGGAAATAACCAGGCTTATAAGCTATGGCTTTGTCTGCTTTGCAGCTTTATCCTATTGCCGCTTGAAATACAGGCACAGGAGAAAGGAGATTCCATTACCGGGAAAGTGCATAAAATAGACGAAGTTACGGTTACGGCTGAACGTACCAAGCAACAGGTTAAAAGTAGCAGTCCCTTCCAACAACTCAACAAGAAGCAATTGCAACAACAAGGCATTACGGATATTGCTGATGCTTTACGTCGCTTCTCAGGAGTCAACATAAAGGATTATGGGGGTGCAGGAGGAATGAAAACTATCTCCGTTCGGAGTTTAGGAGCCAAACATACAGCCGTAGTTTATGACGGGGTTACACTCAGTGATTGTCAAAGCGGACAAATAGACTTGTCTCGTTTCTCTATTGACAATATCCAGCAAATTTCACTGACCATTGGGGACAATGAAGATATTTTTGTACCGGCACGTACAGTTGCTTCTGCTGCCGCCTTAAAATTACAAAGCATATCCCCGGATTTTTCAAACAAAAAAAATCACTTGACGGGACAGATAAAGACAGGTTCTTTCGGGATGATTAATCCCCTTATCCGCTACGAACAAAAGTTTAACGAAAAGATTTCAGCATCTACCACTGGTGAATTTATGAGGGCAGATAACCTATATCCTTTCACTTTAGTCAACGGAGATTATGTTTCCAAAGAAAAACGCTATAACAACAACATTCAAACCTACAGAGGAGAACTGAATCTTTACATCAGCCCTAATAACAGAAGCACACTGAACGGAAAGATTTATTATTACGATACAAATCAGCAATTACCCGGTGCAGTCATTCTTTACAACGCGAAAAGCCGTGAGAAGTTACGCGAACGAAATTTCTTTTCACAAGTACATTACCGTACTTATTGGGAAAATAATCTTTCTTTGTTAATCAATGGGAAATTTAACTGGAGCCAATCTCATTACCACGATGAAGGAGGAAAATACCCCGGAGGAGAATTAAACGACCGTTATTTCCAACGAGAATACTATACATCAGGAGCATTACTATATACTCCGACTAGTCACTGGAGCATGGTTTATGCGGCAGATTACATATATAATAACCTAAATGCCAATACTCCTAACAATACAAGCCCTTACCGGCATTCTATATTACAAACAGCAACTCTCCGATATCAAACTGATAACATAACAGCTGTTGCCATACTACTCGGATCGATATATCTTAATGGTGCAAAAGAAGGAAACGGAGCTGAGAACCGGCGAAAATTATCCCCTTCCTTCTCTTTTTCATGGAAACCTTGTACAGACGGACAGCTATACCTTCGGGCTTCCTATAAAGACATATTCAGAGTGGCTACTTTTTCTGAAAACTACTTTGACCGGATGGGTAGCCGTGATCTTCGTCCCGAAAAGGCTCAACAATATAATATAGGTATCACTTACCAGAACAACTTTACAAGCTGGCTACCAGCAATCAGTCTGACATTGGATGGGTATTATAATAAGGTAAAAGATAAAATTGTGGCAATGCCCTATAATATGTTTATCTGGAATATGGTAAATTTAGGCAAAGTAGAAATTTGGGGAGTAGATGCCAATATAAACACCACTTTCCAACTTGCAAAACATTATTCCTTACTATTGACTGGAAACTATACCTATCAATATGCAGTAGATAAAACAGACCCGGAAGTCGTATATTACAAACATCAGATTGCATATACCCCACGTCATAGCGCAGGTGCTTCTTTAGCCTTGGAAAATCCTTTCATAAATGCTTCTCTTCATGCTACAGGTGTGAGCAAACGATATATTGCTTCCGAAAATCGTCCAAGTAATGAAATGGATGGATATATAGAATACGGACTTTCATTATACCGCAGCTTCAAGATAAAGAAGTTTACATACAATCTTCGGGGAGATATTATCAATTTGGGAAATAAACAATATGACATAGTGAAAAGCTACCCGATGCCGGGTAGAAGCTATAAACTAACTTGCAGTATTCATTTTTAAAAATTATATAAGTATGAAATTCAAACATTTATTTTTTGCGGCAGCCTTATTTAGTATAGCTCCGCTGTTCTGTGCTTGTAACGATGATGACAATGAGATCGAAGTTCCTAGAGATCCGGAAGAAGACCCTTCTTCACAACCCGACACGACTCCCGAAGTAACTTCGCCAACCGAGGCAACAGGCTTGTACGTTATTAATGCAGGTAATCTTAGCAACAATGTTAATGGAACACTTTCTTTTATTAACTTTGAAAAAGGAACAGCAAGCAATAATGTATTTTTTGACATAAACAAAAGAAGTTTGGGAAGTACCCCTCAAGATGCAATAGTGTACGGTTCGAAAATGTATATTGCCATATATGGTTCAAATATTATAGAAATAGTAGACAAAAATACAGCTAAATCCATCAAACAGATTGTTCCGACATCCACTCAAGGGGAAGGTCCACGTGATATTATAGCTGCTAATGGAAAAGTATATGTTTCTATGTATGATGGGTACGTTTCCCGTATCGACACCCTTAGTCTAACTATCGATGCAACATTAAACGTTGGTCCAAATCCAGAAGAGATGACAGTGGCCAACGGCTACCTGTATGTTGCTAACTCAGACGGAATGAATTACGGTGCAGATTATGCAAATGGAAAAAGTGTTTCTAAAATAGGCCTAAAGACATTTACAGAAGCAAAAAGAATACCCGTAGGACTAAATCCCACTAAAATTTGTTCTACTACGGAAGGAAACGTATATGTCTTAGCAATGGGTAATTATAATGACATATCAGCTAAAGTACAAAAAATTGACAATATGAATGTTGTTACAGATGTAACGGAAGCAACATTAATGACTGTAAAAGATAATACCCTTTACCTTATCAATGCTCCTTATGGCGCAACGGCAAATACTTATTTCAGTATAGATACAAAAACAGGAAATGAAACAAAAAATTTAATAGATCAACCTGTTGATAGCCCTTGTGGCATCGCAGTCAATCCATTTACCGGAAACATTTATATCAGTTCTTACAATATGGTTGGAGGATGGCCAAGTTATACCACTGATGGCTATGTAAACGAATATTCGGCAAACGGCAAATTTACAAACAAATACAATGTAGGGGTAGGTCCATGCGGATTAACCTTCTTACTGAAATAATAAAATATGGTTTTGCTTCTCTTCACTTTTGATGAAGGAAGCAAAACTACAATTATTTCCCTCATAAATTAAATAATCTCATAAAACTTTCCTCACTTTTTTACCGTACTTTTGTACAGGATTCACAAACAAACCTAGAAAAATGGACAGCAAAGAATTACAGCTCATTATAAAATGTGGAGAAACCAGTACGGTACAATTCAAGGAATGCTTTCCCAACCAAGACAGTATTGCCGCCGAAATGGTAGCTATGTCCAATGCTCGTGGTGGAATGATACTATTCGGCATAAAAGACAAAACGGGAGAAATCATCGGCTTGTCTTATCAGGAAATCCAGCAACTCAATTCTATCTTGGCCAATATAGCCACTAACTTGCTTCGCCCGGTTATCTATATACAGACGGAAACCGTTATTGTAGATGAACGTTCCCTTCTTATCGCCCACATAGCAGAAGGTGATAACAAACCTTACAAGGATTTGAACGGGATAATCTGGACTAAACAAGGGGCGGATAAGCGCAAAGTAATGGAGAATAGTGAAATTATGCGTTTATTCCAATGCTCCGGCATACTGTACGCTGACGAGCAACCCATTCCTTTCACTTCCGAAAAAGATATCAACGGATATGCTTTGGACAACTTTATCCGCAAAGAATATGGTCGCGAAAAAGATTCATTCGGTATTCTATACACAGAACTTTTACACAACCTTCATATCATGAAAGAGGACAGAATGACTTTGGCAGGCCTGCTGTTCTTCGGCAAAGACCCTCAGCAGTACCGTCCAACTTTTGTCATCAAAGCTGTTTCTTTTTTTGGTAACGATATAGGAGGTATCAACTATCGGGACAGTAAAGATATCACCGGCACACTGCCCGAATTATTTGAAAAGGGAATGTCTTTTCTGAAAGCAAATCTTCATAATATACAGGCAGGACAAGGATTTAATTCTATCGGAAAACTGGAAATATCAGAAGTGGCATTAGAAGAAATCTTGCAGAATGCCTTGGTACATCGTGATTATACGCGTAATGCACCGATAAGATTACTCATTTTTGATAACCGTGTAGAGATTATCAGCCCGGGATGCCTTCCCGATGGGTTGACGGTGGAAAGCATCAAACTGGGAAGCGCCGTAGTACGCAATCCTTTCATTGCTAATTTCTGTGCTAAAACGATGCCTTATCGCGGGCTGGGCTCGGGGATTATACGTGCACTTCAAGAAGAGCCGAATATAAAATTCATTAATGAGCCGGTAGGTATGCAGTTCATTTCAGTAATAGACAGAATCGCTGATGAGGGAGTAAACAAAGATGAGGGAATAAATGAGGGAATAAATGAGGGAATAAATGAGGGAATAAACGAACTTGAAAGCCTTATCCTCACCTTCTTGGAAAAGAAACCCGGTGCAAAAGGATATGAAATTGCAGAATATATCCAAAAAGGAGCTGCTACGACAGAGCGTTATTTACGATCACTGAAAGATAAAGAATTAATAGAATACAAAGGTTCCCGTAAAACCGGCGGATATTATAAAAAATAACATGAAACAAGTAATCCTATTCATCTTCTTACTTGCCCTTCTTTCCTCCTGCGGCGGAAAAAGCAAGAGTTCTTCTGTAATAGAAGCAGAAAAAGCAATCCCTTTGCGTTATGCAGAAAACCTCAGCCTGTCTGCAACCGAAGACTATACCATTGCCCGTCTGCGCAATCCATGGGATACGACCCGGATACTGCACACCTATGTCTTGGTTGACAAAGAAAAGTCCCTGCCTGCCGACTTGCCGGAAGGGACACTTGTCCGCACGCCATTGAGTAAGGCCGTTGTTTACTCATCCGTACATTGCGGATTGCTCAACCAGATTGGTGCTTTGAAAAGTATTGGAGGAGTCTGCGATTTGAAGTATATCAAACTGCAAGAAGTGCAGGATGGCTGCCGCACAGGAAGCATTGCCGATGTAGGGAATGGAATGAACCCGGATATAGAAAAGATAATCGACCTGCATCCCGATGCCATTATGCTCTCCCCTTTTGAGAACAGTGGCGGATACGGACGGGTGGAGAAACTCAACATCCCCATTATCGAATGTGCAGACTACATGGAAACTTCAGCATTGGGACGTGCCGAATGGATGCGTTTCTACGGTCTTCTGTTCGGTGAGGCACAAAAAGCGGACAACTTGTTTGCCGAGGTGGAAAAAAACTATAATGAGCTGAAAGCATTGGTTGCTCCCCTTTCATCTGCACCGAGCGTTATCAGCGAACTGAAGAATGGTTCGGCATGGTATGTTCCGGGAGGGAAAAGCACCTCCGCACGGATTTATGCGGATGCCGGGGCAAATTATGTGTTTGCCGATGACGAGCATAGCGGTTCTGTTCCCCTAGCCTTCGAAACCGTGTTTGACAAAGGGCAGAATGCAGACTTTTGGCTCATCAAATATAATCAGGCCATTGACAAGACTTATAAGGAATTGGAGCAGGACTATGCTCCATACACCGGTTTCCGCGCATTCAAGGAACGCAACATTTATGGATGCAACACAGGAAAGGTAGACTTTTACGAAGATTCCCCTTTCCATCCCGACCGGTTGCTGAAAGATTTGATAAAAATATTCCATCCTACGCTTTTAGAAGGGTATGAATTAAAATATTTCACTAAATTAGCGGAGTGATTTTGAAGAATAAAGGAACGAAATACGGTATCATACTGCTCCTCCTCATTCTTGCATTGACAGGAGCCAACCTGTTGTTCGGTTCGGTAAACATCCCTGCCGAGGCGGTGTGGCATATCCTTACAGGCAATGAAGTAGAAAAGGCGAGTTGGAGTTTTATTGTCTGGGAATCCCGCCTGCCGCAAGCGGTTACGGCTTTACTCTGTGGAATGGCGTTAGCCTCATCGGGACTGATGTTGCAAACGACTTTCAATAATCCCCTGGCCGATCCTTCCATCTTGGGCATCAGTTCAGGAGCAAGTCTGGGAGTTGCTCTGGTCATGCTGGCAGGTGCAGGAACAATCACCGCCGGCGTATTTACTTTATCCGGTTTTATTTCCGTCATTATCGGAGCGTTTATAGGATCCATGCTGGTGATGGGAATCATTCTATTCTTCTCCACTTTGATAAAAAACAGCATTATGCTGCTCATTATAGGTATCATGATAGGGTATATCACTTCATCTGCCATCTCCCTACTCAACTTTTTCTCCACGGCAGAAGGAGTACATTCCTACATGATTTGGGGAATGGGAAACTTTGGAGGAGTATCTTTACAACAGCTTCCCTTTTTCTCTCTGGTTACAGCGACAGGGCTGCTGATTACCATACTCTTGATAAAACCTCTGAATGCCTTGCTGCTAGGCACACGCTATGCCGAAAACCTAGGAATCAACATTCGCCGTACACGCAACCTGCTGCTTATCGCCACCGGAATACTGACAGCAATAACAACTGCTTTTTGCGGTCCGATTTCTTTCATCGGACTGGCTGTACCTCATATCGCCCGTCTGATGTTGGGAACATCCAATCATAATTCCTTGCTGCCCGTCACTATGCTGACCGGCGGAGTGATTGCACTAGTTTGTAACTTTATCTGTATTTTGCCGGGCGAAGCAGGTATCATTCCGCTAAACGCCGTCACCCCGGTCATTGGTGCGCCCATTATTATTTATGTCATTGTGAACCAACGTAAAATCCAGTATTTCAACTAATGGAAAAGCAAGCTGTTATCACCGCAACAGACCTATGTATAGGTTATCGCACCCATAAAGAAGAGAAGAAAGTGCACGAACACCTTTCTTTCGAGCTTTACCCAGGAGAACTGACCAGTCTGCTTGGAGCCAACGGAGCCGGAAAATCGACGTTACTTCGTACATTATCCGCCTCACAACCCTCTTTAGCCGGAGATTTACAATTACTGGACAAACCTTTACAACACTATTCGGAAAAAGAACGTTCCCGTACCATTGGCGTGGTTTTGACGGACAAGACCCAAGCAGGAGGATTGACCGTGTATGAACTGGTAGCTTTGGGACGCCAGCCGCACACGGGGTTCTTCGGAAGATTGCACCGGCATGACCATGCCATCATTCAAGAAGCCCTAAATGCCGTAGGAATCACTCACAAAGCACAAAGTTATACAGCCGAACTTTCGGACGGAGAGAGACAGAAAGTAATGATAGCCAAAGCATTGGTACAAGAATGTCCACTGATTATTCTGGATGAGCCAACCGCCTTTCTGGATGTAGTAAGCCGAATAGAAATCATGACTTTACTGCACAGACTGGCCGTGGAACAAAACAAGGCTATTCTGCTATCAACCCATGATATAGAACAAGCTCTAGTCCTGTCGGACAAGCTTTGGCTGTTGTCTAAAGAGAAAGGATTGCAATGTGGAGTGACGGAAGATATGATTCTAAGCCATCAGATGGACAACTTATTCTCACACAGTAATATCCGGTTCGATTATGATCATGGCATCTACTATCCAACCGTGAATGGAAAGCAGGAAATAACGGTGGAAGCGACAGATGAAACCTTGCTGCACTGGACTATCAACGCACTGAACCGTCACGGATATACTTGTCTGCAAGCCAAAAACGCTCCTGCCGGTCTGCCCCATCTACAAGTCATCGCCCCCGATGCCTTGTACCTCACCCGGGACGGGAAACATCGGACATTCACTTCGTTCGGAAAGTTGCTGGAAGAAATAAAATAAAGACACGCATCAATCATTCCGAATTATGCACAGTATCTTTCTGTAAATCAACGACATGCTGTGCAAATATATTCTAAATTCCCCTGAAACGGTTTGCCATTCTCCGCTGCCAAATTCTACTTGACGTATATTGGTTGTTCCAATTCCTGTGTCATAGTTGCGGTTGCTTCCTTGCAGGGGAGCGTCATAAGGCGTATTTTTGTCCATCTGCATTTGTTGCTTCACCCGAGTGAAGAGGCGATTTCACTTAGGTGAACAGCCGTTTCCGCCTAGGTGAAACAGTTGCTTCACCCGGGTGAAATATCAAATGGAACGGAGTGAAAATATAATAGGAATAGGCTCTTGTTACATACGTAACAGGATTCGATAGCCGGAAGCATACCACCGATTGAGGGGGATTTGAGAAACCTTCACACAGAAAGTGGTTAGTAATGAGCATGTTGCTGTGACGGAACTTTTTTGTTCTTCATGTAAATGAACCCAAAGTAACTATTCAATCCGCCCCCACGGTGAACCATTGGATAGTTACTTTGGACTTTTGGCCCCCTCTCTTATCAGAATTTCTAAAAGCTATTCTTTCATCAAATAGCCTTTGAAACTTTCAAAGTCTTTTTCCATCGGAATACTTTGTTTAGTTCCTTTCATAAACTCTTGCAGTTTGGTGGGAATCTCCACTTTGTCGCCAATGATACCTTCCACAGTTTCCAGGAATTTAGCCGGATGTGCCGTTTCCAGGAAAATACCCGTCTCGCAGGGGGACAATCCTTCGGATAAAGCACGATAACCGCAGGCTCCATGCGGATCGAGCAAGTAACCGGTTTCCCGATATACCTCACCCACCGTTTCACGAATCTGTTCATCCGTATAAGTCGCACCAGAGATATCCGCTGTTATGGCAGCATGACTGTTATCATACAATGACAGTACACGGGCAAAATTACTTGGATCTCCCACATCCATTGCATTGGCAATAGTAGCAATGGAAGGACGAGGGTTGTATTTTCCGGTCTGCAAGTATTGGTAGAAAATATCATTCCGGTTATTGGCCGCAATAAAACGCTTGACAGGCAAGCCCATGCGTTTACCAAATAGTCCGGCGGTGATATTACCAAAGTTTCCGCTAGGTACGCATACTACCAGATGATCCGCTTTTCCTTCTTTCTTTAACTGCGCGTAGGCATAGAAGTAATAAAATGCCTGTGGCAGGAAACGAGCCACATTGATGGAGTTGGCAGAAGTCAACTTCATGTGTGCATTCAAGTCAGCATCCATAAACGCATTCTTAACCAATGCCTGGCAGTCATCAAAAGTACCGTCCACTTCTAGCGCTGTAATATTCTGACCCAGAGTCGTGAACTGCTTTTCCTGAATTTCACTGACTTTTCCTTTCGGATAAAGCACATACACATGAATACCTTCCACTCCGAGGAAGCCATTGGCTACAGCACTACCGGTATCCCCCGAAGTCGCAACCAGTACATTCACCTGCTTTTGCCCTTCTTTTTTAATGAAGTAGCCCAACAAACGGGCCATGAAACGTCCACCTACATCTTTAAATGCCAATGTGGGACCATGAAACAGTTCCAAAGAGTAAATATTATCTTTTACCTTTACGGCAGGAACATCAAAACTCAATGTATCATAAACTATCTGCTTCAGTGTTTCAGCAGGAACATCCTCACCGAAGAAAGCATCGGCCACGCGATAAGCAATTTCCTGAAACGACAGATTCTCAATCTGATCATAAAACTCTTGCGGCAATGGCTTGATGGCCTCGGGCATATACAAACCTTTGTCAGAAGCCAGTCCCTTCACTACAGCTTCTTCCAAAGAAGCATCGGGAGCCTGGTGATTCGTACTGTAATATTTCATAGTAAACAATTTTTCAATGTGTTAATGTGCTAATGTGCCAAGGGCTTTACATGGAGGATTGCCATTGGGGCAAATTAGCAAACTGCCACATTATTTTTTCATAAATTCATTCATAAACTCATCTTCTTTCAATATTCCATAACTGCCTTCCACACATGCCACTTCATCAAAGGTCTGCACACAGTCCGGTTCTATACCGGGATAATAGATAAGGAAAGGCACAGGTTCGGCCGTATGGGTACGGAGTTCGCAAGGCGTAGGATGATCCGGAAGCACGGCGATAGCCACAGGCTCATCCCAATCCTTCACTGCTTCATAAATAGGTCTTACAGCACGTTTATCCAGATTTTCAATAGTAAACTGCTTCAACTTAAAATCTCCTTCGTGACCGGCCTCATCACTGGCCTCAATATGCAGATACACAAAGTCGTCCGTCTTCAATGCTTCCAATGCCGCAGCAACCTTATTCTCATAATTCGTATTATATAAACCGGTAGCCCCCTCTACAGCAATACGGCGTAATCCTGCATAATGTCCTATGCCATTGATTAAGTCCACCGCTGAAATAACAGATCCTTTCTGTATGGCCGGATACTTCTCGAAAAGAGGTTCCATCTGCGGACGATAGCCCGGACTCCAAGGCCAGATACTATTAGCAGGATCTTTGCCTTCGGCTATACGTTTTTGATTAATCGGATGATCTGCCAATAATTTCTGAGAAGCCAGGATAAGATTATTAATCAATCCGGCCGTTTCCTGCGCCTCCGGTACTTCCGCCTTCACCATGAGCGGACGGAAAGGCTGCAAAGGCACATCATGGGGCGGGGTGCAGTCCAATTGTTTATTTCCCCCTTTTATCACCAACAAATGGCGATATTGTACACCGGTATAGAAATGAATCCGGTCAGAACCCAATTTTTCTTCCAAATATTTAACCAGCACATCAGCTTCTTCGGTAGTGATATGTCCGGCGGAGTGATTTTTTATCTTCTCATCTTCGATGCAGATAATATTACAACGCATAGCCATATCGCCCGGTTGCAACTCCACCCCGATGCTTGCTGCTTCCAACGGCCCACGACCTTCGTACACTTTCGGTAAATTATAGCCCATAACAGACATATTCGCCACTTCACTACCCGGATGAAATCCGGGAGCGACTGTAATCAATCTCCCGGTACGTCCCATAGCAGCCAATTTATCCATATAGGGTGTACTGGAGTATTGCAGCAATGTTTTGTTTCCTAGTGATTCAGCAGGCCAGTCGGCCATACCATCACCTAAAATAATAATATGTTTCATAAGCCTAAATATTAGCGATGCTCATGATATCGGCAAATACTCCGGCGGCAGTCACACTGGCACCGGCCCCATATCCTTGTATCATCATCGGATATTCTTTGTATCGCTCGGTTGTAAGCAGAATTATATTATTGCTGCCTTCCAAGCCATAGAACGGATGTTTACTGTCTACTTCCTGCAAAGACACACTGCCTTTCCCATTTTCCAGCTTGGCTACAAAACGCCAACGTTTGTTTTCATCCTCCAACTTTTGACGGCGTGATTCAAAATCCGCGTCCAGAGAAGGTACTTTCTTCCAGAATTCCTCCAATGAACCTGCAAAGAAATCATTCGGTACAAAAAGATGTTTTTCCACGTCTTCCTGTTCCAATTTATATCCGGCTTCACGAGCCAGAATAACCAATTTGCGGATTACATCCTTGCCACTCAGGTCAATACGCGGATCGGGTTCCGAGTAGCGTTCTTCCTGTGCCATTTTTATGGTCTTACTGAAAGGAATATCCGCACTTATTTTATTAAAGATATAATTCAGCGTACCGCTCAATACCGCCTCTATTTTCAATATCTTGTCTCCACTGTTTATCAAGTCATTAATTGTGTTGATAATGGGAAGCCCTGCTCCTACATTGGTTTCAAACAAGAATTTCACACCGCGACGACGGGCTATTTGTTTCAGTTCACTATAAACGGAGTATTCGGAAGAAGCAGCAATTTTGTTGGCTGCTACCACCGAAATATTATTCATCAGAAAATCTTTATATAAAGATGCAACTTCTGCACTGGCTGTACAATCCACAAACACAGAGTTGAATATATTCATACCTATAATCTCGTCATGCAACACCTGGGTGGACGAAGGCATTCCTTTCTCTGCCAACTCTTCCTTATACTGTGACAAGTCTACGCCTGCACGGGTAAACAATGCATGATGTCCATCGGCTATACCTACCACTTTCAGCTTCAAACCGCGTTCCTGCATCAACTTTTGTTGCTGACAACGGATTTGCTCTATCAAACTGCCTCCTACCGTACCTGTACCGCAGATAAAAAGGTTCAGCACCTGATATTCGGACAGGAAGAACGAATCATGAATCACATTCAATGATTTGCGCAGTGACTTGGATTCTACCACGAAAGAGATATTGGTTTCTGAAGCACCTTGCGCACAAGCAATCACACTAATACCGTTACGGCCTAAAGTTCCGAACAACTTACCGGCGATGCCCGGTGTATGTTTCATGTTCTCACCGACAATAGCAATGGTGGCCAAATTCATTTCGGCAACTACCGGACTGATTTCCCCCATTTCTATTTCTTTGGAGAATTCCTCATTCAGCACTTCACAAGCCAGCGCCGCATCTTGATTACGCACACCGATAGAAGTACTGTTCTCGGAAGATGCCTGCGATACCATAAACACGCTGATTCCGTTTTGTGCCAATGCTTTAAAAATTCGGAAATTCACTCCGATCACTCCCACCATTCCCAGGCCGGTAACCGTAATCAAACTCGTATCATTGATGGATGAAATACCTTTAATGGCTTTAGAACCGGAATTAACTTCCTGCTTTATGATAGTTCCCTCGCCTTGAGGATTGAACGTATTCTTAATCAGAATAGGGATATTCTTATGACATACCGGATAAATAGTCGGTGGATAAACCACTTTCGCTCCAAAGTTACAAAGCTCCATCGCTTCCACATAGCTCAACTCATTAATAGTATAAGCCGTACTGATTACACGCGGATCCGCCGTCATGAAACCATCCACATCCGTCCATATTTCCAAGCTATCCGCATTCAGTGCCGCAGCTATGACAGAAGCGGTATAATCTGAACCGCCACGTCCCAAATTGGTCACTTCACCACTGTTCTTATCAGTAGAAATAAATCCGGGAACCAATGCCACTTCCGGTAATTCCTGAAAAGCTTCTTTAACCAAGCAAGTAGTCAATTCGGAATCCAGAATATGCTTGGCATGTTTTTTTTCAGTCTTAATGAAGTTGCGTGAATCATACCATACCGCACCCTTTATCAACGAAGCTACAATAATAGACGACAAGCGCTCACCATAACTTACAATAGTAGCCGACGTTTTAGACGACAAGTCCTTTATCAGATAAATTCCCTGAAAAATATCCTTCAGCTCACTCAACAATTCGTTGACCTTATCCAATAAAACAGTACGCTCATTACCTGCAGGAATTACGGTATATACCATTTCAATATGACGATTCACAATTTCACGGTATTCTTTCTCGTATGCGGAATCCCCATTGGCAGCCATCTGCGAAGTATTGATTAACTTGTCAGTAATACCACCCAAAGCTGATACAACTACGATTACAGGCTCTTCAACTGCCTCTACTATCTGTTTGACACTTAAAATGCTGTTCACGGAACCTACGGATGTTCCGCCGAATTTCATAACTTTCATGCAATTATCTATTTTTGTCCCAGCTTCTTTTGTCATTCTGCCCTTCTCACCATTTCAAGTCCGGTAAAGAATCTACTTTCGTTTCACTCAGCATGACAACGAAAAGAAACTGTTTCTGTTTACACTAAAAAAATAAAATTAAAAGCTTGTTTTGCTTACGTCCGTAAGCGTGTATCACGTAGAAACACATATACTATCCTTAACCCCGAGGGGTCATTGTTGTGGATGTGGACATTGTAGTTGTCATGCGCCCCATCCCTAATGTGGTGGTTGTATGGAGATAGTACATCGTCATTTTATAATTGTTCTTCTTCTGTTTTTTATTTGAACGATGCAAATATAAAAACAATTTCCTACAATCTATCACAATTTCCCATTTTTTTGCGATAAAATATAAGAATACTTTTTATTAAGGCAGAAATAAGACAAAATAGCGGTGAAAAAGAAGGAAAAACAGGAGGATTCACCACAGATTACACAGATTCACACAGATTTAGTTGACCCAACTCTTTAGTATCAATCGTCATAATCCGTGTGAACCGTTATAAATCCACATAATCTGTGAATCTGTGCAATCTATGGTGAAACTATCCCCCGTCAGAAATTATAAGCAACACCTACCCCCAATATTTCTTTGAACTGAACTTTCGCCCCTCTTTTAGTTCCATCCTCTTCAAAAGTCTTCACGTCATTATCATATTTCAAAGTCGTATTGATGGTGGCGGACAAAAACTTATTAATTTTCATGCTGATCAATACATCCCAATTTACATCCACATTACCAAACTGGCTACTGTAAGGAGTAAAGAAATCGGCTGTTGTAATCATGCTCACATTTTCCATAAGTGGCATCTCGGCCCTGCCTTTCAGATAAGCGCCGCATTCTATTTTGAAACGGTCTCCCGGATCCACACCAAAAGCTCCTATCTCCGAAAGATAATCATCTTCCACAAAAGTCATTTTTGCAGAAACCGGAGAAAGAAAAACAGAATAGTTACTCTTAGGGCGATACTCCATACCTAATGAGATATTAGAATAAGCCGGTGCAAAGAAGTTCGAAATATAGTGAGTCTTGTCCGGATAGTTGTATCCTTTGGCAAATTGTGTATTCAAGTCTCCCATTAAAGTATAATACCATACATTATTAGTAGAATATCCTAATTGGGTAGAAAGGCCTATTTTATCGGTAGTCTTTCTCATTCCCTGCGATTTTGTTTTGGACAGGCCATAATCCAATATCAGATTAGTCACCCATAGCCAGTTTCCATTTTTATGAGTCAACGAACCATTCAGGTAAGCGTTTCCCGATAAGGCATTCTCACCACCGGCCGACCAGTTAGTCATGGCGGTTTGTGACAAATTCAGACCGGTAACACCATTCAGTACCCATGCCCCTTCCTTATATCCTTTATCATCGGTTTGAGCATATATGCCGGTTGACATAACGGCAAGTAATATTAAAAAGAATATACGCTTCATTTCAGTTTTATTTTTTAGTTCTTTAATTTATAAGACGTCTTAATAACTAAAACGGAATAATCTTTCCATTTGTTCAGGTATTTTTCATTTCGATAAGAAAGCAGCCTTGAAAAGCCTGAAACATCCAGCTACTTCTGAAAAGAGAAAAAACCTTTAATACTTTTTTATCTGACCCATAATTGGTATGCAGAACTATTTCCTTACCTTTGTACAAATTCAGCCTCAAGTTGTGCTGTTTTAATTATCCCGTAAGAATATGGCAAAGGAAAAAACTGTATATGTATGCACCAACTGTGGGCAGGATTCACCCAAATGGGTAGGGAAATGTCCGTCTTGCGGTGCATGGAACACATACGTAGAAGAAGTTGTACGCAAGGAACCTGCAAATAAAAGACCGGTATCCGGTCTGGAACCCGTAAAAAGCAAGCCTGTCACACTGAATGACATAACCGGAGGAGACGAGCCTCGAATTGATATGCAAGACGAAGAGCTGAACCGGGTATTGGGAGGTGGCTTAGTACCGGGCTCACTCGTTTTACTGGGTGGTGAACCGGGGATAGGCAAATCTACCTTGGTGTTGCAAACCGTACTTCATCTGCCTGACAGAAAAGTATTGTATATTTCGGGAGAAGAAAGTGCACGACAATTAAAACTACGTGCAAACCGTATCCCGCATAATTCTTCCGACTGCCTGATCGTCTGTGAAACTTCATTGGAGCAGATTTATATACATATAAAGAATACACAACCCGATCTCGTCATCATCGACTCTATTCAAACCATCTCCACTGAAACAATAGACTCTTCTCCCGGCAGTTTAGTACAGGTGCGTGAATGTTCCGCCTCTATTTTGAAATTTGCCAAAGAAACAAATACGCCGGTCATCTTAATCGGCCATATCAATAAAGAAGGAAGCATTGCCGGACCGAAAGTACTGGAACATATTGTAGACACCGTATTGCAATTTGAAGGTGACCAACATTATATGTACCGCATTCTTCGCAGCATCAAGAACCGTTTCGGAAGCACTGCCGAACTGGGCATTTATGAAATGCGGCAAAATGGTTTGCGCCAAGTGAATAACCCGTCCGAACTGTTGCTTAGCCAAGACCATGACGGAATGAGTGGAGTCGCTATCGCCTCTGCCATAGAAGGTGTCCGTCCTTTCTTAATTGAAACACAAGCCTTAGTCAGTTCGGCTGTATATGGAAATCCGCAACGTTCTGCCACCGGATTTGATTTACGACGTATGAATATGCTTCTGGCAGTACTCGAAAAACGGGTAGGATTCAAACTGGCACAAAAAGATGTCTTTTTAAACATTGCGGGTGGATTGAAAGTGAATGATCCGGCCATCGACCTGTCTGTCATCAGTGCCATTCTATCCAGCAATATGGATACAGAGGTAGAACGCGATACCTGCATGGCCGGAGAAGTGGGACTAAGTGGTGAAATCCGACCTGTAAACCGTATTGAACAGCGAATCGGAGAAGCGGAAAAGTTAGGCTTTAAACGAATCCTTATACCAAAACATAATTTACAAGGAATGGATACATCAAAATTGAAAATAGAAATTATTCCGGTCAGAAAAGTGGAAGAAGCATTCCGGGCCTTGTTTGGATAAAAATCTATTTTCCCTTTTAAGACTTAATTTGAAGAATGATATAAAATGACAAAAGATAAATCTCACACCCCTACCTGCGTAGATTGCGGCACACAGAACTGCAAGTTCAAAGAGCGCACCTACCCCGAATTTTGCCTGACAACCCATTTGGAACAAGAAGACTTGGAATGGGCATTGAAACGATATAACGAAAACCACAACGTAATGGTGGCCAGTGCCGAAGTGGAATATGAAGGTTATTGCCGGTTAACCCGTGTGGAAGAAATCATGACTTTTGCACGAAAGATGGGATATCAAAAAATAGGAATTGCTTATTGTATCGGGTTGGTAAATGAAGCCCGTATTTTTGCCCGTATCCTCCGTGCTAACGGCTTTGAGGTTTACTCAGTAATCTGCAAAGTAGCCGGAGCAGCCAAATCCTCTATTGGAATCCCCAAAGAATGTGAGAATATCGGTGCTGCTATGTGTAACCCTATCCTGCAGGCACGTCTTCTCAACCAAGCACATACAGAGTTAAATGTGGTGATCGGACTGTGCGTAGGACATGACAGCCTGTTCTACAAATACTCTAATGCCTATACTACAACTTTGGTGACCAAAGACCGTGTGACAGGACACAATCCTGCCGCCGCATTATATACCGCCAATTCCTATTATCGCAAAAAATTAATGCCGGAAGGCGAATAACCTAAACAAGAACCATGATACAAGAATTTCAAATAAGAGTCTTGCCTGAACAAGCAGCTAATGAACAGTCACTGAAACAATTCATCGGACGTGACAAGGGATTGGATATACGTACCATCCATGCCCTTCGTATCCTGAAAAGAAGCATAGACGCACGTCAGCGTACTATCTATGTAAACCTGAAAGTGCGTCTGTACATCAATGAAGTTCCGCAGGACGAGGAATTTATCCGCACTATATACAATAAGGTAGAAGGAAAGCCACAAGTCATAGTTGTAGGAGCAGGTCCGGGCGGACTGTTTGCAGCTTTACGATTAATAGAGTTAGGACTTCGGCCTGTCGTAGTGGAACGAGGAAAAAATGTACGCGATAGAAAAATAGATATCGCCCGTATCAGCCGTGAGCACAAAGTTGACTCCGAAAGTAATTATAGTTTCGGAGAAGGAGGAGCAGGAGCCTATTCAGATGGTAAGCTCTATACCCGAAGCAAAAAGCGGGGTAATGTAGACAAAATTCTGAATGTATTCTGTCAACATGGTGCCAGTACCTCCATTTTGGTAGATGCCCATCCGCACATCGGTACGGACAAGTTGCCGCGCGTGATTGAAAACATGCGAAATACCATCATAGAATGTGGAGGTGAAGTGCATTTCGAAACACGAATGGATTCCCTTATCATAGAAAAAAACAAAATCACAGGTATAGAGACAAATACCGGAAAGACTTTCAAAGGACCTGTTATTCTGGCTACCGGACACTCCGCACGGGATGTATATCAGTGGTTGTATGATAATGGTGTAGAAATGGAAGCCAAAGGTATTGCGGTAGGAGTACGTCTGGAACACCCGTCCATGCTGATTGACCAGATACAATATCATAATAAAAACGGACGTGGAAAGTATCTGCCTGCCGCCGAATATAGCTTTGTGACACAAGCAGAAGGACGTGGAGTCTATAGTTTTTGTATGTGTCCGGGAGGATTCGTAGTTCCCGCCGCAAGCGGTCCGCATCAAATTGTAGTAAACGGCATGAGTCCCAGCAACCGTGGCTCCAAATGGAGCAATTCCGGAATGGTAGTAGAAATCAGACCGGAAGACCTGTCGGACAATAGTCTTTTTACAGAAGAATTAAAAACGAAAAGTGAAGAATTAAAAGCCACGAATAAAAATAATGGTCAATGGACTACCGGCCATTGTCCATTAACCATGATGTATTTTCAAGAGGCATTAGAAGCCACCTGCTGGCAACAAGGCAATATGCGCCAAACCGCACCCTCACAACGAATGATGGACTTCACCCGCAAAAAACTAAGCTATGATTTACCTGACAGTTCGTATAGTCCGGGATTAGTTTCCTCTCCTCTGCATTTTTGGATGCCCACATTCATCACCAGCCGTTTGATCAAAGGCTTCCAACAATTTGGGAAAAGCAGTCATGGCTTTCTGACCAATGAAGCAGCGATGATTGGTGTCGAAACACGCACATCGGCTCCGGTACGGATTCTGCGAGATAACGAGACACTGCAACACGTCACTATCAACGGGTTATTTCCTTGTGGAGAAGGGGCAGGTTATGCCGGCGGAATTGTTTCAGCAGGTATTGATGGAGAAAGATGTGCGGAAGCCGTTGCCACTTATTTAGGTATAGAGGAGGATTGAATCTGTCCGAAAATGATTTACTGTATACATTTGGGCGCATTAAATGCGCCCCTACAGTAAATAAATGATTTGCGATATTATTTTATTATTCTTTCTTATTGGAAGTAAAGTCTTCTTTTATCAGCTTGCACCAATCAGCAATACGTTTACTGGTCAATTGAGCCTGATTTTCTTGGTCAATTACCAAACCGCAGAATTTTTCACCACGTACTGCCCTCGATTGGTTGAAGGTATATCCGTCTGTCGAAGTAAAACCGACCAACTCAGCCCCCGCCTTTTGAAAAGCATCTGCTAAAATCCCCATTCCATCCACAAAATTATCAGGATAGTTCTTCTGATCCCCCAAACCGAATATTGCTACTTTCTTTCCCTTTAAATCCAACGATTCCAATTCGGGAACCAGTTCGTCCCAATAAGTAGGAAGTTCACCATCAAACCAAGTTGACGCTCCCACTATCATATTGTCATACGCTTGAAAATCATTCTGCCAAGCCTTTTCTATCAAAACGACTTCTATTACTTTCACTCCTCCCAAATCTTCCCGAATCTTTTCAGCTATATGGGAAGTCTTGGCTGCATTCATTGCATAAAATAATCCTATTGTTTTCATAATTCTTTTTTATTCACCACAGATTAACACGGACAACATATAAAACGGTCCATGTAACCTGTGGACATTTGATTAATATTCCAGCAGTGTCCTGGCTGCATCATAAATTTTATCCTCAGTAGGTAAAATAGCCTTTTCCAATATAGGATGGAAACCTACAGGAATGAAAACAGAACCTACACGCTGTACAGGAGCATCCAGATAACGGAACAGCTCCGTACCAATTCCGGCAGCAATTTCAGCTCCGAAACCAGAGAAAACTTTATCCTCATGAACCACCAAAGCCTTACTTGTTTTCTTCACTGACGCATAAATAGTTTCTTTATCCAGTGGAATAAGCGAGCGAAGATCAATCACTTCCACACTCCACCCCTCTTGAGCCAAGCGTTCAGCCACATTCAAACAGAAATGAGTTGTATTTCCATACGTTATCATACTTAAATCTGTACCTTCACGGCGGATACGCGCCTTCCCAAAAGGAACCTCAAAATCTTCGGGTACTACGGAAGAAGCCTCTACTGAATTATACAAGGCCTTCGGTTCAAGATATAAAGTAAACCCACGAGAGCGCATCGCAGTACGAAGCAACCCGGCCGCATCATCGGCAAAAGAAGGGCAAACAATCCGGGCCCCCGGCAAAGTAGCTAATGCACCCTCTATATTTTGAGAATGATAAAGTCCACCACCAATATATCCACCCGAGGCCAGACGTAATACAATATTGGGAACAAACTTCCCATTGCTACGCCAGTATTCATGAGTACACTCTACATATTGCTCCACAGCAGGCCAGAAATAATCGGCAAATTCAGCTCCTTCAATAACGACATGTATCTTAGGATCGAAACGGCACATGCCATTTGCCGTACCCACAATATAGTCCTCTGCTATAGGAGCATTAAACACGCGGGCATCCCCAAACTCCTGCTGCATTCCTTTAGTAATATTGAATACTCCACCTTTCTCTTTATTCGCTACATCCTGCCCATAAATGAAAGTATCCGGATTATGGCGGAATTCCTCTTTCAACGTTTCGTTGATAGCAGTTACCATAAAGGCCTTCTCACCATTTTCTTCTTGATGAAGTCCCTCTTTATACTTTTCCGGTATATAAGGATCGGGCAAAACATAATCAAAGATACTTTTCGGATCAGGATCAGGCGCTGCAAGTGCTTTCCGGTTAGCAACCGACAGTTCTTTCTTTGCCGCTGCTTCTATCTGTTGCAACTCTTCTTCCGCAAGACGTTTGTAACGCAACAGCATCCGGCGGAATTTCATCAAAGGATCAGCCTCTTTTACATAAGCCAATTCGTTTTCATCCCGATACAACGTCTGTTTATCTGAATTAGAGTGGGAGCCAATACGGACACAATTGGCATGTACAATAACAGGAGTACGATGGGCTATAGCAAATTCACGGGCTTCACTCATGGCATTCATCGAGTCGAACACATCTTTGCCATTACAATGAATAATCTTCAGATTCTTAAAACCGGAAAAATTATCAGCATACTTCCGGGCAACTGTCTGATCCTTTTTGGGAACAGAGATACCGTACCCATTATCCTGCCATACAAATATCACAGGAAGACCTTCCCTACTGGCCCCGTTAATCGCCTCGTAAACATATCCTTCCGAAGAAGCAGACTCTCCATGCGAAGTGATCGCCACCCCCTTATGTCCATAATACACCATGGCACGCGCCACTCCGGCAGCATGAAGGTCATGCGTTCCGGTAGCGGACGACACATTTTCTATATGCCATTCGGGTTTAGCAAAGTGGTTGGACATATGACGTCCTCCACTGCCGGGATCAGTTGCTTTCGAAATGCCATTCAATATCAATTCCTCCACACTCATGCCTGCCGAAAGCACGGTCAGCATATCGCGATAGTATGGAAAAAGAAAGTCCTCTCCTTTGGTAAAGACTTGACCTACGGCCAATTGGATTCCGTCATGCCCCGCATAAGGCGCATGATAGGACCAACCCAATGATTGCAACAGATAAGACGGAGCTTTTTCATCAAGCGCACGTCCCAATACCATCAAATGATACCACTTTTTCAACGTTTCGGTATCAGTGGTCTTTATATCATATTTTTTCATTATATTATTTTTTTACTGTGATGAATGGTTATTCTTTCCAATTTTCCAGATAATCTTTTATCGCATAGAGGAATTGCCCCCCTAACATACCATCCACCACCCGATGATCGTATGACAAAGAAAGATACATTTTATGACGGACAGCAATCACATCGCCTTCAGAAGTTTCAATAACTGCCGGCTTCTTTTCGATATATCCCACACCGAGAATGGCAACCTGCGGCTGATTGATTATAGGAGTACCAAACAAAGACTTGAAAGTTCCAAAATTGGTAATCGTAAACGTACCACCCGAAATGTCATCCGGCATCAGTTTATTATCACGCGCTTTCACCGCCAGAGTATCAATGGTCACAGCCAAACCATTCAAATTCAACCTGTCGGCATCATGTATCACCGGAACAATCAGATTTCCATCATTCAGTGAAACAGCAATACCGACATTGATATGCTTTTTAAACAGGATATTATAACCGTCTACAGATACATTTACCTGCGGATAGGCAACCAATGCCTTCGTTACGGCTTCGGTTATGGCAGGCATATAAGTCAATTTGACTCCTTCACGACGGAAAAAAGCCTCTTTATTCTTATCACGCCATTTCACGAGTTTGGTCACATCCACTTCTACCACATTCGTAACATGAGGAGAGGTATGTTTAGACATAACCATGTGATCGGCAATCATTTTCCGGACACGATCCATCTCTTTCACTTCCACGCCTTCTTGCGAACCGGAAACTGGGGGTGTTAAAGAGGAAGCCGATGATGGCGCAGTTGGAGAAGTCCGGACAGAAACAGCCTTAACAGATTGGTCGGATGCAGATACAGGTTCAGTTACGGTTATGTTACCTTGTTCCTTTCTAGTAATATAAGCTTTTATATCTTTTTTACTCAGACGCCCTTCATATCCTGTCCCTTGAATACGATCCAATTCCTCTTTCGAAATATGTGCAGCCTGAGCCAGCTGAAGTACAATGGGGGAATACCAACGCTCTTCTTCTGTTTTAGCCGCTATTGCCTTAGGAACTTCCTTTACTTCCTGAACAGATGTTACAGATGGTACATGGGAGGACGTTTCTTCTGCTTGCGGTACATTTTGCTCTTCTACAAGAGCCTCTCCTATTCCTTCATCACTATCTATATCTACAATTGCTACTACTGTACCTACAGGTACGGTATCTCCTTCTTTAAATAATATCCCGATCACCTTGCCTTCTACGGGAGATGGAATTTCAGCACTGACCTTTGCTGTATTCACTTCGAACAAGACATCGTCCTCTTGGACAGTATCACCCACTTTTACCGACCAAGATATAATGGTTCCTTCAGTAATACTTTCGCCTAGCTTAGGCATTTTTATTTCAAATCTTGACATATTGATAATTTTATTTTTTTAATCCTTTTATATGAACAACAAGCCACTGAAAAAGAAAGTTTTAACTTAAATCTTTTTTAAGATGCCCCGGTGATGTATCCAATCCTCATTAGCATATTTTTCTACTTTCAGCAACTCGATTGCCGCCAAATCCTTTCGGGAAAAATGATAAATGCTATTCTTTTCATCTTCTATCAAGAAGTAATGAAACAAAAGATGAATAAACCGTTTGATATTCACCGAAACATCCAAAAAACAATTGAGATTGGCCACTTCACTAGGTACAGACGGTACGGCACGGATATTCTTTAATCCGGGAATCGACTCCAATTCATCAGACTTCCCCTTCAACACTGTATGAAGTACATCCAAGTTTGCAGAAAATAACAAAGTACAATGATACATCACACGGTTTTTATGAATACATTGCGCACTGCCCGATATTTTCTTTCCATCCAGATAAATCCCCAAACGCTCATCCGTATAGGCCGTGACTCCCATCGTTTCCAGAAAACCAACAATACGCTGCAAATAGTCTCCAAACAGGGGTTGCGATGTCGTTTCTATAAAAGTAAGATTAATATTTCCCTTATCATGGTAAACTGCACCACCTCCCGAAAACCTACGAGCCAAACGAATGCCCTTCTCTATCCTGTAATCCTCATTCACCTCGGCACGAACAGACTGATTCTTGCCCATGACCACGGAAGGTTCCGACTGCCAAATTACAAAATAATCCCCCTGTGTCTGCTTCAAAAGATACTCCTCCACTGCCAAATTGAAATAAACATCCGTACAGCGGTTATCTATGCAAAACATTATGCAAAAAGTGTTTCGTGATAAATCTCGCCTACCGTAGGATGTGGAAATACCGTTTTTTGAAATTCTTCTACAGTATATCCATATTGAACGGCAATCCCCGCTACAATGATTATTTCCGAAGCAGGATTTCCCAACAAATGGCACCCTATAATGCGGTCTTCCTCATCCAGAATCAATTTGCAAAGCCCGTTCCCTGTTTCATTTTCTGCCACGAAACGCCCCGAATAAGCCATCGGTAATTTCTGTACATGATAGCTGGTCCCTGATGCTTTCAACTCCTCTTCCGTTTTTCCCACTCCGGCCAGTTCAGGATTCGTATATACCACCCCCGGTACACAATGATAATTCATCCGGTCCTCCACTCCCAGAATATGATTAATGGCAACTTCACTTTCACGAATAGCCGTATGAGCCAACATGGAGTATCCGGTTATATCTCCACAAGCATAGACTTTAGGATGGGAAGTAAGCATGTGTTCATCCACTTTTACACCGTTACGCACCATTTCCACTTTTAGTTTATCCAGTCCCACTTGGTTTAGATTCGCTTTTCTGCCTACACTTACCAGAACCTTATCCGCTTCAATCAGTGACAATTTACCGGCTTTTTCTATGGTAACTCCTGCCGGACTGACTTCAATCACTTTAGAATTCAATTGGAAGTTAATCCCTCGCTTCTGATACTCTGTACGTAACATCGCACTGGTTTCCTTGTCCATAGCCCCTAATATTTCAGGCATCATCTCAATGACACTCACCTTTACCTCCATACTATTAAAGAAAGAAGCAAATTCCATTCCAATTACTCCGCCACCAATAATAGCCAGCGATTTAGGTAATGCAACCATTTCCAAAGCCTCTTTGGAAGTCCAATAGTCTATTTCCGACAAGCCTTTAATGGGTGGAATCACGGTATCCGAACCTGTACAAACCAACAGATAAGTCACTTCATATTTTTCTCCTCCGGCCAAAATTTGAATCAGTCCATTATCTTCTCCAATTATAACCGCTTCTTTTTCTATCAATTCGGCTCCATAAGATTTCACAGTCTGTTTTACACCTCCGGTCAGTTTCTTGACCACTTTATCTTTACGGTCTATTATTTTCTCCAAATTGAAGCTGATTCCATCCGGTACAGCAATTCCATATTTTGCCGCACCTTTTGCATTATCCAATAATTTTGCTGAATACAAAAGAGTTTTCGTAGGGATACATCCTTCATTCAAACAAACACCTCCCATGGCTTTCTTTTCAAAAATCACAGTTTTCAATCCTCCGGCAGCAGCTCTTTCCGCAGCCGTATATCCGGCAGGTCCCCCACCGATTATCGCTATATCATATTTCATATTGTTAAGGTTTTAAGCTTTATATACTCTAACAACAAATAAGTGAGGGACTTAGTTGTCCAAAAGAAGATTTCTTCATCTTTATGAACCTATTTTTTCTAAAAGATATGTATCTTTGCACCAAAGAAAGCATTATGCATCATCCCGAAATAGCCATAGTAGATCCAAATACCCTTACTTGTCTGGGGTTAAAAAACATTTTGGAAGATATCATTCCAATGGCTACTATCCGTGTATTCCATTCGTTTGGTGAGTTGACGGATGACACACCGGACATGTATGCCCACTATTTTATTTCTGCCCAAATCTATTTTGAACATACTTCCTTCTTTTTACTTCGTAAACCAAAAACAATTGTATTAGCAGGAGGTGACAACCAACCTCAATTATCCGGTATCCCCAAGCTGAATATCTACCAAGATGAAGGTTCTTTGATAAAAGACATCCATCAATTACGCCAATATGGACATCAGGCAAGAAAACAAGCAGTAGATAAAGCAATGCATATAGAAAAAACAGAACATGAATTGTCTATCCGGGAAATAGAAGTATTGATACTTATCACCAAAGGACTTATCAATAAGGAAATAGCAGACAAACTTCATATCAGCCTGACCACTGTCATCTCCCACCGCAAGAATATTACCGAAAAACTGGGTATCAAATCTGTATCCGGGCTAACTGTCTATGCTGTGATGAACGGTTACATTGAGGCAGACAGAATATAAAATCCTCATTTATTAGGATTGCACACATATCAGGTTTACCGTTACTTTGCAGCCGGAATCATTCTCCATCATGGATTATACAGAGTGGAATGTATAAATTTTCCGCCTGGTAGAAACTTGTAACAACTCTGGTCATCCGTGATGTATCAAATAAAACCAAACAATAAATATGAGAAAAAACATTTTATTCATTACATCCTGCCTGCTGGCTACAACAACTTTTGCGGAAAATATCAACACGCTGCCTAAGGACACTACGAAAGTCATTGATATAGAAGAGGTGGTGGTTATCGCTTCACCTAAAGAAACCGGAAAATTAAGGGAACTCCCTACAGCCGTATCTTTACTCTCCCAAAAAGATATGCAAGCAAACCAAATCACAACTTTAAAGAACGTGAGTTCACTGGTACCCAATTTCTTTATGCCCGACTATGGTTCAAGACTCACCTCAGCTATTTATATCCGGGGAATCGGTTCGCGTATCAACACTCCTGCGGTAGGTTTGTATGTGGACAATATCCCTTACATTGACAAATCTGCATTTGATTTCAATTTTTATGATATAGAACGTATTGATATTCTTCGCGGTCCACAAGGAACCTTGTACGGACGCAATACCATGGGGGGATTAATCAAAGTACATACTCGCTCTCCATTCTCCTATCAGGGAACAGACGTAAAACTGAGTTATGGAACAAAAAGTAACTACCGCAGTGCTTCATTAACCCATTACCATCGTTGGAGTGACTGTTTTGCTTTCTCCGCCGGTGGTTATTATGAGGGCTCAGACGGATTCTTCCGCAATTCTCTTAATGGGAAAAAAGTAGATAATATGGAAGCGGGAGGCGGACGAATACATGCTATCTGGCTGCCTTCAGAAAACCTAAAACTAGACTTTACCATAGGCTATGATTATAGTGACGAAGGAGGATACCCTTATTACTATACAGGAGCTATAGACGGATACGACAAAGAGAATGAAAAATATAAAAACTACACAGGGAAGATTTCATACGATCAGGATTGTACTTATCGCCGTGGACTGTTCAATACCGGTTTGAATATTGAATACCAGGCACAAAAGTTTATCTTAAGCGCTGTTACTGGATTTCAGAATTTAAATGACCGTATGTTTATGGACCAGGATTTCCTGCCTGTCAGCATTTATACTATTGAGCAGAAGCAACGTCTGAATACCATCAGTGAAGAGATTACTTTTAAAAGCAAAAACAACAAGCGCTGGCAATGGGTTACAGGAGTTAGTGGTTTTTATCAATGGCTACATACCACCGGTCCGGTAAACTTCATGGAGGACGGAGTGACCGATATGATCGAAGGAAACATCAACAATACTTTCAAGAAAATTCATTTAGACAATCCCCGTACCCCTGAAATGAGTCTGGACGTTTTGAACAACCGTATCCGCGTAAGTGGAAGTTTTGACACACCGGTATTCAGCACCGCACTGTACCACCAATCTACATTCAATGACCTGTTTGTGAAAGGCCTTTCAGTAACAGCAGGTTTGCGTTTGGAATATGAAAAAATGTCTATGAATTATTTCTCGGATAGTAATATCGATTTCGATTTCTTTCTTAAAATGGCAATGCCTCCCCTTAATATTCCATTCAGAAATTTGAATGCCGCACCGCTATTGGAAGGAAAAGAAAAAAACGACTATGTACAGCTACTTCCCAAACTAGCTTTTAAATACGATTTCAGTCCTGCAAACAATATGTATGTAAGCATAACCAAAGGATATCGTTCCGGAGGGTATAACGTACAGATGTTTTCAGAACTGATACAAAGTGACATGCAACAAAAAATGATTGAAGCCATACTAAACAAGGCACCAGAATCTATGGCAGGTATGATAGAAGGAATGATCAAGCAACACATGCCCAACTACGGAAAAGAATTGAACGTACAAGAAACAACAGTCTACAAGCCCGAGTACAGCTGGAATTACGAAGTGGGATCACATCTCAGTTTGTTCAACGGCAAACTGAAGACCGACCTTGCCGCATTCTACATGGATACCCACGACCAACAAATCGCCAAATTTGTCAATAGTGGCTTGGGACGAATGATGGTCAATGCCGGTAGTAGCGAAAGTTATGGAGTAGAGGCCAGCTTTCTGGCATCTATCAACAAAAACCTGAATATGAATGTAAGTTATGGATATACTCATTCCACATTCAAAAAATATGACGGAGGTACTACATCATCAGAAGAGCAAATTGATTATAGCGGCAATTATGTACCATTTGTTCCCCGCCATACCATGAATGCAGGCGCAAATTATAGTTTCTTTTTCGATAAAAGCAATTGGATGCAAAGCCTGACTTTAGGCATGAGCTATACCGGAGCAGGAAAAATTTATTGGACTGAAAAAAACAATGTCTCACAAAGTTTTTACGGAACACTGAACGGGCGCATTTCTTTGCAGACAGAAGCTTTACAGATAGATGTATGGGGACGTAATTTAACCAACAAGGATTATACAACCTTCTATTTTGAAACCATGCATAGAGGATTCGAACAAAAAAGCAGACCTTTACAACTGGGGGTGGATATACGTTATCACTTCTAACCATTCTTGCAAAAATAAAAAGGGGGTTCTTCGCAGAACTCCCTTTCTGTTTCCACATTTACCAAATCAAATTTATTTTCTGTCACACTAAGAAAAGTAAGAACTTTATTATTGCTGCAAATGAAGCGAATAGCTCCTAAAACAAACCTATTCGTTTGAGTGTATGTACATAGAGAAAATGCTGTTTACTATAGAAAACTGCTTGAGTCTTTGTTAAAAGAAGCAAACAATAAAATTATTCATTGACAGCGCCGCAATGAGGACACACTCCTTTATTCTTCATCTTCGCCCCGCAATTTCCACAACTGAATTTATACCGAGAAGCGTGCTTTATACGATTAAATGACCATACAGCATATACCAATAAACATGGATAACCCAAATAGTAGTACGTAGTAAATGTAAAAAACAAATATAGAAAGATGCAGCAGGACATCAATCCCAACAAATAAAAACATGCAGCTTCAATATGTGTCTGATGAAACAAATCATCTAAAGTAGCCAACCCCACAAGAATAATTCCCCAAATATTAAACATGAAAAGAGAAAGAATAAAAGGCAAGCTAAAAGGATTCAAAGAAGGATTATAATAAAACTGCTCCCAAGTTCCTGGAACAAAATGCTGAATACTAGCATAAAGCGTAGCTGCGGTAGCTACCAACCAAGAAAGAACTGTAGGAAAAACGCTATCAATATCATTCAACCAAATTAATTGCAGCTTCTGGCGACGAATAGCCCTATGAACATACCAAATACCGAAAAAGCCTAATATGATAAAGAAAGCGATGGTATGAGAATTACTGAAAAAATGAATAAACTGTGACACTGAATCCACAGGGACTACTTTCTCCAACAATTCCTTTTCATGTACCCATCCCATTGTTTCCTGGTCCCGTGCGACCTTCACCCATACAGAATCCACACTATCAGCAGGTTGTATCATAAACTCCGCTACCACCAGCCGTTCTCCTTTAAAAACAGGAAGCACATCAACCAATGGTAGTTGCTGTAACATAAGCGAATCTGAAGTAACCTCAAAATTACTGTTTAATGTATAATGCCGTTCCACCAAATAATTGACAGAATCCCTTGTCTTTTGCGGCATATCCTCACTCGAAGTAACAGGTGAAGGATATTGGCAAGCCATCAAAATAGCCAATACCAAAAACAGTAATCCGATGTACTTACTTTTCAGCATAGACTTTCATCTGACAATTCTTACAATCAAACTCTAAACGGAAACGCCTGTTATCCGAGCTAACCAGATAATAAGGTTCCTTATAAGGAGAACGCACTTTATGCCAAGAGGGGCACCATCCCATACTATAACGCAAACAATGCTTGCAAAACATCAATACTGCTTCTTCTGTCGGAGCTTTTTCATAAGCCGGAGCAATACGCTGCACACCATGATTCCTATAGAAGGAAACAGCATCAGCATTCATCACATTTCCCAAATAAGTCAATTCATTCACAGGAAAAGCATGATGCGTTCGAGGCAACTTGTAAATTTCCTGCCGATAGTTAATACGGCGCACTTCCAGCAGTTTCTCTATTCCCTTACGGCGAAGTTCGGCAAGCATAGAAGCCGGAATAAACCAATTGTCCGACCAGTCAATCACTATATCTGATGCTTCAAATGGAGTATTTCCTAACTTTCCAAGTTGTGTACGCAAGTTATCTTCCTGCAGAGTACGGGCACGTTCCTTCTCCCTTTCCAGCACCACACTGACACTGTTATCATCTTCATCAGTCAGAGACAGAGTAAAGCCCCGATTATTCTCAGCCAATTTTAAAATGACAGCAATTTTCCTTTCGGCTGATTTACGCGACATCAACCTCTCAAATTCCTGATCAAAATTACGATAAAGTATCGTACGGGGCTTTATCCGAGGCATCTCCTGAGGAAATAATTTATTATTCTCCACCCGGTTTATGCGAAATCCCTGCAACTTACCAGTCTCATCCAAAAAACAAACACCATCTCCATTATTAAAAGACTTGATTCCGGCTACGGTAAGATAATTACCACGAATTTCCTTCACTGTTCCCATCTCCTCCCCTAAAGACTTGGGAGTATCAAAAGAAAAAATATCCTTATTCCTGTCAAAAAGAAAATAATTAGTAAAACCACGACTGAAACTCTTATCCAATTGAGGTTTGAACTCTAATTTCACTTCTCCCGATGAAGCACGGATATACTCTTTACGACGTTTGAAAATAGTATCCAGCTTCTGGCGATAGTAAGCTGTTACATTTTTAACGTAAGATACATCCTTCAAACGTCCCTCTATTTTCAGGGAAGAAGCTCCGGCATCCAGCAATTGCTCCAACTCTTCGCTCTGATTCAAATCTTTCAGAGACAATAGATGCTTATTCCTTACTATAGATTTACCGTCCGCGTCTATCATATCAAAAGCAAGGCGACAGAACTGGGCACATTCCCCCCGGTTGGCACTACGCCCAAAACAAGCCTGACTAACATAACATTGTCCACTATAGCTTACACACAAAGCACCATGTACAAATACCTCCAAAGGCACATCAGGACAAGCATGATGGATATTTTCTATTTCAACAAGAGAAAGTTCACGAGCCAATACCACCTGACGGAAACCTGCCTCAGCCAGGAATCTTACTTTTTGAGAAGTACGATTATCCATCTGCGTGCTGGCATGTAACGGTATAGGTGGCAGATTCAATTCCAACAATCCCATATCCTGCACTATCAAAGCATCCACTCCGGCACGGTATAAATCCCAAATCATTTTTTCCGTATCTTTCAGTTCCTCATCCTTCAGAATCGTATTCACAGTCACATAGATACGGACATTATATACATGAGCGTACCGCACCAACTCAGCAATATCCTCCAATGAATTCCCCGCAGCCGCACGTGCTCCGAAACGGGGAGCACCAATATAAATGGCATCAGCACCGTGATCAACAGCTGCAATACCGCACTCCAGATTTTTAGCAGGAGCTAATAATTCTATTTTTCGTTGTCTGATCATCGTATCTCGTTTATATCAAACGGGGTTTCCTGATATACATAATAGTTCAACCAATTAGAAAACAACAAATTGGCATGTCCGCGCCAACGCACCACCGGGGCATTGTCCGGATTATCGTCCTTATAATAATTTACAGGCATTTCAATAGGCAACCCTTTCCCCAAATCACGCTTATATTCCGTATCAAGCGTATAAGGAGAATACTCCGAATGCCCGGTAATAAAGAATTCACGCCCATTACGAGCCATAGCCATATAAACCCCAGACTCATCAGACTCAGCTATCAAAGCCAACTCTTTTACTTTCAGAATATCCTCACGGTGTATTTCGGTATGACGGCTATGTGGTACAAAAAACTCATCATCAAAACCACGGAATATGGGCAATCCCTGTACATTGATATGATGGCGGAAAATACCAAACATTTTTTGTTTCAGCGGATATTTGGGAACTCCATAGAAATGATAAAGCCCGGCTTGGGCCGCCCAACAAATATAGAGAGTTGAGGTAACATGAGTACGCGCCCAATCAAAAATAGTAGTAATCTCATTCCAATAATTCACATCCTCATACGGCATCTGCTCTACCGGAGCCCCCGTAATAATCATCCCGTCATATTTCTCGCCACGCATCAAATCAAAGTCATGATAGAATGCTTTCATATGTTCCACCGGCGTATTTTTCGATGTATGGCTTTTCAACTTCATAAATGATATTTCCAACTGCAAGGGAGTGTTGGAAAGCAAACGTACCAAATCCGTTTCTGTCGTTATCTTCAACGGCATCAAATTCAATATCACGATTTTTAACGGACGAATATCCTGTGCACTGGCACGTGAATTGTCTATGACGAAGATATTTTCCTCCTTCAGCAATTCAATAGCAGGTAGTTTATCGGGTAAATTTAACGGCATTTTCTTATCTGTTAATTAGTTGTAAGTGCAAAATTAAAAAAATCCCGCCAAATCTCCTTACTAAACGATCTTTTGGACTAAATTATTTCCTTTCTTGATCGTTTTCAATCAACAAACCTTGACTATTTTTAGATTTTCACTCATATCTTCACAACTTCTGTCTTGATCCCACTTTTTCCCTTCCTTCATTTTATTTATTAACTCACCTTTTTCTCAGAAAAAAGAGGACGAACTTATATCCATAATCAAAAAAGATTAATTATCTTTGAGCGCAAAAATAAAAAATATTCTTATTATTAATGTGAAATATAATTAAGTTTCAAGTAGTTGACTCAAGAAACAACCTATATTTTTAAATTTTAATCTTTAAATTCAAAAAGTATGAGAACCTTTAAATCATTGATGATAAGCTTATGTATGGGTACAACCCTATGCATGTGTTTACCACAAACCACGACAGCACAAACCGTAAGTTCAGGAGATTCCTGGAAATGGGACAAAGGAACCATTGTGATTGACACTCCTGAACGTCCGTCCGGCCAGAAAAGTGTATTAGGCTTAACCATCCCGAAAATGGAAGTAGTCCGCGTAGGATTTGTCGGATTGGGAATGCGAGGTCCCGGAGCCGTAGAGCGCTTCACTTATATTCCCGGCACACAAATTGTGGCACTTTGTGATTATGAAGCATCTCGTGCAGAAAAATGTCAGGATATCCTAAAGAAAGCATCTATGCCGAAAGCTGCCATTTATTCCGGAGAAAAGGGATATGAAGAATTATGTAAACGTACAGACATAGATTTAGTTTATATCGCCGCAGACTGGTTGCATCATTTCCCCGTAGCAAAATGCGCATTGGAAAACGGTAAAAATGTAGCTATTGAAGTTCCCTCGGCCATGAACCTGCAAGAATGCTGGGATTTAATCAACCTGAGTGAAAAAACCCGCAAGCATTGCATGATTCTTGAGAACTGTTGCTATGACTGGTTTGAGATGAATACACTGAATATGGCACAACAAGGTGTATTTGGCGAAATAATCCGTGCCCAAGGAGCCTACATTCACAATTTAAGCCCGTTCTGGGATCATTATTGGAAAAACGGCAAAGAAGACAAACTAGGATGGCGTTTAGATTATAACATGAAACACCGGGGTGATGTATATGCCACTCACGGCTTGGGTCCTGTAGCACAAGCATTGGATATCCATCGTGGTGACCGTATAACCACTTTAGTAGCTATGGACACCAAATCTGTTGTTGGTAAAGATTTAGTGGAGAAGAGAACCGGCGAAGAATGTAAAGAATTCCGCAACGGAGATCATACCACCACCCTGCTTCGCACAGCAAATGGGAAAGTTATTGAAATCCAACATAATGTAATGACTCCCCAACCTTACAACCGCTTGTACCAACTGACAGGAAGCAAAGGGTTTGCCAATAAATATCCCGTTGAAGGATATGCTTTGGATGCAGCACAACTGACCGCATCGGGCGTGCAACCCAAAGTAGACGATTTGAACTCTCACGGATTCTTACCCCAGGCAGAAATGGAAGCGCTTATTGAGAAATACCAGCATCCTATTTTAAAGAAATATGGTGAAATGGCAAAAGAAGTCGGCGGCCACGGTGGTATGGACTTCATCATGGATAGCCGTCTGGTATATTGTCTGCAAAACGGACTGCCTTTGGACATGGATGTATATGACTTGGCCGAATGGTGCTGTCTGGCCGAACTGGGAGCTATCTCTATGGACAACGGCTGTGCGGCAGTAGCCTTCCCGGACTTCACACGAGGTGAATGGAACGTGACCAAAGGTTACAAACATGCATACGCTTCACCCGAAGACGAAAACGCAAGCATGGAAAAAGCAAAGGCTTTCACCGCGAAACTGAAAGAGCAGGGAGCGAAAGAATGGGCGAAAGAAGCCAAGAAAAAAAGAAATAAATAGAAATAAACAAGAAAAAATGTGTCGGAAGTCACTCTGTCATAAAAGGTAGCCCAATTCTTCCGGCACATTTTTTTATGCCATTCTGAACGACAATCGTTTCCAGCTTTTATTAAGAATCAAAAAAAGGACGTAACCGGCATTCTTCGAATTTCTAGCCAAAGTACTTCGGCTTTAAGGAGAGTATCATCATAGGACGATTCAGCCAACCTGGGAAACCAGCTGACAGACCATCTGGCGGACGGATATAATGTGAGACTGGAGGAAATAGAAACCTTATCGGCAACATTGATCAGCCGGAAGATTACGGACAAAAAAACACAATCCGCTTCGGTACATTTTTGACAGCGACAGTATGCTTTTTTAAATGAAAAAGCAGGATAACACGGATATAGTTTGTTGACTATCCGTACCATCCTGCCATCCGTTTTTACCCTATCTGCGTTAAAAGAACAGACTGTCAGCTTTACAGATTATTCTTGTAAATGTTCGCCATCACCTTCTGGTATTGATTCTCAATCTGCATATACGCCTGGAGATTCTTATAAATATTTTCCGTTTCCACAAAATATTCAATCAATGAAATTTGTCCCTCGGTCAATGCTTGCTTCAATAAATCCAGCGAACGGTACATCAAAGGAACATCATACGCATTCATGGCATCCTTCAACTGCTGCATCTCATTGAAGAGAGACATCAGAGAAGCTTCAACCTGATCTTTAGCATTTTCTTGCATCAATTGTGCGCTGATAGCCTGTGCCTTGGCTATCTTTACCTTTTTACGATTCTGAAACAAAGGCAAGGAGCCCCCTACCACAAAACCATTCATCGAAACCGCATCATCCGTGTTACGGCGAAAACCGGCTTCCAGTTTCGGCAACCATCCTTGACGGTCTACCGAAACCTGCTTCTCGGCGGCACGGGCAGTGGCGACGGCGGCCTGCAAGTCAAGGTCTGATGCCATCACTTCATCCCGCATGACATTGTAATCATTGATTTCCTGTATGGCAGGGTATGTGGTTTCAGCAAATTCTAAAGGCATGTTGCCGTTCATGGCAAGCAGAGATTGCAAGGCAGTGCGGTGGGCTGCGCTGTTTTGGGCAACTTCCGTCTGCACATTCATACGTTCCATTTTGATTTTATTGACTTCCAATATGTTCGCATCACCGGTAGTCAGACGCTTTTCATAAAGTGCCTGTAATTCATCTGCATTTTTCATACGGATATCCATCAATGTTTTTTCCTGATTCAACAGAATAAGGTCTAGACAGAGATTCTTCGCATTCAGCAAAATATCTCGGCGAGCAGCCTGTTGTTGCTTGTCCACCGCTTCGTTCTGCAAAGTAGCCTGCCGATTGCGGACAATATACTGAGTAGGGAAATCAAAACCTTGTGAAGCGACAAGTTCCGTACCGTGCCCCCCTTCGGCACCATTACTGTAAAAAGAACTGTAGCTCACTGTAGGGTCAGGCAAGTTGTTGTTTGTCCGGTTTTCCATCTTGGTTGCATCGGCTGCATGTTTCTGCGCCTTGAGCTCTTTATTATTCTGCTCGATGCTTTTCAAAATGTGCTCAATACTCTGGGCCTGCGCCAGCAAGGGAGAGCAGAAGGCTATTATAAATAAGATTCGTTTCATATATTTCTATTATTTCTTCTTTCGATTCATCAGTTCATAAACAATCGGAATAATGAAAGCGTTCAAGAAAGTCGATGTCAAAAGACCTCCCAGAATAACTTTCGCCATCGGACTTTGTATCTCATTACCCGGCAAATCGCCACGGAATGCCAAAGGTATCAAAGCCAGCGCGGAAGACAATGCAGTCATCAGGATAGGGTTCAAACGGTCTAACGAACCGTGAAGAATGCTTTCTTTCAAATCCATACCTTCTTCGCGCAACGTATTGTAATGACTTATCAACAACATACCATTACGGGTAGCAATACCAAACAACGAGATAAAACCGATAATAGCCGGAATGCTTATCTCACCCGTTGTTATCATCAATGCAAATACCCCACCAATCAACGCCAAAGGCAAATTCAACAAAATGACTCCACTTTGGGCTGCATTCTTAAACTGGGTATAAAGCAACAGGAAGATAACTACGATACTCATAAACGAAGTAAGCATCAGCGTACGGCTGGCCGCCTGCTCGCTTTCAAACTGACCGCCATATTCCACATGATATCCTTCGGGAAGCTTGATTTGCGCATCAATCCGTTCCTGTATATCATTCACCACGCTGCGCAAATCACGGCCGCTGGTATTGGCTGAAATCACAATCTTACGCTTCACGTTCTCACGGCTGATGGTATTCGGTCCCATGGCAGAAATCACATCGGCTACATAGTTGACAGGGATTTTCTGACCGTCACCGGTATCAATCATCAGGTTACGCACTTTCTCCATCTCATCACGCACCTCGTCCTTGGTACGGACAATAAGATTAAACGCTTTGCCTTCTTCATATACCTGCGAAACAACTTCACCCGCCATGTTTACAGATACAAATTCGGCAAAGTCCGGCAAGGAAATACCGAATTTGGCAAGCATCTCGCGTTTGGGAACAATCTTGAGCTGCGGACGTTCGATTTGTTGTTCCACATTCAAGTCGGCAATACCCTCCACGCTACTGATAGCATCCTTTATCTGATTACCGATGGCAAACATCTTGTTCAAATCGTTACCAAACAGTTTGATGGCAATGTTGGCCTTGGTACCCGAAAGCATGGCATCGATACGATGGCTGATAGGCTGGCCTATTTCGATATTCGCACCGGTAATGGTAGATAACTTGGCACGCACATCGGCTACCAGTTCCTGACGGGAACGGTCTTTCAATTCAAACGGAGCCTCAATTTCACTCACGTTAACCCCTAGTGCATGTTCATCCAGTTCGGCACGTCCCGTTTTACGGGCTACAGTCTGTATTTCGGGAATAGACATCAGCAACTCTTCCGCACGGTGTCCCATTTTGTCCGATTCTGCCAAAGAAATTCCCGGCAATGAACTGATATTAATGGTGAACGAACCTTCATTGAAAGATGGCAGAAAACTACGTCCTAATGCAAAAAACATAACCAATGCCACCGCAAACAGTCCACCTGTAAAACCCAATACTACGGATTTATGATTCAAGGACCATAACAAGGTATTGCGGTAATGCTTTTTCATCCATACGGCTACAAATGCCTCTTTGGGTAATCCTTTACTTTTATTATTACCTAACAGATAGCTGCACAGTACCGGAGTCAGTGTCAAAGCCACTACCGTAGAAGCAAACAACGCCACAATAAAGGCAATGCCCAGCGGAACCAGCATACGACCTTCCATTCCTGTCAGGAAGAACAAAGGAACAAAGCTGACTACAATAATCAAGGTAGAGTTCAAGATAGGCATACGCACTTCTTTCGAAGCATTGAACACGACTTCAATCACGCTTTTACGTTCCCCTTCGGGCAACAAGCGGTTCTCGCGCAGATGTTTCCATACATTTTCCACATCCACAATAGCATCATCCACCAACGAACCAATGGCAATAGCCATACCACCCAAACTCATGGTATTGATGGTGAGCCCCATATAGTGAAGAGTCAATATAGAAACAATCAATGACAACGGAAGGGTTACCAATGAAATAACCGTGGTACGTACATTGGCAAGGAACAGGAAGAGAACAATCACCACAAAAATAGCACCTTCATACAACGAATCCTTCACATTGCCGATAGAACTTTCAATAAAACGGCTCTGACGGAAAATATCTGTAGAAACGTGCACATCAGCCGGAAGATTCTTCTGCAAATCCTTCAATGCGGCTTCTAATTGCTCTGTCAGTTCAATAGTCCCAGTCTTGGGTTGTTTGGTAACGGTCAGCAGTACGGCAGGTTTTCCTCTCTCCGAAGCAGTACCTAGTTTTGGTTCCTGCGAACCGATCTTCACATCGGCAATATCCTCCAATGTAACGGGCACCCCTTCCACCGTCTTAATGACGGAACGTGACAACTGAGCCACATCATGGCTGGAAAGCACCCCACGAACAATATATTCGTTTCCATATTCATAAATCACTCCGCCATTGGCATTCTGATTCATGTTACGGGTAACGTTCATCACCTCTGCCAACGTAACATTGTAATGTTTCATGCGGGCAGGGTCAAGCAACACCTGATATTCCTTGATATCACCTCCTAGCACGGCAACCTGTGCCACACCTCCCGTAGAAAGCAGGCGCGGACGGATAGTCCAGTCTGCCAGTGTACGGAGATCGAGCATGGAAGTAGTATCCGAAGTCAGACCGATAATCAGCAATTCACCTAAAATAGAGGATTGAGGTCCCATGGTAGGTTTACCTACATTCTCGGGCAATTCCTCGCTGACCAAGGACAATTTCTCACTAACAATCTGACGGGCCAGATAGATATCAGTATCCCATTCAAATTCCACCCACACAACGGAAAAGCCATTGGTGGAAGATGAACGCACCCGGCGCACATTGGTCGCACCATTCACAGCAGTTTCTACAGGGAAGGTTACCAATTGTTCCACCTCTTCGGCAGCCATACCATTCGCTTCAGTCATAATCACTACAGTCGGCGCATTCAAATCGGGGAACACATCGACTTCCGTATGAAAAGCCGTGTAAGTACCGCCAATAAGCAGCAAAACCGACGCCACCAGAACCAATATACGGTTTTGAAGGGAAAAATGTATAATTTTATTTAGCATAGGGCGGCTTGATTAATGTTCATGACTATGAGCCGGAATCGCATTGCTGGCCGATGCTAATTTCACCTGATAGGCTCCTTTTGTTACCACACGGTCACCGGCTTTTAACCCCGTAAGAATCTGAACTTCCTTTCCGTCACTAGCCCCCAAAGTCACTTCCTGTTTCTTATACCCTTCTTCATCCAATTGCAGATAAATAAAATACAAGCCCTGTTCTTCGGTCAATGCTGTAACAGGTAAGGCCAGCACATCGGGCATTTCCGACGAGAGCAGATACACCTCCACATACGAACCGGGAATCACATCTCCCCGATTATCAAATTCGAAAGTAACAGGTACATAGAAAGAAGTACCACCGGATGCTTTACCATAAGAAAGCAGATGCCCTTTCAACTCACCCAACTCATATACCTTATTATCGTATGGAGTCTTGAAGTTTGCCGACTGGATGCTATGCAGATAACCATAATATTTCTCGGAAACATCTGCACGAAGGAACAGACGACGGTTCTGAGTGATACTCACCAAAGGCTGGCCTACCGACACATAATCACCTTCCTTCACCAGACAATTCTTGATATAGCCACCTAAAGGAGCTGTAACGGACACACCTGTCTTGGTCTGGTTCTTTGAAATAGCCTCGTATGCCAATAATGCATTTTCATAACTCTCCTTAATGGCATTGAAATCTTTCTGTGATATTATCTGACTTTTTACCAACTTGGCGGCACGTTCATATTCTTTTTTGGCGGTTTCATATGCGATACGGGTACGTTTTACAGGGTCTCCGTCCGGCATATTCTCAGCAGAGATATTCAGAATGGGAGCCCCCTTGCTCACACTCATACCGTCCGTTACCGGATGGCGGAAAGAAACCACACCGGCTACATTGGCAACTACTACGCTTTCATCACCTTGTGCCGCCTGTACCTGTCCGCTGGTCGTTATTACCTGACGGAATGATTTAGGCTGGATTATTTCCGATTCTACTCCAGCTGCTTTCGCTTTTTCCGGAGCCAGGATTATCTCATCGGAATGTCCGGCTGCCATCTCTGCCTCGTGGTTATGTCCTTCGTGGTTTTCACTCGCATGATCGTGTTCCTTATGCTCGTGATCATGGCCTTCATGATCATGATTATGTGCTTTTTCCGTTTCATGACTATGCCCCTCATGGTCATGTTCCGATTTACTGTTGCAAGAGCCTAAAAGAAATAATCCCAAGACTCCCATAAAGATAAGTTTCTTCATGATGATATAATTTGTTCTTACTTTTTTATTAAATACAAAATTAGCGTAAAGAAAATGCAACAAAGTTGCGGATAAAAAGATAAACTTTCTATCTGTTAAGCAAGAACATCGCAAGGAGGAGCACGCAACCCCTTTACGTGGGGAAGACACGTAGAATGCAGTTTTTCTAAATAGTAATTATAAGGTAATGTGTTGTGTTCTGTCAACTGCAATGAAAGCGCCAATACATCCGTTACCGTATATAGCAACAAACAAAACGAATAATCAGGAGAAACACTGTCCTGAGCCCGATCCGGAGTTACACTTTTAAACTTGGTCACGCATCCGGCATTACATGTATGATTCTCATCGGAACTATTATGCTGCTGATGCTGTACAGAACATTGACAGCCGCACAAAGTCATATCATGCTGCAAGCAAAGGATTTCCCGGTGATGATGATGAGGCAGAACAGATGCAGTCAACATGATTATGCTGACCAACATTAATACCCATGCTATATATCGTCTCCGTTTCATCGGGCACAAAAATAGGTGTTTATCATGTAAATTCCAAAAAGAAAGCATGGTAAATGCCAAATTATCAGCAATTACCATGCTTTTTATTATCTTTTATGTATAAAGCTTACCAAATAGAGACACGTTTTTCAGGAGCCAAATACATAGGATCCCCCTCTTTAATGCCAAAAGCATCATACCATGCACCAATTTGAGGGAGTGCTCCGTTCACACGCCATCTGCCCAATGAATGTGGATCAGACTTTGTTTGCAAACGAATCTGCTCGTCGCGGATATTGCCAGCCCACACTCCGGCGTATGACAAGAAGAAGCGCTGTTCCGGAGTAAATCCGTCTTCTACTGGTAGCGGAGCATCTTTTGTCGCATTCTTGAACGCTTGGAAAGAAACCTGCAAACCACCATGGTCGGCTATATTCTCACCTAAAGTCAAAGAACCGTTGGCATTGAGTCCCGGCAAAACCTGAATGCTATCAAAGAAATTCACCATTACCTGAGCACGTTCTTCAAAACGTTTGGCATCTTCGGCTGTCCACCAATCTTTCAAATTACCATCCTTATCGAACTGACGTCCCTGATCATCGAATCCATGAGTCATTTCATGACCGATAACCACGCCAATAGCTCCATAATTAAATGCATCATCAGCATTCATGTCAAAAAACGGATATTGAAGAATACCTGCCGGAAAACAAATCTCATTCGTGGTCGGATTATAATATGCATTGACAGTCTGCGGAGTCATTCCCCATTCATCTCTGTCAACCGGCTTGCCTGCCTTGGACAACATATAATCCAGTTCGAATTCTGTAGCACGCTTCACATTGGCCCAATAAGAATCTTTTTCAATATTCAAACCGGTATAATCCCTCCACTTATCAGGATAGCCTACCTTTACATAAAAAGAATTCAACTTCTCAATAGCTTTAATCTTTGTGCTGTCACCCATCCATTCCAAATTCCGGATACGTTCTCCCAATGCGGTCTGCAGATTCTTTACCAACTGCACCATACGTTCTTTTGCGGCTGCCGGAAAATATTTCTCCACATACATCTGACCTACCGCTTCACCCAGTACCCCATTCACAGTACTTACGGCACGCTTCCAACGAGGTTGGTTAGCCTGTTTACCGGATAGTGTTTTTCCATAAAAATCAAAGTTTTGTGCTACCAAATCATCACTCAAGTAACCGGCAGCCCTGTCTATCAGATTCCATTGCATATAAGCGATCTGATTTTCAACCGGCAAGCTATTGATAATTTTCTCAACCTCTTTAATCGGCTCCACTTGAGAAACACTCAGTTCAGTCACCCCTTTCACGCCTATACCATTCAAGAAAGCATCCCAGTCAATGCCCGGAATCTCTTTCTTTAATTCATCCAAAGACATTTTATGATAATTGGCCGCAGGGTTACGCTGTTCCACCGCACTGAAAGAAGCTTTTGCAATACGGGTTTCGATATCCATTACAGCCTCCATTTTCTTTTTAGCGGCAGCCTCATCAAAACCAGCCAATTGGAACATCTTTACAATATGTTCTTTATACTTATTACGGATATTGGTAGTCACATCATCATTGTCCAAATAATATTCTCTTTCGCCCAGACTGATACCCCCTTGATACAATTGAAACAAATTGCTCTTGCTGTCCATGATATCGGCACCCACATAGAAACTGAAATAAGGGAATACACCGCTATGAGCCAGTTCCGCCATCAAAGGAACTATTTCCGATTTATCCTTCACTGAAGCAATCTTTTCCAAATCAGCTTGAATAGGAGTTACTCCATCCGCATTCAGTTTCACACTATCCATAGCCAGATTATAGATATCCCCTATTTTCTGACCTATTGTACCTTGCGCATTCTGTCCGGCAGCAATTTCCACAATCAATCCTTTCAGTTGTTCCCGGTTATTTTCGGCAAGCATATCGAATGAGCCAAAACGGGAATATTCATTGGTCAGAGGGTGTTTCTTCATCCATCCGCCACAAGCATACTGATAAAAATCAGCTCCTTGAACAGCCGTAGTGTCCAAATTTGTCAAGTCTATACCCGAAGTCATGACGGCTTCCTTTTTACTGTCGCATCCGGCAGCTACTGCCAGAGCCAATACAGCCATTGGTAAATAATGTTTTGCTTTCATTTGTTCTATATATATGATACATATTAACTTCCCTGCATCTCTTCTAATTCCATAGAAACTGTCTCTTATACACATCTCCGAGCCCACGAGACTCGACGTCATCTC
>ENA-OYWM01000038-OYWM01000038.1-human-gut-metagenome-genome-assembly--contig:-NODE-38-length-75834-cov-11.819343_pt1 | contig 75834 bp, 58 predicted proteins | sample MGYA00244174_ERZ653405 | MGnify/ENA primary metagenome ERZ653405 (study PRJEB26926, sample SAMN06165104) | human gut metagenome | biome: ENVO:00009003; feature: ENVO:2100002; material: ENVO:00002003...
CGGGCGGTCCGCAGACCGCCCGGCATTGCTCTATTATAAATAATTCTTCCGCTGATGATACGCAAAGCAAAGCGGCGCGCATTCTAAATCGTCATGCTGTCGTCAGGCTTCCGGCTGTGCCGTGCCCGCAGACTTCTGCGCCGCAATGAACTCGGCTGCATCGTCCGGGATGTCGTCCAGATCATCGTCGCTGCCAACATCCACGTTGAGCGGCGGCTTCTTGAACAGGATATCGTACAGCACCGGAACGATATACAGGGTCATCAAGGTGGCGTAGCTCAGGCCGCAGATGATGACGATGGCCATGCCGCTCATCAGCTGGCTTGCCATATCGCCGCTGAACACCAGCTGCAGCATGGCCAGCACGGTGGTCAGGGTGGTCATGAGGATGGGGCGCATACGGGTCTTGCCGGTAGCCACCAGCGCAGCGCGGCGCTCCATGCCGCCAATGCGCAGCTGGTTTGCATAGTCCACGAACACGATGCCGTTGTTGACAACAGTGCCCATCAGCACGATGAAGCCCATCAGGGAGATCATGGTGAGCTGCTGGCCGGTGATCAGCAGGCCCAGCAGGCCGCCGGTAAAGGCCAGCGGCACCGTGAACAGCACGATGAAGGGGGACAGCAGGCTCTGGAACTGTGCCACCATGACCAGATATACAAAGGGCAGGGCCAGAGCCATCCACTGCACCATTTCGTTCACCATGTAGTCGGTGCCCTCGGTCTCGCCGCCCAGCGTGGTGCTGCAGCCCTCCGGCATCTCACCGCTGGCCGCGTACTCATCCAGCTTCTTCTGCAGCACGCGGGACTGCACCATGGTGTTGTAGCCCTTCAGCGTATCTGCCGTAACGGTGACAAACTCGGTCTGGTTCTCGCTGGTAATGGCATCCGGTGCGGTGCCGGTGGTCCAGCTGGCGATATCGTTCAGGGTGCAGGTACCATTGGTCACTGTGCCATCTGCCGACATTTCGGTGGTCTCAAAGGTAAGCTCCATCATGTTTTCCTTGGTGACGGGGTCCAGATTGTCCGTGATCTGGACATCCATGGTGGTGCCGTTCACCGTGACGGGGGTCTGGGCGGTGGCGGTGGTGGTGAGCTTTGCCGCGATCTGCTGGTACACCTGCGCAACGGTCAGGCCGTAGGCGCGCACCTTGTCGCGGTCCACCTTCAGGATGATGGTGGCATCGCCGCTGCCAAGGCCGTTGTCCGCATTGGCAAAGCCCTCGGTATCGTTGACGATCTCCATTACCTTCTCGGAAACGGTGGTCAGCGTTTCCGGATCCTTGCCGTAGACCTTGACCGACAAGCCGGTGGCCAGCTGGCTGGTCAGATCATCGGTCATGCCGTACAGCTTGACCTCAGCGGTGCAATTCTCGATCTGGGACACTGCATCCTCCATAGCCTGCCGGGTCTTTTCCACCTCACGGGAGGAAAGGCTCTTGCTCATCATAACGTTGATCTTGTATCTGCCGTAGGCATTGGCGGAGTTCAGGATATCGGTAATGGCGGTGGGCAGGCCCAGCTGGCTGATATCCAGACCGGCCATGCTGGTGTCGGTGGTGATGCCCACCTCTTCCACGTTTTCCACATTCAGGGCCGCCTCTGCCACCTGACCCGCAATGGCATAGGATTCCTCCTTGGTCAGGCCGTCGGCGGTGGACAGGGTGATCTGCGCCTCGTTGCTGGTGATGCTGGGCAGCAGCTCCACGCCCATGTTCAGCACCTGCCAGCCGCTGAACACCAGCAGCACCACCGCCGCGATCAGGGGCAGGGCACGGTGCTGCAGGCACCATTCCAGACTATGGGCATACTTTTCCTGCACCTTTTCAAACCAGGCAAGGCGCTTGGGTTCAGCTTTTTTCAGCACAGTAGAGGATGCCGCCGGGACCACCGTGAGCGCCACGATGAGGGAGGCCATCAGGCAGTAACCGATGCACAGGGACATGGGCATCATCAGGCTGCGCACAATGCTGGCCGAGAACACCACCGGCAGGAACACGCACACCGAGGTAAGGGTGGAGGCCACCACCGACATGCCCACCTGTTTTGTGCCCTGCACGGCAGCGCGGGCCGCAGGCACGCCGCGGCTGCGCAGACGGTAGACGTTCTCAATGACGACCACCGAGTTATCCACCAGCATACCAATGCCGAGGGAAAGGCCGGCCAGGGTCATCACGTTCAGGTCCAGCCCGGTAAAGTACATGAGCACCACCGCAAACAGAACGGACAGCGGGATGCTGATGCCGACCACGAGGGTGGGCTTGATATCCTTCAGGAAGATAGCCAGCACGATGATGGCCAGTGCAGCGCCCACCACCATGCTGGTGAGGATGCTGTTGATGACGATGGTGATGTAGTTGCCCTGATTGGACAGCACCACCATGTGCAGGCCGTCGTATTGTTTTTCCAGCTCTTTAAATGCGGTCAGGCAGTTGTCGGAGACCTCGCCTGCACTGGAAGTCGCATTCTTATAGATTTTGAGGATGGATGCCTTTTCGCCGTTCAGGCGGGTGTAGCTGTCGGCGGAGTTATCAATGACCTCCACATCCGCCACATCAGAAAGGCGCACGTCGCCGTAGCCCTCCACATGCAGCAGCAGGGCACCGCTGATATCCTTCACACTGTCGTACTCTTCGCCGACTTTCAGCAGCCAGGACTCGCCGTCCTGATCCTGCACGTAACCGGCCGGCATGGAGAAGTTCTGGGCATAGATGAGCTGCGCCAGCGTTTCAATGTCCAGCTGCTTTGTCACATCGGCCTGTGCCAGAGCGTTGGTCTTGGCCGTCTCGTACTCTGCCTTGGCAGCCTCCAGCTGCTTTTCGTACTCGTTCAGCATTTCACGCGCTTCGGTGAACTGCATATAGGCGTTGAGCTGCTGCTGGGAGAAGCTGCCCAGTGCGCCGGAGAACTCGGTCATCAGCTGGGGCACATTGTCCATGGCCTTGATGGTGCTTTCCAGCGTGTTATAGACCACATTCAGGCTTTCCTGCAGCTGCATCTCATTGGCAAGATCCTCTGCGGTGCTGCCTTCGGAGCCGGTCTCGGTATTCACGCGCTCCTGCAGCTTCTGCAGGGCGGTAGTGAGCTTATCGGTAATGGTGCGCAGCTCAGCCACAATATCGATCAGAGAGTCGATATCCCGCATACCGGTCTCGTTGAACTTGTCCATGACCTTCTGCAGACCGTCGCGCACCTCGATCAGGGCCTGCTGGATCTCAGGCTCCTTGACCACAGCGATCAGGCTGTTCACGCTTTCCAGAAGAGCCTGCGCCTGCGCACGCACCGTTTCCACTGCGGCGCCCACCTCGGTGCTCATCTGGCTCATGACCGAGTTGGACACCGTATTGCCAAAGTTTTTCAGCTGCTTTTCGTATTCCTTGCGTCCGGCGGTGATCTGTGCCTCGGCGCTTTCCAGCTGGGAGCGGGCTGCAGCCAGCTGGGTATCGATCAGTTCCAGCAGCTTTGCGTTGATCTCGTCGATCTTATCCTGATTGAGCTGCACCTGCACCAGCTTTTCCACCAGACCGCTGGACGAAACGCTGGACACACCGCCCTTGCGCTGCACTTCCGGCACAAGGGTGTTCTGGATAAACTCAGAAAGCTCGTACTGGTCGGCACCTTCGCGGCTGACAGCCACCGTCATGAAAGCGTTCATGTTGAGGCTGTACTCAATGATGGAGGGGGTCAGGCAGGTGCTGGGCAGGTCGCTTTTGGCCTGATCCAGCTTGTTGGACACCTTGACCAGCGCGCTGTTCATATCCGTATCCTCGGTAAACTCCATCAGCAGCAGGCTGTAGTTTTCTGCCGATGTTGCGGTGATCTTGGACACGCCCGGCACTGTGAGCGAGTTCTGCAGCACATCCGAGACCTCGCTCTCCACGCGCTCCGGGCTTGCGCCGGGATACACGGTGACCACCATCAGATACGGTGTGTTCACGTTGGGCAGCAGGTTCGTATCCATCTTTGTGACCGCCACAAAGCCCAGGATCAGGATCATGACCACTGCAACCAGCACCGTAAACGGCTTTTTGACACTAAATTTTTCCATTTTCTCCTACCGTTTCTCTGCCTTGCCGCAAAGCAGGACAGCTGCTTTCCCTGCGGGAAAGGCTACACTTCAACATTTTTATTATACACGCAAGCCCCCGCCTTGCAAGAGCGGGGTGGGATTCTTTTGCGATTCTTTGGATACTTTCGCAAGATTTTAACATTTGCCGTTCCGTTTTTCCATTTTCCGGCTGCGGGTGCGACCAAATTCGGTCAGTCTTCCTTTATGGATACGCAGCAGCAGGGCAGATTGTTGCACCTTTTTAAAATTTTTCTGCTGAAGCGCCAGAGCCGCTTTTTGTTTTTTGCGTGGAAATGTGCATTTGAATATGTTATACTAGAGTACAGAATGGATCAGCAGGCTCTTTTTCGGGCCTTATCCTATAGATTCGACCGATAAAAACGAGGAACATTATGAAAAAAGTCATCTCCGTCCGTTTCAAAGAGAACGGCAAAAGCTATTATTTTGATCCCGCCGGGGCCGACATCAAAACCGGCGAATATGTGATCGTGGAGACCGCCCGCGGCGTTGAGTGCGGCGAGGTGGTGCAGGGCGTGAGGGAGATCGCCGATGCGGCAGTGCCCAAGGCCCTCAAGCCCATTACCCGCATGGCCGACAGCGTGGATATCCGCCGGATGCGCCAGAACCGTGAGGACGAAAAGCGCGCCTACCGCACCTGTCAGGAATGCATTGCCCGCCACGGCCTGGAAATGAAGCTTGTGGAGGCCGAGTATACCCTAGACCGCTCCAAGATCATGTTCTACTTTACCGCCGATGGCCGCGTGGACTTCCGCGAGCTGGTCAAGGATCTGGCCGGTATCTTCCACACCCGCATCGAGCTGCGCCAGATCGGCGTGCGGGACGAGAGCAAGATGATCGGCGGCCTTGGCATCTGCGGCCAGCCCTTCTGCTGCAGCCGCTTTTTAAAGGACTTCCAGCCCGTCTCCATCAAGATGGCCAAGGAGCAGGGCCTTTCGCTGAACCCCACCAAGATCAGCGGTGCCTGCGGCCGGCTGATGTGCTGCCTTGCCTACGAGGAAAGCGCCTACGAGTACCTGAACAGCATCATGCCCATGGTGGGCAGCACCGTGCGCACGCCGGACGGTCTTGGCACCGTGCTGGAGGTGAACCCGGTTTCCGGCTATCTGCGGGTGCGCTGCGGCACCGAGAGCCTTTCGCCCCGTTACTATAAGGTGGGTGTGTGCGAATATATCAGCGGCGGCAAGCGTGCGCCCCGCCGCCCGGACCCGGACGACGATTACTCCGGCGTGCGCAACCCGGCCCCGGTGGTGGCTTCCTCCGACGATGGCGAAAAGCGCTGCGCGGGCGGCGGCTGCGGCCGGAAGCGCGCTGCCGAAAAGGAGTGAGGGCCGCGCCGGAGGTTCTGAGGGGTTAGTCTGCTAAAACTAACTGTTCTTCGTGATTTTTGCCAAAAAACTCCTGCAAATTTGGCCATAAGTTAGCCTGTGCTTTTGTGCAACCCAACAAAAAACAGACTTTTGTGTTTTTCGGGTCACGGTTAGTCTTGCCTTTTCTCACCTGCTTTGTTAAAATGCAGGCAAGGATATGATTTCCGGAGAGACATGCACAGCCGTGCCATACATGACTCTTCATACAATACTTCGGGCACGGAGATAAAAAGGAGAGTTTATTATGGCACACAAGGTTTCTGACGCATGTGTTGGCTGCGGCGCTTGCGAGGGCGCTTGCCCGGTTGGCGCTATCACCGTTGATGGTGTTGCTTCTGTGAACGCAGACGCTTGCATCGACTGCGGCGCTTGCGAGGGTGCTTGCCCCACCGGTGCTATCACTGCTGAATAATTTTAGCAGCTGCACAAAAAACGCATCAAAAGCAGCAGGCCTGTCCAAAGCAGGTCTGCTGCTTTTTTGTTTTGCAGTAATTCGCACAAATTCCCCGAGCAATTCCACGCATTTTTTTGAGAGGGTACGGCACACTTATCTATGGAACATTCTACCGAAGTCTTGTATAATAGAACTATGGTTTATTGCTCGCCGGAGCATCGTTTTGGCTCCGACGCGCTGCTGCTGGCCCGTTTCTGTGAGCCAAAGCGCGCCCAGAAGGCCGCAGACCTGTGCTCCGGCTGCGGCATCGTGGCGCTGGAATGGCACGACCGCGGCCACCGCGGCCCCTGCATGGGGCTGGAGCTGCAGCCCGAGGGCAGCGCTCTGCTTTCCGCTGCGGTACAGGAGCAGGACATCGGGCACATTGAGCCTGTCTGTGCCGACCTGCGCGCTTTCCGGCAGGGCGAGGGCAGTTTTGACGTGTGTGCGTGCAATCCGCCCTATTTCACGGATGGGCCCCAGAGCCAAAACGCAGCCCACGCCCTTGCCCGGCACGAGAACACCTGCACACTGGACGATGTGTGCCAGTGTGCGTTCCGCCTTTTGAAGGACGGCGGGCGCTTTGCGCTGTGCCACCGGCCGGAACGGCTGGCGGAGGTGCTGGCGGTGCTGCGGGCCAACCGGCTGGAGCCGAAGCGGCTGGCCTTTGTAAAGAACAAGGCGGACGGCGCGCCATGGCTCTTCCTTGTGGAAGCGCAGAAGAACCGCAAGACCGGCCTGCGGGTGGAGCCGGATGTGTTGATCAGCGCCGGTGCGGCGTTATATGGGAGGTAAACTATGGCAGGAACTCTTTATATCGTGGCAACGCCCATCGGCAATCTGGACGATATGCCGCCGCGCGTAGCGGCCACCTTTGGCGCGGCAGACTTTATTGCCGCCGAGGACACCCGTGTGACCATGAAGCTGCTGAACTTTCTGGGCCTGAAAAAGCCCATGGTCAGCTACTATGAGCACGCCCTGCAGAAGGGTGAGGGCATCCTGCGCCGCATTGAAGCAGGCGAGAGCTGTGCCCTGTGCAGTGATGCGGGCATGCCCTGCGTCTCCGACCCGGGCGAGGTGATCGTGCGGGACGCACTGGCCCGGGGCATCAAGGTAGTGCCGGTGCCGGCGGCTTCCGCCTGCGTCACAGCGCTGGCCGTGTCCGGGCAGGACACCTCCCGCTGGGTGTTCGAGGGCTTTCTGCCCGTGAACCGCAAGCAGAAAAAAGAGCGGCTGGCTGAGCTTTTGCAGGAAAAGCGCACCACCATCTTTTACGAAGCGCCCCACAAGCTGCGCACCACGCTGGACGATCTGGCCAATGCCTTTGGCGCAGACCGCAGCATCACCCTGTGCCGGGAGCTGACCAAGCTGCACGAGGATATCTGGAAGACTACCCTCGGCGAGGCGGTGGAGCACTACAAGACCAACGAGCCGCGCGGCGAGTATGTGCTGGTGATGGCCGGTGCGCCGGAGACCGCCGACCCGGAGCAGGAGCTGACGCTGGAGCAGGCAGCGCAGCGGGCGCTGGAGCTGACCGGGCAGGGCTTTGGCCCCACCGCCGCAGCCAAGGCGGCGGCACAGGGCACACCTTATTCTAAAAGCGAAGTGTACAAGCAGCTGCTGGTATTGCAACAGGGCCAGCAGGCTGGTGAATGACAGCATCTCAGGTAAATGGTAATAGAGGAGGACCCCTTTTGTGACAAAGCTTCTGGTTTTGAGCGACAGCCACGGCGGACGTGCCGCCATTGAGCGCGTGCTGATGAAAGAGAGCAAAAACATCGATGCCCTGATCTTTCTGGGCGACGGCCTGCGGGATCTGGAGCTGGCCCTGACGCTGTGCCCCAAGCTGCGGGCCTACTCGGTGGCGGGCAACTGCGATTACGGCGCACTGGAACCCACCGACGGCCTTGCCGCCTTTGACGGCGTGGTGATCTTTTACACTCACGGTCATATGTACGGTGTGAAATACGATCTGGATACGCTGGCAGATGCCGCATCTGCCCGGGGTGCCGAGGTGGCGCTGTTCGGTCACACCCACATCCCCCATGCAGAGACCCGCAGCAAGGTGTTTTTGTTCAACCCCGGCTCCTGCGGCCGGTGTTACACCGGGCCGGACACCTACGGCATCCTGACGCTGGACGAAGGCAAAGTGACCGCCTATGAACATAAAGAGGTACCCAAACAATGAGCATCAATGAGGTGCGCTATCTGCCGGAATGCGGCAGCACCAACGCTTACGTGAAGGAGCATTTTGAAGAGTTTGGCCCGGTGGGTGCGGTGTATACCGAGAACCAGACCGCAGGCCGGGGCCGTCTGGGCCGCAGCTGGGTGAACGCCGAGGGCAAGGCCCTGTATTATACGGTAGCCATCCGGGAACCGCTGGCCCAGCCTGCCACCCTGCCGCTGCTGGCAAGCCTTGCCGTGCGCACCCAGCTCAAGCTGCGCTACGGCGTGGACTGCCAGATCAAGTGGCCCAACGACCTTCTGCTCAACGGCAAAAAGATCGTGGGCATCCTGTGCGAGGGCGTGAGCTACGGCTACCAGCAGCAGGGCCGGGGCATTTTGTGCGGCATCGGCATCAATCTGGCCCAGCCGCAGAGCTACTTTGATGCCGCCGGTCTGCCCAACGGCACCTCGCTGGCACTGCAGGGCGCAAAGGTGGATCTTTCCACCGACCCCGCATGGCTGGCCGAGGGCCTGACCGACTTTGGCTTTGACCGCAACATGTATGTGTTTGCCCGCGATGGCTTTGCACCCTTCCGGGAGGAATACAAGGCCGCCTGCGTCAATCTGGGCCGCCGGGTCACCTTCGACCTGCCGGACGGCGGGCAGGGTGCAGGCGAAGCCGTCGATGTGGACGAAGAGGGCCGTCTGGTGGTGCGCACCGACAGCGGCGAAGTGCACGTTTTTACCGGCGAAGTATCGGTGCACGGCATCTATGGGGCCGTGTAAAAGCACTCTTTATCATAAAATATCACCGCAGGGAACTGATGAGGGCGCAGGACAGCCGCGATAGGTAAACCCTCTCAGTCACGGCTTACGCCGTGCCAGACTCCCCCTTTTGTCACCTGCGGTGACATCTTCCCCCGGAGCGGGGGAAGTCTTTCCTCTCAGGGGGAGCTTTTTTGCTATTCTCCGGACAGGCGCGCACGCTGTTAAAAGGCATTCTTTTCCTGTAGAACTGTTCTTCATGTGCGTACAGTTTTGGAATTATATGGAAATTTTATACACGCTTTTGCCCGAATTTCCCGCAAAATGCTTGAATAAACGAATTTTTTGTAAATTTCTTGTGTACATTTCCAGTTGCCAATTCAGTCATACTTTAGTATAATGGAGTACGTGCCAGCGTGTCCTTTTGGATGGGATGCGCGTGTTTAGGAAATCGGAAAACGGACAGCACAAGCGCCCTGCCCCCAAAAGCAAGGCGCTTGTGCTGTCGCAAGGAGTGCAAGCATGAAAGATCAAGAATCCTTCAAGCCGTATATTCCTGCGGAAAAGATCACCGCAGAAATGACGGCGACCTCTGTGATCATGGGCATCATCCTGTCCGTGGTCTTCGGCGCTGCAAACGCTTATCTGGGCCTGCGCGTCGGCATGACTGTTTCTGCCTCCATCCCGGCAGCAGTCATTTCTATGGGCGTGATCCGCGTCCTGCTCAAGAAGAACTCCATTCTGGAGAGCAACATGGTGCAGACCATCGGTTCCGCAGGCGAGAGCCTGGCCGCCGGTGCCATCTTCACCATGCCCGCACTGTTCCTGTGGGCAAAAGAGGGCCTGTGCGACAAGCCCAGCATCCTGGAGATCACCCTGATCGCCCTGTGCGGCGGCATTCTGGGCGTTCTGTTCATGGTGCCCCTGCGCAACGCCCTGATCGTCAAGGAACACGCCACCCTGCTGTACCCGGAAGGCACCGCCTGTGCAGACGTTCTGCTGGCCGGTGAAGAGGGCGGTGCAAACGCCTCCACCGTGTTCTCCGGCATGGGTCTGGCAGCCATCTTCAAGTTCATCGTGGATGGCCTGAAGATGATCCCCGCCGACATTGCCGTGGCCTTCAGCTCCTTCAAGGGTGCTCTGGGCATGGAAGTGTACCCCGCTCTGCTGGGCGTGGGCTACATCGTCGGCCCCAAGACCGCTTCCTACATGTTCACCGGTTCTCTGGTGGGCTGGATGGTCATTATCCCGCTGATCTGCCTGTTCGGCGCGAACATCTCCCTGTACCCGGCAGCAGCCGGCACCACCATTGCTGATCTGTATGCAGCAGGCGGTGCAGACGCTATCTGGTCCAACTACGTCAAGTATATCGGCGCAGGTGCCATTGCTACCGGCGGTATCATCTCGCTGATCAAGAGCCTGCCTCTGATCGCATCCACCTTCCGTGATGCCATGAAGAGCATGAAGGGCGGCAGTGCTTCCGGCACCTCCCGTACCGAGAAGGACCTGCCCATGCCCTTTATTCTGGGCGGCATCCTGCTCATCATCCTCATCATCTGGCTGGCTCCGGCCATCCCCGTCAGCCCGCTGGGTGCTCTGCTGATCGTCATCTTCGGCTTCTTCTTCTCCACCGTCTCTGCACGTATGGTCGGCATGATCGGCAGTTCCAACAACCCGGTCTCCGGCATGACCATTGCCACCCTGCTGATCGCTACCATGATCCTGAAGGCCACCGGCAACGTTGGCATCGAGGGCATGATCGGCTCCATGGCCATCGCCTCTGTCATCTGCATCTGCGCTGCCATTGCTGCGGATACCTCTCAGGACCTGAAGACCGGCTACCTGCTGGGTGCGACCCCGGTCAAGCAGCAGATCGGTGAGCTGATCGGCGTGATTGCCGCCGGTCTGGCCATCGGCGGTGTGCTGTACCTGCTGGACAGCGCATGGGGCTACGGCGGTGCCGAGGTCCCCGCACCGCAGGCTACCCTGATGAAGATGATCGTCGAGGGCATCATGGGCGGCAACCTGCCCTGGAACCTGGTGTTCACCGGTGTGTTCCTTGCCATTGCTCTGGAGGTCCTGCGCATCCCCGTGATGCCGTTCGCCATCGGCCTGTACCTGCCCATCTACCTGAACACCTCCATCATGATCGGCGGTGTTGTGCGCTGGTTCATGGACAGCCGCAAGAATGTTGACGCGAAGCTCAAGGAAGAGCAGACCACCCGCGGCACCCTGTTCTGTGCCGGTATGATCGCAGGCGAGGGCCTTGTGGGCATCCTGCTGGCTGTGTTTGCCGTGTTCGGCATCAGCACTGCCCTGAGCATTGATCTGGGCAACATTGGCGGCGTGGTTCTGATGATCGTGATGATCGCATGCCTGCTGGCCTTCTCCATGAAGAAAAAGAAGAACTGATGAGTAAGAAAAAGCAGTCCATCAACTATCTGGACCTCATTCCGCAGCGGGCGGAAACCCTGCGCTGGCACACAGACGAAGCCACCGGCCTTATCACCCTTGAGGTGGAGAACACCGGTGTGTTCAATACGATCGCGCAAAAAGTGTTCCATAAACCGCGCACCACACAGGTGCATCTGGACGAGACCGGCAGCTATCTCTGGCCGCTGATCAACGGCCAGAAGACCGTTGCACAGCTTGCTGACTGCATGAAGCAGCAGTTCGGCGAAAAGGCCGAACCCCTGTACCCGCGCATCATCAAGTATTTCCAGATTGTGGAATCTTACCACTTTATCAAGTTCCTCAACCAATAAGCACAAAAGAAGCGGCGCTCAGAGCCTGTTGCAAGGCACTGAGCGCCGCTTTTTTGCTGTTCTTTATTGTTTTTTGCAGTTTGCTGTGATATTCTGTAATTGCCGCATCTGCGGTACGAAGGCGCTGTGTCCCAAAACGCAGCACGGGTTGCGGCTCCCAGCATTCGCATCGTACCTTGAACGGTACTCGCGCCTCGCTGGCCGCGGCCCCAACAATTCCTCCCTGTTTCTGCCGCAGGCAGCGGTCGTCATTGTTGCAGCTCGTCTTACCGGCACCTAGGCGCGCCGGGCAAGGCGATTTTTTCTTTGGATCTTTCGCACCCCCGGTTTTGCCCAAGGGCAGGAAGGGGGGATGCACCATGACGTTTGAACAGGTCGTGCTTCTGCTCACGCTTCTTGGCGGGGCGATCTACGTTACGTTTGAAATTACATGGACTGTTTCTCACAGTGATGACAAAAAGAAAAAATGACCGCCTCTTGTTCCCCAACACGACCGGTCATTTTTCTTTTTGACTAGTATGGTAAGGAGCTAGCCGTTTGTGGGCCAGCGCCTTTGTATTTTCAGTATAGCTTATTTTCCAAAATTGTCAAGCCCATGCACTTTATCTGCGGCGCTTTCTCCTTTTAAGGTTCAGCGAGCTGCCGCCCGCGGCAAGAGTGACCGCCATTAATGCAGCGAGGATGAACAGCAGTGCACACAGCAGAAGCACTGTGGCTTTGGTGTCGGTGCGGAAATCGGAGACATACTCCTTGTGGGTCACAAGGTCTACCGTGCCCACCTCGTAGCCATCCAGATAAACAGTGGCCGAGCCGATCACACTGCCGCTTTTGACGGTAGCTGAAACACTTTCCGGCAGGTCGAAGGAGTAGGTAACGATATCGTCCGCGTGGCCGTAGCCGCTGACCGGCGCAGCGGCATACAGCGCCGCCGTCGGTTCGGTGCGGCACTTGGTCAGGTCTACGGTGGTCAGCACGGTCTGGGTGTCCACCAGCGGGCGGTCGGCAAAGCTGGCAAAGGCCCAGTCGAACAGATCATCGCACTCGGCAAAGAGGTGGTCCGGCGTATCGCAGCCAAGGATCACCAGCCCGTAGGTGTGGCCGTCCTTTTCTGCAAAGGCCACGATGCAGCGGCCTGCCAGCGTGGTAAAGCCGCCCTTGACCCACCGGACATACTCCCGGTAGTTGGCGCTCTCACTGTTCATCAGGCTGTTGGAGCTGCTGATGGTGTGCTCAGCCTTGCGGAGGTTCGTGGCCGGCAGGACATAGCTGGCGGTGCCCGCCACCTGTGCAAAGGTCTGGTTTGCCGCACAGGCGGCGGCGATCTTTGCCAGATCCTGCGCGGTGGACACGTTGCCGTAGTCAAACAGGCCGTGGGCACAGGTAAAGTTCGTGCCGGTGCAGCCCAGCTCCTGGGCACGGGCGTTCATCTGCTTGACGAAATCCAGCACGCTGCCGCCCACATCGTAGGCAATGACGCTGGCGGCGTCGTTGGCGCTGACGATGAGCATGGCGTTCAGCAGGTCGATGCGGCGCACCGTCTCGCCGATGCGCAGGCCCATAGTGGTGCCGTTGGCGTTCTGGATATCCCGGAACTCCTGGGTCAGCGCGGTGGGCACGGTCACTTCACCGTTCAGATCCTTGCCGCTTTCCAGCAGCAGCAGGGCCGTCATGAGCTTGGTCAGGCTGGCAACATACTGCTGCTGGTCAGCATTCTGGTTCAGGATGGTCTTGCCGGTGTCGGCGTTGAACAGGTACACCGCCTCGGTCTCGCTGGCGGTCTGGATGGGCATGGGATATACCGCAAGGCCCGGCAGTGCAGCAGCAGCGGCCAGTGCCAGCGTGAGCACCAGCGCCGTCATGCGGCGGAAGATGGTGTTTTTGAACATGAGCGTGCCCCCTTGTATCTGCTTGCCGACGCACGGCAAAAATTTTTGTTTTGAAACAGCTCCTACTTGCCGGAAAGGCTTTGGCTTGCTATACTACTTTAAAGAATACCATAAACCAGCCAAAAGAGAAAGAGAGAAAGGCGGTTTTTAACAATGTTTCTGTCCTTTTGTGGAAAAGTTCCCCGCGACGAGGGGGCTGCTTTTGTAGCGCCCAACGCCACCGTGCAGGGCGATGTGATCCTGAAAGCCGGTTCCACGGTGTGGTACGGGGCCGTGCTGCGCGGCGACGACGGCACTTTGACCATTGGCGAAAACTCCAACGTGCAGGATAATGCCGTGCTGCACTGCGATGTGGGCGGGGCCGTGACGCTGGGCAGGAACGTCACTGTGGGCCACAGCGCGCTGGTGCACGGGTGCACGGTAGGGGATGGCAGCCTCATCGGAATGCACGCCACCCTGCTCAACCACTGTGTCGTGGGCAAAAACTGCATCATCGGCGCGGGTGCGCTGGTGCCGGAGGGCATGGTCATCCCGGACGGCTCGGTAGCCGTGGGCGTGCCCGCAAGGGTCATCAAGCAGGTAAGCGCGGCCCAGATCGAGGCCAACCTGCACAACGCCGCCCACTACGTAGAGCACGGCAAGCTTCACGCCGCCGAGCTTGCCAAGGGCTGACCCTGTGCCGATTTTACAGTTTTTTGCCACATTTTTTCGTCTTTCCGCCAAAAAGCCGACATTTTAATTGACACCTGCGGTCTTGTCTGCTATAGTGAAATTGGCAGTTTATGTCATTCTGGAATACCAGAATTTTTGTACACCGCGCTGTTTGGTTTTTATCATTGGGGGAATTTTGTAAAAAGTTCATTGCGGGATGTTTTTTCACAGAAATGTAATGACTTTTCACTTAAAATCGGGTATACTATACCTTGCGGGGAGACGGGGCCGCAACCGTCTTTCCGCACATGATTCCTCCTCACACCAAAGCAATACCCCAAACAGAAACTCCCTCCGGTGTACCGCAAGCGCCGGAGGGAGTTTCTGTTTGCATCAGCTTTTGTATTTTATGATTTCCTGCAATCAAAGGAGAGATTTTTATGTCTGAACTGATCACCCGCCGTACTTTTTTAAAGGCCACTGGTGCCGCCGCACTGGCCGTTGCCGCAAGCGGTATGCTGGCAGGCTGCGGGGACGGAGCTGACGCTCTTCTGAGCGTTTCCGTCCTCCCTTCTGTTAGCTCGGAAAGCTATATTTTTGCTGATACCGGTTATATGATTGGTCTGGGCTCTTTTGAAGACTGCCGCTCAAATTCACAGCGTGAGCCTGGAACCAACAGTACACAGCACTACTATCTCTATACCGCTGTTTCGTTCCAGAACGTTCCAAACCCTTTCACTCTTAATGCTTCTGACTTCAAATTTACTTTTACCAATTCTTCTCTTACCAGCAAAACCTCCTGTAGCAGCCTTGCCAATTATACTTTAGACAGCAGTACAAACAAGTATAAAGCCACTACTAAGCGAACCATTTCTACCGGAAACTCCACCATTCCTCTCTGGGTCGATTTGGGTTCCTATTTTGACGTTCCCACCACACATATTGGCGGCATTACTGTCACCTACAAAAACAGTGTTACTTTCAGTTACGCCAGCCCAAGCGACACTCCTGTTCCTAAAGCCAAATAAACCAAATTCCCGGCAGATGCATTTGATCTGCCGGGAATTTTTCTATCTTTTTTAAAATTACAACGCTCTGAACTTTGCCGCAAACACGCTGAGCACGATTTTAGGGTTCACCTGCGCGCCAAGGCGCTGGATGGCGGCTTCGGCCAGACGCAGGGCACGCTGGGCGGCAATGCCCTGCACCGGTGCGTGGGGGCTTTGCCGCAGGCCCGCAGCGGCCACCGCGCGGAAGTCTGTCAGCAGGGCGGCGGCGCCGGCCTTGTCCTTTTCGTAGGCGGCCAGCAGGCAGGCTGCGGCATAGCTGTCACGGTCAGCAGCGGCCTTTGCCAGCTGCAGGGCCTTTTCCACCTGCGCGGTGCGGGCTTCGTCCTGTGCGGCGGCAAGCACCGTGCCAATGTGACCGTCGAACAGTTCGCTGTACAGCGCAGCCGTCTTTTTGTCCACCCCCTGTGCGGCGCAGTAGTGGGCGCACTGCTCCGGCGAGACAGGAGCCACTGCAAAGCTGACGCAGCGGCTGCGGATGGTGGGCAGCACGCCTGCCAGCGAATCCGCCGTAAGCAGGAACAGCACCCCCTCCGGCGGCTCTTCCATCACCTTCAGCAAGGCATTGGCAGATTCCTCGTTCATCTTTTCCACATGGTAGAGCAGCACGGCACGGCCCTCGGCCGAAAGGCTGGTGTTGAAGATCTCGCTGCGCATAGCCTTGACCTGACTGACCAGATATTTTCCGCCTGCGCCCATACCGGCAACGCTGATTGCTTCACGCACGATGCCGGTCTCCACATGGCCGCTGTCGCGGTCGCCAGGCTTACCCACAGCACGGCAGCATTCGCCCCGCAGAAGGGCCTCAGCGGGCGCTCCGCCTGCAGGGTAAAGATAATCTGCCGCAATGCAGCGGGCCGCAAAACCGGCTCCAAGGCCCTCCTCACCCACCAGCAGCACGCTGTGGGTCAGGCGGCGGGCTGCCAGCATCAGCTGTACGCTGCTTTTCAGTTCTGCATTGCCCTCCATGCGGTCCAGCATCATGGTGTTTCTCCTTACCTTCTGTTTCTCCGCTTCCACTGCTCACGGCGTACCCATGCGCGGACGGAACGATAAGCCATCGGGCCAAAGAACAGCCAGACGTTCGCCATGCTGAGCAGCAGGCTCAGCTTTTGCGGCAGCGTCGCGCCCAGAAAGCTGAGCACCCACAGTGCTGCCGCAAAAAAGCCAAAGTATTTCACCCGGATGGGGATGACAAAGAACAGCAGCACCTGCACCTCCGGGTACAGCATGGCAAAGGCCAGCAGCAGCGAAAGGGACAGGCAGTAGGTGCTGCCGGTCACGCCGGTGAGCAGGCAGGCCAGCACAGTGCCCAGCATCCCGGAGAGCAGATACACCGTATAGCGGAAATCGCCCCACTCCCGTTCCAGCGCTGTGCCGATGAACCATGTGAAATAGATGCCCAGCACCGCGCTGAGGATGCTGCCGCCGTAAGAGGGGATGAACGCAAAGGTGATGATGCGCCAGATCTGGCCGCGCAGCAGAAAATAGCGGCTGAGTGCCAGCCAGACACTGACGGTCTGGTTGACAAACAGCTCGATGGCCAGCACAAGGATCTGCCCGCCCACCAGAATGTTGGTCAGATTCGGGATGCCGAAGCGGCCGTATTTGCGCTCCAGCTGGTTGAGCCAATTGTTCATATAGGGTGCCTCCAACGCATTGTATTCCGATATCGGTGAGTTTTGCCGCATTTTTCTGCTGTTATTGTACCATGATTGGCCGGGGCATTCAAGGCAATGCCCCAGTGTGGAAAACTGCCGCATCTTCCGCCCAAAAATACAGCTGTCAAGCGGATCTTGCGGCACAAAAGCACAACTGGAAAGTGTATGGAGTTTCCTGTCTGGAATGAACTTTTCACTTTTTCCACCGGGTTTTCCACCGTTTTTGTGAAGAAAAGGGCAAGTTTTCCATGAGGTTTTCCACTTTTTCCACCGGGTTTTCCACAACAAAAAGGCATCAGCCCTATACACACCGTAATTCAGGCCGCAGCTTTCTGGTAAGTTTTGGGCAAAAATGCGGGCATTCTGCCTTTTATAAAAAAGAAAGTCGAAGGATTTTCTTTGCATTCTACAAACCGTTCCTGAGCGGCGATTTATTTTTCTCCAATCTGGAATGAACCGGTCACAAGTTTTCAACACCGGGCCGCTGCCGTTTTTCTGTGTGGAAAAGGCGGGGAAACATGCAGTTTTCCACACCGGAAAAAGCTGCTGCTCGCGGGCGCGCCGGGAGCAAACTCCCCCAGTCTCGCTGCGCTCGACAGCCCCCTCTGGGATGGGGCCTTTGGCAGTACGGAAAAGTTTCCGGCTAAAGTGCAGAGCTTGCGGCACGCCAGAGGCTCCCTCTTTGAGGGAGCTGGCAAAACCGTCAGGTTTTGACTGAGGGAGTTGGCATCGCGCAGCGATGACTGAGAGGGTTCGTCCTATAAAAATGCCGGGCAGTCACTTCAAGACCGTCCGGCATTGCTCTATTATTTACATCATATTGTGGAACACCAGCTGTGCGATCTGGAAATACAGGATCAGGCTGCAGGCATCCACGATGGTGGTGATGAAGGGGGTAGCCATGATGGCCGGGTCGGCACCCAGCTTCTTGGCGGCCAGCGGCAGCATACCGCCCACCAGCTTTGCCAGAATGACGCTGAAGAACAGCGAAACGCTGACCACGATGGCATAGCCCATCACGTTGGCGTACTGGCCGGGGAACAGGAAGGTGTACATCAGGTAGATGCGCAGGCCGTTCACGATGCCCAGCACCGCGCCCACGATGGCCGACACCCGCAGCTCCTTGCCCAGCACCCGCACAAAGTCGGCGGGCTCTACCTCGCCCAGAGCCAGACCGCGCACCATCAGGGTGCTGATCTGGTTGCCGCAGTTGCCGGCGGTATCCATCAGCATGGGCATGAAGGAGACCAGCAGAGGCAGCGCGGTAAAGGCTTCCTCATAGTGGGTGGTGACCATGCCGGTAAAGGTGGCGGAAAGCATCAGGATCAGCAGCCATGGAATGCGCTGCTTTGCGTGGGTCCAGACGCTGGTGCCAAAGTAGGTGGTGGCATCGTCATCCGGCAGAATGGCGGCCATCTTCTGCATATCCTCGGTGCTCTCGTCGGTCAGAACGTCGATTGCATCGTCGATGGTGATGATACCCACGAACATACCCTCGTTGTCCAGAACAGGCATTGCGGTAAAGTCGTAGCGCTGCATCTCACGGGCCACGTACTCCTGATCGTCGGTCACTTTCACAGTGACCACGTTATCATCCATGATCTCGTTGATGGGAGTATGCGGCTCTGACAGCAGCAGGCTTCGGGCAGAAACAACGCCCTTCAGGCGGTTGCGCTCCACCACGTAGCAGGTGTACACGGTCTCTGCGTTTTCGCCCTGCTTGCGGATGGCTTCAAAAGCCTGCGCCACGGTCATATCCTCGCGCAGACGGACATATTCGGGGGTCATCAGGCTGCCGGCAGAGCTTTCGGGGTAGTTCAGCAGCTTGTTCAGGCTCTCACGGGTCTGCTTGGAGGATTTCTCCAGCACCCGCTTTACCACGCCTGCCGGCATATCCTCCAGCAGGTCGGCGGCATCGTCCAGACTCATCTCTTCAATAGCGCCCACAAGCTCCACATCTGAGAAGGCGTTCACCAGATCGTCGCGGGCCTCGTCGGACATATAGGCAAAGGCCTCGGTGGCCACTTCCTTTTTGAGCAGGCGGAACACCACAAGGCGGTTGTTTTCGTCCAGCTCTTCCAGCAGCTCGGCAAGGTCGGCAGGCTGCTCTTCCTCGGTGACTTCGCGCAGCTTGACGTACTGCTTCTTGATCAGCAGCTTGAGCAGGCGGCTCTTGGTGAGCATCTCAGGGTTGGCCTTGACCTCTTCGTCGTTGGCTTCCTCTTTTTCGGCCTCGCGCATATCCTGCTTGAGGTCTTCAGTAGCTTCCTCGTTCAGATCTTCAGCCAGCTTCTGGCGGACCTCGGCGGGGATATCAGCAGGCAGCTCCTGCACCGGCAGCGCCTGTTCCGCAGCATCAGCCGTCAGCTTTTTTTCTTCCATATCCATTGGGCGTACCTCCTCAGTTTTTACGGAACAGGAGCAGCTCCTGTATCCGGAGGACGCAGCAGATCGGGAAACAAAAAACGCGCCGCCTTGCCTGCCGGAATGCCGCAAACGCCGCATTCTGCGCACACAAAGCCGCGCCTTCCTCTGCTCTGTTTTGCGGAAAGGTGCACCGTTGAAGCGGTGCTTTTCCGCAAGGCTCAGCGAAGGAGGCGAACGGTTGGGGAAAACGCAGTTGTTTTTGTTTTCTGATCCACCGCGCCGGTGGTTCTACTTCGACTATGATCCGGGTCCATTTTCCTGCGTTCACCTCCAAGTTTTCATATTCATTTTTATTATAGCGCCGCAAAAAAACGGGGTCAACCCTAAACCACCGATTTACCAGAATTTTGCAAAACAAAACACCCTCTTCCGTGTTGCGGCACACGAAAAAGGGTGTTTTGCTTGGATATTGCCTTGGTGTGAGGAGGAATCATGTTACTTGGGTAAGCGGTTGCGGCCCCGCTTCCCATGGCAAAAGTATAACAGCTTTCACAATTGAATTCGTTAAGAAGCTATGAAGAAACTGTAAAAAGGGAATGGTATCTTTTGGAAGATTTTGTGATAACATTTTTTGATTGACCTTCGTTTTTTCACATGCTAAAATGGAACTGTAAAAGCGGCTGTTGTGATGCCAGATCACAGCAGCCGCTTCTCTTTTGCACAAAATACGCCCCGGTCACCTTGCGGTGAGCGGGGCGCTAAAAACGATATACGTTTTTACTGCGGCAAGATCCCTGCAAAGCAGGTCTTATGCAGCAGGCGGAGCAAGGTATCTGCAAGCAGACCTTATGCTCCTGACACACGCGGGGTGTGCTTTCAAGGACCCTCGCGGGCGCTTTGGTATCTCATATCCCGCTGCGGTGCTTCGCACGGAACAAAGCACCGCCCGGGAAGTGAAATCAGATAGAACTCGTATGGCGAATGCTGTACTTCAGCACATCACCTGCATGGATGGATGCGTTTCTCCGCTTCGTACCGCTGCATTGCGCAGTAACCGCCGGTACGGGGCAGCCGCCCTCTTGCATTGTGGGGCTAAGGTGCCGCAAATATCTGCATCCAAAGCGCAGAAGAATGCTTACTTGTACAGGTCGACCAGACGGGTCAGGTGCTCGTAGCGGTCGTTTGCAACTTCCTGGTTGCGTGCGAACAGCTCCTTAGCACGGTCGGGGAATGCACGAGTCAGGCGGCTGTAACGGGTCTCGTTAGCCAGCAGTGCCTGATACTTCTCGTTATCCACAGCCTTGGAGGTCAGGGTGAACGGATTCTTGCCCTGAGCCTTGTTTGCCGGGTTGAAGGTGAACAGGTTCCAGTAACCGGCCTCAACTGCCTTCTTCATCTCGTTCTGGCAGTTGGTCATGCCGCCCTTGACACCGTGCAGCTCGCAGGGAGCGTAGCCGATGATCAGAGACGGGCCGGGGTAAGCCTCAGCCTCAGCGATGGCCTTGACAGCCTGAGCCGGGTTAGCACCCAGTGCGATCTGAGCAACATAGATGTAACCGTAGGTCATAGCGATCTCGGACAGGCTCTTCTTGCTGATTTCCTTACCAGCAGCAGCGAACTGGCAGACTTCACCAATGTTGGAAGCCTTGGATGCCTGTCCACCGGTGTTGGAGTACATCTCAGTATCGAAGACCATCACGTTGACATCCTCGCCGGAAGCCAGAACGTGGTCCAGACCACCGAAGCCGATGTCGTATGCCCAGCCGTCGCCGCCGAAGATCCAGACGGACTTCTTGGCGATGAACTGCTTGCTCTTCAGGATCTCTGCAGACTTCTCGCAGCCGGCAGCAGCAGCCTTCTCCAGCTCAGCGATCAGGGCCTTTGCGGGCTCGTCGTTGGCCTTGGTGTTGTTCTTGGTCTCCAGGAACTTCTCAAAGGCAGCCTTCAGCTCAGCAGAAGCCTTGTCGGAACCAGCAACCTCTGCGATCTCCTTGATCAGGTTCTCGCGGACGGTCTTCTGGCCGATGTACAGGCCCAGACCATGCTCTGCGTTATCCTCGAACAGGGAGTTGCACCATGCAGGACCATGGCCGCTGTCCTTGTTGACGGTGTACGGAGAGATGGAAGCGGTGCCGCCCCAGATGGAGGAGCAGCCGGTAGCGTTGGAGATGTACATCTTCTCGCCGAACAGCTGAGTGATCAGGCGAGCATAAGAAGTCTCGGCACAGCCTGCGCAGGAGCCAGAGAACTCCAGCAGCGGCTGGTTGAACTGAGAACCGATGACGGTATCGTCAGCAAACTTGGAAGGCTTCTTGGAGATGTTGGCCACGCAGTAGTCGAACACTGCCTGCTGATCGGCCTGGCTGTCCTGCGGCACCATGGTGATAGCCTTGGTGGGGCAGACGGTGACGCACTCGCCGCAGCCCATGCAGTCCAGAGGAGACACAGCCATAACAAACTTGTACTCGTTTGCGGGCTTGTTGTCGCGGCTCTTGGTCTGTGCAGGAGCAGCTGCCAGCTCGTCGGCGGTCAGCTGGAAGGGACGGATGGTAGCATGAGAGCAGACGAATGCACACTGGTTACAGCCAACGCACTTTGCAGCATCCCACTCGGGGACGTTGACAGCGGTGCCGCGCTTCTCGTATGCAGAAGCGCCCTGCTCCCACTCGCCGTTTGCATTTGCCACGAAGGAAGAGACAGGCAGGCTGTCGCCGTCCATACGGGCAATGGGCTCCATGACATCGCGGATCTGCTTGACCAGCTCCGGACGGCCAGTGAGAGCCTTGGGTGCGGGATCAGCCTCGGGGTTGGACCAGGATGCGGGCACGTCCACCTTGTGGATGGCGTCAACGCCTGCATCGATAGCCTTCCAGTTCATCTCAACGACGTCCTGGCCCTTCTTGCCGTAGCTCTTCTGAGCTGCCTGCTTCATGAAGTTGACGGCATCCTCGATGGGCATGACGTCAGCCAGCTTGAAGAATGCAGACTGCAGGATGGTGTTGGTGCGCTTGCCCATGCCGATCTCGATAGCCTTATCGATAGCATTGATGGTATACAGCTGGATGTTGTTGTCAGCGATATACTTCTTTGCCTCGGCGTTCAGGTGCTGGCCCAGCTCCTCATCGGACCACTGGCAGTTGATCATGAACACGCCGCCGGGCTTGACATCCTGGACCATCTTCATGCCCATGTGGATGTAAGCGGGGTTGTGGCAGGCCACGAAGTCAGCCTGGTTGATGTAGTAGGGGCTGCGGATGGGCTTGTCGCCGAAACGCAGATGGCTGATGGTCACGCCGCCGGTCTTCTTGGAGTCATACTGGAAGTATGCCTGAACATACTTGTCGGTATGGTCGCCGATGATCTTGACGGAGTTCTTGTTAGCACCGACAGTACCGTCGCCGCCCAGACCCCAGAACTTGCACTCCTTGGTGCCAGCAGCTGCGGTGATGGGAGCGGGCTTGACTTCCGGCAGAGACAGGAAGGTGACATCATCGGTGATACCCAGAGTGAAGCGCTCCTTGGGCTGATCCTTCTCCAGCTCCTTGAACAGAGCAAAGATGGAGGACGGCGGGGTATCCTTGCTGCCCAGACCGTAACGGCCGCCGGTCAGAACGACATCGTTCAGGCCAGCCTCACGCAGGGTAGCGGCAACATCCAGGTACAGGGGCTCGCCCAGAGAGCCGGGCTCCTTGGTGCGGTCCAGCACAGCCACCTTCTTGGCGGTCTTGGGCAGAACCTTCAGCAGGGAAGCGGAGACCCAGGGACGGTACAGGCGGACCTTGATGATACCGACCTTCTCGCCCTTGGCGTTCAGGTAGTCGATGACCTCATCAGCAACGTCGCAGATGGAGCCCATAGCCACGATCACACGGTCAGCATCGGGTGCGCCGTAGTAGTTGAACAGATCGTAGTTGGTGCCCAGCTTTGCGTTGATCTTGGCCATGTACTTCTCAACAACAGCAGGCAGAGCGTTGTAAACGCTGTTGCATGCCTCACGATGCTGGAAGAACACGTCGCCGTTCTCGTGGGAACCGCGCATCTTGGGGTGTTCGGGGTTCAGAGCATTCTTACGGAACTCCTCCACAGCCTCCATGTTGCACATTTCCTTCAGATCGGCGTAATCCCACTTCTCGATCTTCTGGTACTCATGAGAAGTACGGAAGCCATCGAAGAAGTTCAGGAAGGGAACCTTGCCCTCGATGGCGCACAGATGTGCGACAGGGGACAGATCCATGACTTCCTGCACGCTGCTCTCGACCAGCATTGCAAAGCCGGTCTGGCGGCATGCCATAACGTCGCTGTGATCACCAAAGATGTTCAGGGACTGGGTAGCAACGGTACGTGCAGAAACATCGAACACGCAGGGCAGCTGCTCAGCAGCGATCTTGTACATGTTGGGGATCATCAGCAGCAGGCCCTGAGAAGCGGTGAAGGTGGTGGTAACAGCACCTGCACCCAGAGAGCCGTGCACAGCGCCAGCAGCGCCGGCCTCAGATTCCATCTCGACGACCTTGACCTGATTGCCGAAGATGTTCTTCTGGCCAGCTGCGGACCACTGGTCCACAGAGTCAGCCATCGGAGAAGACGGGGTAATGGGGTAGATGGCAGCCACGTCCGTGTAGGCATACGCTACATGGGCGGCAGCGGTATTGCCATCCATAGTTTGCTTTGCTCTAGGCATTTTTCTTCCTCCATTATTCAGAATTTGGTACCTTTTGCGCGGGGCAATATGCCCCACATGGGACCGGAGAACCCCATAAAGGCACTATTGCTTGTATACTATAATAGCAAATTCCGCCCATAAAGTAAACGCAAACCGCTCAACAAACGCACCAAAAATAAAGAAATTTTTTTAGCGCTTTTGTACGTCTTTAGTTCGTTAAAGTGAGCAATGGCGCGGATTTTCCGGTTTTGGCCTGCCTGCTTTGCCAGATCCTGTAATTTTTTTCGCAAAAAGGGGAGGGAACCCTCTCAGTCACGGCTTGCGCCGTGCCAGCTCCCCCAAAGGGGGAGCTTTATTTGTGCTGACCGGAAGATACAAAAAGCTCCCCCTTTCGGGGGAGCTGGCGAACGCAGTGAGCCTGAGAGGGTTCACTCTCTCTTATATTTATCATCTCTTTATTGACAACAAACCTCATTTTGCCGTAAACTGAAGCCATAGAAAACCGGCGCAGCGCCGGGCAAAGAGGGTAATAAAATGGAGAAGACCGTGCATTACGAAAAAACACTCACCAGTGAGGTGCTCTTCGAGGGCCGGGTGATCACCCTGACAAAAGACACTGCTCTGCTGGAAAACGGCAAGACCGCCGAACGCGAAGTGGTGCATCACCACGGCGGTGCGTGCATCCTGCCCTATTTTGAGGATGGCACCATCTGCATGGTGCGTCAGTTCCGCTACGCCATGCAGCAGGAGCTGTGGGAGCTGCCCGCCGGCAAGCTGGAAAAGGGCGAGGACCCCTTTGAAGCCGCCAAGCGGGAGCTGGGCGAGGAGTGCGGTCTGACCGCCGACAATTACATCTCTCTGGGCCAGTTTTTCCCCACCGTGGGCTATGACACCGAAGTGATCTATACATGGGTCGCCACCGGCCTGCACAAGACCCAGATGCATCTGGATGCCGATGAATTCCTGACCCCTGACCGTGTGCCGCTGGATAAAGCTTATGAGATGGTCATGAGCGGCGAGATCCGGGACGGCAAGACCATTGCCGGTATCCTGAAGCTCAAGGCCCTGATCGCCGAGGGCAGGCTGTGAACATCCTGTACGAAGATGCCGCCCTTGTGGTGCTGGACAAGCCCGCCGGACTTTCCAGCGAAGAGGGCGTGCCCGCAGCCCTGCGGCAGCTGTGGGGCCAGCCGGATGCCTTTGTAGGCGTGGTGCACCGGCTGGACACGGGTGTGTCCGGCCTGATGGTGTTTGCCAGAACGCCCGGGGCTGCGGCCGCACTCAGCCGTCAGATCACCCAGAGCCAGAACGCCTACGCTGTGCAGGATGGCAGGGCCGAAGGGAAGCCGGAAGTGCCGCAGTTCATCAAGCAGTACCGTGCCGTCATTGCAGGCGGGCCGGACGAAGCACTGCCCGCCGAAGGCACCCTGCGGGACTGGCTGTTCAAGGACAGCCGCCGGGGCCGGGTGTTCCCGGTCAGCCGCCCCCGCAAGGGAGTGCGGGAAGCCGTGCTGGGATACCGCATCGTGAAAACGGCAGGAGAGATGAGCCTTGCTGAGATCACGCTGCACACCGGCCGCACCCATCAGATCCGGGTGCAGTTTGCATCCCGGAAGCATCCGCTGGCCGGAGACGGCAAATACGGAAGCCGCGTAAAAGGCAGCATTGCCCTGCAGAGCTGCGGCCTGCAATTTTTGCACCCGGAGACCGGAAAGCCCATGGCATTTACGCTACCGCTGCCGGAGGGTGCGTTCTGGAAACCGTTTGAAGGATAATGCATTTCCATTAGGTGAGAGGTATGGAACAATACAAAACTGATTCTGAGATCTATGCTGTGCTGGAGCGGGAGATCATTGACCTGACCATCCGCCCCGGCTCTTCGCTGAGCGAAAATCCGCTCTGTGCCCGCTTTGGCGCACCGCGCACCCTGATCCGGGTGGTGCTGCAGAAGCTGCAGGAAAACGGGCTGGTAAAGATCGTGCCTTACAAGGGCACCACCGTCACCCGGCTGAACCGCCGCATCGTGGACGAACTGATCTACGAGCGCACCGCCGTGGAAGCCCGCGTATTGCGGGATTTTTCGCCCCGGTGCACCCCGGAGCAGCGGGCGTTGATCCGCAGGCGGGTGGAAGCCTACGAGGCCCTTGCGGCCATGGAGAGCCCGGATTACAACAAGCTGTACGAAGCCGACCGTGCCCTGCACGGGACATGGTTTGCGGCCATGGATAAAATGTACCTGTGGAGCACCCTGCAGAACGCCCACGCCGACTACAGCCGCTTCCGGATGCTGGACACCATGACCACCGGCGGCCTTGCCGAGGTGATTGCAGACCACCGCAACCTGATGAACGCCATCGAGCGGTGCGACCTTTCCGCCTTTGAACCGTTGGTGGAACGGCACCTGTACGGCGGCATCCGGCGGCTTGGCTCCAAGCTGACCGAGGAATATGCCGATTATTTTGAGCCGGAAAAGTAATTGTTCTATGTGGAACATTTTATAAAACGAAAGGGCACAGCGCATCGCAGCGCCGTGCCCTTTCGTTTTATGCCGTCTGAATTTCAGAACACCCCGGAAATAAAAATTTCCAGACCAATGCCAATGAGGATGATGCCGCCCAGAATGGATGCCTTGCCGGAGAGCTTGGTGCCAAACTTTTTGCCAATGCGCAGGCCCGCCATGCAGATAAAGAAGGTGACCACCGCAATGATGAGCGATGCCGCAAGTGCCATCAGCCAGCCGTATTCCGAAATGGTGAAGCCCACCGAAAGCGCATCGATGCTGGTGGCGATGCCCTGCATGAGCAGTGCACCCGCACTCAGCTCTGCGGCCTCTTCGGCCTCTTCGCCCTTGATGCCATCCACCAGCATTTTGCCGCCGATGTAGCCCAGCAGAGCCAGCGCGATCCACGGGATGAATTTTTCAAACGAAGAGAACAGCTCCACAATGGTGTGCACGCACACCCAGCCTGTCATGGGCATCACGGCCTGAAAAAGGGCAAAGGTGCCCGCGATCCTGCACATGGTTCCCCTGCTCATGCGGGGGTCGTGCAGGCCGTTTGCCATGGACACCGAGAACGCATCCATTGCAAGGCCCACGCCCAGCAGGGCACTGTTGAGGAAAAATACAAAGCTCCATTCCATATTGTCTGCCTCCTGAATCTGACCAGAATATCGGGCAATACAAAACCCGGTCCCGGGCGCACATGTACGTCCGGGACCGGGTGATTTTTTTGAAACCAACTCCATGTGCACGGGCGCTGTTCTATGCGCCAAAAACACATGAGTCTCGCAAATGAAAGCAAGCCAGACCGGAACCAACGGTCATCATGTTGACTTGCTGCGCCCTGCAAAAGCGCCTGCTACTCCCCCACGGGTATTTGTGATTGTTTTGCCATTGTAGCATATCTTTGCAGGGAAGTCCAGACAAACCGGCGCGGTTACACGGTATTTTTCCATCGGCGGGCAAAATACCAGTCCTGTGAAATAATAAAACACAGGGTGTTGCCCAGTGCCCTCAGGGTAACAGCATGTTCCTGACGCAAGGCCCGGCGGGCGCAGCGCTCGTACTCCCGCGCCTGCTGCATCCGGGCACTCCGGCGCTCTTCGGCGGTCAGGTGCATTCCCACATCGATCAGGGAGTGCAGCAGTGCCCAGTACAGCTCACACAGCGAGCCCGTGATGCCATGGCGGCGGACGCACTCGAACACGGTATAGTTTGCTTCCACACGGTCGAGATTGCGCAGGGTGACTTTGCTGTTGACGATGCTGCCCGCCACCTTGCGGTAAAGGTACAGCGCATCCGGGATATTCGCGATTCTGTCCGCTTTTTCGTAGGCGTAGGCGATCAGCAGGGTGTCCTCGTTCAGCTTGCCCTCTGCAAAGCGCAGCTGCGCAAAAATGCTGCGGTGGTACAGCTTGTTCCACACCACCATGTAGGGCAGAAGGGTGCTGTGCTCCAACGCCTGCTCCGGGGTCAGCACCTCCCGCCGCACATGCAGATACTGCTCCCGGATGGGGGTCATGGCTTCGTCCACCTGCCGGTAATTGCACACGGCCATCTGTGCACCGGCCTCCTGCGCCGCATGGTAAAGCTTTGCGCAGAAGTCCGGCATGATGGTGTCGTCTGAATCCACAAAGGCGATCCATTCGCCCTCTGCCGCGTCCAGCCCGGCATTGCGTGCCCCGCTCAGGCCACGATTCTTCTGGTGGATGACCCGGATGCGGCTGTCCTTTGCCGCTGCGGCATCGCACAAAGCAGGGCAGCTGTCCGGAGAGCCATCGTCCACCAGGATCAGCTCAAAATCCGTGAAGGTCTGGGCAAGGATGGAAGAGATGCAGGCGCTCAGAAAACGCTCTGTCTTATATACCGGCACGATGATGCTGATCTCCGGCTGTTTTTTTTGTTGTTCCTGCACAATAAACTCCTCATTGCTTCAGGTCGTTTTCTGCCGTCTTTCCGCCCTTTTGCGGCATAGATCCAGATAACTGCAGGCCGATGCAGCGCAGACCACTGCCGCCCACAAATTTTTTAGTGTTACGCCGCGGGCTTGTATCAGCCGATGGCGGGCTGTACGCTCATACGCAAAGGCTTCCTTCATCCGGGGGCTTTTGCGCTCTTCCGGTGTCAGGTGCAGCCAGATGTCCCACACGGCAGTCAAAATCGGGCGATAGGCTGCACACAAAGCATCCCGGATGCCGTTTTGGTACAGCACATCAAACAGGCGGTACCATGCTTCCACCCAGTCCAGTGTTTTCAAGGTAGTCTTGCGGTGCATGGCACTGCCGGTAACGATGCGGTAATTGTATAAAAAATCCCATACACCGCAGGCAGAAGCCGTTCTTGCGTAAATGACCGGCATGAGACAGGTATCTTCAAACGCCTTGTTTTCTGGATAGCGCAGATTTTCCAGCAGTTTTCGGCGATAAAGCTTATTCCACGGAACCTGAAAATCCGACACCACCATCCGGCGTAGAACTTCCTCCTGCGGCAAAAACTCGTTCAAAAGGCGATGTTCTCCGCCCGCAAGCGTTTTGCCCGTTTCATCAATGCACTGACTGCTGCAGATTGCAAAATCTGCACCCGTTTCCAGCACTGCCTTATGCATTTTTTCCAGATACTCCGGTTCCACCGTATCATCCGAATCCACAAATGCGATCCAATTTCCCTGTGCTGCATCCAGACCCGCATTGCGGGCTGTGCTTACACCGCCGTTTTGCTTATGGATCACCCGCACGCGGCTGTCCCTTTTTGCTGCTGCATCGCACAGGGCAGGGCAGTTGTCCGGTGAGCCATCGTCCACAAGGATCAGTTCAAAGTCTGTAAAGGTCTGAGCGAGGATGGAATCAATGCACTCATTCAGATATTTTTCCACCTGATACACTGGCACGATGATGCTGATCTCCGGTTTTCCACTTTCTGTTCTTTCACTCACAGTATTTCTCCCATTCGGAATTCAGTTTTATTTCCGGTACTTGAAGTTGAAGTAGAACTGCGGGTTTGCAATGCAGAGTGCGGTTTCTGCTGCGTTGCGCAGGGTACAGGCCCCCTGTTGACGAACCTCTCTGCCTGCTTTTTTCAAGCACGCTTCCGCCTGCTGAACCCGTTCACTGTTTCTCTGTTTGGGTGGCAGATTTTTTTTTGTGTTTCGGAGCATGCGTTTCATCAGTACATACTGCAGGAATGCCGTGTCTTTTTTTCCATACTTGAGTGCACAAGCAAGAAGGCCGTAGTTTGCATCGATCTCATCCAGATTTTTCAAGGTGACCTTTCCATGCATGATGCTTGCCGGATGCAGCCGGTAATGGTACAGTTTTTCCTTTATACAAGCCACAGCTGTTGCATGTTCAATGATTTCCGGTGTGGTAAATGCATCTTCATAGTTTTTGCCCACAGGAAAAACGATTCCTTCCAGCACATCTCTCCGATGCAGTCTTGTTGCTGCCTGAATCAACGGCGTAAGGCGGATGCGGTGTATTGCTTCCTCACGGGAAAGCACTTCTGTACGTAAAGGCTGTTCCTGATAGTCACAAAGACTTCCATCCTCTTCCATAAAAACTTCGTTGCAGACTGCAAGTTCAGCACCTGCCTGCTTTGCTGCCCGCAGCATTTTTTCGTAGTAAGTCTTGTCTACAAAGTCATCCGGGTCCACAAAGCCGATCCAATTTCCCTGTGCAGCTGCCAAACCCGCATTGCGAGCTGTGCTTACACCTCCGTTGATTTTATGGATTACCCGCACGCGGCTGTCTTTTTCTGCCGCAGCATCACACAGGGCAGGGCAGTTGTCCGGGGAGCCATCGTCCACCAGGATCAGCTCAAAATCCGTAAAGGTCTGTGCCAGAATGGAATCAATGCATTCGTTCAGGTATTTTTCCACCTTATACACCGGCACGATGATGCTGATCTCCGGGGATTTTTTTTGCTCTGTCATGTTCCTTAAACCACTTTCTGTGTTTATTTTTATTCCTCACACGCTATTTCTATTATACATGGTTTGGATGGATTTGAAAAGAAGCCGCCGTGCAGAAATCCTTGCGCGGCGGCTTCTTTCAAATCTTATTGTGTTTTCAAGGTTTACTCTTCGCCCTTATCGTCTGCTTCCGGGGCTTCTGCAGCGGCAGCAGCATCCGCAGCTTCCATGGCGGCAAGCTGCTCTGCGGTGGGTTCGGCATCGGCATCGGAGGTGTCGATCTGCTCGGTCTGGGCCTCGTCGTCGTGGTCGGTGCGGGCAAGCACCATCACCTTGTCGTTCTCACCCAAGCGCATCACCCGCACGCCGGAACCGTAGCGGCTCTGCAGCGGGATCTCGTTGGCGTGCAGACGGATGATGATGCCCTCCTGACTGCTCAGCAGCACATCATCCACATCGTCCACGATCTTGACCGCAGCCACCTTATCCTTAGCGGCATCGTAGTTGCGGATGCCCTTGCCGCCGCGGGCGGTGATGCGGTAGGTGTCGATGTCCGACCGGCGGCCCTTGCCGTTCTCGGTGACGGTGAGCACCGTGCCGCCCTCGCGGCAGATGCACACGCCCACAACTTCATCGCCCTCGGCCAGACGGATGGCGCGCACGCCGTGGCCGCTGCGGCCCATGGGACGTGCATCGGCTTCGTTGAAGCGGATGGCCTGACCGTTGCGGGTAGCAACGATGAGCATATCGTGGCCGGAGGTCAGGCGGGTCCATGCCAGTGCATCGCCCTCGTTCAGGGCAATGCCGATCAGGCCGGACTTGCGGATGTTAGCATACTGTTCCAGCGGGGTGCGCTTGATGAGGCCCTGTTTCGTGACCATGGTCACAAAGCCGCCCTCGGTGTCGGCTTCCTTCGACTGGCAGATCATGTTGGTGACCTTTTCGCCCTCGGCCAGCTGCAGCAGGTTGACGATGTTGCTGCCCTTGCTGGTGCGGCTGCCCTCGGCAATGGTGTAGCCCTTGATGCGGAACAGACGGCCCCGGTCGGTAACAAAGAGCACATAGTCGTGGGTGGAGCCTACGAACATTTCCTGCACGATGTCCTCTTCCTTGCGGGTCATGCCGGAGATGCCGCGTCCGCCGCGGCGCTGTGCCTGATAGGTGGCCTTGAGCTGGCGCTTGATATAACCGGCCTCGGTCAGGGTGTACACACACTGCTCCTCGGCGATCAGATCCTCGATGTCCACCTCACCGGTGACCGACTGGATCTCGGTGCGGCGCTCGTCGCCGAAGCGCTTCTTCATTTCCAGCAGCTCGTCCTTGACGATGGCAAGCACACGGGCATCATCGGCCAGAATGGCCTCCCAGTTCTCGATCTTGGCCTGCAGGCTGGCAAGCTCTTCCTCGATCTTCAGGATCTCAAGGCCTGCCAGACGGCCCAGCTGCAGCTTGACGATGGCATCTGCCTGCGGGTCGTCAAAGCCGAACTGCTCCATGATGGCAGCCTTGGCCTCTGCCATGCCGCCCTTGCAGGCGCGAATGGTGGCGATCAGCTCGTCCACGATGTCGGTGGCCTTCTTCAGGCCTTCCAGAATGTGGGCGCGCTCCTTGGCCTTTTTCAGGTCGTACTGGGTGCGGCGGCGCACCACCTCGTCCTGAAATTCCACGTATTTCTGAAGCATCTGCTTCAGGGTGAGGACTTTCGGCACCTTGTGGTCGATGGCCAGCATGATAACGCCCACGGTATCCTGCAGTTGGGTGTACTGGTACAGCTGGTTCAGGATGACCTGTGCGTTGGCGTCCTTGCGGATGTCCACCACGATGCGCATACCCTTGCGGTTGGTCTCATCGTTCAGGCCGGTGATGCCCTCGATGCGTTTCTCCTTGACAAGGTCGGCCATGTTCTCAATGAGGCGGGCCTTGTTGACCATATACGGGATCTCCGTAATGACGATCTGGGTGCGGCCGTTCTTGGTTTCCTCAATGGTGGCGCGGCCCCGCAGGGTGATCTTGCCCCGGCCGGTGGCGTAGGCGGCGCGGATGCCGCTGCGGCCCATGATGATGCCGGCAGTGGGGAAGTCCGGGCCCTTGATGTATTCCATCAGGCCGGGCAGGTCGATGTCCGGATCGTCGATATAGGCGATGCAGCCGTCAATGACCTCGCTCAGGTTGTGGGGCGGGATGTTGGTGGCCATGCCGACCGCAATGCCCTGACTGCCGTTGACCAGCAGGTTGGGGAAGCGGCAGGGCAGCACGCTGGGTTCCTTCTTGGTCTCGTCAAAGTTGGGGTCCCAGTCGATGGTGTCCTTCTCGATATCGGTCAGCATCTCCACCGCCATGCGGCTCATGCGGGCCTCAGTGTAACGGTAGGCAGCCGGGGGGTCGCCATCCACAGAACCAAAGTTACCCTGACCATCCACCAGCGGATAGCGCAGAGAGAAGTCCTGTGCCAGACGGACCATGGCATCGTAGACCGATGCGTCGCCGTGGGGATGGTAGGAGCCCAGCACCGCACCAACGGTGTCGGCGGATTTGCGGTAGGGATGGCTGGGGTCGTTGCCGCGCTCGTGCATGGTGTACAGAATGCGGCGGTGAACAGGCTTCAAACCGTCGCGCACATCGGGCAGGGCGCGGGACACGATGACCGACATGGAGTAGTCCAGGAATGCGGTCTCGATCTCCTTTTTCACATCGCGGATGATCTTTTTGGTTCCGCTGCCCGGTATCATCACATAATCTTCTTCCATTGTTTCCTCCAATTACACGTCCAGCTTTGCGTACTGGGCGTTGGTCTCGATAAAGCGGCGGCGCGGCTCCACCTGATCGCCCATCAAGATGGTAAAGGCTTCGTCGGCCTTTTCTGCATCGTCAATGGTGATCTGTACGATCACGCGGTTATCGGGGTTCATGGTGGTCTCCCACAGCTGTTCGGGGTTCATCTCACCAAGGCCCTTATAGCGGTTCACCTTTGCGCCGGGCATTTCCTGTGAAAGCACGGCCATTTCGGCATCGTTGTAGGCGTACTTGATGGTGTTGCCCTTCTGCACCTTGAACAGAGGCGGCTGGGCCACATACACATGGCCCTGCTCAATGAGCGGGCGCATATAGCGGAAGAAGAAGGTGAGCATCAGGGTGCAGATGTGGGAGCCATCCACATCGGCATCGGCCATGATGAACACTTTATCGTAGCGCAGCTTGGAGATATCGAACTCGTCACCAATGCCGCAGCCCAGTGCCAGCACAACGGGCATCAGCTTGTCGTTGCCGTAAATTTTATCGGCGCGGGCCTTTTCCACGTTCAGCATCTTGCCCCACAGCGGCAGGATGGCCTGAATGGCCGAGTCGCGGCCCATTTTTGCGGAACCGCCTGCAGAGTCGCCCTCGACGATGAAGATTTCGGTGCGGCTGGGGTCTTTTTCGCGGCAGTCTGCCAGCTTGCCGGGCATCCGGCTGGTCTCCAATGCGCTCTTGCGGCGCACCAGTTCGCGGGCCTTTTTGGCAGCGGCGCGGGCGCGGGCGGCCTGAGTGGCCTTTTCAAAGATGGCCTTTGCCACGCCGGGGTTCTCCTCAAAGAATTCCATCAGCTTGGAGTAGACCATATTGGAAACAAGGGTGCGGATCTCCGTATTGCCCAGCTTTGCCTTGGTCTGGCCCTCAAACTCCGCCTCCTGCAGCTTGACAGAGATCACGCAGATCAAACCCTCGCGCACGTCTGCACCGGACAGGTTCTCGTCCTTATCCTTCAGCAGGCCGTGGCTGCGGCCATAATCGTTGAACACGCGGGTCAGGCTGTTCTTGAAGCCCTCCTCATGGGTGCCGCCGTCCGGGGTGTTGACGTTGTTGGCAAAGCTCAGCAGCAGCTCGTTGTAGCTGGAATTATACTGCAGTGCGATCTCTGCCATGCCGCGGTCGGTCTGGCCCTTGAGGTAGATCACATTGGGGTGCAGCACGTCCAGCTTGCGCTTCTCGCCCAGATAGGTGACGAAGCTCTTGATGCCGCCCTCGTAGCACATGACCTCGGTGCGGTAGCAGGGTTCACCCTCCTTGCCGTCCTCCAGTACGGGAGTGTACATCTCGCGCTCGTCGGTCAGGGTGATCTTGACACCGGCGTTCAGGAAGCTTTCTTCCCGCAGGCGCTTTTCCAGCGTGTCGAAGTCGTACACGGTGGTATCCCGGAACATCTCCGGGTCCGGCTTGAAGGTGACCCGGGTGCCGGTAACGCCGTCGGCTACGGTGCCGATGCACTTGAGCGGGCCGTCCGGGTCGCCGCGGCGGAAGGTCTGCTCGTACTCGTGGCCGTCGCGGCGCACGTTGACGGTGAGCCACTCGGAGCAGGCGTTGACCACCGAAGCGCCCACGCCGTGCAGGCCGCCGGCCACCTTGTAGCCGGAGTTCTCGCCGCCGAACTTGCCGCCGGCGTGCAGGATGGTGTAGACGACGGTGACGGCGGGCAGGCCGGTGTCGGCTTGAATGTCCACAGGGATGCCGCGGCCGTTATCCGTGACCTGAATGATGTTGTCTTTCAGGATCTTGACCTCGATGTGGTCGCAGTAGCCGGCCAGTGCTTCATCGATGGCGTTGTCCACGATCTCGTAGACCAGATGATGCAGGCCGCGCTCGCCGGTGGAACCGATATACATGCCCGGGCGCTTGCGCACCGCCTCCAGACCCTTCAGGACCTGGATCTCGCTGGCATTATACTCATGGTCGGTAGCGGTTTCGGCATTTGTGCTGGTAATGATTTCTTCTGCCATTTCCTTTCTCCCTTTTGTTCAATGTTTGCATTTTTGTTCGATCTATCGTAAAAGCAGAGCATATTCTCTGCCTGTTGGCTGGTTTACTCGATCATTTTTTCGGCTCTGCGCCGCATGGCAGCAGGCGACAGCTCCGAAAGATACACCGTGTCCACCACGGCCCCGTCTGCCAGAACATAGCTCTGGGGCAGCTCGTCCGAAAGGCTCACCACCGCGCCGTTCTTCTGGGCGTAGTTCAGAAACTCCCGGCCCCGGGGGGTGATGGTGGTGGTTTCCAGATTGAAGATGCCGATAATGTCCCGGTCATTCAGCACGTAGTCACGGCCCAGATGAATATACATACAGTATTTTCCTCATTCTGGCAGTTCATGCATAAAATGCCGTTTATTCACCGGCAGCTGCATGTACTTTTGCATCATTTCTTCATGCTTTGCTCAGCACACCGCCGTTCATGCGGTACACCTCGCCGTCCGTTTTCAGGAACGCGGTATCATCGCAGCTGGTCACAAAGGTCTGCTTTTCCTTCATGCGGGTGAGCAGATACTGCTTGCGGCCCTCGTCCAGCTCGCTGAGCACATCGTCCAGCAGGAGCACCGGGTGCTCTCCGGTGATTCGGGCAGCGGCAGCCGCTTCGGCCATTTTCAGGCTCAGCACCACGCTGCGCTGCTGTCCCTGACTTGCAAACACCTTTGCGGGCTGGTCGTCCAGCAGCAGCTCTACGTCCTCGCGGTGGATGCCGCACAGGCTCTGCCCGGCGCGCAGCTCTTCGTTCTGGCGCTGCTTCAAAAGTGCGGACAGCCCGCCCGGCTCAAACTGGGCGGCATACCGCACCGCCATGCGCTCTGCCCCGTGGGAAAGCTCGGCATAGTTGGCGCAGGCCAGCGGTGTGAGCAGGGCCAGATACTCCCGCCGCCGCTTCTGGATGGCCTCGCCCTGTGCGGCAAGCTCCACGTTCAGCACTTCCAGCAGGGCACATTTTTCTGCCCACGGGCGCTCCGTGCCGCCTGCGGAATGACGCAGAAGCGCGTTTTTCTGCTGCAATGCCCGCACATAGCGACGGTAGGTGGCAAGGTAGCCGGGGTACAGCTGGCACAGCGCCGCGTCCAGAAACCGCCGCCGTCCTTCCGGTGCACCTTTTACAAGGCTCAGGTGCCCGGGGTCGAACACCACAGCCGGAAAGCTGCCCGCAAGGCCCGCCGCCCGCTTGGGCGGAGAGCCGTTGACCGATGCATACCGGCCGGGGCGCTGTGCATCCGGCGTGCCCACCGTAATGCGCACATTTGCCGGTTCGTCCGGTTCCTGATCCTCCTGCCGGGTGCGCTGGGTGACGGCCTCCAGTACCGCGAATGTTTCTCCGCGGCGCACAAGCTCGGCATCCTTGCCGCCCCGGAAGCTTTTGCCGCCGGTCAGCAGCCAGATGGCCTCCAGCAGGTTCGTTTTGCCCTGACCGTTGTTGCCGCAGATCACGGTCAGCTCCCGGCCCGGTTCCAGCTGCGCTGCCGCAATATTGCGGTAATTCGCAACTTCCAGTGAAAGCAGACGCATTACTGGCCCTGACCCACTTCCACGGTCTGGCCGTCCAGCTCGATCACATCACCGGCACGGCACTTCTTGCCGCGCATGGTGCACACCTCGCCGTTCACCTTCACGGCACCGCCCTGCACCAGCTCCTTGGCTTCGCCGCCGGTCTCACACAGGCCTGCATATTTCAGCAGGGCATCCAGCTTGATAAATTCCGTATGGATGAGAATTTTCTGCATAATTTCGCCCTCTTAATCGTTCTTGAAGCGCACCGGCAGCACCAGATACAAAAAGTCGTTGCCCTCGGCAGGCAGCACCTTGACCGGGCTCAGAGGGCCGCTGATCTCCATGCGGACCTTCTCGGTGCGGGCGTTGCGCAGCGCATCCAGCAGATAACGGTTGTTGAAGCCGATCTCCACTTCGTCGCCCTCGCAGTCGGCGTTGAACTCGTCCACCACGCGGCCAAGGTTGGTCTGGCAGCGCACCACGACTCTACCCTCTGTAAAGGAGATGCGGAGAGGATTTTTTAAACGCTCTGTAATAATCAGCGAAGCACGCTCGATGGTCTCGATGAATTCCTTGGTGTCGATGGTCACGCGGGTGCGGCTGTCGGCGGGGATCACGTTGCGGTAGTTGAGGAACTCGCCCTCGATCAGACGGCTCATGATGGTGTAGCCGCCGGCCATAAAGACCACATAGCGGCGGTTGGCGCTGATGTGCACCGGCTCTTCGTCGTCGTTGGGCAGCAGGTGAGCGACCTCGGTCATGGTCTTGCTGGGCACGATGATGCGGATATTCTTTACCGCTGTCACCGGGCGTTCCACGATGGCCAGACGGTAGCCGTCCAGTGCCACCACAGTCAGCTTGTCGGGCAGGATCTCGAACAGCTCACCGGTGTGAGCGGGCTTTTTCTCGTCCTGACTGACAGCATATAACGTACGATCGATCATATCTTTCAGTACGCCGGTCTTGATGGTCAGGGTCTCTTCCGCTCCGGTATTGGGCAGCTCCGGGAAATCGTTGGCCGGCATGGACTGGATTTCGAACTGGACTACGCCGCTCTGGATGGTGGTCTTGCCGTTCTCGGCAGAGAGGATGCTGACCTGACCGGCGGGCATCCGGCTGATCATGCTGCTGAGCAGCTTTGCATTCAGCACCACCTCGCCGGCTTCCTTGACATTGGCTTCGATGGTGGTTACGATGCCCATTTCCAGATCGTAGCCGGTGAGGTTGAGCTGGAAGCCTTCGGCTTTCAGCAGGATACCTTCCAGCACGGGGATGGCAGAACGCATGGTGACGGCTTTGGACACACCATCGATGGCTGCGCTCAGCAGAACTTTATCACATACGATGTTCAAACTGAATTCTCTCCTTTTTTTTTCGTTTCTGATGTTGCTTTGTGTTTGAAAACAGTTTCAGAACCGGTCTATCTTATTGAACTTGTTGTAGTAACCGTAGTAGGGGGTGGGGAACTTGTGGAAAACCCCGAAAAGCCTTGTCGGAATGCGGGGGTTTTGGTTTCCACGGGGTTGTGAATGTGTTGTGAATGGATCGTGGAAAGGTTGGGATAGGTCTTTCTTTCCACAGACCATGTGGAGAACGGAGGTTGAATGTTGAAAACTCTGTGGAAAGTGTGGAAAGGTTTGCGTTTTTACCACAAGATATAGGTTCTTTTTCCCCGTTTTGTTCCGTTTTCTCCCCATATTTTGGGGTTTCACCCATAAATGAGTACGACTTTTGCACGATTTCTGCGGTCAGGCCTTCACGTTCTTGATGATGTCGCTCACGGTCTCGCGCAGGTGTTGGTCGTTCTTCATGTCCCGCTCCATGGTCTTGAGGGAGTAGACGATGGTGGAGTGGTCACGGCCGGAGAATTCACGGCCGATCTCTTCCATGCTCATGCCGGTGACCTCGCGCAGGATGTAGATGGCCACACGGCGGGCAGAGGCAACGTTGGCGTTGCGCTTGGTGCCGCGGATGTCGGCAGGGGAGACGTTGAAGGTGCGGGACACCTCGCCGATGATCTTCTCGATGGTCACGGGCACCGGCTGGGTCTCGTTGAGGATGTCCTTGATGGCATTCTGGGCCACACTGATGACCGGCTGGATGCCCTCCAGCATGTAGTAGGCGTTCAGTTTTTTTACAGCGCCCTCCAGCTGGCGGATGTTGTTCTTCAGGTGGTTGGCAATGAACTCGGCCACATCCTCGGGCAGGTCCAGATGCAAAAGCTCTGCCTTGCGCTTGACGATGGCCACGCGGGTCTCAAAATCCGGCGGCTGCACATCGGCGGTCAGGCCCCACTCAAAGCGGGTGCGCAGACGCTCTTCCAGACTTTTGATCTCCTTGGCCGGGCGGTCGGAGGCAATGACGATCTGCTTGTGGGCATCGTGCAGGGAGTTGAAGGTGTGGAAGAACTCCTCCTGCGTGGACTCCTTGCCGGCGATGAACTGGATATCGTCCACCAGCAGCAGGTCTGCCACGCGGTACTTCATGCGGAAGTCCTCGGTGCTGCCGGCGCGGATGGCGGCGATCAGCTCATTGGTGAACTGCTCGCAGGTAACGTACATGATGACGAAATCGGGGTGGGTGCGCTTGATCTCGGTCTGGATGGCCGTGAGCAGATGGGTCTTGCCAAGGCCGGAGCCGCCGTAGATGAACAGCGGGTTGTATGCGCCGGAGGGATTGGCCGCAACCGCCTGTGCAGCAGCAAACGCAAACTGGTTGGAAGGGCCTTTGATGAAGTTTTCAAATGTGAACTCGTAGTTGCCCTGTGGGGAGGCGGGGTTCGCCTCGTACTGCTGGGCCAGCACCACCTCGTGCGGCGGCGTGCTGGGCACCACCAGCGTGATGTCCACGTCGAAGCCCAGCACGGTCTTGAAGGCTTCCTTGAGCAGGCCAAGGTAGCGGTCCGTCACGATCTTGCAGATGAAGTCGTTGCGCACCGAAAGGGTGATGTGGCTGGAATCCTCAAAGCTGATCGGCTCCAGTCCGTCGATATAGAGATTATAGGTCGGCTCGGCCATCTGCGTTTTGCAGTACGCCTGGGCGGCCTCTAAAACGTCCTTAAAAGAATCCATAAAACATCCACTCCGTTAAAGTTTTCAACAATGCTGCTGATACTAGGTTAGTATACCACAAAAAACGCTGTGCGTCCATATTTCTATAATGTAATTTATAATACATAAGAAAAGCCCCTGCACGGCCGTTGTGGCATGGTCAAAACAGGGCCACAATATCTTGTGGCAAAAGAGTTTTCCACGGCAGAATGGTGAAAAAGTTGAAAATCTTTTCACAAAAAAGTTTGAAGGAAAGCGAAAAAAATGCTTGACAGAACGCCATACTATGCGATATACTGTTGAATTGCAAGCCTGTCCCCAATCTGGGACCACATCAGACCCCATACCGGGGATAAGTTTTTACGGAGGATACAACCATGAAGAGAACTTTTCAGCCCAAGAAGCGTCAGCGCAAGGAAGTTCATGGCTTTCTGACCCGCATGAGCACCAAGAACGGCCGTAAGGTCATCAATGCTCGCCGTGCAAAGGGCCGCAAGAGCCTGACTGTCTGATCCGGCCTTTTATGACGGGATCCGGCGCAGAAATGAATATGCGCACAAAAGACCGCTGATATTGGATTAGCGGTCTTATTTTTTTTTGAAAATTGAAAGAATTTTCGTAAAAATGCCCGCATGGGCTTTCAAAGTCGAAAAATTTTTGATATACTGGCTGAAGAATGCACCCTTCGGGGCGTGTTCTCAGCCACAGAAAGGAGGCGCGGAATCATGCGCTATCGTCCCATCCGCCGCAACAGCGAGTTTGGCAGAGTGTATGCCCGCGGCAAATCCTATGTGAACCCCGGTCTTGTGATGTATGTGCTCAAGACCCGCAGCAAAAAGACCCGCGTGGGTCTGACCGCCACCAAAAAGATCGGCCACGCCGTGCAGCGCAACCGCGCCCGCCGCGTGATGAAGGCGGCCATCGACGAGCATCTGGACTACAACATCGGCGGCTATGATCTGATCTTTGTAGCCCGCGGTATGACCCCGCGGCTGAAGAGCTGGCAGCTGAGCAGCGTTGTGGCAAAGCTGTTTGCACAGGCCGGTCTGCCGGATAAGGCCAAACGGCCGGATGCGCCGCCCCCTGCCACCGTGCCCCCGGCACGCAGGGCACAGGCGGAAAAGCCGGACGCATGAACCGCCTGCAGTACATCTGCCGCCGCGCGCTGTGCGTGCCCATCCGGGCCTACCAGTACACTCTCAGCCCATGGATCGGCCGCAGCTGCCGTTTTACGCCCAGCTGCAGCAACTACACCATGCAGGCCATCATGACCCATGGGTGCGTAAAGGGCATCCTGCTGGGGGCATGGCGCATCGCCCGGTGCAATCCCTTCGGCAAATGGGGCTTTGACCCGGTGCCGGAGCCGGGCCGCTGGCAGAACCCTGCCCGCCGGCTGCAGCCCGCAAAACTGTTTTCCACACGGCACAAGCAAAAGGTGGAAAAGTAAATATGCTTCTTGTGACGCGGTGCACTGTGGGCAGCGTGTCCTACGATAAAAATAACAAGTCCCGTGCCACAGACGGGGCAGAATGGACAAAGGTATGAACTTCTTTTACATCCTGAGCGGTCCTCTCGGCTATGTCATGGAGTGGATCTACAAGCTGCTCCCGAGCTACGGCTGGGACATCATCATCTTCACGCTGCTCATCAACATCGTCAAGATCCCTCTGCAGCTGAGCCAGCAGAAGAGTATGGCTAAATTGTCGGCCTTCCAGCCCATGATGATGGAGATCCAGACCAAGTACAAGGACAAGCCCGAAAAGCAGCAGGAAGAAATGCTCAAGCTGCAGCAGGACTACGGCTATAGCCCCACCGCAGGCTGCGTGCCCATGCTGTTGAACTTCCTTGTCATGTTCGGCGTTATCGGTGTCGTGTACAATCCGCTGGAGCGCATCTTCCACATCAGCGCTGCGGCTCTGACCGCCGCCGGTGAGGCCCTGACCGCCTCCGGCGTCGCCTTTACCGCCATCACCCGCGATACCAACATCATCGCACAGGTGATTGCTGGCAACGGCGGTGTGCTGGGCTGCTTCAGCGCCGAGCAGATCGCTACCATTACCGAGTTCAGCCAGCACATGAACTTCCTCGGCATCGACCTGACCCGCATCCCCAAGCTGGGCCTTTCTCTGGACATCGTGCTGCCGCTGCTGTCGGTCATCACCATGCTCCTGTCCACCCATATCAGCATGAAGGCCAGCGGCCAGCAGATGCAGGGCAGCATGAAGCTGACCATGTATATGATGCCGCTGATGTACCTGTTCTTCTGCTTCACCTATCCTCTGGCATTCTCTCTGTACTACGTCATTTCCAACATCGTGATGACCGTGCAGACCCAGGTCATGCGCAAGGTGTACGACCCCGATAAGATGCGCAAGGAGATCGAAGCGCAGATCGCAGAAAAGAAAAAGCAGGAAAAACGCGGTGTGAAGAACACTACCGTCAAGGTCACCGATCCCAAGACCGGCAAGACCACGGAAAAGAACATTTCTGCCAGCGAGATGAACAAGCGCCGTCTGGAGTATGCCCGCCAGCTGGACGAGGAGCGCTACAAGGACGAGCGTACCGTGCCGCTGAGCGAGCTGAACAAGCAGGATAAAGAATAAGAGGAGGATGAACGGTTATGATCCGTAAGCAGGAAGCGACCGGCAAAACGGTCGATGAAGCCCGCGCAAAAGCCTGCGCTCTGCTGGGCGTGCAGGCCGATGATCTGAATGTCAGCTGCGAAGTGCTGGAAATGCCCCAGAAGACTGGTTTTCTGGGCCTGAAGCTCACCCCCGCTAAGGTGTGCGTGAGCGTGGAGGAGCCGGACGCTCCGGCTGCAGCACCCGCTGAGCCTGTTGTTGAGAAAAAGACTCCCGTGCAGGAGGCTGTCAAGGCCGCTCCCGTGGCAGAGGAGCCTGCTGCTGCGGCAGCACAGCCGGAAGCAGAGGCCGAAGAGCCTGCTGCCCCCGCTGCAGAAGCTGCTGCAGAGCAGCCCGCTGCCGAGGAAGAGGAGCCGGAAGTCCCCATCGTGATCGAAGAGAACGCTAAGATCAAGGCTGCTGTGGACTACCTGCGTGAGGTCATTGCCCTGATGGGCGTGGAGAATGTCACCTTCAGCGCTGTGCAGAAGGGCGAAGCTACCATCATCCGTCTGGACGGTGAAAAGCTGGGTGCCCTCATCGGCCGCCGCGGCGAGACCATGGAGAGCCTTTCCTATCTGGCAAGCCTTGTGGCAAACCGTCTGGAGGGCGATTACATCAAGCTGGGTCTGGATGTGGCCGGCTACCGCGATAAGCGCGAGAGCGACCTGACCGCACTGGCACAGCGCATTGGTGCCAAGGTGCGCAAGACCGGCCGCAGCTTTGCCATGGAACCCATGAACCCCTACGAGCGCCGTATCATCCACTCTGCCATCAGCAAGATGGAGGGCGTGCGCAGCGAGAGCAAGGGCGAAGGCCGTGACCGCCGTGTGGTCATCTACTCCACCGCACCCGATGCACAGACCGAGAACACCTATGGCGAGCGCCGTCCCCGTGGCGGACGCGGCAATGGCCGTCGTCCCGGCGGCAGCCGCAATGGCGGTTATCGCGGCGGGAACCGTTCTGAGCATGGCGACCACAATGGAAACCGCGGCGACTACCGTGGCAACCGCAATGGTGCACCCCGCGGCCCGCGGCCTTCCGGCGTGCCGGAGCGCAACTATGCACCCCGTGATGCAGAGAATGCAGCACCGGTAGCACCCAAGCGCACCGAGCGCGTGGATGATTTTGCCGATTTCAGCTTTGGCAAGATCGAGCTGTAATACGGAATTACTTTTGAAATCAGGGTCTCCGGAAAATCTGCGGATTTTCCGGAGACCTTTTTTCATGCAAAAAGGATTTTACCAAAATCTAATGCCAAGGTGGTTTCGGGTCGGGCAGCTGTTGCGGTATACTGAGCATAAAAAAGTCATTCTTCTCAAAATTTGGAGAAACTGCCTGTTTTTTGCCGAAATCTTTCTCTTAAATGGCAATTGTAAAACAATTGGTCAAGGCTTTATACTGTAGTCAAGAGTGTTCTGTTCGTGAAGAACAGACAGAATGATGAAAAGAGAGGTAATCAACTATGGCTCAGAACAAGATCTCCCGCCGCAGCTTCCTGCGTGGTGCAGGGGCATCCGCCACCATCGCAGCCGCCAGCTGCATGGCACCCTCTGCAGCCGCCTGTGACATCAAGTCCCTGTGGAGCATGGATCTGCAGATCCTTGCCACCAGCGATACCCACGGCAAATTCGACCCATGGGACTACGCTGCCAACAAGGCAGATGCTTCCGGCAGTGTGGCCCAGCAGGCGACTGCCATCAAGCAGTGCCGCACCCGGAACACGCTGGTGGTGGATGCAGGCGATACCATTCAGGCCAACTCCGCAGAGCTGTTCCTGAACGATGATCTGCATCCCATGATCGCTGCCATGAATGCCATCGGCTATGATATCTGGACCACCGGCAACCATGAGTACAACTACGGCATGGATGTGCTGAAAAAGGTCATGGGACAGCAGAAGGCCAAGGTGCTTACCGGCAATGTTTACGCACCGGACGGCACCCCGCTGGCCGACGGCTACACCATCATCAAAAAGGGCACCGTCAAGATCGGTGTCATTGGCATGGTCACCCCCAACATCATCCGCTGGGATGCCAAGAATCTGGAGGGCTGGAAGGTCACCAACCCTGTGGACGAGAGCCGCAAGATCATTGATAAGATCAAGGATCAGGTGGATGTTCTGATCGGCGTCATGCACATGGATACCGAGAACGAGTACGGTGTCTATGGCTCCGGCGTCACCGATCTGGCCAATGCCTGCCCCGAGTTCGACGTCATCGTGGGCGGCCACGGCCACAGGAGCATCCCCAACATGATGATCAACAACGTGCTGGTGGTGGAGAACAAGAACGCCGGTGCCACCCTGTCCGAGATCCACGTCTATCTGGAGCGCCAGCTGGACGGTAAGTGGAAGGTCGTGAACCGCACCTCTGAAAACCTGCAGATCAAGGAGTACGAGCCCGATCCGGAGCTGACCGCTTTGCTGGCTCCCTACGACACCCGCGCCAAGGAAGACGCTGTTACCCCCATTGGCGAGCTGAAGGGCGGCGATCTGGCCCCCGAAAACGAGATCGACTGCCTGCCGCAGGCCATGGTGCAGGATACCGCGCTGCTGGACTTCATCAACGAAGTGCAGATGTACTACACCGGTGCGCAGGTCTCTGCTACCGCCCTGACCTCCATGACCTCCCAGATGCGCGCGGGCACCATCCGCAAGTGCGATATGGCCAGCATCTACACCTACCAGAACACCCTGTACAAGCTGCAGATGACCGGCGAGCAGCTGCGCCGCTTTATGGAGTGGTCCGCAGCCTTCTTCAAGACATGGAAGCCGGATGAAGTGACCATCGCCTTTGACCCCTCGGTGCGCTACTACCTGTACGATGCTTTTGAGGGTGTCAGCTACGAGCTGGACATCTCCAAGGAGCCGGGCCACCGCATCAAGAACCTCAAGTGGCCGAACGGCAAGGCCGTGAAGGACACCGACACCTTTGTGGTGGCAGTGAACAACTACCGCGCCACCACCCAGCTGCTGACGGCTGCGGACATCTTCCTGCCGGGCGAAGAGCTGCCCAAGCTGTTGGAGATCGATGTGCGCGGCGACGTGGGCGGCATCCGCGAGCTGCTGGGCGAGTACATCCGCACCGTGAAGGGCGGCACCATTGAGCCGCACGTGAACAACAACTGGAAGATCGTGGGCAACAACTGGAAGGCTGCCGATCACCAGAAGGCTGTGCAGCTGCTGCGCGAGGGCAAGCTGGCCCTGAATGAGAATGCCGATGCACGCACACTGCCCGGCAAGGCCATCACCACGGCAGATATCGCCAAGTTCTAAAAACAGTTTCCTGTAAAAAGGGGCTTTCCGTGTTGGGACGGAAAGCCCCTTTTTTGTGTGAGAAACGGGCGGATTTTCAACCGTTTCCCGGGAATTGGTTGAAAAAACAGTACCATTCCGCAGCATTTCGTGGTACAATGAAACTGTATTCGTCTCGCTGCTGTGGGCAGATGGGAGCAAGCGGCCAGACCGGGCGCGGAAAGGAAGCCAGAAAAAACCATGCAGGAAACGACCATTGCAGCCATTGCAACAGCACCGGGCGCAGGCGGCATTGCCGTCGTGCGGCTCTCCGGTGCGGAGAGCTATCCCATAGCAGCCCGGGTGTTCCGCCCGGCCAACGCCGCAAAAAAGGTGGAGGATGCCAAAGGCTACACCGCCATGTACGGCACATTCCGGGAAGGGGACGAAGCCTTTGATGAGGGGGTGGCCCTGTTTTTCCGCGCGCCCCACAGCTATACCGGCGAGGACGTGGTGGAGCTTTCCTGCCATGGCGGCAGCGCCGTGGCCCGCCGTCTGGTGGAAGCCTGTCTTGCTGCCGGTGCGCAGCCTGCCGCGCCCGGCGAGTACACCCGCCGCGCGTTCCTGAACGGCAAGCTGGGTCTGACGCAGGCCGAAGCGGTGATGGATCTGATCTCGGCGGATGGCCGTCAGGGTGCCGCGCTGGCCAATGCCGCGCTGGGCGGTGCGCTGGCAAAGAAGATCAGTGCCCAAAAGGAAGCGCTTACCGCCATTCAGGCTCACCTTGCCGCATGGGTGGATTTTCCCGAAGAGGATGTGCCGGAGCTGGACGGTGACCATCTGCACCGCGTACTGAGTGGGGTAAAGGCAGAGCTGGACGAGTTGATCCATAATTATCAGGCGGATACCGTCCTGCGCGAAGGTGTGGACTGCGCCATTGTGGGCAGACCAAATGCGGGCAAATCCACACTGCTCAACCTGCTGGCCGGGTTCGACAGGGCCATCGTCACGCCGGTGGCTGGCACCACCCGTGACGTGGTGGAGCAGGCGGTGCAGCTGGGGGATATCCAGCTGAATCTGTTCGATACCGCCGGTCTGCGCGAGACCGAAGATGCCATTGAAGCCGAGGGCATCCGCCGCAGCTGGAAAAAGCTGGAGGAGGCAGGCCTGATTTTGGCTGTGTTCGATGGCTCTGAGCTGCCCACGCGGGAAGATCTGGAGCTTGCACAGCGTTGCACAGGCCGTCTAGCCATTGCACTTATCAACAAAGAGGATAAACCAACGCAATTTGACGCAGAGTTCATAGCGCCCTGCTTTGCCATGGTGCTGCCGGTGTGCTGTCAGGAGGAGGAGAGCCGCAAGGTGATCTCCGCTGCGGTGGCCCGCCTGCTGGGTACCAGCCAGATCGACCCCCATGCCGCCAGTCTGTCCGGCCAGCGTCAGCTTTCCGCCGCACTGCGTGCACGGGACGCTGTGGCCGGTGCACTGGATGCTGCCGCAGGCGGCTTTGGGCTGGATGCCGTTTCCGTCTGCGTGGACGACGCACTGGCCGCCCTGTGCGACCTGACCGGTGAGAACGCCTCGGAAGCTGTGATCGAACAGGTGTTTGAACGTTTCTGCGTGGGAAAATAAGAGGAAAACCAAGGAAAAGTATATGAACCACTTAGGAGATTATGACGTTATCGTCATCGGTGCCGGCCACGCCGGCATCGAGGCAGCTCACGCCGCCGCAACGCTGGGCGCGAGAACGGCTGTGTTTACCATGAGTCTGGATGCCATTGGCAACATGCCCTGCAACCCCAGCATTGGCGGCACGGCAAAAGGCACGTTGGTACGTGAATTAGATGCGCTTGGCGGCGTGATGGGCCTTGCTGCAGATGCCACCTATCTGCAGAGCCGGATGCTCAACAAGGGCAAAGGCCCGGCGGTGCACGCCCTGCGTGTGCAGACCGACCGCAAGCGCTACCATGAATATATGAAGCATGCCCTTGAGCTGACACCCGGCCTTGCCATCCATCAGGCTGAGGTTGTGAGCATCGAGACCGAGAACGGCCGTGTGAAGGGCGTTGTGACCCAGCTGAACGGGGAATACAGCGCCAAATGCGTGGTCATTGCCACCGGCACGAACCTTGGCGGCAAAATTTTTGTGGGCGATGCGTGGTACGCCTCCGGCCCGGACGGGATGCACGCTGCCAACGCCCTGACCGACAGCCTGAAGGCTGCCGGGCTGCCGCTGCGCCGGTTCAAGACCGGCACCCCTGCCCGGGTGCACCGCCGCAGCATCGATTTTTCCAAGCTGGAATGCCAGCCCGGCGACCCGGACAATGAGCTGCAGCCCTTCAGCTTTATGACCGATGCACCCATGCACAACAAGGTGGAGTGCTGGATCGCCTATACCAACCCCGAGACCCACAGGATCATTCTGGATAACATCCAGCGCAGCCCGCTCTATGGCGGCATGATCGAGGGCGTTGGCCCGCGCTACTGCCCCTCCATCGAGGACAAGGTGGTGCGCTTTGCGGGCAAGGACAGGCACCCCATTTTTGTGGAACCCTGCGGCGAGAACACCGAAGAGATGTATCTGCAGGGTGCCTCCAGCAGCCTGCCGGAGGATGTGCAGAATGCCTTCTACCGCAGTATCAAAGGGTTTGAGAACATCGAGATCATGCGCCCGGCCTACGCCATCGAGTACGACTGCGTGGACCCCACCAGTCTGGAAGCCACGCTGGAAAGCAAGGTGGTGCGGGGACTGTACGGTGCGGGTCAGTTCAACGGCACCTCCGGCTACGAGGAAGCCGCCGCACAGGGCCTGCTGGCAGGTTTGAACGCCGCCCGCAATGCGCTGGACAAAGAGCAGCTCATTCTGCCGCGCCACACCAGCTATCTGGGCACACTGGTGGATGATCTGGTCACCAAAGGGGTCATGGACCCCTACCGCATGATGACCAGCCGCAGCGAGTACCGCCTGACCCTGCGTCAGGACAACGCTGACCAGCGGCTGACCCCCATCGGCAGGGAATACGGCCTTGTGCAGGATGACCGCTGGGCCAAGTACCAGCACACCCAGAGCATTCTGGAAGCGGAGCGCCGCCGCCTGCACGAGACGCATCTGCGCACCGCCGACCTGCGCACCGCCATGGAAGCGGCCGGTCTTGCCCCTGCTGCCGAGGGCGGCATTGCGGAAGAGCTGCTGCGCCGCCCGGAGATCAGCTATCCGCTGCTGGCCGGTGTCATCGGCTGGGGCGAGGAGATCACCCCCATGCTGGCCGAGCGGCTGGAGACCGAGATCAAGTATGCGGGCTACATTGCCCGGCAGGACCGGATGATCCGGGACGTGGCCCGGCATGAAAAGACCCTGATCCCGGACGACTTTGAATATGCGGATCTGACCGGCCTGACACTGGAAGCCCGCGAAAAGCTGACCCGTATCCGGCCGAAGAACCTCGGTCAGGCGGGGCGCATCCCGGGCGTATCACCCTCCGATGTGGCGCAGCTGAGCATTGCACTGGCAGCGAGAGGAAAATAAAATGGAAGAACTGAAGCTTTACGAGGGCCGTCCTGCCGACTGCACCGGGCGGCTGGAAAAAGAGATCCGTACCTATGACCTGCTGGACAAGCTGGGCATCCAATTCTGGCGCACCGACCACGGCTGGATGAAGGCCGACACCATGGAGGACTGCCATGTGATCGATGCCTGCCTGAATGCCACCGTGTGCAAGAACCTGTTCCTGTGCAACCGGCAGAAGACGAACTTCTATCTGCTCATGATGCCCGGGGACAAGCCCTTCAAAACCAAAGAGCTTTCCCATCAGCTGGGCATTGCCCGCCTGAGCTTTGCCTCGCCCGAGGATATGGAGCAGTATCTGGACTGCACGCCCGGCTCCTCCTCCATTATGGGCCTTGCCAATGATGCTGAAAATAAGGTGCAGCTGCTGATGGATGAGGACATAAAGGCAGGGGAGTACCTCGACTGCCACCCCTGCATCAACACCTCCTCGCTCAAGCTGCGAACGGCAGATGTGCTGGAAACTTTCCTGCCTGCCGTGCACCACGAGCCCATTTTCGTCCAGCTGACCGGTGAATGAAAGAAAGGACAACACCCATGATCGACAAACAGCGCCTTGAAGCAAAATGTTCCACATGGAACATCACCCTCACCGGCACCCAGCTGGACCAGCTGGATGCCTTTGCCGAAATTCTGGTGGACTACAACCAGAAGGTCAACCTGACCGCTATCACCGACCCCGAGGGGATCGAGGATAAGCACTTCCTCGACAGCCTGCTGTTTGCCAGCCAGCCGGAAGTGGCGGGCCGCATGGTGGATGTGGGCGCAGGCGCAGGCTTCCCGGGCATCGTGACCAAAATCTACAAGCCGGAACTGGAGTTGACCCTGATGGAGCCCACCGGCAAGCGGGTGGAGTTTTTGAAGTACGCCTGTGCCCAGCTGGGCTTGACCGGCGTGGAGTTTGCAAAGGAGCGCGCCGAGGAAGCCGCCCGCAAGGCGTGGCGTGAACAGTTTGATCTGGCCTCGGCCCGTGCAGTGGCTGCGCTGCCCATGCTGGCCGAATACTGCCTGCCGCTGGTAAAGGTGGGCGGCAATTTCCTCGCCATGAAAGGCTCCTCCGGTGAGGAAGAGCTGACCGTAGCGCGCGGTGCCATCAAAAAGCTGGGCGGCGAGTACAAAGAGACCCGCACTCTGCACCTTCCGGGCGGCGACACCCGTACCCTAATCCTGTGCAAAAAGATTTCGCAGACTCCGACAGCCTACCCCAGAAACGGCGGAAAAATTGCGAAAAGCCCGTTGAAATAACGAAATACCGATAGAATTTTGTAAAACCCTGCCGAACGAAACTTCTGGCAGGGCTTTTATTTGTGTGATACACTGTGCCTGAAGCCTGAGTTTTCCACGCTTTCCCGGGAAAATGTGAAAAACAAAACCCATCCACCACGCGAAAGGAGCCGTGTATCCATGTTTGAACGCAAAAAGCAGGCGGGCAAGATTTATTTCCTGCCCATCGATCAGATCAGGCCGTCGCCGTTTCAGGCACGGCGGGAGTTCAGCGAGCAGGAGCTGGCTGCGCTGGCCCAGAGCATCCGTGAAAATGGTCTGCTGCAGCCCATCTCGGTGCGAAAAGTGTCGGATGGCGGCTACGAACTGGTAGCCGGGGAGCGGCGGCTCCGTGCCTGCCGCCTTGCTAAAATGAACACCATCCCGGCCATCCTCTGTGATTACGACGATGAGCGCACCGCCGCGCTCGGTCTGCTGGAAAACATCCAGCGGGCCGACCTGAACCCCTTTGAGCAGGCGCAGGGCTTAAAGGATGTGATGGTGCTGTGGGACTGCACCCAGGCCGAAGCTGCCAAGCGACTGGGCATGGCGCAGCCCACCCTTGCCAACAAGCTGCGGCTTTTGCAGCTGAACGCCGACCAGCGGCAGTTCGTGCTGGACAACAGCCTCACCGAGCGCCATGCCCGGGCGGTGCTGCGTCTGCCGGAGAACCGCCGCAGTGAAGCCTTGATCAACATTGCCAAGCGCCGCATGAATGCCCGGCAGACTGACCTCTACATTGAACAGCTGCTCAACACCCCTGCAAAAGGCAGGCACCGCATCTCGATGGTCAAGGATGTGCGTATTTTTGTGAACACCATCGACCATGCCATCCGTCTGATGACCGATAATGGTGTGCCCGCCACTGCCCACCGGGAGGAGAAGGACGGGTATATCGAATATACAGTGCGCATCCCAACCACCGCCGCCGAACGGTAAAATTGTTCCATGTGGAACAGGGGACGAACTCCCTCAGTCAAAACCTGACGGTTTTGCCAGCTCCCTCGGAGAGGGAGCCTCTGGCGTGCCGGAAACTTTGCAATTTATCCGGCAGCTTTCCCGCCATGTCAAGGCCCCATCTCCGAGGGGGCTGGCATCGAGCAAAGCGAGATGACTGGGGGAGTTTCTCACGGCGTGAACCCTCTCCGTCACCTGCGGTGACACCTCTCCCAAAGGGAGAGGCTCTGGCGAAACTGGAAACTTCGCAGTTGAGCTGGAAACCTTGCCGCCATGCCAAGGGATCTCCCTTTGGGAGAGCTGCCGAGCGGAGCGAGGCTGAGAGGGCTAGCTCTTCCCCCGCTGCGCCGCCGCTTCCATAGGAAGCAGGCGCGGCATCCGCCCCTTGCCGTCCAAGCTCCATCTGTGAAAATGCAATGCCGGGCGGTCCGCAGACCGCCCGGCATTGCTCTATTAAAACTATTTTTCCGCTATTCATGCCCAAAGCGCACGCGGCGGGCATTCTAAATTGTTGTGTTACATCCTGATTTTTTGCGCCGCCCGGGCAATGGACGCAAGCAGAGCCACCAGCCGCTTTTCGTCCATCTGGCCGCAGTAGCTGGTGAAGGTGTAGTAGCAGCCCTGCACGCAGAAGGAAAGCACGATCTTACGCACCACATCGGCATCAAACGAGGGGTCGCTCTCCGAGATGCATTTGCTCATTGCAGCTTCCACGCGGTTGATGAACAGTCCCTGACGGGAGCCGGAAAACAGAATGCCGATCTCGGTCTGATTCCGGGTAAACGCCCGGAACATTTCCCGAGTCAGCCACTCGGTGCGCTCGCTTACATCACGGGCGGTCAGCTGCGGCAGGCTTTCCACCACCACCTCCACCATTTCGTCCTCCATGGCGTTGGCCAGCGCATAGATATCCTGATAATGCGCATAAAAGGTGGACTTATTGATGCAGGCCAGATCGCACAGCTCCTTGACCTTGATCTTTTCCAGCGGTTTCTGCGCCCGCAGCTCCATGAATGCCTGCTTGATGGCACGCTCCGTTTTTTCAATGCGAATATCCAGAAAACCCACCTCTTTTGCTTTTTCGTTGATTATCCAACCATTTTCCTGTTTTGCGGATAGACAAGGCCCTCAGCCTTTTTTATACTGGGTCTATCCCCATCCGCATCACTCCTTGCGGTACAGGATGCCTTTTTCTTCCAGCTCTTTTTTGATGCGCTCAAAGCTCCCGGCATCCGGGCAGTGCAGGGTGTGCAGATGCACGCCGCCGGTCATGCGGCTCAAAAGTGCTTCCGGCGTGTCCTTGGCCTGCTGGATGAAGTTGTCCACATCGTAGCGGCTGGCAAGGTTCAGGTTGCCGCGCAGCTCGCCATACAGGCTGTTCTCCACGGCCACATCCACCACGATGCCGCCCTGATCCACCACGGTGTACAGCTCGGTGCGCATCTCGTCCTCGGTGCTGTGCACGCAGGCCAGAATGGCGGTATAGCCTTTTTCCGCCGGGTGCAGCTGATAGCCCCGGGGCGTTGCATCGATCTGCGCACCGCCTGCCCGCAGCAGAGCCACATCCCCCACCACGATCTGGCGCGAGACCCCCAGCAAAGCCGCCAGTGCGCTGGCACTGACCGGTGCTTCGGCCCCGCTGAGCCGTTTCAGAATGGATTCTCTGCGCTGCGCTGCATTCATGGTTTTCAAAGCTTCCTTTCCGCTTTACGGTATTATGCTCTTATTGTAGCAAAAGACGGCGGATCATGCAAGAATGCGTTTACTTTTCCAGCTGCAGGATGGTAGCATAATTGGAGGGCAGCTGCACTTTCATGCGGCCCCACTCCATGCTGGTCAAAACGGGCTGTGCGCCCACCGTGTCGGCCAACAGGTCCTTTGCAGCGGATGCCTCCACCGGCAGCTGGAATTCCAGCTGTGCAGGACTGTCGCCGTTGTTCAGCACCACGACGCAGGCCTTTCCATCCAGCACCCGGGCAAAGGCATAGCACTGGGTGGTGAGCTGCAGCTCTTTCACCTCGCCGTCGGTCAGCTCCGGCAGCTCCGCCTTCAGTCTGCCCAGTGCGGCATACACGCTGGTGACAGGGTTGGTGGTCTCAGCGTCCTTGAAGTCGGAAAGTTCCAGGCAGGGGCGCAGCGGCCAATCGCTTCCCCACTCTTTTTTGCCTTCAATGCCAAATTCTGAGCCATAATAGATGGACGGAATGCCCCAAAGCGTATATACTAGAATTGCAATGTGGCGGATGTGCTCCCGGTTGCGCAGCTTGTTGGGAAGGCGCTCCACATCGTGGTTGTCCGAGAACAGATACAGCCGGGTATCGTGGCACAGGCCCTGCAGACGGCGCATGGTGTGGGCGATCTCGAAATAGTTGTGGTCGTTGTGGCCGCTCCACAGGCCCTTGTGCAGCTCGTAATTGGTCACCGAGTGCAGCATCTCCGGGTTTGCCCAGCGGCTGTAATCGCCGTGGATCACCTCGCCCATGAGCCAGAACTCTGGCTTTACCTCGTTGGCAAGGCGGCGCAGACCGCGCATAAAGTCAAAGTCCAGCACATCGGCTGCGTCCAGACGGATGCCGTCAATGTCAAATTCATCCACCCAGAAGCGGATGGTATCGTAGTGGTAGTTCTGCACCTCCGGGTTGCGCTGGTTCAGCTTGACCAGCAGATTGAAGCCGCCCCAGTTTCCGTAGGAAAAGCCGTCGTTGTACTCGTTGTTGCCCCAGAAATTCACATCGCAGAACCAGTCCTTATAGCGGGCGTTCTCGCGGTTTGCCTTCAGGTCCTGAAACGCAAAGAAATCGCGGCCCACATGGTTGAACACGCCGTCCACGATCACCTTCTGGCCCCGGGCATGGCACCGGGCCACAAAGTCCTTGAACTCTGCGTTCGTGCCAAGACGGCGGTCTACCAGCCGGTAATCGATGGTGTCGTAGCCATGGGAACCGCTCTCGAACAGCGGGCCGATATAAATGGCCGTGCAGCCGATGTCCGCTGCGTGCTCAGCCCATGCGTTCAGTTTATTAAACGCGCCGGGCACCGCCTGCCCATCGTTCTCGTGTGCGCAGCCGCACAGCCCCAGAGGATAGATGTGATAAAATACCGCGTTGTCATACCAAGCCATTGTTCATACCGCTCCCATACAAAAAAATCAGCCTCCGCCCACTGCGGCGGCAGGAATAGTATAGCACAGAATCTGTAAAATATGTTAATTTTTGCCGATTTTTGTCAAGAATCTACAAGAATATCAGCCACTATGCCCCATTTCGTCTTGTTTTTATTGGATATATTGCCCAAACACCTGTGTCACATGCAGTGCCGCCGGGCGCTGCCTATCATAGAATGTAAGGAGATCTTTGCATGAATTACCCCGCCATTCCCCGTGAATTCTTCAATGGAGACTGCTTTGATGCCTACCGCATCCTTGGTGCGCATCCCTGCTCCGACAACGGCATCGAAGGGTGGCGCTTTGCAGTGTGGGCCCCCGGTGCCACGGCAGTGGAAGTCTGCGGCGGCTTCGACGGCTGGGAGGCAGGCGTGCCCATGGAAAAAGCCGATACCGGCGTGTGGAGCGCATTCGTCCCCGGCCTTGCAGAGGGCGACCTTTATAAATACCGGGTGCATGGCGCCGACGGCAGTGTGGTGATGCGCAGCGACCCCTACGCATTTTCCACCGAGCTGCGGCCGGGCACGGCCAGCCGTCTTGCAAAGCTGGACTTTCATTTTGATGACAGTGCATGGATGGAGCGCCGCGACAAATGCCGCAACCGCCCGCTGAACATCTACGAGATGCATGTTGGCAGCTGGCGGCACAAGCCCGGCAGCAAGCAGGAGGACGGCTCAGACGGCTGGTACAACTATGAGGAGCTGGCCAAGGAGCTGATCCCATGGCTGCTGGACCATCACTTTACCCATGTGGAGCTGCTGCCGCTGGCCGAACATCCCTTCGATGGCAGCTGGGGCTACCAGACCACCGGTTACTTTTCCGTTACCAGCCGCTACGGCACTCCCGCCCAGTTTGCCGGCTTCGTCAACGCCTGCCACCGCATGGGCATCGGCGTCATCATGGACTTTGTGCCGGTGCACTTTGCCGCCAACGCCGACGCTCTGGCAAAGTTTGACGGCACCCACCTCTACGAGTACGACAGCGATGTGGGCCACAGCGAGTGGGGCACCTGCAACTTCAACTACTACCGCCGCGAGGTGTGCAGCTTTTTGAACAGCGCTGCCGCCCTGTGGATGGACGTATACCACTGCGACGGTATCCGTATGGATGCCATCTCCCGCGCGCTGTACTGGCAGGGCGACCCGAACCGCGGCGTGAACGAGGGTGCCGTGAACTTTCTGCGCAGCCTGAACCACGGCCTGAACGAGCGCTGGCCCACCGGCATCTACACTGCCGAAGACTCCACCAACTTCCTCAAGGTGACAGCTCCCACCCGCTACGACGGCGTGGGCTTCGACTACAAGTGGGATATGGGCTGGATGCATGATACGCTGGACTATTTTGCCACCCCCTTCGGTGAGCGTCCGAATGCCTACGGCAAGATCGTTTTCAGCATGCACTACTTCTACAACGAGCTGTATCTGCTGGCGCTGAGCCACGACGAGGTGGTGCACGGCAAAAAGACCATCATCGATAAGCTGTGGGGCACCTATGCGGAAAAATGCGCCCAGCTGCGCACCCTCTATTTTTATATGTACATGCACCCGGGCAAGAAGCTGAACTTCATGGGCAACGAGATGGGACACTTCCGGGAGTGGGACGAAAAGCGGGAGCTGGACTGGGATCTGCTGAAATATCCCTTCCACGATGCCTTCCAGAAATACTTTGCCCACCTGAGCCGGGTCTACTCCACCGAGCCCGCCCTCTACGATGGCGAGTACAACCCCGACTGCTTTGAGTGGGTGGCCTGCGAGAGCCGCAACGAGGGCGTGTACGCATGGCTGCGCAAGGGCCGGGGCGAAAGCCTGCTGTGCATCATGAACACGCAGGACCACGCCCACAAAAAGTTCCCGCTGTATCTGCGCTTTCCCTGCAGTGCCGAGGAGGTGCTGAACACCGAATCCCCCGAGTGGGGCGGTGCACTGAAGGGCCGCCGCAAGACAAAGCTTCACACCACCGATGGCGGTGTGTTTGGTCGGGACTATACCCTTACAGTAGACCTGCCTGCCATGGGCAGCTGCCTGCTGCGCCTTGCGCCGGAGGCCCCGAACCCCGATGCGGCCCGCATCAGCGCCAACAAGGCCCTGAACGCAAAGCGCCGCGCTGCCCGCAGCACAAAGGCCGCAGCCAATTCCAACAAGTAATATTCGTTTTAAAATGTCCCGTCTGCGTTCAAAGCGGCGGGACATTTTGTTGTTTTCCGTGCACAGCGGCTGGACAGTGCAGATTTTGCTTGCTATACTGTAGCTGTGATATTCTGCAGCTGAGAGGTTTTTGGGATGAGTGGAATCATTTCCCGTCTGTCTGTCCTTGGCAAGGTCTGGCTGGGCCTTGCTACCGGAGCGATGGCGCTTATAATATTTTGCCTTGCCGCACCGGGCAGCAGCCTGTTTTTCCCGCTGGTGAGCCTGTGGTGCAATGCAGCACTGTTTGCACTGGCGCTGCTGGTGCTGCGCCGGGCCGGTATAGAGCTGGACCTGTTCCACAAGGCGGTGCTGGTGGGCCTGTGGGCAGCGGCCGTGCTTTACTTTTACTGGACCCTCGGCAGCCGCACCTTCCTCTACCACTGGGACTACGTAAACTACATTCTAAAGCAGTATCATGCCGAAGCCGCCTTTGCCCAGAACACAGGCGCAGGCTTCCGGTTTCTCCTCGATTCCATCACCGAGGACTATACGAATTTCATCACCCTGTTCACCGAGTTCCCGTTCTGCCTGAGCGGCAAGACCGGCGACGACTACGCATTCTGTCAGGTATTCAGCGTACTGCCCAGCCTGCTGGTGCTGCTGGCGGGCCTGACGGTCAAGGTGGGCCGGATGCTACGGGTAAAGAACCGGTTCTGGTATTTCCTCATCGGCTTTTCGTGGTGCGCTACCTTCCCGTTCGTGCGCATGTCGGCGGTGCTGGGCCAGCCGGACTGGTTCGGGCTGATTTTTGCCTTCATGCTTATGCTGCTCACACTGGACTACCGCTTTGACGGCATCGACCTGCCCCGCTATCTGCTCATCTTCGCCGCCACGGCGGGCATCATCCTCACCCGGCGCTGGTACTTATATTTTGTGGTGGGCTACTGCTTTGCCTACGTGCTGCTGCTGGCAGTTTCCAGCATCCGGCTGGCAAAAGATGGCCAACCCAGCCGCGCTGTGCACCGCATGGTACGGCTGGTGGTGTTCGGCCTGTGTGCGGCCGGGGCCATGGTGCTGCTGCTTCTGCCCATGGTGCGCAAAATTTTAAGCTTTGACTACGCCGGGCGCTACTCTTACTACAACTTCGGCGGCATCACGCTGGAGCTGGCCGCACAGACACTGCGCATCGGTTTGCTGAACTTCATCCTCATCGGAATGGGGCTGTGGTTTTCCGCAAAACGCCGTCTGCCTGCCCTGCCCTGCCTTGCAGGGGTAGAGCTGCTGGTGAGCCTTGTGCTGTTTACCCGGGTACAGAACACCGGCTCCCACCAGATGCTGCTGTTCATGCCGGGGTGGCTGCTGCTGTTCCTCGTTGGTTCCGCCGCACTGGCCGACGGCCTGAAAAAGCACACCGCCGTCAAGCTCTGCTACTGGGGCTTTACCATGGTGTTTGCGGTGTCCGTGCGCTGCTCGCCGCTGACCACCGTTGCTCTGCCGGGCTTTGTGGTGGATCATTTTCCCCTCAAGGCCGTGTCGGAATTCGTCCGGCTGGACAAGCTCACCTACGACCGCACCGATGCCGCCCAGATCCAGCGCGTGGACGACTGGATCGATGCCCACTGCGATGCGGAAAAGGGCGAGTTCGCCTACATGATCCCCCACGATATGCTGTATAACTCGGACATATTCCAGTACGCCGCCCTGCCGGACATCCAGCTGCAGGGCAAGCTGGCCGCCGGCATCTCCATCCCGGGCACCCACGAGTTCCCGGTGCGGTTCTTTGAGGCGAAGTACGTGCTCACTGCAGAGCCGCTCCCCCAGACCTTTGTCAGCGGTGGCGAGCTCTCCGGCCGGTGGAATGCCCTCTTCTGCGCCGCGCGGGATGAGCACTTTACGCAGGCCGCCAGCTTTGACATGGGCAACGGCACCGTGTTCACCGTGTGGGAGCGCACCGAGCCTGCCGACCGGGCTGAGGTGGAATATTATCTGGATGCCTTCGCGCAGGAGGATGCCCTCTACCCCGAAATGTTCTCGCAGGTGGCGGAAGCCTGGCTTGCCGGACATGGACTTTAAATTGCAAACGCTTTGGATATAAAAGGAGTATTTCCCATGGAACAGAATGCAAACGCCCTGCCCAAGGTCACGCTGGGCCAGTACAAAGGGCTGGACTTTACCCGCCGGGTGCGCCCGGTGTCTGAAAAAGCCGTGGAGCTGGAGGCGGCGAACCTCACCCGCACCCACGCCCCCTTTGCACCGGTGGAAAAGTCCGCCGCGCGCGGGATGCGCGTCACGCTGGATTTTGAGGGCTTCATGGACGGCGCACCCATCCCGGAAAGCAAAATGGAAAATGTGACCGTGGTGCTGGGCACCGGTCAGCTGATGCCCGCCGCCGAGGATGCCGTGTACGGCCACAAAGCAGGCGAGAGCTTCCGGTTCGATTTTACCTATCCCGCCGAGTTCCGGGTGCCGGAGCTTTCCGGCAAAACAGCGCAATTCGCCATCACCCTGCACACCGTGGAGCAAAAGCAGCCTGTACCGCTGGACGATGCCTTTGCCAAGACACTGGGTTTTGATACGGTGGATGCCCTGAAGGAGAGCATCCGCGAGAAAAAGCGCCGCTCCCACGAGGCCAACGCCGACCGAATTGCCGGAGCCGCCCTGCTGGGCATGGCCGGTGCCAATCTGACGGCGGAGCTGGATAACGCCATTCTGGACCAGAATGCCGACCATGACATGAACGCCCTGCGCGAACGGCTGCGCCGCAGCAAAATGACCATGGAGCTGTACTGCAAGGCAGGCCAGACCACACCGGACGAGGTGCGCGCCGCCTTCCGCCGGGATGCCGAGCGCAAGATGCGCAGCATCCTTGCGGTGCAGGCCATAGCCAAGGCCGAACAGATCACCGTGTCCAACGCAGAGGTGGATGCCGAGTACGTCCGCCTTTCCAAGCTGCACGATACCCCGGAAGCCGAGATCCGCAATGTGCTCAGCCGGGACGCTGTGGCCTCTGCCGTGACCACTCAGAAGGTGCAGCGTTTCCTGATCGACCACGCAAACATCACTTCGGTTGTGGAAAAGGAGTAAACTATGGGCTTTTTTACACGCACCGCGATGGATATGCTGATGAAAACTACCCATCCCGAGATCAACCGCCGCCAGTGCTGGAACCTGCATCCCCATCGCAAGCCCTGCACCGAGTGCAAGGATATCTGCCCCTATGGCGAACAGATCTTTACCCGCCCGAACCTTGTGAAGGACTGGGACCCCTGTACCGAGTGCGGCCTGTGTGTCTCTGCCTGCCGCAGCGGCTGCATCATCCCTTCGCCGGAGCAGGTGCAGCGGGACACCTCTGCCGCCGATACCGACAATGACACCATCTGGATCGGCTGCGAAAAGTCCACCCGCAAAAATTCCATGGTGCGCACCTGCATCTCTGCCCTCACATGGGAGACACTGGCCTACCTGGCCCTGAACAAAAAGATCGTGCTGGACCTGACCCCCTGCGGTGAATGTGAGAACGACCTGTGCGCCGCCCAGCTGCGCAAGGAGCTGACAAGGCTTGTGGATTTCTTTGGCCAGCCCATGTTCGAGGCACGGTTCACTCTGGCCTACGAGCCGGACGAAGCGCTCTACCACGTAAAGGAGCTGAGCCGCCGCGAAATGTTTGAGCAGGTGAGCCACGGCTCCAAAAGTGGCACCAAAAAGCTGCTGCAGATGCTGCCCGGCCTGCACAGCGAGGACGACGGCGGTGTGGATTTCCGCCTTTTGCTGCACCAGCGCACAAAGCAGCTGAAGGCATCCATGGAAACGCCGCTGAAGTACGGCTACTACCTGCCCAACTTTACCGATAAATGCTTTGGCTGCGGCAAGTGCGAAAAGGCCTGCCGCGCCGGTGCGCTGAAGCTGGAGGACCTGCCCGACGGCCAGACCCGCATCGTCATCACGCCGTGGAAGTGCAGCGAGTGCGAGGTGTGCGTGGCCTCCTGCTCCAACCATGGCATCGACGGCATGAAGCTGCGCCAGCTCACCACCCTTGGCCCGGTAAGTGTACACAAATGCACCAAGACCCTGTGCAAGGAATGCGGCAAGCCCATTGCGCCGGGCAGTGTGGATGGTGTGTGCACCGTGTGCCGCATCAAGGCCCGCACCAAAAAGCGGCAGGAAGAAGCCGCCGCCCGGGCAAAGCAGCTGCGTGAGGAGCGCGAAGCCAAAAAGGCTGCAGAGGAAGCCGCCAAGGCAGCAGCCGAAGCCGGTGCCGACGCTGCTGAGACAGCTGTACAGATGGCTGCCGCCCCCGCAGAAACCGCTGCGGCCGGTTCCGTGATCACAGCACTGACCCCGGAAAAAGCAGTCCCCGCCGCGCTGGACGAAACCCCTGCTGCCGCACCGGAAAACACCGCAGAAAAGGATGTGCCCGACACACCGAAAAACGATTGACGGCGCACAGATTCAATGCTATACTGACCATAAGACCACGCACCGTGGCCACCGACTGTTACAAAGGGGTAACGGAGCTATTTCCGTTACCCCTTTCTTATCCCAAAGCACGAAGCAAGCTTTTGCCAAGATCTTACGAAAGAAGGATTTTACTATGGCTCATTCCATCTCCCGCCGCCAGTTCCTGCAAGGCAGCGGCGCAGCCGCCCTTTCTGTAGCAGCGGCTGGTCTGCTGAGCAGCTGCGGCGGCTCTTCCGCTTCCAATGGCGGCAGCACCGGCGCTGCCGGCAGCAGCTCCACCTACACCGTGCTGTATTCCCGTCAGCCCGCCACCCTGAACTATCTGGTCTGCTCAGCTGACCCGGACCTTTACCACGGCACTCAGTGCATCGACACGCTGGTGGAGTACGACAACCGCGGCAAGATCCGGGAGGGCCTTGCCACTGCTTGGGAGTGGGATGCCGACAGCCTGACATGGACGTTCCACCTGCGGGATGAGAACTGGGTGGACTGCAACGGCGAGGTGCTTGGCCCTGTGACCGCGCAGGACTTTGTGGATGCGCTGGCCTATGTGCTGAACCCGGACTACGCTTCCTCCACGGCAAGCCTTGTCACCCCCTATGTGGCCGGTGCGGACGACTACTATAACTACTGCGTTTACCGCAACAACGCCAATAACGGCACCGTGGCCGAGGACGGCACCACCTACGCCATTGATGCCAACGGCACCGTGACCGCCGCTGCCGCCGACGGCACCACCACCGAATACCCGGCTGTGGATTTTTCCACCGTGGGCGTGAAGGCTGTGGACGACCACACCCTGACCTACACGTTGAACTTCGACTTTCCTGGCTTCCTCAGCCTGTTGAGCTATGCTCCCTACGAGCCTGCCTACGGCCCGCTGCTGGAGGAGTTTGCCGACCAGTTCTGCACCAGTGCCGAGACCGCCTGCAGCTGCGGCGCGTTCTATCTGGCCGAGTACACTCCGCTGGAAAACTGGGTGATGAAGAAGAACCCCGAAAACTACGATGCCGACAGCGTTTACATCGACACGGTGCGCTACATCTACAATCAGGAAGAGCTGATCAGCGGCCCGGAGATGGTCAAGCGCGGCGAGATCGATCAGGCTACCATCAGCTCCGACATTCTGGACAGCTGGCTGGCCGACGACACCACCAAGGACATGGTTTCCATGGAGCGCCCGGAAACCGGCAAGAGCTACTTCTACATCTTCAACTTCCTGCCCTACCGCCACGAATTTTCCAACTGGACCGTGACCGGCGTGGATGCCCAGTACGAGCCGGACAATTGGGCCAAGGCCATCAACTCCACCAACTTCCGCAGGGCTTTCCTGTATGCCATCAATCCCTCCGTCACGCTGGCCGTCACCGCGCCGGAAGGCTACGATAACTACAAGCTGCACACCATCACTCCGCCGTCCTTCTGTGCCAACAGCAAAGGCGTGGATTATACTGAGTGCGGCGGCCTTGCAAACCTCTCCGACTTCTTTGACGAAGCCAAGGCCAAAGAGTACCGTGATGCCGCCGTGGAAGAGCTGACCGCCGCCGGTGTCACCTTCCCCATCAAGATTCAGTATCCGTACAACCCCGCTGTGGTGGACTGGGACAAGCAGTGTCAGGTGTTCAAGCAGCAGGTGGAAGCCGTGCTGAACGACGGCTTCGACTTCATCAGCATCATCATCACGCAGGGTCCGTCCGACAACTTCCTGAACGCGGTGCGCCGGGTGGGTGCCTACCAGCTGATGTCCTACTACTGGGGTGCCGATTACTCCGACCCCGAGACCGAGGTGTACCCCTTCTATCAGGAAGCCGGCGACCGCGGCACCTGCTACAGCTTCCTGCGCACCGGCGTGGAGGACGGCATCGTGACCGGCGAGACCGCCGACCTCGTGATGCAGTACATGTCCATGGTGGAGAACGCCAAGACCATCACCGAGGATCTGGATGCCCGGTACGAAGCCTTTGCGGATGCCGAAGCCTTCCTCATTGAGAACGCACTGGTCATCCCGCTGGGGATGCCGGTGCCGCCCTACATTGCCACCCGTCTGAACCTGTGGGAGGGCCAGTACGCGCCCACAGGCCTTTCCACCAACCGACTGAAGGGCGTGCACATCCTCGACCATTACGTTTCCATGGAGGAGTACAACCAGAACCGCGACGCCCGGTAAAAACTGAATCGGAAACTCCCCCAGTCTGCTGCGCAGACAGCCCCCTCTGGGATGGGGCCTCTGGCGAAACCGGAAACTTTCCCGTCATGCCAAGGGCTCCCTCCCCGAGGGAGCTGGCTTTGCGCAGCAAAGGCTGAGGGAGTTTTTGTTTGCTCCTCATTTTTCCCGCAAAAACTCACAAATCACTTTCCAAACGTAAGATTTTGCGTTATTCTATACTTATCTGTATTTATAAAGAAAAGAGAGGTGCACGGCTATGGTGCAATATCTCGCAAAACGCATCGGGCGCTCCATTCTGACCCTGTTCGTCATTGTGACGCTGGTGTTCTGCCTGCTGCGGCTCATGCCGGTGGAAGGCTACTTTGCAAACTACGAAAAAATGACCGAGGCACAGATCCAGGCCGGGCTGCAGTCCATGGGCCTGCTGGACCCGCTGCCGGTGCAGATCGGCCATTTCTGGCGGGATGCGCTGCACGGTGATCTGGGCGTGAGCCACATTTATAAGCTCAACGCTCCCGTGACCAGGATCCTTGCCCAGAAGCTGCCCATTTCCATCGAAATGGGTGTGCTGGCCATGCTGCTGAGCCTTGTGCTGGGCATCCCGCTGGGCCTTGTCATGGGCCGTTATAAGGGCCGCTGGCCGGATAAGCTGGGCACGGCATTCATCGTGCTCATTCAGGCGGTGCCTGCGGCAGTGTACTTTTTGTATATCCAGATGTACGGCACCACCGCCATGGGCGTGGGCCTGCTGTTCGATGCCGCCAACTGGCGCTATTGGGTGCTGCCGGTGTGCAGCATGAGCCTTGCAAACCTTGCGTTCTACGCCATGTGGCTGCGCCGCTATATGGTGGACGAGAGCAACAAGGACTACGTCAAGCTGGCCCGCGCCAAGGGCGTGAGCGAGAACAATATCGCCCTGCACCACGTATTCCGCAACGCCATGGTGCCGCTGGTGCAGTACATTCCCTCCGCATTCCTGAACACCGTCGTCGGCTCCATCTACATCGAAAGCCTGTACAGCATCCCGGGCATGGGCGGCCTGCTGGTCACCTGTGTGCAGCGCCACGACAACACCATGGTGCAGGGCATCGTGCTGCTGTACGCCTGCGTGGGCATCATCGGCCTGATTTTGGGCGATGTGCTCATGGTGCTCATTGACCCCCGCATCAACTTTGGCAAGAAAGAAGGTGGACGCTGATGCTCTCTTTTCTGAAACGCGAAAAATCGAAGCAGCTGGAGGATCAGCTGAATGCTGCTCAGGCACAGCGCCGCACCGGCTGGGAAAATCTGCCGGAGGATGAGCTGTTCACCCCCGCCGGGTTCAGTGAGGAACAGGCCGAAGCCACCGCCAGCTCCAACTACAGCTACTGGGGCAGCACCTTCCGTGCCTTTTTCAAGAACAAGTTCGCCGTGGCCCTGCTGATCGCGCTGGTGGTCGTGGTTGCCTTTGCCTTCATCCAGCCCCACCTGCCCGGTCAGGCAGACCCGAACCTGTGCGCTGTGGACCCTGTGACCGGCATCCAGTACCGCAACATCGCCCCCGGGCAGGACGGCTTTATCTGGGGTTCCAACTCCATCGGTCAGGACCTGTGGGCACGCATCTGGGCCGGTGCACGCACCAGTCTGACTATCGCCTTCTTCGTGGCCCTCATCGAAGCGGTGGTGGGCATTACCGCCGGTGTGCTGTGGGGCTATGTGCGCGGGCTGGACTTTGTGTTCACCGAGCTGTACAACATCTTCGATAACATTCCCACCGCCATCGTGCTGATCCTCATTTCCTATGTAGCCACCCCCAGCATCTGGACCATGGTCCTTGGCATGGCCATCAAGGGCTGGATCGAAATGGCACGCTTCATCCGCAACCAGATCCTCATCATCCGCGACCGGGATTATAATGTGGCTTCCCGCTGCATCGGCACGCCCACCATCCGTATCGTGCTGCGCAACCTGCTGCCCTACCTCGTCTCGGTCATCATGCTGCGCATGGCCCTCACCATCCCGGAAGCCATTGGCAACGAGGTGTTCATCACCTACATCGGTCTGGGCCTGTCCGTGGAGACCCCCTCGCTGGGCAACCTGGTCAATGATGGCCGCAAGGTGATGATGCAGGCCGGGCTGCGCTACCAGCTGCTGTACCCCACCCTCATCCTAAGCTTTGTCACCATTGCGTTCTATCTGATCGGCAACGCCTTCTCGGATGCTGCCGATCCGAAGAACCATCTGCAGTAAGGAGGGGACATCATGGAACACAACCAGCTCATTCTCTCCGCAAAAGATGTCAACATCCAGTTCAACCTGCGTGGAAAAGTGCTGCACGCCATCCGTGGCATCGATCTTGACCTCTATCAGGGAGAGGTGCTTGCCATCGTAGGCGAGAGCGGCTCCGGCAAGAGCGTTTTTACCAAGAGCTTCATGGGCCTGCTGGATGCCAACGGCTCCATTACCAGCGGCACCATTGATTACTACGGCATGGCGGACGGCAAGCCGCTGCGCCTTTCTGACCTCAGAACCGAAAAGGACTGGCTGCGGGTACGCGGCCGCGAGATCGCCATGGTCATGCAGGACCCCATGACCAGCCTGAACCCGCTGAAGACCATCGGGGCACAGATCATGGAAGCCGTTGCCCTGCATCAGGGCTTAAAGGGTGCTGCCGCCAAGGAAAAAACACTGGAATACCTGCGGGATGTTGGCATCACCGACCCCGAAAAGCGCTTTAAGCAGTACCCGCACGAGTTCTCCGGCGGCATGCGCCAGCGTGTGGTCATTGCCATTGCGGTGGCCTGCAGCCCCAAGATCCTGATTTGCGACGAGCCTACCACCGCACTGGACGTGACCATTCAAGCCCAGATTTTGCAGCTTTTGAAGGAAATGCGGTTCAAGTACGATCTGACCATCGTCATGATCACCCACGATCTGGGCGTTGTGGCAAACATTGCAGACCGCGTGGCTGTGATGTACGCAGGCGACATTGTGGAGATCGGCACTGCTGACGAAATTTATTACGATCCCCGCCACCCCTACACATGGGCACTGCTTTCCAGTATGCCGCAGATGGGCGTGAAGGGCGAGGACCTGTTCAACATCGTGGGCACACCGCCAAACCTGTTTGCGGAAATTCGCGGCGATGCTTTTGCACCCCGCAACCCGCAGGCACTGAAGATCGATTTTGTCAAGCGCCCGCCTTACTTTGAGGTAACGCCCACCCACAAGGCCAAAACATGGCTGCTGGACCCCCGGGCACCCAAGATCGAGCCGCCTGCTGCGGTAAAAATGCTGCGAGAGGAGGGGCTGTAAGATGGAAAATGAACGCGAGGTTCTTGTGGAAGTGAACCACCTGAACGTAACCTACGGCTCCGGCAAAAAAGCATATGAAGCTGTGCAGGATGCCAACTTTAAAATTTATAAGGGCGAGACCTTCGGCCTTGTAGGCGAAAGCGGCAGCGGCAAAACTACCATTGGCCGCGCCATCCTGCGCATTCTGCCCACCTCCGGCGGCGAGATCCTTTATAAAGGCCAGAAGATCAACGGCAGAATTTCCCGCCAGCTGGACAGGCAGATCATCAAAGAGATCCAGATGATCTTTCAGGACCCGCAGTCCTCGCTGAACGAGCGCGCCAAGGTGAGCTACATCGTAGGCGAAGGCCTGCAGAACGTCCGGCCTGATCTTTCCACCGCCCAGCAGGAGGAAAAGGTGCGTCAGGCTCTGCTGGACGTGGGTCTGCTGCCGGAATTTGCCTCCCGCTTCCCGCACGAATTTTCCGGCGGACAGCGCCAGCGCATCGGCATTGCCCGGGCCCTGATCGTGGAGCCGGAGTTCATCGTTGCCGATGAGCCCATCAGCGCACTGGATATGTCCATCCGTGCACAGGTGCTGAACCTGCTGCGCCGCCTGCAGAAGGAACGCGGCATCACCTACCTGTTCATCGCCCACGATCTTTCCGTGATGCGCTACATCTCCGACCGCATCGCCGTCATCCACAAGGGCCGCATCGTGGAGCTGGCCGGGGCCGAAGAGTTGACAGCCCACGCCATCCACCCCTATACCCGCAGCCTGCTTTCCGCCATTCCCATGCCGGACCCCCGCCGGGAGCGGCAGAAAAAGCTGCTGGTGTACGACCCCGCCATGCACGACTACTCCAGAGAGGCCCCCCAGTGGCGCGAACTGCGGCCTGAGCATTTTGTACTGTGCAGCGCTGCCGAAGCCGAGCAGTGGCTGCCGCGCTGACCCCCAACATTTCGGGCTGAATCGTTGTTTTACGGCTCTTTTACGCAACATTCAAAGTTTATTTCTTGACATTCTCCGGCAGCTCCACTACAATAGAATCTGCATCATTGATTCTGATTTTTGAGTTATTAGCGTGTTCTGACCGGCGGCTTTCATCTTCTTTGCAAAGTTGTCGGCTTTTGGCAATGAAAAGAAGAAGAAAGAAAAGAGGACTTTATTCTATGACTACTGAACAGCGTGAACCGCTCTATGCGTCCACTGCGAAGCCCTGGCTGAAGTACTATGACCAGAAATACATCGACATGCCCCTGCCCAAGTGCAGCGCCTTTGAGTATCTCTGCCATCAGAACAAGAACCATCTGAGCGAGACCGCTCTGGAGTATTATGGCCGCAAATTCACCTTTGCAGACCTCTTTGTGAATGTCAAGAAAACCGCGGCCGCCTTCCGTGCTCTCGGCGTGAAAAAGGGCGACATCATCACCGTTGTCAGCGTGATGACCCCCGAGGTGATCTATGCCTTCTACGCTGTCGATATGATCGGCGCAACGCTGAATCTGGTGGACCCGCGCTACAGCGTTGAGGGCATCCACGAGTACATCGAGGAGGTGGATTCCCGCCTGCTGATCTGCCTGAATGTGACCTATGAGCGCTGCCACAAGGCAGAAAAGCGCACCAATGTGGAGCGCGTTCTGGTCATCAGCCCCGCAGACTCTCTGCCGCTGCATCTGGCCGTCGGCTACAAGCTGACCAACCCCGATAAGAACCGCTACAAGTCCAACGTGATCCACTGGAAGGACTTTATTGCACAGGGCAAGGATCAGAGCATGAACGCCGAACCCTACGATCCGCAGCACGCCTGCGTGGTGGTGCACACCGGCGGCACCACCGGTTCGCCCAAGGGCGTTATGCTGACCGACGACAGCTTTAACTCTCTGGCCCACGAATTCATCGCCCAGAGCAACCTGTTCTGCCGCGGCCAGAAGCTGATGAACGTCATGCCTCCGTTCATTGCCTACGGCTATGCCTGCGGCGTGCACATGCCGCTGGTCATGGGCCTGCACGTCGTCATCATCCCCAATCTGGACCCCGACAAGCTGGGCGCGCTGATCTGGAAGCACAAGCCCGAGCACATGTTCGGCGTTCCGGCCCACTACCAGCAGATGGCAGCTTCTCCGCTGCTCAAGAAGAAGAAGGATCTCTCCTTCATCCGCAACTATGCCGCCGGCGGCGACTCGCTGCCGCTGGGCGCTGAGCTGACTGTGAACGAGTTCCTGAAGGCGCACAACGTGGAATATCCGCTGGCCAAGGGCTACGGCATGACCGAGGTCGCCTCTGCCGCTACCGTTGCCGCCGGCAACGTGACCAAGCCCGGCAGCGTGGGCATCCCCATGCTGAACACGGTGGTGTCCATTTTCGAGCCCGGCACCGAGACCGAGCTGCCCATCGGGGAGCGCGGCGAGATCTGCATCTGCACCCCCACCGTCATGAAGGGCTACTACAATAAGCCCGAGGAGACCGACATGATCCTGCGCCGCCATGCAGACGGCCAGATCTGGGCACACACCGGCGATGTCGGCTACATGGACGAGGACGGCTTTGTGTATCTGGATTCCCGCATCAAGCGCATGATCATCCGTCACGATGGCTTCAAGGTGTTCCCGTCCATGATCGAGAACGTCATCAGCCGCCACCCGGCCGTGCATCAGTGCTCGGTGGTGGGCTGCACCGATAAGGACCATGTGCAGGGCCGCCTGCCCTTCGTCTACGTGGTGCTGGACCCGGAAGGCGACAAGAAAAAGCGCCAGATCGTGCGGGAACTGCGCCAGCTGTGCAAGGAAGAGCTGCCGGAGTATGTGCAGCCGGTGAGCTACAAGTTCATCAGCGAAATGCCGATGACCCCCGTTGGCAAGGTGGACTACCGCAAGCTGGAAGAAGAAATCACTCCCCGCGATTACTGATCCTGAACTTCACTCTGTAATTTTTCAGACACGGAGCTCTCCCGAAAGGGAGAGCTTTTTTGTATGGAAGAAATCGCAGAATACGGACACAGCGATGGCCGCAATTTTTTGAATTTTGTCAGTTGACAATTTTTACTTTCCATTTTATCATAGAGACAACAGCTGTGCCGCACAGGTGCAGTCATTCCAGAAAGAAGGAATTACAATGAAAAACAAAAAGTTTGCCAGCTTTCTGGCCGCAGCGGCAGCGCTTGTGCTGCTGGCCATGCCTGCATTTGCTGCCGACGAACAGACGGAGCTGCCTGCCGCCGAAGCAGCAGAGGTGCAGCAGGAGCAGACCGCAGCGCCTGCCGAGCAGGAGACCGCCCTGCCCGCCGATGCCCAGACAGCCGGCGAACCGGAGCAGCAGCTCACCTATGTGGCGCTGGGCGACAGCATCACCTCCGGTGTCGGCCTTGCCGATATGAAATACAACATCGCCCAGATCGGCTACGATCTGCAGCCGAACTTTGAGGGCTACCCTTCCCAATGCTACACCGCCCTTGTGGGCAAGGGCCTTGGGCTGGACCGCCAGCACGCGATCAATCTGGGCCTGCCCGGCCTGATGAGCCCTGACATGCTGGATATGGTGCAAAACAGCGCCATGCCCAAGATGAATCAGGCTTCCGGCGCATATTACGTCTACCCGGAATATCAGGAGTATCTGCGCAAGGCCGATATCATTTCCATCCAGATCGGCTCCAACGACGCGCTGGTGCCCTGCATCGTGGGTCTGGGCGAGGCCACCAACTGGAAGAGCGAGCAGCTTGCCGCACTGATGGTCAGCGGTGCCCTGCGTGATTTCAACTTCCAGAAGCTGGGGCTCTTCCTCGAAGCGCTGAACCGTATGACCCTTACCTTTGACGAGAGCCGCGCCACCAACCGCCTGCTGTTCCGCGGCATGGATGAGATCTGCGATCAGGCCTATACCAATGTGACCGCCAGCCTGCCGCAGATCGTGGCCGGTATCCGCGCACTGAACCCGGATGCCAAAATCGTGCTGCTGGGTTACACCAACCCCGTGCCTCTGCTGCCCGCATGGAACCGCTATTTCAGCAAATTGAACCGCTTTGCCAAAGACCTTGCCGCACAGGAAGGCTTGATCTATGTGGACATTCCCCGTGCGCAGACCGCTGCCGACGGCCACCCCACCGTTAAGGGCCACCAGTACATTGCAAACCAGATTTTGAATGCTCTGAAGTGAGCTTTCCATCAAAAAAGCCTGTCTCATTTTACGAGACAGGCTTTTTTTGCGCTGTTCTGTTTTCAGCTCAGCCGGCCACTTTCCACCGAAAAGCTGATATCTGCCGCAGCCATGGTAGACTTTCGGTGGGAGACCAACAGCACCGTTTTGTCTTTGCACTCTGCCCGCACAGCCTTGAGGATCACGCCCTCATTCAGGCTGTCCAGATTGGAGGTAGGCTCGTCCAGCAGCAGGAAGGGTGCATCATGCAGGAAGGCACGCGCCACACCAATGCGCTGGCGCTCGCCGCCGGAAAGTGCACCGCCCAGCTCACCCACCGGGGTATCATAGCCCTTGGGCAGGCTGTGGATAAAGCCGTCCAGCGCAGCCTTTTTGCAGGCTGCTTCCACCTCTTCCCGGGTGGCATCCCGCTTTGCAATGCGGATGTTGTTCTCAATGGTATCGTCGAACAGCTCGGTCTCCTGCGTCACAAGGCTTTCCTGTTCGCGCAGGGCGGCGGTGTTCACGCGGCGGATATCCTCTGCGCCAAAGCGGATGCTGCCGCTGGATACATCCCAGAAGCGCATCAGCAGCCGCAGGAAGGTAGACTTTCCGCTGCCGGAGCGGCCGGTGATGCCCACGATCTTCTTTTCCGGAATGGTCAGGCTCAGGTCATGCAGCACCTCCTCATCGGCATAGGCAAAGTTTACATGCTCTGCCGCAGCACCTACAAATGCGGTGTCTGTGCCGTCGGTCACATCGGCGGTGACGGGCTGTTCGTCCAGCAGGTCCAGCACGCGGTCTGCGCTGGCGAACACCTGCGTCAGGCTGGCACCAAGGTTTGCCAGCGCCACCACCGGGCCAAAGGAGCTGAGGGCCGAAAGGGTGCACACCAGTACGCCCTCCACGCCCATTTTACCGTTCTGGTAAAGGTTCAGGCTCACACCCAGCACTGCCAGCACCGTGAGCAGGATCAAGGTGTTCGTGATGGCCACGGTCAGGCCCTCGCGGTATTTCATCGCCTTCTGCTTTTCGCCCAGCATCTCACTGTGGGCCGTGATGCCCTCGGCGCGGGCTGCGGTGTCCTGATACTGCAGGGTATCCTTCAGGCCGCGCAGGCTTTCCAGCACATAGCTGTTGGTATCGGCCAGTGCCTGACGGTACTCCCGGGCGGCACGGTCGCCGCGCTTTGCGCTCCACACCGGCAGGGCCACGCCCACCAGCAGATAGCCCGCCAGCAGCACCAGCGCAGGCAGGATGTGCCAGCTGCCCACAAAGCCCGTCATGCCGATGACGCAGATGCACGCGATGCAGATGGGCGAAATGGTGTGGGCATAGAACACCTCTAGCGCCTCGATGTCGGCCGTGATGAGCGAGATCAGGTCGCCGCGGTCACGGCCTTCCAGCTTTGCAGGGGTCAGACGGCGCAAGGCACCGAACACCTTATCGCGGATCAGGGCCAGCAGCTTGAAGGCGATATAGTGATTGGACGCCTGCTCTGCGTAACGCAGAACGCCGCGCAGCAGGGCAAACACCAGAATGCAGGCAAAGGCCGTGCCCACGGTCCTCACCGGGCTTGCAAGCCCCAGCGCACGCAGGATGCCAAAACCGCCGAAGATGGTAATGAAGGTGGCGCAGAAATGGCCTGCCACACCCATCACGATCGCTGCCAGCATGATGGGCAGCATGGGCTTTACCAGCACGATCAGCCGTCCCACAATGGCAAAGGGGCTGCGATGATTGCTCTTGTTCATGCTCAGGCATCCTCCTCTTCCAGTGTTTCCAGCTGCCGCTGTGCCAGATACAGGCGGCTGTAAGCCCCCTGCTGGGCCAGCAGTTCGGCGTGTGTGCCCTGCTCGATCACACGGCCATTGCTCATTGCATAGATGCAGTCGCTGTGCACCACGTTTGCCAGACGGTGGGAGATCAGGATGATCGTCTTTTTTCCGGCCAGACTGTGGATGGCCTGCATGATATCGTTCTCGCTCTCGGCATCCACGTTGGAGGTAGCCTCGTCGAAGAGGTAGATGGGCGTATCATGCAGCAGGGCCCGCGCCATGGCAAGGCGCTGGCGCTGGCCGCCGGAAAGATTGCTGCCGCCCTCATGCAGAGCGGTCTGCAGGCCGTTCTGGCTGCGGCAGAAATCGGCCAGATTCACCTGTTCCAATGCCGCCCAGAGCTGTGCCTCGTCCGCGTCCGGCTTTGCCATGCGCAGGTTGCTCTCCACCGTGCCCTTGAAGATGGCGGCGTTGTGGGGCACCAGCGTCAGGGTTCGCAGACGCTGTTCCTGCTGCAGCTCCTGCACCGGCACGCCGCCCAGCGTCACGCTGCCGGTATAGCCGGTGCGGCTGCCGGACAGCAGCGCCGCAATGGTGCTTTTGCCGCAGCCGCTCTCACCCACCAGCGAGACAAAGCTGCCCTGCGGAATGGTAAAGGAGACATCGTTCAGGATGGTGCGGTCCTTCTCGTAGCCAAAGGTGACATGCTCAAGCTTCAGAGTCGTATTCTCTCCGGGCACGCGGTCACCATCGGCAGGCTCTTCCGCTGCCAGAAGCTTGAAGATCTTCTCTGCCGAAGCGGCACCGTTCATGGCAATGTGAAAGTAGCTGCCCAGCAGCCGCAGCGGCAGGAAAAAGTCCGCCGCCAGCAGCACGATGGTCAATGTGGCGGTCAGGGTCAGCCGGCCTGCCGCAAATGCAGCCACCGCGCTGATGATGCCAAGGCCCGCACCGCCGTAAGCCATCAGGTCCATCAGTGTCACCGAGTTCAGCTGCATGGTGAGCACCTTCATGGTGATCCTGCGGAAGCGCTCAGCCTGCGCATTCATCTGCTCGTGCTTCCAGCCGTCGGCCTGATAAATTTTCAGGGTGGTCAGGCCCTGAATGTTCTCAAGGAAGCTGTCGCCAAGGGTGGTGTATTCGCCCCAGTAGTTCGCCAGCAGCTTTTTGGCAAACTTCTGCACCGCCACGATGGACATGGGGATCAGCGGCACGCAGCACAGCAGGATGATGGCCGACCGTGCGTGCACACCCACCAGCAGCACAAACAGGGTAACGGGTGCCAGCAGGCTGTAAAACAGCTGCGGCAGGTATTTTGCAAAGTAGGTGTCGATCTGCTCCACACCTTCGCTGGCCAGCATCACCACCTCGCTGGTGGCCGCCGTCTCGGTGTAGTTGGGGCCAAGGCGGGCAAGCTTTGCGTAGATGCTGCTGCGCAGGGTGCGCTTGACATCCTTGGAAGCCTGATCGCTCATGGCCGATGCCAGCATGGTAAAGGCAAAGCGCATGGGCACCGTGGCAAGGCAGAGCACAAGGTTCTGCCACAGCTGTGCACTGGTCAGGCTGCCCGCAAAGGCTGCGCCCACCAGCTGGGCAATGGCCCGCACAAAGATCACGTTGCACAGCATCCCCAGCCATTGGAAAGCCACATTAGCTCCCACATACCGCAGCGCACCGCGGTCAAAGGACAGCAATTTTTTATTGATCACTGGGCTTTCTCCGTTTCTGCTTTTTCTGCATCACTGCCAAACAGACGCTCATATTCGCCGGTAAAGATGCGCTCCGGCAGTGCACTGGTCATGGCAAGGGCAGCGGTAAAGCGCTCTTCTTCGCTCAGCGGCTCACCGACCGGCGGGAAATGGGTCAGGATCGTTTTCAGCTCCCGATCCACCTGTTTTGCCACCCAGATGCCCCGGTCTGTCATATAGATCTTGCCGTAGTGCTCCTTTACGATCATGCCGCGCTCCATGAGCAGATTCATGATACGCACCACCGAGGGCTTGGTCACGCCAAGCTTTTCGGCAATGCTGCGGGAGCTGATATCCAGATGGGTCTGTGAGACTTCGTAGATCGCCAGCAGATAGCGCAGATGCGCCGACGTAAGTTCCATCCCGATCACTCTCTTTCGTTCTGAATTTCCAATGTTATCCAAAGCTAACTTTTTGTTTTTGAAAAAAGGGCGCGAGCCGAATGTACCAGCCCGCGCCCTTTGCGGATCATTTCAATGCTCAGTGACAGCCGCTGCAACCACTGCAGCTGCCATTGCAGCCGCCTTCGCCGCAGCCGCTGCACCCACTGCAGCCGCCGCCATGCTTGTGGGAGTGCCATGTGATCCAGCCCACACCGCCAAACACGATAGCACCCACGATGATCGTCGGCAAATTAAAGTTCGCGGCGAGAAATTCCATCATACAAAACACACCCTTTCCGTGCAAAGCGTTCTTTTAGATCTTGGAGATGTCGATTTTGACCTCGTTGTCACCAGCATACTTGTTGGGACGGACCAGCAGGTAGATGAAGCCGACCAGAACCACAGCAGCCACGATGGTGAAGAAGTTGAAGCCAATCTCACCGGTGATCAGGCCGCCCAGCTGGTACACCACCAGAGCGGCGCAGTAAGCCAGAGCGCACATATAACCAATGGCGATGGCGGTCCACTTGCCGTTGTTCATCTCGCGCTTGATCGCGCCCATAGCAGCAAAGCAGGGAGCGCACAGCAGGTTGAAGATCATGAAGGCGTAAGCCGACAGAGCGGTGTAGTCCTGCGCAACAGCAGCCCAGATCTCATCGCCGTTCTCAGACAGCTCGCCGCCGAAGTGATACAGAACACCGAAGGTACCAACCACGTTCTCCTTTGCGATCAGGCCGGAGACGGAAGCGACAGTTGCACGCCAGTTGCCGAAGCCCAGAGGTGCAAAGATCCATGCGACCTTGGTAGCGATCGCAGCCAGCACGGAGTTGTCCTGATCCTCGACCATGCCGAAGACACCGTTCTCGAAGCCGAAGCCCTGCAGGAACCACAGCACAACGGTAGCGGCCAGAATGACGGAGCCTGCGCGCTTGATGAAGGACCAGCCGCGCTCCCAGGTTGCACGGAACACGTTGCCCCATGCAGGCACATGGTATGCGGGCAGCTCCATCACGAAGGGAGCGGGATCACCTGCGAAGAGCTTGGTCTTCTTCAGGATCACGCCGGAGCAGATGATGGCAGCCATGCCAATGAAGTAAGCAGAGACAGCCACCAGAGAAGAACCGCCGAACATCGCACCTGCGATGAGGCCGATGATGGGCATCTTTGCGCCGCAGGGGATGAAGCAGGTGGTCATGATGGTCATGCGGCGGTCGCGCTCGTTCTCGATGGTACGGGATGCCATGACGCCCGGGACGCCGCAGCCGGTACCGACCAGCACGGGGATGAAGCTTTTACCGGACAGGCCGAACTTGCGGAAGATACGGTCCATGATGAAGGCGACACGGG
>ENA-OYWM01000047-OYWM01000047.1-human-gut-metagenome-genome-assembly--contig:-NODE-47-length-67047-cov-11.007479_pt1 | contig 67047 bp, 64 predicted proteins | sample MGYA00244174_ERZ653405 | MGnify/ENA primary metagenome ERZ653405 (study PRJEB26926, sample SAMN06165104) | human gut metagenome | biome: ENVO:00009003; feature: ENVO:2100002; material: ENVO:00002003...
GAGAGGACGTTTAGACGCAAGAAGGACGCTGAAGAGCTTAGTTGCGGATTTGAGGATAACTTGAAAGGACTATCTAAATTAATCAGAGGGGAAAATGTTGATAAAGAATCTGCGGAATCCCTTTCGGAATATATGAAAAAGCATAAGACAGAGTGGGCTCTGAAATTATTAGAAGATGAATCTTACAATTTCAATGTTCCTCAATATATTATGGACGCTATAAATTGGTTGATTGATGGGGAGAAATAATATTTGCTATATTGCATCTGCTGGTGCAGGGAAAACCACTAAAATTGTAGAAGATGCTGTAAATAACTCAAATAATGACTCTACAAAAAAAATTGCAATCATAACATATACACAAAATAACCAAGCTCATATTCGAAATAAACTTGCAAGTCATAATTTAGGTTATAAAGTCGTGGTTATGGGATGGTTTGAGTTCTTGTTAAAGCACTGGATAACACCATTCAAAACCACTTTGTTTCCACATTTAATAGACACCCACTTAGGAGTGTCATTTGTTAATGGAAAATCAGGACTCAAATCCTATAATGAGAAAATATTTGCCACTTATAAAAAAGACAATTATCGTAAAAAATATTTAACAACAGAAGAGCATAAAGTATTTAGTGATAAGTTATCTGAACTTGCAAATGAATTGTATCTTAAAAATCCCTCGGAACTTACTGAAAGGTTAAATTCGATTTTTGATTATTTGTATTTTGATGAGTGCCAAGATTTTGTCGGCTATGATTATGAAATTATAAAGTTGATACTAACAAGAACAGGTATAACTTGCGTATTTGCAGGAGATCCGCGCCAGCATACATATTCAACACATACATCATCTAAATACAAAAAGTACTCTGGCGACATAGCTTCATTTATCCAAGATTGTGTAAATAAAAAAAATAAGCGCTATGTTACTATAGACGAAACAACTCTTGTAAAATCACATAGATGTCCGAGATGTATATGTGATTTTGCAAGTTTGATTATGCCACAATATCCCGAAATGAAATCAGTAAAAGAAAATTCTCAACAAGAACATTGTCTATTAATTAAGAACTGTGATGTTGGGAACTATGTAGATAGATTTAATCCAGTTGCTCTAATTTGGAATAATAAAGCCTTGAAAAATATCCATCCAAATATTAAGCAGAGATATAACATGGGAGAAGTAAAAGGCTTGGATTTTCCTAATGTTATAGTTTATCCAACAGAAAACATGTTGACATGGATAAATAATACAACTAAACAATTGGCTGATGAAACACGCGCAAAACTATATGTTGCTGTAACAAGAGCTGAAATTACAATTGGGATAATTGTACCAGATGATTTTTGTTTACCTTCTGAATCTATACTTCAATTTTGGAGTAACCCTGATTGAAATGTAATAATTATAATTGATTGCTTTGTTATTTCACGACTATTATATTAAAGACTTATTGATAATAAATATATTTCTTAAATGAATGTGATAACGGCAACCGGACAAATCTGGCGACAGAAATACGCTTCTCCCCGAGAAGGAAGATTTCCGTCGGCCACCGCAGGCCGTGAGGATTTGCAAGGTGCAGCTGTTATCCGTTACTTTCGCGGAACAATAAGCCGGAAGGTCAGGACGGACTGCAAGGACAAAGATATAAAAGGATTGAAAGACAGATATAAAGGGAGGCGATAAAAAGGCTCTCAAGCCTATACATTCAAGAATATCATACAATTTCTAATCATTGATAATACCAATGGGAATTTGCGTCAGGAAATTGCCAAGTGTGATAAAGAAATTGATGAATTAAAAGTTAAGATGCAACAAATGCAGAAATAGCACGGCAAACAGATACGCGATCTTCAAGAATACACAGTCAAGAACTTGAAGCCAAAGACAGGGAAATTTCCTGGCTGAACTCTCTTTATTTGAAAAAACGCATAAATGTTTTTCCCATGTTCAAAAAAACAGTCTGATAAATTACGGCATAGTTTACGAAGACCGACAGAAGAGCCAAGCAAAAGTAGAGAATTTAAGTTATAAATCCGTTCTATATAATACTCAAACATCAATATAATAACTAATTTTGTATTCGGTTAGAGGCAACTCTTCCCAAGACATAAGAAAAAAGAAGCGTTATGCTCATCTTGTAATTTGTGAACGTAGGAATTTCAGAAACTGATGCAAGAATAGAATAGTGTCTCTTACGCACATAGCGTGGGTTATTATTGTCACATTTGTATCAAAGGTTTCCTACAAACTAAGTGTTGTGTTGCAGTCCACGCTTCTGTATTTAATAATCCGCTCTGTTGGGCTGAGGAGCGAGATAAACAATAGAATATGAGCAACGAGATTCTTTTGCGATTAAGAAAATTCCATCCGAATGATGCAAATATTATTGCCGGATGGCTGAAAAGCGAGTATCAAATGCGTCAATGGTGTGCCGACAGGTATTCGCGTTATCCTGTTACAGCAGATGATATTAACTCACATCATGACAGATACATAGACGGACATTCATCAATTGCTCTTACTATGGTTGATGCTGCGGAAGTCATTGGTTATATAACACTCAGAAAGCCAACCCCTGAAAATTCAGAATGGCGACTTGGATTCGTAATAGTTGATGATGAAAAGCGAGGTCTCGGTCTGGGCAAAAAGCTTGTCAGTATGGCTATTGATTATGCCCACAAAGAATTAGGCGCAACTAAAGTATCGCTTGGTGTATTTGAAAATAATCCATCTGCAATACATTGTTATGAAGCCGCAGGGCTCAAGCAAGTTCAAAGAGAAGAGACAGAAAGCTACACTTGCCTCGGTGAGATTTGGAATTGCATAGAAATGGAGTTAATCATATGATGGATTCAAAAACAGTATATTACCATGTGCCCGCTATACGCAGAGGATGGTTTTAAGAATCGGTGGAAATAATAAAACACTCAACTTAACATTCTTGGGTGTAAAACAGGTGATTCTCTTGCAATTTGATGATTTTCAGCGCTTATTACAGATATAAAGGGAAAAGGAGGATAAAAAAGGCAGATGCCAGCCTATAAAAGTCAGACGGGCCCCGGCAGGTCGGAACACAGGAAAACCTGCCCGATCATCACGACCGGACAGGCAAAAGGTTAAATCAATGAATCACGGTCAGGCAGCCATGACAGTATTTTCTTCTTCGGGAACTTCGGACTGCGGACGCTCGGCTTCCTTGAGTGCCTCGTCAATCCGCTGCTGCAATTCCTTACATCCCTGTTTCAACCGCTCCAGTTCTTCCGCCTTGCTCCACTTCCGGGCGGTGATTTCCTGCAAGGTCGGTATTTCGTGCTGCAGCATGGCTATCTGTTTCTGCTGCTTCTCTATCAAAGACGGCATCCTTTCAAGCGCAGCCTGCGGGTATCGTGCCGATTCGGCAAATCCCAACGGCAGGGCTCCCGACACGCCACAGCGGTATTTCAGTCCGCTTACGCCCTCTACAAAGAAAGCGTTACGGTCGAACGAGCCGGAAAGGGTGTACTCGCTGCGGACAAGCAGATTCAGCCCCATATAGCTGCCAATGGTACGGTAAGCCTCGCCCCTGTATGTCTTGGCTATGCGGTGCAGTTCACGGCCTGTCTCTTCCCGGGTAGCCTGCTGCAGATTGAGCAACAGCGTTTCCCTGTTGCCGCTATAGGATGCGATATACTCCATATCCTGCTCGACCTGCGCCACGATGCGCTCTGCCTTGCCGACAGCTTCCGTGTTGGCCGCAATCTTACGCTCCGCACGGATGCGCTCTTTCTTGAATATGGCCTGTTCTTTCTCCAGCTGCATGATTTTGTTGTCGAGCTTGGCCTTGTTCAAAAGGTCAGTATTTCCTGAAAGGATAGCCACGAACTCGGCAAAGTTCATTCCGCTGTCCTCGTCCATGCAGTCCTCGTCGATGCGGCGCACGGCAATAGTGCCGTTGTTTATCTGGTTGATAAACATCTGCTTGTTTTTGAGTAGGTTGAACTTGTAGGCATCCAAAGTCTTCTCTGTTCCATAGATGATTATGTCCACCACGTTACCGCCCCAGAGTTTCACGGTGTTGCCCTTGCGTACCGCACGACCGTTGCGCTGCTCCATGTCGGCAGGTCTCCAGGGTATCTCCAGATGATGCACCGCCACAGCCCGCTGCTGGGCGTTCACTCCTGTACCGAGCATGGATGTAGAGCCGAAGAGAACACGCACCCTGCCGCTGTTCATATCCTCAAACAGCCGTTTTCTCGCTCTCTCCGTGGTAGCGCACTGGATAAACTGGATTTCGTCAGCCGGGATGCCGAGCCGTGCCAGTTTCTCCTTGATGTCGGTATAGATGTTCCACTCGTTCGGCTTGTAAGTGGAAAGGTCACTGAAGACAAACTGCGTACCCTTATTGGCCGCCGAGCGTACATAATAGTCATAGATGGTCCGGGCGCAGATGGAAGCCTTGTTGTCCGCATCGTCGTGGAATTTGTTACCCAAAAGGCGCATGTCGAGAGCCATCTTGCGTGCCACATTGGTAGCAATGAGCATCTTTGCCTTGTCGAGGTTGTCCGGCTCGATCGTGTCAAGCCCGAGGTCTTCCCAGTTTCCACTACCGGCAAAGGAAACGAGGCGTCCGATCATTTCTTCCTGCTCGATTGTCGGCGCATGAGAGAGGAAGCGGACATTTTTCTCCGGCACATCAAGATGTATCATGTCGGCTGTACGGTAGTCGGTGATTTCACGCAGGAACATCGCCAGTTCCGGCACTTTGATATAAGTGCGGAAACGCTCCTTGCGCTTGATTGCCCCTGTCACGTTCAGCTCATAGTCGGCTGTCTTTTTGGTAAATATGGCCGCCCAGGCATCGAAACAGCTAATCTGCTGACGCTTGAGTTCACGTGGGCGCAAATACTTGAACATCACATAAAGCTCTGTCAGCGCATTTACCACCACCGTACCGGACAAAAAAGTCGCCCCAAGGTCACGGCCTGTGCGGTGCTGGATGTCACGGATGGCAAACAGCAGGTTCATCGCCCTTTGCGAGCCTTTTGTATTGCCGATACCAGCCACCCTGTTGTGGCGTGTCTGGAACATGAGGTTCTTGAACATGTGGCATTCATCGACAAAGATGTGGTCTATACCCATTGAATGAAAGTCCACGGTATCATCCTTGCGGTCGTCCAGTTTTGTACGGAGTTCTGACAGCTTCGCTTTCAGATTTTCCTGTCTCACTTCCAGCCCTTTCTGCATCTTGCGGCTGCGGTAGCGCATGGTGGACTGTTCCAACACTTCAAGGCTTCGCTCCACATCGTAAAGCTCTTCTGTGAATATCTCTATCATGGTTTCCTCGGACTGCGGTATCTTGGCGAACTGGTCGTGTGTCAGGATGATGCAATCCCAGTTGTTGTTCTTGATTTTGGAAAACACCTCTTTGCGGTTGGCCGGTGTGAAATCTTCCTTGCCCGGGTACAGGACTTTTGCGTTCGGGTATGCCTTGCGGAACGTGTCGGCAATTTCGTGTACATTCGCTTTCAGGCCGATAATCAGAGGCTTGTGTGCCAAATTCAGACGCTTCATCTCATGCGCGGCGATGCACATTATCAGCGTCTTACCGGTTCCCACCTCGTGGTCGCAAATTCCGCCGCCGTTCTGCTTAATCATCCAGATTGCGTCTTTCTGCGACGGGTAGAGTTCGTTGTACGGGAACTGCTCAAAGGAAAGCTGCGGAAAGGTCTGTGCCGAACCGTCATAGGCCGGACGGACATAGCAGTTGAAACGCTCGTTGTATGTGCGTACCAGTTCATCCCTGACTTCCAGAGGACGGGCATCGAGCCACTGGTTGAAATTGCTGCGGATTTCCTGTATCTTGGTGGCCGCTTCCTGAATGGCTTCCTCGTCGGGCACACGTACCTTGTCGCCGTTGCGATACACTTCTTTGGTTATCTCCGGCACTGTGTCATGCAAGGCATGGACAAACAGGTCTTCACCGTTGAAATTACGCACGGAATAGGTGTTGTATGCTGCCGGGGAGTAACCTTTCAGACGCACTACATAGGTATCGTTGACATCAAAGTACATCACTTCGGCTTCCACCCCGAAAAGTTCTGCCGCAAAGTCGGCGTAAAGCTGCGGGTCAATCCAACGCTCGCCCATATTGATATCCAACTCTTCATAAGGTATCGGTTCGGGCGTTGCGTTCTCCAGTGCCTTGACGGATATTTCCGTCCATTGCTGCTGCCTTTCCGAAAGGTCGGGAATGCAGGAAACAAATTCCGTGCATTTAGCTATCACGTTGCCTGCAATGAACTTGCCTTTGTGTTCCCATTCATCCGTAACAGGATTGTAGAATATCTCGCCCTGCAACGCTGCGATTACATCTTCATCAGACAGGCCGGTAGAGCGCATGATGTAGTCCATTTCCACCTTGCCGTAGAAATTGAGGCTGCTTGCCAGTGCTTCCGACGGCTGTAAAATACGGTCGGTCGTAATCTTCGTGAAAGCCACTGGCTCACGCATGATGTCGGCCTTGACTATATCGCCGCCAAGCTGCATTTCGATAGTGAACACCTCGACACCGAGGCTGTCAAGCATGATAAACTCCTTGTTGTCGTTCTCATGGAAAAATCCCCATTTGGCTACAAAGGCATCATACAGCGTGTTCAGCCGCTCACGTATGGCCGTCTGTTCGGTCTGCAGATCCCTTTCCCTGACAGAAAGCATGAAATATGCTTCACGGACAGGGAAATAGTCGGCTGCACGCTCCATGTTGACCTTTCCCTCGTCCACCGGAACGAAATCCACGGCCACATCGGCATAGTGGCTTGATTTGCGGAACACGACCGTACCAATCTGCCCCTCGAACATTACCAATGTACCGCTTTTCATCCAGTCCTCGAGTTTTTCCGTGTAGGCTCTCCGTCCTCTGTTTACGGAGAGTGCTGTCGTCTCCTGCATCCCGAACAGCGACATCTGCACGGACGCTTCGCCCTGCTGTCCGAAAAGGCTTTTGCGGAAATACCGGTCAAAGTCGTATTTGAGCAAAGCGGAAAGGTATTGTGCCATGGCCGCATCAGAGCCGAGCCACTGGTGCTTGCGTACATATTTGCCGTGCTGGTTCATCACAATACGGCTGTCGGTCGCCAGTACGGTCTTCGGCATGGAAAACAGCCTGTTGGCGTTTTCGGTCATCGTTCCGTTCATGTCGTACATTTCTTTGCCCACCTGCAAAAACATCTGTTCACGTGCGGAGAGTGCCGCCTTATTGGTATGTTTCTGGAATATGAGCAGGTCGCTACCCACCTCGATACCGCTTGTCTGCATGAAAAGAGCGTCAGGCAAACGTACTGCGCTGATAAGGTCGGCATGGTTCACCAGATACTCACGTACAAACTTATTTCCTGCCGTGTCGGCCACACCTCTTGAAGTGACAAAGGCAAGCAGACCGCCCTCGGAAAGCAGTTCCATAGCCTTGACAAAAAAATAGTTGTGAATGGTCTTTGTGGCCTGTTCGTAGATACCGCCCTTTTTCCACAGGTCGGCATCGAAGACACGGAAGTTGCCGAAAGGAATGTTTGAGGCAATGACATCGAATTTCCGATGCTCCAGCTCCTGTGTGCCTATCGTTTCAAAGCCTGCCGTTACGATGGTTGCGTCCTCATGCAGCAGCGAAAGTACAAGTCCTGTAATGGTATCTTTCTCAAAAGCATAGCTGCGTGTGCCGGGCATGGCTACAGGCAGGAAACCGCCGATGCCTGCGCTCGGTTCAAGAAAACTTTGCATCTGCAAGCCGTTGGCAGAAAATGTCTTGTGTATCTGTGCCGCCACTGCGTCAATCAGGAATTGCGGCGTATAGAACGCTGTCAATACAGATGACTTGATGCTTTCAACAAGTGAACGGCAAGCTGCCTCGTCACCCCCTGCAAGTGTCCTTAACGCATCCAGCAGACGGTTCAAAAGCCCGGCAACCCCTTTGTCAAGCGGCTTGTCCGTACCCAAGTCCAGTACATCCTTGATACCGCCGAAACCTGAATACTGCGCCAATACCTGTTTTTCCTCTTGCGTGGCTGTCCTGCCCTGCGAGTGAATAGCTACTGCTGTCTCTATGGCCTTGATGTTGGCCGATAATGATGTCAATTTGTTGTAACCCATGATTTAACCTATTTTTTTATTTCCCTTTTTTCGGCCCGTTTGCGGCCGCAGGGATTATTTTTCTGCTTTGAAAGGTGGCGGTGGCCATCCGCCATGGCCGGTAAGGAAAAATACGCTCGACAGCCGGAGAGGAAGATTTTTCCGAGACCCCACGGGCAGAATGCCGGCATTGGCAGGAATGGAAACCGGCGGTTACCTTTGCTGAAAAATCCAATCCCCCGAGGTCGCACGGCGAAGAACGGAAGAGCAGCTACAAGAGGGATGGATAGAAAAGGATTGAAAACAGGCGGATGGAAAGATAGAAAAGGAAGATCTGAGGTAAAAAAGGAACGGTGCATGGCAATGCCGTCGATAAAAAGGGACTTTGCCGTCGGCAGACCGAAGCCGGAACAGACCCTGCCGGGGCCCCCGGTAAGGTCTGTCCGTGGATTATCAGTCAATATCGTAACCAATCATGAACTCGTCATTGATAAGCAGATAGTAATAGCCGTTGCCGCAATTCCTGTACTCCTTGCTGAATCCGGCAGCCATGTCACCGTTTTCCCGCGGCTCGCACCAGAGCGTACCGTCGTATCCGCAAAAGTCGAAACGAAGCGTCGAGAATTTCTCCTTATTCTTCATTGCCTGGCGGAACCGCTGCATGTCCCAGCTTCCGCAATACTTCTCAATCGTGGAGAGTCGGATGCACTTTCCGTCAATAGCCGTTCCCGTGGTGATACGGTTTTCGTACAGGGACTTCTCAAGGTCTGCTGCTGCAATCTTGCGGAGCCAGTCATTGGTATGCGTGGCAAGGCGTGCGAGCTTCTGGTATTTGAGAATCATTTTCCTGTCCATATCCTTTTCGTCTTCCTTTTCCTGTGACGGATAATAGATTTTTTCGATGTGGCTCCAATCTGAAAAAATGTAGCCATGCTTGCGTTTTCCTTTCGCAATAATACCGACGACGTTCTCCCTGCCTCGGTTGATAAACAATTTCCTGCGCTCCCCGTAAATTCTGACATACAAGACCGGTGGGTTCTGTTCGTTACGGAGATATTCTTCTGCCGGATGCATTGTTGCTGCTGTTGTGTCCATACCTGTATTTTTTTTAGTTGTTAATTTCCCTTGGTTCGAGCCGCTTCGGACTCTCATGCCGGGATTGGAATTTTCGAGCAATCAAGACTGGAAAAGCGGACGACAAAAGCAGGTAAAGCGGCTGCGGATTTTATGGAATACCCAAATCTCCGATTTGCGGAAGGCTGCCGTCAAATCCGTACCCGATTGGCATAGCGGTATCTGCGATTCGGACCGGCCAGTAGATTCGCGAAGAAAATCAATGCCGGTGATGAGTACCGTATGTGAGGCGTAACAGGAAATGAATCGGAACATGTGACGGTACAAAAGGGAACCGTCCTGCCGGGGAAAAAGGGGAAATGCGGTAACTCATGAATATAAAAGTGATACGGAGCTAAAAAAAAACAGACGGATATGCTGTCTGCATATCCGTCCTGACTGCTGTTCAGGGTTCGGGAAGTGTGCCTGTCCTGACTTTCTTTCCATCGCAATAGAATTCGATTGTACCCGGTCTGAATCCCATTTCGCCGAAGGCTATGTTTCTGACATAGTCTCGGTACTCCTTTCCGGAAAAGTTCTTTCCACTCAGATTATTGAAAAACATACGGATGCTGTATCCGTCTTCGCTTGACAGTATTGTCCTGCCGTCCTGTCTGATTTCTTCTTTCATTTCTTTCCGTTTTGATTGTTTGAAAATCTGTTTTTTATTTCCCTCTTTTTGAACTGAGGGCTGGATATTCAACTTTTTGAGGCATAAGGAGGATGAAGCAGCTGGTATCATAAGCCAAATCCGGATAGAAAACCGATTGTGCAGCAGTCTGTTTTCGTCATCCGAATGGAATGCGGTTTGGCATTGATACGTTTCGTCCTATATTCGCCGACGAAAAGAGAACGGAAGCCCCATAGGAAAAAGGATAAGTATCCACTAATTAAAATCAGAAATAAAATGTTTTATACTCAAGTATCATATTCTGCTCATTAAAGTATATACTATCCTCGCGTAAAATATAACCTATTGCGATAAGTACCATGTCATGCGGATAATGAATTGTTTTCATTATATCATTAATACTTATCCGGTTTTCTTTATATAAAAGCCTTTTTATTTCAGCAGTTATTGTTTCAATTGAATCTGATTTCATAAGCCACCAATAGAATTTAAGTATTTAGATTTTGCAATATGGTAATTGATTTTTGCAGATATAACCTCAAAATATGCTTTCTGCCAACTGGCTTGTGCTTCCAGAAAATTAGCCAATGTTTCCATACCTGTTTCAAAGCTTTTGCTGCTTTCCTGCAAATTCTCCTCTGCATAACTGAAAGCATTTTCAGTAAGTTCAACCTCCAGTTCAGCTTCATTCAGAATATTATAGTTTCTTGTAACTTCCAATTGCATCTTTTCAATCATTTCATCCCGTATGACCTCTGCTTTCTGCAATTCAATTTTTGCAGATTTTATCTTTCTGTGTCCTTCTCCCCAATGGAAAAGAGGAATCTTTACAGCCAGCATTACAGAAAATATGTCATCTTTCAGAAACTTATGTCCGTTCATTCTAACTCCATCTATATAATTATATCCGGCTACAAGTCCTATTCTTGGCAAATAATCACTTCTTACAGACTTTATCTGCTCTCTCTTCAGATTGATATTTTCAGACAACAACTTATATTCAGAACGGTTTTCTATTATGAATTCATCATTTCGGAATACTGCCGGTTCAAATTCTATGGTTCCTGAGATTTCAATATCATCACTCAGAGGAATTCCCATTATATGACATAAAGCCATTTTCGACAGTCTGATTGCATTTTCGCTTCTTTTCATGGAAAGATTGGCTTCGTTCAGTTTCACCTGTACTTTGAGCAATTCATTTCTGGGTGACATACCAGTTTTATTCATCTTTTCAATATTATTAAAGAGCTCTTCCACAAGGTTCTTGTATTTGATTGAAACCTCATATAGTTCCTTGGCCTTAATTACATTCCAGTATGCTTCTTCCGTTTCTATACGGATTTCGGAATCGTTCTTTTTCCGGTTCAGTACAGCCATATTTGTGCCAATTTCCGACATATTCCTTGCCGCAATAATTTTGCCACCCATATAAACTGGCTGTTCAAGCTGTACACCTGCAAAATAAGTATTGCTTATATCAAGGGCCGCAGATAAAGAAGGGGCAAGTTCCATCGAAAAATCCTTATTGGCATAAAGATAGCCTCCCGATGCGGACAGTTTCGGAAGAAAACCTGCTACCACATTCTTTTCTTGAAGTTCTGCCTGCTTTATCGAAAAATCTGACAGTTTCATCTTTTTATTGTTCTCTACCGCAATCCTGCAACAGTCATCAAGAGTGAATACTCTTTGAGCATAACTGAACGATGATAGCAGGATTATAAATATGCCTGATAAAAGTCTTTTCATTTTAATCACATTTAATATTGAAGAATAAAGCATAGAATACAGGAATAATCATTAATGTAATGATTGTACCAACAAGAAGGCCTCCCATAATGGCTACAGCCATAGGACCAAACATAGCATCTGAAATCAGAGGTATCATACCAAGGATAGTAGTTCCTGAAGCCATCATTACCGGTCTTAATCTGGATGAAGAGGCTGACAACAGGGCTTCAACAGGCTCAACGCCAGTCTTGATCTGAGCAGCTATCTCATCTATAAGTACAACTCCATTTTTTATCATCATACCTATCAATCCCAAAGCTCCTACAACAGCAACAAAACTGAAAGGCTTTCCACTGACGAAAATGCCCATTACAATACCTATGTATGCAAGCGGAAGACACAGAAAAATAATTAACGGTTTCTTGAAATCCCTGAATAGAAATACCAAAACCGCAAACATGAATATGACCGCTATGGGCAGACTTCTGAAAAGATACTTGTTAGAATCTGTACTTGCCTTATACTCACCCAGCCATTTCATGGAATAGCCGTCAGGGAAGTCAATTCGTTCATTAATTTTCTTTTCAAGAGCAAGGCGTGTATCTTCAGCGGTAAATCCGTAGGCATTATTACACTGGACTATGACAGCACGCTGTCCGTTATAACGGTAGGCGACTGGATCTTTCCATTCAAAGCTGATACTGTCCGATATTTCTTTAACAGGCCTTCCGGATGTCAACCTGTCTATCAACAACTGTTTCCGTTCAGGGTCCATAAGCATTCGCTGGATACTTTCCTCTTCTGTCACAGCAGTAATATTAGGCAGCATAGAATTGACAGTAACATCTTCGAGACTGTTATATCCTATGTTCTTCAGGTAAATATTTTTTAATATACTGCCATCATATAAAGAACCTACAGGAATACCCTCTGTTACTGAGAGCAATGACAATCCAATATCTGTTTTTCCAAGTCCTGCTCTTCGGGCATTATGCTGGTTGAAGTTAATGTCCATGTTGATGACTGGATCATCCCAATTATCTGTAATAAGCATTGCAGAAGGTTCCTCCCGCATAATATCCTGAATTTTGTTTCTCAATTCCTTCAGGACTCCCGGATCTGGGCCGGAGACCAGAATTTCTATAGGAAATTCCATATACATAGTGTTATATTTCTTTAGCCGGATAAAGGCATCAGGATAATGACGGTTCATATATTCCTGTAAATCCTGCATACAGTTGTCTATGTCCTTATGGCTTTTGAAATCGATAATCAATTCTCCGTATCGAAGACTTGGATCAGCTACTGAACGTACAAGGTTGTATCTCGCCGGCGTGCCTCCGAGAGATGTGGTTACGTGCGTTATGGCCGGATTTGTCTTGAGATACCTCTCTATTTCTTCCAGATCTTTTTCAACCTTCTCGATACGTGTTCCCTCCGGCATCTTATATTCCATATAAATCTGGTTGTATGTCAGATCCGGGAAAAATGTCTGTGGTAAAAAACTGAAACAGCAAACACTGACAATTAACAGCAGTACAATTCCGATAATAGTCCCGGCTTTATGATGCAGCAGGAAAGTAAGCATACCGCGAAATTTTCTGTATAATGGTGTATTGAAAATATTTGTATTGTCATCTGCCGTCTTAATCTTCAAATAATGTTCTGAATGAATCGGGACATGTACCAGTGCCAGAATCCAGCTGAGAAGCAGAGATACGGCCAATACGATAAATAAGTCGCGGGCATATTCTCCGGCCATATCCGGGGACAGCGAAACCGGCATAAAAGCTATGATAGCAATAAGGGTAGCTCCCAAAAGCGGACGTGCCGTGATATTAGCCGTGTGAACAAGTGACTGAGGCTTTTTCATACCACGCGCACTGTCAACCAAAATACCATCCACAACCACTATTGCGTTATCCACAAGCATACCCATGGCAACTATAAATGCCCCTAAAGACACTCTCTGAAGAGTTCCATCAAAGAAATATAGGACTACAAAAGATCCCAAAACTGTAATTACCAGTCCTGTTCCTATGATGACACCACTTCTGAATCCCATGGTAAGCATAAGAATAACTATAACGATAAGTACTGATTCTATAAGATTTACAATAAATGTATCAATGGCATCACTTACACGCTCAGGCTGGTAAAAAACCTTGTTGAACTTGAACCCTGACGGAAGTCCGTTTTCCAGCTCTTCAATCTTTTCGGTTACAGTATTTCCGATTTTTAGAATATCATAGCCTGATTCCATGGCTATTGCAATACCATAAGCCCTTTTACCGTCATATTTCATTTTGTTACGCTGCGGTTTCTCATAGTCCTCCTCGATATCAGCTATATTTCCAAGAGTGAACGTATTACCGTCATGACCTTTCAGAACCAGATTTCTAATATCTTCCAGATCTCGAAAGTTTCCGGGTACAATAACCTTCATACGCTCATCGCCACTATTAAAGAAGCCACTATATACTGTCCTGTTCTGATCTTGCAGTGTCATCAGTATTTCAATTGGAGAAATTCCCAGACGGGCCATTTCTTTACTATCTATATTGACATTTATACAAGGTGTTGCAGTTCCATATATCTGGACATTTCTTATACCTTCTATGTTAATAAGTTCACGCTGAATGAAATTTGTGTATCGTATCATATCACTGTCTGAAAAACCATCAGCCGTTAACGTATAGAACATTCCATAGACAGCACTGAAGTCATCAAGTACCATTGGTACTGAGGCACCGGTAGGCAATTGGGTATGAACATCGACAATCTTTTTTCTCAATATATCCCATTTTTGTTCCAATTCGCCATTGGGTACAGTTGTTTTCAGAACTACCTTTATAAGAGACAGGTCGTTCAGTGATTTTGATTCAATATAGTCTATATCTCCCATCTGACGTATTGCCTTTTCCAGCTTGTCAGACACTTCAAGTTCAACCTGATGCGCAGTTGCACCAGGATACACAGTCATGACCAAAGCCTGTTTGACCGTTATTTCCGGATCTTCCATTTTGCTCATGGAGTAGAAAGACCATAGACCGCCGATAACGAGGAAAGCTATAAACAGCTTGATCAGGGCCTTGTTTTCCAAGGCATATTCCGCCATACTTTTCATAGCATTCCTCCTATATTGGTTGATGACACTTCTTTCATTTCTTCCACGGTCTGCCCTTCAGACAAACTATGGATTCCGGTTATGGCTATTCTGTCGTGAGGTTCCAACCCTCTTACAAATGCCGTTTCTCTTTCTATCCGTATTAATTTAACGGGTGTACAAGCAGCCTTCCCATTATTGATCTTCCATACGCATGTGTTCCCTTTATCCTGAAATAAAGCCGATGCAGGCAATGATAATGATGGGGTTGTGCTTGAATATGCTAATCTTATATCTACATTCATACCGACTGACAGGACTTTGGAAAATTCTGATGGTATGTCAAAGGAAACATTGTATAGTTGTCCGTTTGATGCATTGCGGTTTTGGGCTTTTAATGTTATTGCGGTAGATAGATTACCGCACACAAGTTCTGCATATATAAGATTTTTCAATCTGTTATAATCTTTTAATGCCATACTTATGTCCGCCTTGTACCCACCTTCCTGTTTCAGAAGCAAAACGGGCATTCCGGCAGAAACTATCTCTCCGCTGTTTTTGAAAATATCTGATATAAAGCAGTCAAATGGAGCTTTTATTTCCGTGTATCTCAAAGCATCTTCAGCAGCATTGAACTTGGCCTCTGCCACTTTGTTTGCAGCAATGACTTTCTCATAATCGTTTGGAGAGACTGTGTTATTCTCAAACAAGGCTTGTATGCGTTTCGTCTCTTTTTCCGATTGTTCGAATACAGCTTTTGCAGCATTATACTGGACTTCAAAATCATGCTTGTCCAATGTTGCTATAATACTGCCTTTACGGAAACTCATTCCTTCATTTTCAGGTAAGAATGCAATCTGGCCATTGACCTTAAAAGCTATGGTCACTTCTTTCTCCGAATTTATAACTCCAGAGTATTTGACATACTCAACGCTGTCTTTATTTCCTACTGTTAATGTTTTAACCAGTACAGAAGAGCTTTCTTTTCTTCCTGAATCTGTTTTACAGGAGGCTGATGCAAGAATAATAATTCCCGCACTCAAATACATAAATAATCTTTTCATTGTCTTAAACTTTAGCTTTTGCAAATTTCATCAAACCCAATGAGAAACACGTTTCCATTTACACATGCGGAATGTTCTAAAACCCTTTTTTTACTATGTGGTTTAGAATAGTAGTTGCTGGATAAGGGGATATTATATTCGTTTTTCCATCAAAAATGTTCTATTAGTAAGAAATTCTTTGATGGAAATATGGATACAATTATATTTGTAATAAAAAAAATATGAACCAATTTAAGAACCTGGATATAAGAATAGCAAAGAATCTTATAGGCGATATAGATTATGTAGATAACGATTTTATTGTACTAGATGATCTCTCTAAATTCAATATTCCCAATGATTCACCCATCAGACTTGGTGCATTTACAATAAGTTTGTGTCTTAACGGACATATAACTACTGATATCAACATGATAAGGTACGACGTACAGCCGGGAGATATGGTAATAACACTTCCTAAAGATATAATAGAACACAAGGATGTTTCGTCTGATATCAGAGGAATTTTCTTTATTGTTTCACAGCGTTTTATTGAAGAAGCTTTTCCGAAAATAGGAGAAATACTTCCAATTTTTCTTTATATCCAAAAATACCCTAAAATTGAATTGACAGCAAATCAATGTTTCAATATACAGCAGTTTTATGATTTCTTTATCCAAAGACTTAAAGACCAGTCAGTATATAGGGATAAAATGATAAGTTCTATACTGCAGGCTCTGATTTATTATATCGCCGGATTATTGATAAACTCTGATAAACGGGAAAAAAAGGAGAGAAAAGAAGAATTACTGAGTAAATTTATTCAGTTGATAATAAAACACTACAAGGAAAACAGGACACTGGATTTCTATGCAGAAAAACTGTTTATTTCAACAAAATATATGTCAGATATTATAAAGAAGACCAGCGGACTGACGGCTCATGACTGGATAGACAGATATACCATTCTGGAAGCTAAGATTTTGTTACGGTCAACCAATAAGACAATACAGGAAATATCCAATGAGCTGAATTTCCCTAATCATTCGTTCTTTTCAAAATACTTTAAGCATCACATGGGTATGACTCCTAAGGCTTATAGACAATCATAAGCTCAAAATACTTTGAAATGAAAATTATATCTGGGAGAAATCAAGCATATTGTTTCTGAGTACCGTAACGGCAGGAAAGTAAATTCGTGTTATTCCCGTAAAATTTAAGGCCAATATCTTCAGATTTGTGGAAAAATCATACTTACCCAAATGGTTTGCGGTACTACCGACCGCTTCACGTAGTCGAATGATTCTGTTTCCACTATCCTAATAACGATGTCATATGGTAATTATGCACTTAGAAAAACACCATTCAATCATATAATAGCGAAATACCATCTGCAAATTATCGGCACTATCTCGGATTAGTGCCGATAATTTGTCAATAACAACCTTATAAATGACAGTGAAATTTGTTTTATTAATGTATAATAAACCAAAAAAACAGATAAATCAAAGCAAAAATACACATATATCAGTTACAAATTATCGGCACTATTTCATATTAGTGCCGATAATTTGTTATATTTGCGACATAAAACGAATATGATATGAGTAACGAAACAACATCAGCCATACTGAGTTTTGCCGAAAAACATCATGACTTTAATATAGAAGATTTGTCTGAGAGTCTCTGCAAGAGCATGGACATCAACAGATCTTCCCTGCTGTGGCATTTGTTCAAACTCGTAAATAGCAACGTGCTTATCAGAACAGGCCGAGGAATGTATGCCAAAGTGACGAAACCGATATTCTCGCCCCAACCAGCAGACGATATAATAGAGGTATTCAATCTGTTGCAGTCCAATTTCCCGTTTGCCAAGTTTTGTATCTACCAAGGTGAAATCATTTCCCCCCTGCAACACCATCTTTCATCCAACCGCATAATTTATGTGGAAACCGAGAGGGATTCGGCCGAAACCATTTTTGATTTTCTAAAAGGCGAAGGCCGACCGGTTTTTCTGCGTCCCGGTAAAGATATAGTATATCGCTACGTGGATATGGACAGCAGGACCATCTTCGTGAAGAACCTTGTTTCAGAAGCTCCGTTGCAGGAAGTATCCGGCATTCCAATGCCCACGTTGGAAAAACTTATGGTAGATATTCTGAGAGATTCTGATTTCTTCTACCTGCAAGGGAGTGAAAGCGAACACATCATAGAGAATGCCTTCAGAATGTATTCCGTTAACCGCAGCCGTCTGTTCAGATATTCCAACAGAAGAAAAGTCAAAGATGAATTATTGTCCATCCTGAATAACTTGAATTTACAATGATAAAAAAAGAGTGCTTTACGAAAGAATGGATTGACCATGTGTCCACTGAACTGCATTACAATGACAAGAACCTGATTGAAAAAGTCATCCGTGCGTTGTCTTTGCTTGAGATGCTGGTCAAAGCAGGATGTCCTCTGATTTTCAAGGGAGGCACATCATTAATGCTGATAATCGGCAAGTCTGTCCACCGTCTGTCCATAGACATTGATGTAATCTGTCCTCCAGGAACAAACATAGAAGATTATCTGAAAGAATTCGTCGATTTCGGATTCATCGATCTGGAGCTTGTAGAACGCAAACAGAGGAATGATGCAAATATTCCCAAGAGCCACTCCAAGTTCTTCTATAAAATAGCATACCGGAATGATACGGAAGCCCAGTCGTATATCCTGTTGGATGTACTGTATGAAGACATCCATTATTGCCGGACCCAGCTGGTAGCCATAGACAGTCCCTTTATATCTCTTGACGGCGATCCGTTAATGGTAACTGTTCCGTCGGCAGATGATATTCTCGGCGACAAATTGACGGCTTTTGCCCCAAACACAACCGGAATACCTTACTATAAAAACGACAAGTCCTGCTCTATGGAGATAGCCAAGCAACTGTTTGATATTGGCAGACTGTTTGAAAATGTCACCGACTTGCAGATAACCTCGACTGCATTCCATCGGATTGCACAAGTAGAATTGTCATACCGATCTTTGGGTACCGATGTAGGACAAGTTTTCAACGACATCCGACAGACCGCACTCTGTATATCTACACGCGGTAAAGCCGGAGAAGGAGATTTCGGTTTGATACAGGACGGTATTATACGGGTAAAATCATTCATGTACAAACAGCGTTATACGATTGAGAATGCCATTGTCGATTCTGCGAGGGCGGCCTATCTGGCCACACTGATTGAAAAAGGGATTTCACAAATTGAACCTTATTCAAATAATCCTGCTGACGTAAAAGATATGGTAATCAGACCTTCATTAAGCAACAAACTAAATAAGTTGAAAGCCAATTCACCGGAAGCGTTTTACTATTGGGCAAAAACAAGTGAGATTTTAGGTGGGTGAAAGTAAATAAATAATTCCATATCCTTTCCAGATGAATTGTAACAATTCTGTAGAATAAAAGCATGGTGGGTGAAAGGTTTGTATTCGTGTCACTGATCATCCTTACAGTAGGACTGCTGCATGTCATCGCTTTCTGGCGGCGGAAAGCCGGGGAAGCGGCGTATGCAGCCGCACGAAGCACAGGCCGGGAAGACGAAAGGGAACGCTATTGCCGTATGGCGGTGATGGCCGGACATCGAGACGCCTGCCGTATGTTCTGCTGCATGTATCCCGACCGGTTCGACGACAGGCATCCGCTCAAACCGTTCAAGTTCCGTGGAATCCGGATTGCATTTTACGGCTATTACTATCCGTCCCGGTACAATGATTTTCTCAATGAAGCACAACGGACATTCTGCCGTTCCATCTACCGGTTCAAGCAGGGAGAGATACACGGCATCGAGTTTTTCAAGGCATGTATGACCGCCATACAGGCGGACGGCAAGCCTTATCATATCATGTTCATGCCGTGCAGCAACTGGATAAAGTATGAACAGCGGTTCAAGCGGCTGAACTGGTATATGGGCAAGCACAGGCCGGATCTGACATCAGGACTGTACGATACGGTGATCTGCGATGCCCGGGAAAGCCTACATGAAGCGGACGGAGCGGACAGCCGTGTCCTTGAGCGGAATTACGAGATTACCGGTGATATAAAGGGAAAAGAAATCATTATCATTGACGATGTGCTGACGACCGGACAGAGTGTGTCCGACTACAAGGAGGAAATAGAAAGGCACGGCGGCAAGGTGGTGGCCGCCATTTTCTATGGAAAGACGTTTTCCATGCCGCCGATGTCCGTCGTCCGGATGTCGGTATGGGGCGACAGTATCAGCCATGCAATCAAAGGGAGAAAAAAGTCATAGTTCGGCCAGTGCCGAAACACATTCCTGCTGTACTCTCCTGACATGTTCAAAAAGGATTGCGGGATCGACACTCTTGCCATTGAGGCGGCAGGTGATATGCAGGTGTTCTCCCGTGCTGCGTCCTGTAGAGCCGGTAATACCGACCGCATCACGCGGCCGGACGGCTGTTCCCCTGGCTACGAGAATCTTTGAAAGGTGGCAATAGCTGATCATGCAGTTCCCGTGCTGCAGCGTAACATACTTGCCGGAAGTCTTGTCCTGCCCGACCTTTACGACAGTTCCCGCCATCATCGCCAGCACCTTGTCGCCACGTGCCTGCAAATCGATTCCCCCATGAAATTTACGCTTGCCGGTAAAGGGGTCTTTCCTGTAACCGTATGGAGAAGTCACCTTGATTCTCGGTAACGGATAACTGACACTCAGGTAACGCTCAACCACCATCTGCCTTTGCACATCGCCGCGAGCTCCGGATTTGCCGGTGTTTTCCGATACACCTTTCCCGGAACCCGTATTGTCTGAAGCTGTTTCCTTGTCCTTCGTGGCCGCCTGCACACTTTCCTCCCGATAGTAATCGGAAGCGGAGGAAACTGTATTGAATTGTGCCATTGCCGGTATCAGACTGAGCGAAATGCCTGATATAATCATCCATAAAATTTTTCTCATGCTGCAAAATTAGCATGGTCTGTCTATGTTCGACATGAACGGCCATACATTCTGCTATTAGTTTGCATATTTTATCGCAATTAGTACGATTATTCAAAGAAAATCGTACTAATGTTATAAAAATGGTATATTATAATCATTTATATATCTGTGTTTTTGTTTGAATTTACAAGGTCATACTATATTTGCCGAACATAATTTTACAAACTTGATATAGTATGAAAAAGGCGCATTTTGAATTTGAAGAGATTCCCTTTTCGACGCTTGCCCGATTCGGGCTCACGCAGGAGATGATCGAGGATCTGCCGATGCACGTCCTTGATGATATTTACAACGGACGCCATTCGCCCGTTCTTCCCGTGCGTGTCACCGACGAGCACGGAGAAACGGTGGAAAGCCGTACCCGATTCGCTCTTATCCGCATGGAAGGTGGCCAGACGGACGTGGTCTTCTATCCGGCATTGAAATCTTCGCCGCTGGAACGCTTTGACGAAACGCAGCAGAAACAGTTGCTTGAGGGCAAGGCCATCATCGCGGATGTGGAAACCGCTGACGGCAGGCACAACAAGGCTTTCGTCCAGATTGACACGGGGACGAAGCAGGTCATGTATGTTCCCACGCCCATCATCGGGCGCAATCTGCAGGTGCTGGCCGAGGAGCTGCATCTCGGTGCAACAGAGGTGAACGGAATGCAGCACGGAGATCCGCTGACGCTGGTCGTGGACGATGAGCCCGTCACGGTAGGTATTGACCTTCATTCCAAGACCGGTATCCGTTTCTGTTCCGGCGACGAGCAGCGATGGAGGGAACAGTCCAAGCGTGAATGGGACAAATACACGTTCGGCTGTTACGGTTGCTGGGTCATGGATGATGACGGAAACCTCGACTATGTTCCGGAAGAGGAATATACCGAAGAGTTGTGGAACGAACAGAAAAAAGCCGGGGAACGCAACCGCTCGGCAGCTATTCACAAATAAAAACCGATTGATATGGCACAGCACCAGTATTATCCCGAAGAGGTATTGATAGAGAAAATGCAGAGCGGCGAATACGGCTGGCTCGACTATGTGAACCATTTTTCCGCGGAGTGGCAGGAGGAATATGCCCGTTACTGTGAGGAACGCAACCTCGTTATCGGGAATGATTCTGCCGCCGAATTTGTCCGCTACAAGGACGAACAGCTGGAAGCGGCGATGGAGGAAGGAAACGCATAGCGGATAACAATCATAACATCAGACTATGGCAATACGAACCAATACAAACCCCAGAGCGATGGACTTGCAGCCTGAAATGCGCGACATACTGATGCGCAACGGGCTTCAAGCCCATATCGCATTTGACGGTGGCGGCTACAAGCTGATCGTACAGGGACACGATTCGCCGCTGCTGACCTATCCGATTACCGAGAAACAACTGTTGGCGCTTACGGACTGGGGAACGAACACCGCCAACAAGAAAGCCTACAATGTGCTCACGAGCATCCTTGCAAAGGATTTCTATCTGCCCAAGAACTTTGTCCATGCCCGCAATGCTAACGGACGTGTGGCGATGGGTCTGCACGGCTACCGTATCGGAATGGGTGAATACGGGCGTACAGGCCGTTGGGGGCTGTTTCCTCCCATACTCGGATGGACACCGCGCCAGCAGGGCGGTTTTCATCTGCGCAGGGTCGGCGGACAGCTCTTTTTCCCCGGAGCGCCCATTGTCCCCGAACGTCCTGACGGACGCATGAAGCCCGGCGAGCTGCAGTCCGGAGGCTACGGCTTTTATTACAAGGGAGGACAGCCGGAACAACCCGTACAGCCCCGTGATGTCCTGCAGGACTTGCAGGCTGCCATTACACCGATGGTCAGCCGTCCCCGCAGCCAGGAACCTGCCCGCCCGTACAGGGAGCTTGTCGCTTCGCCAGTCTATTTCTCGAACGAAAAATGGTCGGAGTGCCTTGCTTCGCACGGGCTTATTGTCGATGCGGAGAACAGAACCCTGACCGTGCAGTCCGAGAATGTCAACGCGGACATGGTCTATGACCTGACGGAAGAGGAAATCAAAACGCTTACATCGAATTCTCTTGAAGAGCATTCCATTGAGCAACGTCTGGAGCTCCTGAACGGGGTCATTGCCGGAGATTTCGCGGATAAAGTGACCTTGGATGATCTGAACAGTGACAAGCATATCGCCATCGGCCTCCATCCTGAAGTGCACGAGGAACTGGCCGCAAGGCATTACCAGGAATACGCACAGGCGAACGGGCAGACGGAAGACTATGGCAACAGCCTGCAGCTGTCGGATGAGATCGGCGGGCATGGAACCGAGATAAGCCGGATTGCCGTGGAACCCGGACCGGAAGAAGGAAAGTACAGGATGACCGCCGTCATCGACGGGCAGACCTACAGCCACGAGATTACCCAGAAGGAATACGACAAGTTTCTCGCCACGGACGATTACCATCGGACGAAACTTTTCGCGAAGATCTTCAGCGAGGCAGACCTGCGCCCCCGTCCGGAAACAAGCAAAGGACTGGGCATAAAGATTCTTGCGGCCCTTTCAGCAGGTGCCGTGGTGGTTTCCGAGGTCGTGCATAATCTCAGATGCCATCACGGGCCGGAGTGTTATGAGGAACATTACCTTGGGCCGCGTCCTTATTTCAAACCCGGTGTTGACACTCCGAGGGATGTTGCCATCCGGAATTTCGAGGCACAGATGAACCGGGAAATCGGTGATATGAGAATGGGGAGGTAAACTTATGAGGAACGGAGACCTTACATACGATGATTTTCTACAGAGACTGAACATTCAGGACATACTCATTGACGCGGGCTATCATCTGAACAAGCGTGACGGTCTGCGTTATCCGTCGTATGTGCGGATGGACAGCGAAGGCCGTCGTATCCGTGGCGACAAGTTCATCGTGATGCCGAACGGCAAGTGCTGTTTCAAGGCACAGGAACAGAAAGTCTATAACATCATATCCTTCATCAAGGAATACCCGCAGTTTTTTGCGGAATACCGGGCAGGAGTATCTCCGGACCGGCTTGTCAATCTCGTGTGCAACCGGTTGCTGAACCATCCCATCGAGGAACGCAGTACACGGATTATCCAGCCGAAACGGGACGTGAAACCGTTCGACATAACGGATTACGAGATTCACAGGTTCAACCCTCAGGACAGGGATACGCAGAAGAAGTTCTATCCTTTCTTCAAACACCGTGGAATCGACCTCTACACGCAGTATGCCTTCCACCGTGATTTCTACCTGGCGACAAAAGTCCGTGAAGACGGGACCCGATACACGAACCTTGCCTTTCCGATGTCTTTGCCCAAAGACCCGGGGACGGTTGTCGGCCTTGAGGAACGAGGCCGCCCGCGTCCGGACAGCAGCGGCAGTTACAAGGGCAAGGCTGAGGGCAGCAATTCGAGCGAGGGGCTGTGGATAGCCAACCTTAAGGGTGACCTGGATTCCGTCGGCGGAGTGGCATGGTTTGAAAGTGCCTATGACGCGATGGCCTTCTATCAGCTCAACCGGGAACAGATCAAGAGCAACCCGGACCTATCCAGGAAGAGCGTGTATGTATCTACCGGCGGTACCCCTACAGAGGGTCAGATCAAGGGTATGCTTGCCGCCACACCGGAGGCACACCATTACCTCTGTTTCGACAATGATGCCGCCGGACGGCTGTTCGTGGAAAAGTTCAAGGCAATAGCCGGACAGATGAACATTTCCCCGGAAAATATCAGAGAATTTCCCATTCTGCCTTGCTACAAGGACTGGAACGATGCGTTGCTTGGCAAGACCAATCCCGAGTACCTCAAAGAGACCGAGGGGCTGGTCAATCCGATTGAAGTACGGCATTCAGGACAGGACGAGGAAGAACGGCAGACCAGTTATCACAGATAAAACGAAAACATCATGCAGACAGACCGTTTATTCCGCACTCATGTGTTTGTGCCCCACACCGGACAGTTCGTCATCAACGAGCTGCCCTTTCTTGTGTTATGCTGTGCAGGATGGGTCTTTGGCGGAATTGACGGCTTGCCGTTCACGACTCTGTCCATGTGGGTCGCCCTTCTGCTTTCCCTGTTCCTGGTGTACAGGTTCATCTATCTACGACGCATACGCTATCGCATCGGGTCCGAACAGCTCGTGTGCGAGCATGGCATCATCTGGCGTAAGACAGATTATATGGAATTATACCGTATCGTGGACTTCACGGAAAATCAAAGCCTGCTGCAGCAGCTTTGCGGGCTGAAGACGGTGAGCATTTTCTCGATGGACCGGAATACCCCCAGGCTTGATCTGACCGGTATCCGGCGCAGGGATGACATAGTAACACTTGTCCGCGAACGGGTGGAATACAACAAAAGAAAAAAGGGAATATATGAGATCACGAATCATTAACTGGAGTCTGGCCCTCGTTGCCGTCCTGCTTCTGCCGCAGGTGTCCAAAGCCCAGATAGCGGCTTCCAATCCGCTGGAGTGGATTGCTCTGGCGGAGGGCAACGAGCTGATAAACGGCCAGATTGAAAAACAGATCAAGGGACAGACGCAGACGGCACTCCTGCAGAACAGCATCGCCGCCGAATTCAACCGCATCCATGAATGGCAGAAACAGTACAACGGCTACCTGAAGACGGTGAACGGATACGCTTCGTCACTGAAAGCCTGTACGCATCTCTATAACGACGGGGTCCGGATCTTCCTGACTCTGGGTAAACTGGGCAAAGCGATAAAGGACAACCCGCAGGGTATCGTTGCCAGTATGGGCATGAACAACCTTTATATCGAGACGGCCACGGAACTGGTCTCCGTATATACACTGCTGAACGATGCCGTTGCCAAAGGCGGTGAAGAGAATATGCTGACCGGTGCGGAGCGCAGCACTACGCTATGGGCGCTGAATGACAGGCTGTCGGCTTTCAGCCGGAAGCTGCATCTGCTCTACCTGAGCATCCGGTACTATACTTTCAATGATGTATGGAGAAATGTGACGGCAGGTATGCTTGACCGCAACAACGGTGAAGTGGCCCGCATGGCCATGTCACGCTGGCGCCGGGCAGCCTCCCTGACACGATAAAGAATGACGCGATGAAACGGACGATTTTGATAGTTATGCTGCTGACGGGCATCTGTATCGGCAAGATACAGGCACAGAACGATCCGGTTCTGGCCGGAATGATACTGCTCTACACGGACAAGGCGCAGAAAGAGCTGAAAAACCAGGAGAAGGTGATGATGCTGCAGACTACCGGACATATATGGACGAAAGAGGAAGTACAGGCTACGGCCGACCTGCAAAGGGAGTTCAACAAGTATCTGGATTCTTTCCGGTCCATCGTCTGCTACGCCGCACAGATTTATGGCTTTTATCACGAAATCTCAAGGCTGACAGACAATATGGAAGATTTTACCAGGCAGGTTAGCCGGAGCACGACCAACGCATTGGCAGTAGCCCTTTCCACGGAGCGCAACAGGATTTACCGGGAGCTGATGCTTGGCAGTGTGGAAATAGTAAATGACATACGAATGGCCTGTCTTGCGGAAAACAAGATGACGGAAAGGGAACGCATGGAGATAGTCTTCGGGATCAGGCCGAAGCTCAAGCTGATGAACACCAAGCTGCAACGGCTGACCAAGGCCGTGAAATATACGACTATGAGTGACATCTGGTATGAAATCGACGAAGGCGCACGCCCTGTTGCGGACAAACGCGACATTGTGGAAGCCGCCAAACGAAGATGGAAGCAGATCGGAAAAAATGTAAGACCTTAAAAAGAACGAGATATGGGAGTATGGAGTACAATATTGAAGTATGGCGGCAAGGCGGCCAAAGGTACCGGCAAGGCTGTTTTGGCAACCGGGAAAAACGTGGGTGAAGCGGCACTTCATCCGTCGCAGACGTTACGGGGCGCCGGACAAGCCGTCAAGACTGCCGCCGTCGGAGGTGCGATCGGTTATGTCGGCTGGGAAAAGCTGACGACAGACAAGAGCGTGGTGCGCATCGTGAGCGATGCGGTCATCGGAGAACCGGCCACGGATGCCTTGGCAGATACCGCCGAGGATGTACGGGGACTGACGGACAAGGCCGGAGAAGCCGTCGGCACGTTAAGCGGAGCTGTGGCGGGAATAGATTCCAAACTTGACGGGGTATCCAATTTCCTGCGGCAGGCTTCGAGTGGCGGAGGCATGAACATGCTCGGCAATTTTGTCCGTAACCTCGGCCATGGCAACGTATCTGGATTGAGTATCGCGGGCCTTATAGCCGCCGCTTTTCTCATTTTCGGACGTTTCGGGTGGTTGGGCAAGATCGCCGGGGCTTTCCTCGGCATGATGCTCATCGGTAACAATGCCGGCGTCTTCCGTGACACGAACACGGAGAGCGTGGCAAGGACACAGGCTTCCCCCGGCCAGAACGAGGAACAGACCTATAACGGAGGAATGAGAAGATAACATTATGAACCAATACAGAACGAAATGAAATATACAGAAGAAATGATACTTCACTCCGAGAGCGGCTACTGTATGCCTTTCGAGGAGCCCCAGGGCAAGGAGGTGGAAATGACTCTCGGTTACGGCGAACAGACCGACCCGGGAACGGGCAAGCCGTTTTTCCACCATGGCATTGACTTCAACGCCCGATATTACAGGCTGTCTGCCGTCGCGAGCGGAATCGTGTCAGGGGTCGGCAATGATCCGGTACACGGGATATGCCAGACTATCCGGTACGGGGAATATGAGGTGACATACGGACACCTGTCAAATGTCTTTGCGCAGTTCGGGCAACGCGTGAAAGCCGGTCAGACTGTGGCCTTGAGCGGTGACAGGCTGCACATCGAAGCCCGGTTCAAGGGAGAGGAACTGAACCCGCTGGAGTTCCTGACCATGCTTTACGGCAACATCCGTGCGCTTCGTCAGGCGGGAGGACATGAAACGGCGGCATTCCCGGATCTGGAAATGACCGTGAAGACCGATTACGACAAGGACAAACGGGAAATAGAGGAACTGATGCTGCGTTTCCTGCCGTACTACATGGAGGATCTGCAACGCGGAGCCTACGTGTTGCCCGAGCACACGGAGCAGTCCCTGCGCCACATCTTCACCATGGGGGCGATGAGAGAATATTTCTACGAGAACATGCCGAGCATGGCCAATCCTCTCGGACTGGGACATAAATCCATCCCGCTGGTCAGCAAGGTACAGAACCTGCTCATCGCTGATTTCCTGCATTACCTGGCCCTGCGTCACAACGTGTACCTCTCCACCATGAGCGGAGACATAAAAAAAAACTCCATGACGAAGCCGTAAGCTACAGCGGCATCATAGATCCGCTGGCTGAACTCGACATCGACATCCAGAGCTTCGACATACCGCGTATCGTGTCGGTATATCCGGACCGGGCCGGTGTCCGCTGGTGGACAAAGGCATGGTTCAACAACCGGGAGGAAGGTGAAGCCTCCGTGGAGATAGAGCGTGAACAGGCGATACGCTTCATCCATGACAACATCGAGAAAGACGCATGGCTGGAGGAGTTCTTCCCCAAACAGATGGAAGTGTACCACAATGCGATTGAACAGACAAAAGAACAACTGTTGAAACAGATAAATATGATATAGGATACTTATGGACGGAACTATAAAACAAAGCAGACGATTCGCGGAACTGGAACGTCTTTCGGATGACTATTTCCGTTACCACCTTGCTTCCGTCATGGATGAGACAAGAGATTATCTTGCCCGGAAACAAGGTGAGGAAATGAAGGAATATTCCACCTCCCTTGGCGGGGTTCTCAGCATGATGGCTTCTTCAGCCCAACCTTTGAACGACCCGTACCAGCTGCTCAAAGTTACCGGCGAATGGAACTCCAAGACAACGGAAGATTATGTAGAGATGTGCAAGGAGAAAATCGCCGCTTCGGAAGACATACAGCACGACCTTGCGTATATGGCCGGGCAATGGCGTGATGCAGTCGTGAAGGAAATCGGCCGCGAACGGTACGACGAACTGTCGGAACAGCTTGGCGGCGATCTCGCCTATGCCTACATGGACTATCGTCTGGAACAGCAGATGATAGACAAACTGGTGAAAGACCGTATGCCCAAGTCTTCGGCTGATTATATCATCCGCAAGGCCGCGGAATCAAGCCTGTTCGGCCTGCCGCAGATGTTGAGCCGTTCCCCGCTTGCCGAGGAGATCGAGAAGCGTGGCGAGGCCGCTTACCGGCCGAGCAAGGTCGAGCAGGGTGCGGGATGGCTGTTGGGTGCCTCGGCGGATACCGTCATGCTGGGCGGTGCCGGTTCGTGGGCGGCATTCGCCAGATTCATCGGCGTGGATGCTGCCGTCTCCGCCACCATGGCACATTTGGAGCCGGAAGACCCCAAGTCGATTTCAGTCGAACAATGTATCAGCCAGGGTGTATTCGGCAGCGAACACAATGTGTTTGAAGATTTCCGGCGTGAAGCAGCCACCATGACCGCAGACAAGGACAGTTTCACAGCGACCGCCAATGAGCAGCTGAAGAAACAGATACCGGTCTGCAATTTCAACTTTACGGACTGGATGAAGAAGCAGCAACCGTTCCCGTTCCTGAAAGGCTTGCAGGACAAGCTGAAACAGGAACGGCCGGAACGCTACAAGGATGTGCCGCTGGTCGTCGCACCGGGGCAGGAAGAAGCCTACCTGAAAAGTCTGGAGGAAAAGAAACAAACGGATGCGGAAGAGCCGGAACAGGTACATCAGGAAACGGTACAACCGGAAAAAGAGCCGGAGGTCATGCAGGAAACAGGGGTACATCCCGTGAATGACCTGTCTGAAACGCCGGCATCCAACGGCAACACGGGCGGATGGGAAGATCTGCTCGGCACCCTTGGACTGAGCGGCATGGGAGACATTGCCGGCAATCTCGGTTATGTGATGGCGATGCTGCCGGATATTCTGCTGGGAGTATTTACAGGCAAGACACAGTCCCTGAACATCAAGGACAACCTGCTGCCTATAGCCAGCATAGTGGCCGGTATGTTTGTGCGGAATCCGCTGCTGAAGATGCTCCTTATCGGTCTCGGCGGGGCGAACCTGCTGAACAAGGCCGGGCATGAAGTGCTGCGTGAACGGTCAGAAGGCGAAATGAACACGGCCAATAGAGGCGCAGCCCAATACCGCCATTATCCTGACGAACCGCTCAATCCTCGCATCACGAATCCCGTACTTCAAGGCAACATGCTTGTCGCGACAATTGACCGTGTACCCTGTACTATCCAATTATCGCAGACCGTGACTGACGCTTACCGGGCCGGAGCCTTACCGCTCAACACGCTGGCAAACGCCGTACTCGCCAGAAGCGAACAGCTCCGTCAAAGGGCCTCGGACAATTACGACAACGGACAACAGGAGACTATCGTGCGTACACGAGGTATCCAGTAGCATATAACCCCAAAACATATACTGTATGAAAGAAAAATCCAAAATAGAGAAAAATGCAGAGGAAAGGCAAATCAGTCTGCTTTCCACTGCTTTGGGAGAGGCTTCGAAGGCCAATGGTTACTGGCTCAACGCTTCTGGAAAGAGGTATCCGAGGCTGTACCCGCACGGCGTGTCGGCCAGCCCGTTCAATGCACTGTTCATGGCATTGCATTCCGATCGGAACGGATGCAATACGAACCTGTTCACCTTGTTCAGTGATGCCAAGGCCCGCGGCACGTCGGTACGTGAGCATGAACAGGGTGTGCCGTTCCTGTACTATAACTGGAACAAATATGTCCACAGGAACAATCCTGAAGAGTTCATCAACCGGGGAACCTACCTCACATTGGACGATGAGCAGAAGAAACAATATAAGGGAGTACATAACAGAGAGATACGCACTCTGTTCAATATAGACCAGACGACATTTCCCCATGTGGACGAAGAGGCTTACAGGGCCGTTCTGCAACAGGATGGGAATGCCATGGAACGAGGATATTCGGAGGCAGACACACGGCGTATGCATATCCGGTTCAATGATTTCTTGCTGAAAATGCGTGACAACCTTGTGCCGGTCCGTTACGATGGCAGCGGAATGCCCCATTATGAAACGGACAAAGATGCCGTCTATATGCCCCGCCAAAAGAACTTTGACCATTACAACGATTATGTGCAGGAAACCCTGCGCCAGATAGTGAGTGCAACCGGACATCAGCAGCGGCTTGCCCGCGAGGGAATGGTGATGAAAAACGGTATGCCGCCTTCTGACGATGCCGTCAAACAGGAACGGCTGGTCGTGGAAATAGCATCGGGAATCAAGATGCTGGAGCTGGGACTGCCTGCCCGCTTGTCCGACGAAAGTCTCAGTTTGGTGGAATATTGGGACCGGGAACTCAAAGAGAACCCGAATATGATAGATGCCCTCGAGAGTGACGTGAACAATGCTCTCGAAGTTATCCGTAAAGCGGAACGTGGAGAGAAAATCGAATATGCCACCTTGCGGAACAGGAAACAGACATCTGACATGCAGGACCAGCTGCCCAAGCATTATTTCGTGGCCGATGAGTTACGGAAACGTCCGGACAAGGACAAGAAAACCATTGTCCTTGTCATAGATCCCGTATCAAAGTCGGCTGATGTGATCCTTCCCGCCGGGGCATCACCGGAGGTGGACAACGAGATTCCCGGCATGAACAAAGCCCGTATCGGACGTGCTTTACGTCGGGAAGGCATCGAGACTGTGCGTTTCTTCAATCCGGACGGAGCCTTGGGCTACAGACCTGATGACAAGTATTTTGCCGAGAAGCAGGTCTCTCTGGCACGGTTGAACAACTGGGCCCTGGAAGTGCTTTCGACCCTGAACGTGAGCCCTGCAGTAAAACGGGCCAACGAAGTAGGATTTGACAAGATCCAGATGATTCAGGACGACAAGAACCGATGGGCTCTCTATATAAAGCCGGAGCATCAGAGAGGTTATAGCATATACCCCGACAAGGAAGACATAAACCGCTTCTTTTCCACACTCAAGCAGTCCATGGATAACATAGACAAGGTCCGCATGGAACTGGCTCATAAATATTACGCGCTTGCTGAAATCAAGCCCGACCTGAAAGTCGATCTGTTCAACAGCGGGACACAGGACGTGGACCTGAACCGGATACAGCGTGTGTCCGTGTTCAAAACCAAGCAGGACGGTGTACTGTGTGCCGTAACGATTGACGGGCAGAAACTGCAGCCGCGCAGTGTATCACCGCAACAATGGCAGCGCATGTGGGTGGCGGAAGACCGTGACAGCTACAAACGGCACCTGGCTGCCTCGCTGTTTGCCGATATACTGCAAAAGGGACAGTCGCAGGAGGAACACGCCGGGGAAAAGCAGGAGAAGGAAACCGAGATACGGCAGGGAGAAGCTGTCAGCCGACAGAATGGAGAAGAGCGTACCGTTGAATCCGTCAGTCCGCAGAGAGAGGCTTGGGACAAGATAAAGGCCAAACACCCGGACGCTATCCAGTTTGTAAGAACCGGTGACAACTATACGGCTTATAACGAGGATGCCGTCAAGGTAACGGAAACGCTTGCCTTGAAAATGGAGAAGCACGAGGCTGACATGAAAAAAGGCTTTACGGCTTCCGTGACATTCCCAGTCAGCCAACTCGATACTTTCCTTCAGAAACTTGCGAGAAGCGGTGCAAGAGTGGTGATACGGGATGCAGAAGGACTCGCGGATGCCCGGAACAGAACAACGGGCATAACAGAAAGGACAGCCGGAAACGGCCAGACACGGACTCTCTTTGATACGGCACAGGAGAAACAGTCCGAACGCAGGATTGAGCCGGAGGAAAATGAACAGCGTTCAAGCATGAGGAGGTAATGATATGGCAGGAAAAAATAAAGAATATGCAGACAAGTATGCGGAGTACGCCATGGAGCAGATGCGCCGGTATGGCATCCCCGCTTCGGTAACACTTGCACAAGGAATCCTTGAGAGTTCCAACGGACAGAGTGAACTGGCCCGCAAGGAAAACAATCATTTCGGCATCAAGGCCACACAGTCATGGATTGCGGAAGGCGGCCGGTACAGCCTGTATTCGGATGACAAGCCGAACGAGAAATTCTGCAGCTATGATAACGTAGGAGACTCCTATGAACACCATTCGAGGTTCCTTAAGGAGAACAGCCGCTACGCGGAATGTTTCAATCTCCGTCCCGATGACTACAAAGGATGGACGGAAGGTATAGCCAAAGCCGGTTACGCGACCGGGGGCAACTATGCCGGGACTCTGCAGAAGATCATCGAGCAGAACGGCCTGGACAAATACGACCGTCAGGTCATGCAGGAAATGGCCGCGCAGGGCAAGCAGTTCGGTCTGGAAAGCAATCCTCTCCAGGAGAAAGAAAAGGCAGAAGCCTATTCATTTCCGGTGGAACGCAAGGAATTTCTCTTTGTCACTTCCGCTTTCGGAATGCGTCAGGACCCGATGGACAAAGAAAAGCAGCAGATGCACAAGGGGCTTGACATACGATGCAAAGGCGATGCGGTGCTGGCCACGGAAAACGGCGGAAAGGTCGTTTCGGTAAACGGCAATGCCAACTCTGCCGGAGGCAAGAGTGTAACCGTCGAATACAGCCGCCCGGATGGAAGCAAGGTGCAGTGTACCTATATGCACCTTGGCGATATCGCAGTCAAGGCGGGAGACAGTGTCAAGGCAGGACAACGCCTTGGAACCTCGGGCAACACGGGGACACGGACCACGGGAGAGCACCTGCATTTCGGGGTGGTGAACATCCATTCGGACGGGACGCGCCGTGACATCGACCCGGCTGCATATCTGGCCGAGATTGCGCAGAAAGGCAATATCAAGCAGCAGGTGCTGTACAACGGCAATGACCTGCTCGCGAAATACCGTAGTACGGAAGAACCGAAAATCGAGAAACCTCTTTCTACCGAAGACTGGATGAAAAAGCTGCTGTCCTCGGAGGACAGTGGCGTCGGCATGTCCGGATGCAATGACCCTGTCATGGAGATGGCCATGACGGCCTTTACCTCACTGATGGTGCTGGCCGTTCAGATTGACAGCAAGAACGAGGAAGAGCAGAAAGCCGCCGTTTCGGGGGCCATGGATAGCGGAAAGATCGACTTGAAACCACTGCTGCCTGACATGAAAAGCTGTAGTCTGACCATGAAAGAGAACGGGAAAGCCGTCCTTCAGGCGGATAACGGCGAACAGCATATATCGCGCGAGTTGAGTTCCGCAGAATTGAGCCGGCTGTCGGCCGTGCTGAACAACAGTAGCCTTACGGATGAAGCCAAGCGGATGCGCGTGACGGGATTGCTGAATACTGCCATCCTTTCGGAAATGGCTTCACAGAATTTCGAACAGGGCATGTCCGAGCAGCGAGGACAAACGGAAAATCTGAAAAGATGAAGCATGGCGATATGATAAAATGCGTGATGATACAGCTATGCAAGTATCTGGCAGGATTATCCTACCTGGCTTTGTATGTCCTGTCCTGCTACAAGCTGTTTGGCTTGACGGCAACATTCCTTATCGTGGGAGTGCAGCTGCTCGTTGCCGGATGGCTTGTCTGGGCGATGATCCGTGCGCCCGATTAGAATATGCTCTCAGACCTTCAACATCAATATAACCAGCATTTGCCGGATGATATGTACCATTCTAAAAACAAAACGAGTTATGATTAAATGTAATGTTACTGTATGCGGTATTATCAACCGCGATGCTACTACACGCACAAACAAGGAGGGAAAACCGTTTTTTACGTTCCCTCTCCAGATAATGGTTCCTGCAACTGACGGTCAGGAAAAGCCTGTCGAGATCGATGTGAGCAAAGATGGCGGTCAGGAGGAAGCCTCCTGCTACAGGAAAGGCTCACGTGTCGAGATTGACGGTACGATGTACCTGAAGCACAGGGGCGACAGGACCTATTTCAACCTTTTCGCAAACGAGATCCGCGATGTGGCTGCCGATGCGGCCAATACTCTCAAAGGAGAGATGGTTTTCTGTGGAAAGGTCGGAAAGAACATCGAGGAAAAGAAGGACAAGAAAGACCAGTCCTACACGATGTTCTCGGCATTCAGCACGGAGAAAGTCGCTGACGGCTTTGAGTACCAATGGGTACGTTTCTTCTGCTTCAACAGGCAGCGTGAAGAATGGCTCCAGCCTGGTGTGAAGATCGATGCCAAGGGCGAGATGGGCCTGACTGTCCATAACGGTAAGCCTAATGTATCCTGCCGTGTAGAGGAACTTACACAATGTGTCGCAGATTCGTCTAACTCCAATCAGTAACGGTTATGGCAGGCTACAGGAGACAAAATACAGATGGGCCGAACAGCGAAGACAAGGCTCTCGACCTCTTTGCGGAAATGATGATTGAAAAGCTGGAGACTATCAGCAAGGACTGGAAGAAGCCCTGGTTCACCGAGGGCAGCCTTCAGTGGCCACGCAATCTGTCCGGACGCGAATACAACGGTATGAATGCGCTTATGCTCATGCTGCACTGCGAAAAGGAAGGATACACTATTCCGAGATTCTGCACATTTGATTGCGTGCAGAGACTGAACAAACCGGGCAAGAACGGCGAGGAACTGCCGAGGGTATCGGTACTGAAAGGCGAGAAATCGTTTCCCGTCATGCTGACCACATTTACCTGCATCCACAAGGAGACCAAGGAGAAGATCAAGTATGACGATTACAAAAACTTGTCCGAGGACGAAAAGAAAGAGTATAACGTGTATCCCAAGATGCAGGTATTCCGCGTGTTCAACGTCGCCCAGACGAATCTGAAAGAGGCTCGTCCTGAACTGTGGGAGAAGCTGGAAAAGGAAAACGGCCGTCCATTCGTCCATGAAGGTGAAATGTTCAGCTTCGAACCGGTGGAGAGGATGATACGCGACAATCTATGGATATGTCCCATCAACGTGAAACATCAGGATGATGCCTTTTATTCGATTAGCAAGAATGAAATCACCGTACCGGAGAAGGTGCAGTTCAAGGACGGGGAAGCATTCTACGGAACACTGTTCCATGAGATGGGACATTCGACTGGAGCGGAAGGTGTGCTAAACCGTTTCCAACCGACCTCTTTCGGTTCAAAGGAGTATAGCGATGAAGAACTTGTGGCCGAATTGTGCGGTGCATTGATCTCCCAACGCTACGGAATGGCCAAACATATAAAAGAGGACAGTTGTCCGTATCTGAAATCGTGGCTGGATAACCTGAAGGAGTCACCCCAGTACATTAAGACCGTACTTATGGACGTGAAGAAGGCATCATCCATGATCACGCAGAAAATAGACCAGATAGCCAGGGATATAGAAAGGGAAAAGACCGAAAATCAGGAACGGACGGAAACCCCGAAGGAAAAGGTATATTATGCTTCTGTAGCCTATCTGCAAATGGCGGACGATACCAACCGACTTGACGCACTGAAAGACAAAGGGGACTACAACGGGCTGCTCACTCTTGCGAAAGAGTATTACGACGGGAACGGAATGGATGAACAGTACACCTATGCCTCTCCTTTGCAGAACCGTGGCGATGACCTGCTGATTGAAGACCAGCATTTCGCTGTCGTGTATAACGGTAGTGTAGGAGGAACTTATGACGTGATGCTGAAATACACCGAACAGGAAGTACGAGACCATATCCGAAGATATGGAGTTGACAGGGCCAGCGAGGATGTGAAGGCATTGGCGAGGGAGATGGCTGCAGAACAGTTTGCGGAAATGACGCGGCACAAGATGCCGGTCTTCGAAATGCCGAACGGTGACGTGCTGCATGTCAATTACAACAGGGACAGGGACTCGCTGGATGTGGGGACGATGACCAACGCGGGCATGACCGTGAAGCATCATTACCCTTATGACCACAACATGACACTGGATGCCAATCTCCAGGGCGTGAATGAGCAACTGAACGACCTGGAAGAATACAGGGAGGAACAGCAGGAGGCCGAATATAGCGGTGGAATGCGACGATGAATGAAAAGGATTTGGGGCTGGTGTGAATGCCAGCCCCTTTGCTATACAATAATCATTTTCAGGTTACGACATACGTAACAGTGCAGGTTAATTTAGATGATATAATTCTATTGCTCATCACTACTTCTTGAGTTCCAGTATATATATTTGTTTTTCCGAATTGTCATTAAACTCACACTCTGTAAAATCACCGAATTTATGGACAACATTAAATCCCGCTTGATGAAGATATGAATTTAACTCTTGTGGAAAGAACAGTCTCATGTCCATATTCTGGACTGAGTGAAATGCACCGTCAATAAAATACTGCCACTTTATACGATTGATTTGAGATGCACTTTCGTAATGCATACTTTGTCTTATCAATACACTTCTTCCATCATTTGTAGTATATTCAGCCATAACATGTTGTTCCCGTTCGTTTTCGACAATATATTGGATATTGGGATTGAAGCAGTCCAATAAAAACAAACCGTTATCTTTCAGGTGTTTTTTTACAGTGTTCAACGCCTCAAACAAATCTTCATTTTTATACAGATGATGAATAGAATTGAAAGGAATAAAAATAAGATCGAATTTCTCTCCCAAGTTTAGTTCTCTTATATCCGCTTCAATGAAATCTATTTTTAATCCGGCTTGAAGCGCTTTTTCCTTTGCCCGTTCAAGCATGGATGAAGTATAATCAACGCCCTTAATGTCATAGCCATCCTTTGCTATTGGAATCGTAAGTCTTCCCGTTCCACAGCAAAGTTCAAGTATTTTGGCCTCTTTATTTTTGGGTAACCATTTTTTGTAAAACTCTAAATCGGACAGAAATTTATTCAGTCCATCATAAATATCTGCATCATAGATAAAATCTCCGACTTTATAATCTGTATTCATATTCCTTGATTTCTTTATTGATTGCAGGTGCATTATAATGCTTATCTGCAAACAGATTTTTCAATGTTGTTTTTTGCTCGTAGCAAGAGTGTTTTGCAAATTAAATTGTGGAACGGTTTGATTATGGCAAAATAACATTTTCCAAAACGATTATGGAATCTGACTTTTGTACTTACAGATATGCGTTGACTGTCACATTCCACACGCCCAGTCATAAAAGCAATTTCCAAATCAAGATGCTTGTCATTTTTGCTTATAGTTGCCAAATTCTCAGTCTCAATATGCACCAAATCCGATAAATCTTTTCCTCTTTTTAGTCCAAAAGGCTTCATAATGGCATTACGAATTTTCATCAATAGGGTTATCCACTTTGGTGCAGAAAAGAACAGCCCAGACAACTCTGCAGCATTTATAAATCTTGCAGTATGGACTATATCACTAAACTCATCTGTATAATTGTAACTCTTATTGTTTCTCATAATTCATTATCTCAACAGTTTACATTTTTGATTTTCACCGTTTAATTACAAAGTTCGCTATAATTTATGATATTGCGTCCTTTTTGAGGGACAATTAACAAGATAAGCAATATAGAAAAGCCAAGAAAAAGCTATAAGAGGAATACAACGATTGAGAAAAGGATTTGGGGCTGGTGTAATGCCAGCCCCTTGTCATTGTTCGCTATGTTGGAAATATTCTTTCCAGTTTTCTTCATCTATTGTCAATTTCCCCATTTCCCAATCATATTCCACTTCCGGCATGTTGGAGTAAGGGAAATGCACGGTGTAGCCGATTTGGCCATAGGAACAGTGCAATGGTGTAACGCAAATCTCCTGACCGAAATAAGTCTGAGGCGTACAGTATCTCCGCCAGTTAAAACGTCCGGCAGCTATATTACGGCAAAGCAATTTAAGAACCGCTGTGCTTTTCCTGCCTTGAAAATCTTTTCTGCAAGGCTTCATGTTACTATTTTACTTATTTACTATTCTACTATTTTACTACTTTACTAAAATACTAATGTGCTACTTTGTAGTATATTTCAGGGGCACTTGACACATTGTAAATATAACTGCCACAACGCACAAGCAGGGCGTCCCGTCCATAATAGGCTTTTTTCATTCCACTGATGCTTCCTGACTTGTGAAAATTGGGAAAACTGCTGATGCCAACTTTTTTTGCATCCTGACTATGGAGTGTTTTTGTCTTCATTGTAATACTTTCGATTGCTGTACTTCATTAAATGAGTTGGGTGAAACCACCCGCATGGTAGCGGGTGGCTATACGACATATACCGTCAGAAGTGATAATCAATGACGCCTCCGACATAGAGCAAAGTGCCGGGTTCAAGAGAGCTGACAAACAGCATGAACTCAAAGGATGGCTCGGCAAATGACTGGCATCCGTCTCCATTCAGATAAAAATGATAGCCGGTATCCAGCGGATTATCTATTGCCTGCTTGAGGTAATATGTAGAACTCCACTCAAACATATTTTCGACAGTAATGGCGTCCGCTTTCTTCCGGATTTCTGCAACATACTTCTCTTTCCATTGTTCCATGCCATCACCTGTATAACGTATCGTGTCTTCCGATACAAGTTCGAACATTCCTTTCGGCAGGATGGAATTGACTAAATTGGTTATCTCTTCCTTGCGCTCTTCATCGCTGATGTCGGCACAATAATCGTAAAAACTGTTGTCGCCCTGATTGAGGGTGTCTTCGTTCAGATAGTTTTCCTTGTCTATCTGCGTTGTTGAAATTTGAAAAACTCTGCTGTGCATAATTCTGAATTTTAAGTTGTTGTTTTTATTTCCCTTTTCTTGAAGCCTTTCGGCCTTCTTGTCAGGGAATGATTTTTATGCAGGACAGACAGCGAGCATAGGACGAACAAGACAAGTAAACAGTGGACAGGATAAAGCGGAATACCCAAATCTATGATTTGCGGAAGGCTGCCGTGAATATCCGGGAACCGTTAGCATAGCGGTACTTGGCGACCGTCCGTCGCTGTACCTTCGCATATAAAATCTCTCCGACAAGAAAGTGCCGGCAGGTAGGAAATCATATATTTCTTACAAGAGGAATAACCTGGCCGAATATAAAGGGTATGCACCTCCAGCGCAGTTTTGTAAAACAGGCTGTCTATAAAAGCATAGAAAAGACTCCCGAACAAATAATGCTCGGGAATCATTTGCTGATGTCGGATTGAATTAGTTTACTATTTGAAATTCATGCAGGTAGCAGAAGGCATCTTCGCTCTTGCTTTGCCAGCGTTCGTCAAGTGCCTTGACATCCTCTGCTGACTTTATCGGCTCTCCGCATTTTTCTTCAAGCCAAGCGAACGCATCTTCTTGGGTCTCGAAATATTCACTGAGATACTCTTCCTCTGGGGAACATGCGTCCAAGAAGAACCTGTCACTGAAATATGTACCAAATTCATCGTTTGTTTCATATACTTCCATGCCTGGCTCTTCCGCCTGAAAGTAATAGCGAAGATTGGGGAACGCTTCCCTCACAAGGTCAAATGTCTCACTGCATGGGGCCCACGCTGTTTCTGTTGAAAACTTCAATACATCACCGTCCATTTCAAGTCCGTTCCAAGAGCCACGGCAACGTACATCGTTCCAATCCTTACCCAAAGCATCCACGAGACATCCCAGCCAAGTAGTCCCAAATCCGTTTTCTACTGAAGGTGTCTTACGTTCTTCCAGTCCTTTCATCAACTCATACAGTTGCTTCACTTCTTTTGCGTCGCCATCTATCACATACGCAGTACTGCACCAATTCGGCATAATCGTAATAATTTAATTGTTGAACATTGTTTTTGTTTTCCCTCTTATCGAAGCTCTTCCGGCTTCTTGTAGGGGAATGATTTTTATGCAGGACAGACAGCGAGCATAGGACGAACAAGACAAGTAAACAGTGACAGGATAAAGCGGAATACCCAAATCTTCGATTTGTGGAAGGCTGCCGTGAAGATCCGGGAGCCGTTAGCACAGCGGTACTTGGCGACCGTCCGTCGCTGTACCTTTGCATATGAAATCTCTCCGGCAAGGAAAGCCGGTGATGAGAGAGAATATCAATTTATTGAATATAGAAAAGGCAATATATATGACAATATGCCGTTAAATTATAATTGAATACTGTTACAACTGTAGAAATATTTATATATTCGCATATAAACACATATAAACACATATAAACAGAATATTATGAAATATTTTATTGCTCTTATCTTTACATTTTTTTCTATATATACCGTTTCAGCACAGGATAGCCAGCGGTGTATGGAAATAGTTAACATTGCTGTTGACGCTGTCAACAATCACTCGGTTGAAAATCTGCATGAACATCTTGCACCGGATTTCGTCTGTGCAGGTCAGAGCGGTCCAATCGCTATCCAAGTTTTAGCGCAAATAATAACACAAATAGACGAACATATCTCTAATATAAATAAAATAGACGAACGGCAAGCAGATGCGACTTTGACTTTAGTATATGACTTCAATTACAGCAAACGACTGGGGCATAAAGAAGCAACCTTTATCTTTAATAGTGACAATCAGATAAAACAGATGGATCTGCTACCCGTACAAGTTAAAAAGGTAGATATGAAAAAAGATTTTGAAACTCCATCCGATGATGTTATTACAGTACCAATGGAAATATCTGACGGACTTATTTTTGTTAAGGCAGAATTGAATGGTATTGAACGTGATTTTATCTTAGATAGTGGTGCGCCGAGTCTTTACCTGAACAGTAAATATTTTTCCAACACTAATGATACAGTAAACTCAATAAGCAGTGCACAAGGCGTAAGTTCTGGAATTTCGGGTCAAGATGTTTTTCGTGTCAACACTTTCAATTTTCATGGGATTCGTGCTGAAAATACAGACTTTGTAATGTCAGACATTTCTCACTTGTCAAAAGATCGAGAAATATATGGATTAATTGGTTATCAAGTGCTAAAGGACTACGATTGGCTATTCGATTATGAAGGGAAAACATTGACATTAATCAAGAGTGATAAAACAGAAAATTATATAAAGGAAATGAGATATAAGACCTATGAGGTTCCGATGCAGATGACCTCTGAAAAGTCGCACATTCCTTTTATCGAGACAAAGATTGGTGATATTACTCTCATGATGGGTATTGATTGTGGTGCTGCCGTTAACCTGATTGATGACTCAATGTTTAGTAAACTGGAAAAACGAATGTCAAATATTTCCACTACGGAATTGAATGGAGCATCAAAAGAATCAACTACAGTAAAAAACGGTGATATAAAATCTTTGAATATTGGCAAAAAACGCTTTAAGCACCTGCCAACAGTATTTAGTGATATCAGTCATCTAAACGCTCGTTGGACAAACAAGATTGATGGACTTTTGGGTTATGAAATTCTATCACGACAAAAACTTATAATGAGCATCAACAACAAGAAACTTATTTTTATCGAATAATTTTTATATCATTATCATACATCAAGACATTCCGCTATTATCTTTGTTGCAATAATATATAATTAAAAGTACAAAGTAATGGAAAATTCATTTGCTCAGATCAGCGAATTGTTCGCTCAGTTTTCAGAGAATGCCAAACTTCAGATTGAAAAAGGCAATAAGGCAGCAGGAATGCGTGCCCGTAAAGCGTCACTTGAACTTGAAAAGCTTCTGAAACAGTTCAGAAAAGAATCACTGGAAGCCTCCAAATGATTCCTTTCGGAATACGTACATACCAGGTATCAAGTAAAAAGCCTCTGCGCTTCACAGCGGAGAGGCTTTTGGTTAATAATAGATTCTCTATGGCTAAAACAGTTCAACTTTCGTGTGTCTGTTGGCTTCGGTCGGCAGATGGTCGGCAATTCCACCTCTGCTGATTTTTGTGATCCTTTCTGCAGGAATGCCGCGCTGTTTCAGTTCCGAAACGATAAAGTCCGCTCTTGACTGGCTCAATGAATCATTGATGCCGGATGTCCCTGTAGAACTGTCCGCAGCCCCGGTAACTCTTACATGCAAGTCATATTTCTTTGCGACCCTTGCCAATTCATCCAGATTGAGTTTCTGTGAAACATCTGTCAGGCGGGCCGTGTTAAGAGTGAAAAAGAAATATACAGGAGCTCCGATACAGCTATCCGAGACATGATTCACAACCATGGGATTGTGCCCTTCAGCCGTTATGAATTTATTCGATACCAGGGAATCCGGATTCTGTTTGTCCTTGTTGTTATTGTTGTTATGAATGAATGCCGTATCGAGAGGGGATATTCCGTCCCAATGTCTGTGTTTCAGTCTTGCACGCAATGAGTTCAACCCACTATAATTGTTTACAGGATATCCTTGTTGTCCATTCTTCTCATCTTCCAGCAAGTGCCCGTAGGTATCAAGCAGACCTTCGATTTCCAGAATCTTCTTCAGTTCAGCAAGCGTTCGTTTGTCGCGGTCATGTTGTCCGGCATAGCGGCTGTTCTTCTCGGACAAGGCACGGGAATAATCGATGAGCTGTTCATTCCTGTGGATGTAATGCGTGACATCAGCAGCTCGTTTCCAACCTATTTTCCCGAGATGGAAGGTGAATCCGGCTGTCAGTGATACCATATGATCACCCAGGCGGTTCGTTCGGCCATAGCCATCAAATTTTTGTGAGGTTGTTGTCCCCGAGAACTCCAGTACTGCACTTACCCGTTTTGAAATCCGATATTGTCCCTGAATACCGTATGAGAAGGCGAAAGGAGAAGTCTTGTCGGAGGAATTGTGTATCAGTCCGACTCCGACAAATGGGGCAAGTCCCCAGCGTGTCTGCTCCTGTCCGGAATACCGATAACCAAGCAGGTTCCATAGCAGGTCTGCATGGACGCTATGGTAATTTTTCGTGGATAACCCGGCATCTTTGAATTGCAAACCGCTGTAATGTATGCGGGCGCCAACGGCAGGAGTAAACCATTTTCCGACGGCAAGGTTGTACGAGGGTTTCACACGTCCGAACAGATCTTCGCAGCCAAGAGGCGTTCCGAGAAAAGCGGTTGCACCTCCGGTGACACTGACAAACCAATTGCCACTCCCGGTCCTTGGCACTACCACACCGTCAAGATAGACCGGCTGGAGGGGTTGGAACAGTTCTGTGGCATCATGGAAGAACTCATGTTGTACAGTATCTCTTTCTGTATATCGTGAATTTGCCTGTACCTGCACGGAGCAGAGAACGGCAAAGATAAGAATGATTTGTTTTGTCATATTCAAATGATTTTTATTTGTTATAACTTTGATTGTAATACATTTCTGCCATTTATCGTTTGGCTTTTTTGCCACTGGAAGGACGCATCATGCGACTTGCCATCTTCATGCACCGGAGAGCCCAGGCACGGTTGTCCTCGTCTTCATCACGTCCCCACTTGAGGTCATTTCCGCCACCTCCGCCGCCATGTGTTTCGGCAAATGTTGTGGCATCATCGACCATTCCAAGAAACAGCATTGTCGCACAGCGCATGACTTCCGTCCCCCGTTCCGCCACGGAACACAGGAGCGTGTCATCGAACTGTTGCCGTTCGGAAGGCTTCATCTGTGCCGACATTTCCCGCCACTCATTGACCATATTCTCCAACATGGCATCCTTGAGCAGACTGTCCACTTTGGAATGGACATCACGCGAGTATTTGTATGCTTCTTCCTTCAGTTCTTCTGTCCGCTCCTGAATGGCATCCATATTTTCCTTGAGCTCGGAAAGTTGTCGGTCAGCGGTCTGTAGCTTCTCCTGTTTGTCTGCCAATTTATTCTGGATAGCGGCCAGCTCATTTTCGAGCTTTTCTTTCTCGGCAGATAAAGTCTGTGCATCACCTTTCCGGGCTTCCATATCATTTTTGAGTGCCGACAATTGGGCTTCTTTTTCGGCCTGCTCCTTTTTCAAGTTTTCCACCATTGAAGTCAAGCCCTTGACCCTGCGCTCTGCCATCCGGATGTCCGAATGGAGAGAGGAAAGGACTTGCTGATGGCGGCTGATATTCTCTTCTATTGTAGAGCATTCCTCTGACAGCATACGACGGTATTCTTCTGTACTGCGATGCTTCTTTCCCGTTTCGGAAACACTTGAGCCTCTGGACATGCCCCATTTGCTATTGACTTCTGCATAAAAGTCCGTATGAAGCTGTTTCATGCGCTCGCTGAATTCATATTTGTCCTTACCGGCAAATATCTCCTTGTACGCAAACTTCCCATCTTTGATTGGCAGCAAAGTACAATGCACATGTGGATTCAACTCATCCAGATGTACAATGAATGCGGCAATATTCTGTTCACCATATCTGCCGCAGACAAATGAATAGACATCCTTTGCCCAACGTTCAATCTCACTCTTCCTTTTTATGTGTCTATTGTCCGCACCTTTTTCAAAATCGACTTCCTGCTTGCCAAATGCGAGTTCCTGCATCCGTGTGCGAGAGCCCCCAAAAATGATATTTACGACTGTACGGAATCTCGGTTCTTCCAAACCTTCATTGGGATCCTTTATGCCTCGTTTATGCAACAGTTCAGCCATTCGCTCAGGAATGCTCCGGCCTTTGTCGATAGGACGGATCTTACCTCCTGATACGACTTCAAAATTCAGGTGTTCACGTGTCGGGTCATAATTACCAAGGTCAGTTGCCCTTTTCCAACCTTTCTCTGTCCAATTGCGCATATGTTCATTACTCTGAGCCACTGTTATCCCTTTGGATACATGTACGTCAAGTACCTGTTTTGCATTTGCCATATTGTTTCCGTGTTGTTTTGTACAATCCATCATGTCCCAGCTTGCTGCTTGTTCGGACATGCCTCCCTGCGACGTTAGTCGGCAGGGGTATTAGGCTACCCACTCCCTCTGTTTCGTGGCATGTGGGCAAGCCCACTTGCCTCATAAAACTGGAAGGATGTCAGGACTGAGATAGGGATGGATTGTTCCTGGTTATACAATTCATTTTCGTTTCCCGGTTCAGTCCGACAATGTCTGGGCTTTTGCCGCAAGCGATAAAAAGGGAATACGGAACGATTTAAGGAGTTCTTTGTTCCTGTCCATATCAACACCTGCGCCGGATGTTTCGGGATTAAATACAAGCTCCGCAAGCTCTTTGGCGGTCTCGATAAACGCGCCCCATTCACCGCCGAGGTCAAGGGTGAAGAACTGCGACAGTTGTGAACTGTTATCGAATCTTGACTTACGCAACACACGCTGGAGAGCGGCATTGGCAATACACTCTAATATTGTTTCCCTTAGTTTTTCTTCCTGTCTGACGACTTCTGCCGATACCGTATCGGTGCCGTTGCCGGAAGCCTGAGAATTATCTTTACCGGCAATGGCGGCTAATGCCTGGCAAAGAGCCTGACCACATGAATGACCGGCATCCTCCGATGTCTTTTTGCCGATGACCCATTCGGACAATATACTGCCGATTCGTGTGGCAAAGTCCGGCTCTTCCTGTTCAGTTCCGGCTATTGCATTTTTTCCAGACTGCACGGTCATGGTGATGATGACGCTTTTATTAAGTTTTGTGCGTTCAAGTAGCCCGAAAGATTCCAGAGCATCCAGAAAGGTTCGGACAGTGGCACGATGCCAATGCCAGAATTCCGCAAGATCGGAGATTGTCACATGACATTGGTTGGGAAGAAGTTTTCGCTCCACTTTTCTTACAAATGGAGAAACAAAACCTGCCATTGATCTGTCCAGCAGGTCCCAATACGCTTCCGTCTTCGTTTTACGGTCTCCGGCTTTCTCCTTCAGGAAATCGAACACCTTGACATCTGCCAATATAAAGGTCGTATTCTCTTGACTATTTTCCATTTTACTTTGTTTTAATGATTATTACAGTGCGGAGTTTCTGAAATGCTGCCTTTGTCCGCTTCAAAGACACCATCGCGTGATGATTATCGTGTTTCTTTTCGGATATCGTTTCAGGATGCGTTGTCGTTCCTTCAGCCTTTTCTTCATCATCGCATTCGGCTGTGACCGGAGCAGAGGGATAGAACAGGGCTGCCAAAAGAATATAGTACGCAGTTACGGTAGTAGTGTACAGATACGGTTCAAAGCAGCTGACCAATGTTATAGCACTGATGCCGGCAAACAGACCCATGGAATCATGCAAACGGCTCAGACACCTGTCCGCCAGCTTGAACGAGAACATAGCGGCACAGATAACGGTTGATACCAGGATGCCGAATTCACCAGCATGTCCACTTGCATAGACATAGTGGAAAAGCAGTAGCAGGAACAGAATCACCCGTGTATAAAGTTTGCGGGCTCTGATGTTTTGTTTCATGGAAGCGTGAAACTTTGCCATAAACCGGTATGGCTTTTTGTACAATATCAATGACAGTACAAGAGGGGTCACGCAAAAGATGAGTTGCAATATTTTCAGTAACATAAGTAATATGGTTTTTCGGGTACGTGTATAGGTGTTGCTCTGAGTTCCAAGTGGACAATATCATAAGTTGCCAAGCGGATAATGGTTTCGGCATCCACGGCCGTGAGGTTCATTGCAGCTTTTTTGATTCGCTGCTTGAATGACCGGTCCTGTTTGCGATAGATAGCCAAAGCTTTGTTCAGTTCATGTTCAGGGATGGCCCATGTGGTACCTTCGAGGTATGTTCCGTTTGTCTTGAACGCCCGCAGGACCAAAGTTCGGGAGACAAGGTAGTCCGTCCTGTCACTTCTTGAGATGATATGTTCTTTATAGAGGTTGTCGTCTGCGACCTCTATCCATGTTCGGTGGGCATTGATCCAATAGACCATCTGCCTGTATAATGTATTTCTCATGATGATGTTGTTTTTATAAAAAGTCAATAAGTATGTCCTCCTTGTTCTTCTGGTATTTCAGCTTTCCGCTTTTAGAATGGAGTTGCAAGTCAAGGCAGAGATCCCCGTACATTTGTTCAAGTGAATCATATATGGTTACAAGGACGGTATGGACCTTGCCATCGGAATCAGTCTTTGCGTTCACCTTGAACATTTGGCCGAAAGATGGATTGGAGTAAGCGCATGTACTATGGCCGAACGGTTCGTCTTGCATAGGAATGTGATGATAAAGCACAATCAGTTCCATATCATCCTCCAGCATATCCATCACTTCTTCCAGGTCATAAGGATCATGCAATGGAAAAGTCAGCAGGACATAGTCCCCGTAAAACTGCGGCTCCTCCATAGTGGTTACATCGAGCAGCTGTGGCAACTGAAGGGGGACAAACGTCATAAAGTCTTTCAGAAAGTGTCGTAGCATATTCATTTGATTTTATGTTTATAGCGTGTGAATGTAAATCTCCATAAGCATTCCGGGTAATTCATCCAGGCGGTTGTCTCCCGAGTTCAAGATTCGGCACAAAGTCTCAAATATGGCCGGAGTCTGTACGGCAAACCGTTCAAGCTGTTCCTGGTCTTTGGAAGAAAGCATCGACAGGTGGAAACTGTCCATAGAAACGTATGGGCGCATAAGCATCCAGATATATGCGTAGGCTTGTGCTTTTGTTTGGACCTTTTGATTATGAATGTCATTGATGCAGGTTCCGGTATTAAGTATCAGTCTGCGATTGGTTCGCATGGCCAGGTAAACGAGGGCATCCTGGTGAGGTATCTCTTTACGTTCGGCGGCAAACAAAATCTGCAAACAGCATTTTTCCGTATCACGCGTTATATCGGAAATGTCTTCATCACCAATGCTGCACAGATATGGCAAGAACGCCCGAAAAATAGCATCCTCTTTTCCGATGAACTCTGTCATGTCATCTGTCCCGTGTATGCCATTTCGGAGAGTGTTGGCCAGCAAAGTACGATAATCCGAAATGATTTGCTTCCTGTCTCCCTTATGGATTGGGCGTTTATCTAATGACTCAAAGAATGGACGGATCTTTTCCACGGTCCGGATTAATCCATTGTCTTTGTCATTAGATGAAAGTTTTCTTTTCAATAGGAATAACTCCTGATAGGAACGTGGCCTTGACAAAGCCAGACGCGAGAACTCCAGGCGTAGGGAATCATGTATGCCTTCGCATGTTTTACGAAGGTCTTGACCATGAGTCCCAACCGTGTCCTGCCGGACATGGTTAAAAACGGAATCTCTTATGGCTTGCCATTGGCAAAGGTTTTCTGACAGCTCTTCAAATGAAATAGATTTCATCTTCCTTACTTCGAGCAGATAATTTCTGTATGTACCGGCAGGATCGCTTTCGGACTGTTCAGTCAATCCGCCATTACATGATGTGAACATGCATACCGTGATTGAAGCGGCAGCTATCATGTGTAAAAAACTTGATGCTTTAAGGTTCGTTTTTTGAATTTTCATACTATATGTTTTCGTACTATTTCACGCAAAACTATATATAATTTTCTATACTTAATACCATTGGAACTGTATTTTGTGTATTTTTCAATATCGTACTTAATAGTATGATTATCAATGAAAACAAGTGAAAGGAAAAAGGACGAAAAAATAAATAGTTCGATTTTTATAATGGTTTGATTTGGCCACTCAAATAAAACTTGTATATTTGCACTTGTTATCATTTGTATTGGATATTGACATGGCAAAAGTTGGTTATATATTTAAGGCAAATTCGTATGATGAATATGATGCGGACAAGGAATGGATGTGCCAGTACGGTTGTGTACAAGTGATAGAGGAATCAGTCCAGCACGAGACGCTCAGACCTCGCTGGAAACAGCTCATGACAAATCTTGAGAGAGGGGACGAACTGGTTGTCTCGAAATTCAGTAACGCCGTGCGCGGTTTGAGGGAGTTGGCCGCATTGATAGAGTTATGCCGGATCAAAGTGGTCCGCATTATTTCCATCCATGACAAGATTGACTCCCGTGGTGAATTGTTTCCGGACACGACGGCGGCGGAGGTGCTGACCATGTTCGGATCTCTTCCGGAAGAAGTGGCTGTATTACGCAAGTCATCTGACCGGGTGATACGCCTGCAACAGAGTATCAGTGTACCGGTGAAGACGAGCAAAATGTTGAGCAAGACCGAGCGGGATAAAATAGCTGTGGACATGTACAACAACGGGTATTCAGTCAATGAAATCATGGCGCATTGCAATGTCAAGAGCAAAAGTACTGTGTACCAAATTTTAGGCAAGTACAATGTGGCACTCAGCAGGAAACCTGGCCGCGTACCTGGAAATCGGAAATAGGAAGTCAAGGCAACCGATGCCATATTAGTGACGGATTTGCCTGTCAGTTTAAGTATATTTAGGGAAGCCTCTGACCCTTATTGGAAATTTGTAACGCTAAATATAAAAAAGGATATGGGAGAAATTATAGTCGTAGTATTGGTACTTTATGTCTTTTGCAAAATCGTGAAGGGCATATTCGGCGGATTCAGCAAAAGCAGCTTCCGTCATGATAAATAATCATTGCTGCCAACTGTTCACGCAAGGGAACAGTAAAAAAGGAAAACTAAAAGAGGAAAACTGCGTCATGAATAGCGTCCTCGTTATATCAATATAAGCCCCCCAAAGGTTTTGCTTGACTTTTAGGGGGCTTGGTGTCATTTATTCATTTCCTTTTTGTATTCCAAAATCTTGTCCATTGTCAGCCACTGCGGCTTTTCTCCTTCCTTGAAGCTGTCGTGCAACTTTATCATTAAATCGATTTGCCGTTCTTCATCACCTGCCCACAGGCGTTTGGGGTCTCTGCCTCCGTAATCCAAATAATACTCACAATCTGACTGCATCCTGGCTAACAGCATATATCTGAACCGTGCGTCTCGTTGCAATATATCATCAGCCGTTGTCCTTCCTGCTGTGCTTGGCTTGTTATTCGTGTTCATACTCAATTTACATTAACTTGTTATACAATCAGTCCGTTACGTCATAATAATAGCTTAACTCTTCGTCCTTCAGATTCTCAACCGCATACTGGTCTGCCTGTCTCCAGAGTGCATCATACAACGCCGCCACATTCGGTTTCGTTTTATAGTGCTGCCATATCTTGTGATTCAATACCAACACCAATTCCGTAAGGTACTTGCAGTTGCCTTTCCACTCTTCAAAGGCACGGTTGAAAGTGTCCTGAATAGCCGATAACCCGAAAATGTCGGCCGCTGAAAAATCTTCCCAAAAAGTAGTCTGTACGTTATACCCGTTCTCTGCCATAAATGCTCTGAATGTCATATCATTAAAATTTTTAGTTGTTTTTATTTCCCTCTGATACATCCTGTATCGGAAGGTTGATTATTTTTCTGCCCACAAGATTGGCGGTCTGTCAGGCAAGGAGGATGCGAAAAATACTCTTTCCGACATGTCGGAAAGGAAGATTTTTCAGCAGCAAGCATAAGCGTTCCTTGACAGGACAAACAACCGGCAATCAAACTTTGCAGGTTCAGGAATTGCTGGAACGTGCGAAAGAACAGGAGCGGACAATCGCAAAATATCGTGATGAAGTGAGCCGACTTCAGGGTGAACTTGAAGTTTCTGCCTCAAAAAAGACCGAAGTCCAAAGCCCGGTCAATCTGAACAAACTTCTGGAGGTGGTAGAGCGCATCGACTCCATGAAGAAAATACCTACCTTCAATGATACGGTCTATGAGATTGACCGTAATTCGTTTGACTTGTGGATAAAGAGATTTAAAGACGAACTAAAACAATGAGCCTATGTTTGCCAGAGTACACCCTGCAAAAGATGTGCAGAGCGGCAATAAGGGAAGCTGCCACGACCTTGTGCATTATCTTCAGAAGGAGGGGGAGAGCGAACTCTCCTTTTTCTCCCATACCGAAAATGAGGTGAATCCCGAAAAGGTCATAGCCGATATAGACGGCAACAGAAGCAAACTCGGTGCCGAAGATGCCAAGTTTTATATGCTTTCACTCAATCCCTCACAGGCGGAACAGATTCACCTGATAGGGCGTGAGGTGCAGAGCCTTGACGAACTGACACCCGAAGAACGCCGGACCGTTTATCGCAAGCTGGAGCAGTTCACACGGTCTGCGATGGACGAGTACGCCCGTAACTTCCAGCGTGAGGCGGTCAAAAACGGCGGCGACCTGATGTATTATGCCCGGATTGAAACGAAGCGGACTTACAGCCCTTCAGACGAGGAAGTCAGGCAGGGTACAGCGAAGATAGGGGAGGTGAAGCCCGGTCTTAACCTTCATGTTCATGTGATCGTTTCCCGTAAGAGTCTGGACGGAAAGGTGAAACTCTCTCCGGCTGCTAAATCCGCTGGCAATTCGTGGGAACTGGAGGGCAGGGGTACGGTCAAGCGTGGTTTCTCGCATGAGAACTGGAAAGTCAGCGTACAGCAGTGCTTTAACACGAACTTTCTGTATCAGGCATTGCAAAGCGATTGCTTTGTACGCCCGGCGGTTCCTGATACAGTCCGCAATCCCGAACTGAGGGAGCTTCTTCAGCAAAGGCAGTTCACAGCAGCCAACCAGATTGTGGCCGCCATGAAAGAATTGGGCTTTGAGCATAAAGTTCAAAGGGGTGTACATACCTTTTCACGGCAGGGAGAGGTCTTTCAGGTTACACACAGGCAGCTTAAAGTTTTTGAGCAGCCGCTTTCCGATACGCAGATACGGAGCATTGCCGACAGGTTCGACCTGACACGTTACGAGGCAGACCCATTGAACTATCACGAAAATGGCTTGCAGGTCAAGAATATAGATTTCAGAACGTATGTAAAAAGTGATGATGCAGCCAATACCGACAAGACGCTTAAAAAGGTGTCCTATCAGGTGGTATATGACGAACAGAACAAGGTTACTGTTTCTTTGGCTACCGTGAGGCAGTATGCCTACGAAAACCGTATCAATCTCATAAAGACTGAACCGACAGCCGAAAGCGTTCTGAACCGTATAAAGAATACTGACCTTAAACGCCTTCTGACCGAATACAGGTTTACTGCTGCCAACCAGACGGTGGCGGCTATGAAAGGGTTGGGGTATGAACACAGGGTTCGTAAGGGTATTCATACCTTTACCCGTAACGGCGAGAGGGTGAGCATACGGCACAAAGACCTGACGAAGTTTGCCAGTCCGAAGCTGGAGAACGCACAGATGGAGGATATTATCGGGCGTTTCAATCTGTATAAATACAGGCTTGAAGGTGCTTTCTATCAAGAAAACGGTCTTGAAGTCAAGACTGTATCATTCAAGGCCTACAAGAAAGAACAGGTGGGTGACGGACAGTCCTTCCGTGAGGTGAAAGTATTGAAAGAGGTTTCCTATGATGTACTGTTTGACAAGCAGACTAAGACCTATGTGCCGATTTCTTCCATTCGCAAATATGCCTTTGAGAATGATATTACTTTGATAGACCGTTTCAGACACGCCTATGCCGTACCTAATGCCGATATGAGGGCGTTGCTGGAGAATCCCGAATACCGCACGCTAAGACAGATAAACAGGGCTATGAGAGAGAGGGGTTATACAGTAGAGCAAGACAGTTTGGGCAATTACGGTTATACAAGGGCTGGCAGTACGTTTACAATGGATCGCCGTGATTTGATGGCGTTTACTGGCTATGCCAAGGATAGGGCTGGCGAAAGGCAGCAGCAGAAGCCTATGACGGCAGATAAGGCGGCTGGTATGCTGGGCGGTTCTCTCGGCAACAGGGTTGTAAATGAGATTTTGGGCGATAATTTCCGCACCGAGCGTATGATTGCCGGCAATGCCAAGAAGGTGGTCAGTGTGGTAAAAAATCCTGCCAATATAAAGATGATGCTTATTAGGCAGATTGGCAGTTTTCTAAATCCTTTTAAAGAGTTGTAAGCCTATGATGATGTATTTGATTGGGGCAATAGTGTTGCTTTGCCTGATTATCGTTGTGGTACTTCTTGTTCCCGGTACGGACAAGAAGCGTAAAAATGACGGACAGTATCGTTTTGAACTGTTCGCTGACGGAGGCAGACGCATTACGTTTGGCAATCCGTTCAACGGGTTTCTGGTCTATGGCGGGGCGGAGTCCGGCAAGACAAAATCAATCGGCAAACCTTTGCTGGAGCAGTTCATAAAGAGCCGCTTTGCAGGTTTTATCTATGATTACAAGGACTTTGACCTGACACGCACGGCGTACAATCTGGTGAAAAAGAACGAATACCCCTATAAGTTCTATTATATTTCGTTTGTGGATATGGAGCGTACATACCGCACCAATCCCATAGCCCCTGCTGTGGTGGGGAATGAGAGCCTTTTCTTGCAGCTTATCAGTGATCTGCTGACGGCTTACATGGAGAAGGACAGCAAGAAAGATGAATGGTTCGGGGGTGCGCTGGGTATCATGTGGGGTGTTTCCATACGCTTTTATCGTGATTTTCCGAAGATATGCACGATACCGCATATCGTAAACTATGTGTGTTCGGCTGGTACGCAGAGGATAACAGACTTCCTGAACGGCAGCCATGAGAGCCGGGCACTGGCAAAGGGTTTTCTTGACGCAGCCGACAGCCCCAAGACACAGGCTTCCTATCTAAGTTCGCTGACACGCAATCTGGGTATATTGGCAAACAATAAAGAGATAAGCTATGTACTGACAGGCAATGACTTTCAGTACAATTTGCTTGACCCTGACGACCCGAAACTGATTGCTGTTGCCAACTCGTTCCAGATCGAGAGTCTTATTTCTCCCATCATATCGCTTATGCTTTCCATCAGCTCCAGACGCTTCACGATGGCTAACAGAGTTCCTTTTGTGTATGTCCTTGACGAAGCGACCACGTTCAGGATTGCCGACTTTGAAAAAATGCCGTCAGTCCTTCGTGAATACCTGTGTGCGTTTCTTGTGCTTACACAATCTTCTGCAAAGATTGAGAAGCTGTACGGCAAATATGACCGCAGCAGCCTTGAATCCAATTTCGGTAATGTCTTTTTCGGGCGTACCAAAGATGTAGAAGCACTTAAAACCTATCCGCTGGTTTTTGGTAAGCACGAGAAGAAGAAGGTTTCCCGTACCTCCGGCAGCGGCAGGGGCGGTGCAAACCGAAGCCGTACCGTATCAACACAGAAAGAGGATATTTACGACAGCAATTTCTTTACCTCGCTGAAGCCCGGCGAGTTCGTGGGGAGTGCGGCACACTCCAATATGCCGAGCTTTCATCTTCGTTTCAAGATGTACAGCCAGCCGGAAGAACCTTTGCCTATTGTCCGTGCGGTTGTTCCTTCAGATATTGATGATAACTACAAGAAGATTATAAAAGACTTGCAGCAGGTTTATTAGTTAGTTTATGTATTTTTGTTTGATAATTTAATTTATAGCGTATGGTAAATGATAAACGTAAGATAAAAGAGCTTTCTTTGAATAACATACCTATGTCAGAAGATAGCTATGAGAAAGTTATTGAAGGTATTGATGTAGTGGTTGGTACTATAAGTAGATTATTATTTCCTTTAAGAATATTTTCATATGGTTTTGATAAGGCGCAAGATTTTCTTTTAACTAAGCTGCCAGAAAAATTAAAAGGTGTTTCAACTGAAAATTTGGTTTCACCTGATGCTAAGATAGTTATACCAGCAATAAATGCTTTAATATTGACTAATGAAGAAACAGATACTAAATTAAGGGAAATGTATGCTAATCTTATAGCTTGTTGTATGAATAAAGAGCGAAAAGATTATGCTCACCCTTCTTTTGTTTTTATTCTTCAAAATATGGCTCCTGAAGAAGCAGTAATAATGGAATATTTTAAAGAACGATCAAGTATTCCTATTGTTGATATTAATCTTTCAGGTCCTTGGGGAATAAGAACTATGCTAGAATTTGTTACTGATTTGAATTATTTACCGGAATTTTCAGATATTTTTTATAGGCTTCCAAAACATTTAACAAACCTAATAAGATTGGGTTTGTTAAATGTTAGGTATGATCGTCTTTTTAAAGATGAAGTTAGTTATTCAAAGTTATGTTCATTTTTTGATGTGCAACTTAAAGAAGATGAATCTTTTGTTTATAAAAAAGGAATTATTGAATTAACGCAATTTGGCAAAGATTTTCTAAACTCGGTTAGATAGAATTTTATTGTAATTAAATTCCCCAATAGTGTGGAGTAGGATTGTGGATTTCCCCAGTCCTACTTTTTTTGTGCCTTTTCTTAACAGGTTGAATTTTAGTGTATTTGGTAAAATATCTTTTAATTTGTTACAATAGGCACGATTTTTGTTCAAAATCTTTATATAAGTACACTTTCAGCTTTGATTTTTCTTATCTGGTGGAGTATTTTATGTGCGAGTAAGAATGACCTTAATATTAATCTTTTAAAAATACAATCCTTATGAACACAATTCTAACAGTAGTCCTCCAGATTAGCGGAGGTTTGAGAACCGAAGTAAATTCTTTCCTGAGTGAGTATGCCGTTCCTGTGATTGCCATGCTTCTGATTGTCGGTGTAGGTATCGGGGTAGTGATGAACTATGACAAGATTATCGACCGTGACGGACAGGGTACACGCAAGGAGGGTATCGTCAATCTCCTTTGGGTAGTCGGCTATATCATTATCGGGCTGGCTATCATCGCTGCCGTAATCGCTCTGGTGAACACCAAACTTAAAATGTCCCTGTAAATGGACTTTCAGGTTCGCAAGGGGCTGGAAACCCCTTTGAAGGTACACGGAATGAGTACAAAGTATTTTCTTGTTTATTGTATTATTCTGGCTGTGCTGGTTCTGTTTGTCGTGGGCTTTCTTACCAGTGCCATGAGCGGCGAAGGTTCTTTCTTTTTGTTTATTGTTGCGCTGATGATAGGGGCGTTGCTTTCAGTGTTCCTGAGGGTATTGTTTATCAACCTGTCAGCAGAGCGCAAATTCGCTAAATTCAGAAAAAAGGTTTTCGTTATCTCAAACAAGGACTTGCTGCACAGCCTCTAATCTTAGGGCTTATGAAAATAAAGGCAGCACAGGCTTATTGTATCCTTGATACGGTAGGTTCGGCTATTCTTACCAAATCGGGCGACATTTCCGTTGCCTATCTGATGGAGCTTCCCGAAGCCTATTCTCTTGATACTTCGGATATAGAGCAGAGGCATAACGAGTTTTTCAGGGCGTTTCAGTATGTGCGTAACGGTTTTATCCATAAACAGGATATTTTCTTGCGCCGCAAATTCAGGTCTGAATATGTGATCGGTGGCGACAGCTATATACAGAGGGCTGAACGTGCCTATTTTGACGGTCGGGAGTATCTGCATCATTTTTGCATACTCTCCTTTACGATTTCTTCTCTCTCCAGTCTGGAGAAGGCTTATCAGGCTAACCCGGCGGCTTACCGTGAGAAGCTGACAAAAGCCGACAGAGACAGGCTTTCAGAATTTCTTGAAGCGGTGGAGAGTGCGGTTTCCATCATTCGCAATATCAGAGGCACACAGATAAGACCTTTGAATATGGCAGAGATAAAACAACACGTTTTCCGTTATGTGAACGGATTCCATGATGATGAAGGGCTGAGAGATATTCAGTGTGCCGATATGATTCGTATCGGACAGAAAAAGGGGGTGTTCTTTTCCGTTTGTGATGAACGCTATCTGCCTGACCGTATGAAAACATACGTTTCAGACAGTACGTTACAGGAGGCTAACAGCAGTCTGTATATGTCTATGCTTGAAAAGCTGGGCGTTCATCTTCCATGCTCCCATGTCGTCAATCAGATATGGCGGTTTGCCGGAAGCAGCTACCGTGATGAACTCTCCGAAAGGGTTAGGCTGTTCGGCAGGTATCGTGAGTTTGACAAGACGATAAAAAACCGCTATGAGGGGCTGGCAGCCTATGAGCAGGAGATTATCAACGAAGAGAATGTTTTATGCAAGACACATTTCAATATCATGCTGCTTGAAGACGAAGAAGCGGTTCTTGACCGCTGCATCGAGCAGGTGAAGATGATATTCACCAATGCCGGGTTTAAATATTATGTGCCTTCTTACGAAGGGCTTTATAATATCTTTGTTGGTTCGGTTCTGGGGCGTGAAGCCTGTCTGGATTCTGATTACCTTTTCCTCTCAGACCTTCATTCTTCGCTTTGCATGAGTATCAACTATTCCACGTTCAAGAATGACAGGGAGGGTATTCTCTTTAATGAACGGCTGTACCAGACCCCGGTCAGAAAAGACATCTGGGACGCAGCGAAGAAGCGTATTCCGGCACGCAATATGATTGTGGCGGCAAGTACGGGAGGCGGTAAGTCGGTGGTGTCGCTCAATATCATACAGCAGTGCATCGAACAGAACTACAAGCTGATTGTCGTAGAATTTGGTAAAAGTTTTTACCAGCTTTCACAGCTTTATAAAGATAAGTCGCTGCATATTGATTATGACGGCACTTCTCCGCTGGGTATAAATCCTTTCTATACCGCCGGAGCGCAGCCCGACAACGAGAAGATAAAGACGCTTGTCAATCTGGTACTGAAGTTCTGGCGTACCAAAAGCATTATGGAAGACACAAAACAGGTCGTTTCACTTACAAAGATTATCCGTCAGTATTACGAGGATAAGACAGACGGCCACTCTTTCCCTGATTTCTACGAATATGTGCGCCAGCAGGGGCACAGCCTGTATGACAGGCTGAATATCCTTCCTGAATATTTCGATATAGACAGCTTTCTCCATGTATGCTCCGAGTTCATGCCGGGAGGCTTCTATGAGAATGTTTGCCGACACTCTCCGCTGGAGAACGATATGCAGAACCGTGACTTTATCGTATTTGAGCTGACGAAGATAAAGAAAGACCCTTTCCTTATCTCCGTGATTATGACGATTCTGTTTGATACGATAGAGAACAAGATTCTTTCCGACAGGTCGGTACGGGGTATGCTTATCTTTGACGAGTATGCCGAAAGTCAGTCCATTAAGGACACGTTTTCGGGTGCTGACATTCATTCTACGGTGGCGTTCTGTTACCAGAAGCTCCGTAAGGAGAACGGGGCGGTGGGTACGATTGTGCAGTCTATGGCGCAGCTTCCCGACAATGAATATACAAAGGGTATCATCGCCAATACGCAGCTTCTTTATGTGCTTCCGGCCAATGAGGTGGTCTATGACCAGACCATCGAGGCGTTCCACATAAAGAACCCCAGCCACATTAACCTGATGAAGTCCATACGCAACGATTTTACGGCGGCAAGACCTTATTCTGAAATCTTTCTCCGTTTCATGGATAATTACGCTACGGTGGTGCGGCTGGAGCTTTCACCCGAAAAGCTGCTGGCGTTCCAGACTGACGGCGAGAAGTGGAACAGGTTACAGGAGATTTACAATGAAGTCGGAAGCCTTGAAACGGCTATCGAACAGTATAAACAGTTAAAACACAAAGACTATGAAGCGGATTTTTCTATGTAGCGTGGTGATGGCGGTGCTGTCCGCTGTCCCGGCATATTCCCAGTGGGTGGTTTCTGACCCGGCTCTGACACAGCTTTCACAGATAACGTGGGCGAAAGAACTCAAACAGGCTTACGAGCAGTTTAAGGTGTTGGATAAGTCACGCAATATCCTGACCGAGAGTCTGGACTTGTACAGGCAGGTAAGCGGAGTTATCAAGAACTCCAAGATGGTACTGAACGTATTGCAGTTACAGGGCGAAATGCTGAAGGTATCAGCTACCGAGTGTTCCCGTTCAGACATCTATACCCAAGAGGGGTATGCTGCCTATACGAAGGTTCTCAATGAGATTATGGACGAAAGCATTACATCTTTCGACCTGTTGCGTACCATCATTTCACCCGACCTGAAAATGACGGACGGTGAACGCCTGAAGATTATAATTGACCTTGACGCAAAACTCCGTGAGCAACAGAACAGGTTGCTTGACGAGAGGGCAAGGTTTAATACCGTGAATGATGCAATCAAGCGGATAGCCGCACTCAAATCTGATAAATCGTGAGCCTATGGAAGTGATAGACAATGTGATTCGTGCATACGAGGCTGTCAAGCTGAATGATGTGAGCAAGGGCATTATCGCCCTGTGTACCTTTGTGGCTGTTATTATTGTCATACAGAAGTTTGTAACCGCATGGAAGGAGGCTTTCAGCGAGGGTGAAAAGCCCGCAGACATGAAGCATTTCTTCAGGCTGTTCTACATATACATCTATGTGTTTGCCGTAATTATGGCGGCTCCGTTTGCCTTTACCATCGTTGAGAAGGCTTTGGGCAATGTGCAGAACGAGCTGATAGAACATTATCAGGAGGATATAGACCTCAGTATAGACGAGGCGGTCATGACATTTACAAAAGACTATATCGAAGAAGTGAACAGGCGTAGCAACTGGGTTGGCAAACAGATTGACGAGGTGATTGTTCTGCCGTTCAATATTGCGATATATACGTTGCTGCTGTATGCCACCAAGTATATATTCTTCTTCTTTGCGGCAGCAAGGTATCTTTATCTTATCCTGTTGGAGATAGTTACACCCATTGCCATAATCCTTTATCTTGACGAGAAGACAAGGCATTATACGCACGCCTATCTTAAAAACCTGTTTGTCTGCTATATGATGATTCCGGCGTTCCTGATTGCCAACGCACTGGGTTCTGTCATTGCCGAGAATATCATGCAGATGTGCGGTCAGAACAAATATACCATGCTGGGGCTGTTCTTCGCTTTCGTGTTCAAGCTGTTCCTGTTTGCCAAGAGTGTGAAATACTGTCGTGAACTGTTTTAAACTTTCCGGGATATGAATAAAGACGATATATTAAAAGAATTTGATACGCTGGCAGAAGCCAAGCGCAAGGGGGCTGTAAACCTCAAACTCTGTTTGGGTTTTGCCCTGCTCGTGGTGGTGCTGGTTCTGGCATGGGGGCTGGCAGTGAACTTTTCGGCACTGGATAAGGTGGTCGTGGTAGAGCGTTCCGGCGAATACCTGAAGACAACCGCCGAAGATGCAGAAGACCTGTTCATCGCACTGGTGAAGAATACCTGTGCCGAAGCTACACGGTACGCCAACAGCTTTGACCGTCTGAACATGAAACGCAATCAGGCACACGCAGCCTTTTATGTCAATAAGAACGATCTGAACGCCGTATTCTCAAAATATTATAATGACAAGGCGTATTTCGATGCAGCGCAGAACGGAGCGGTCTATAAGTGTGAGCTTGAAAGTGTGGATAAGATTTCAGGCGATAACGAGCCTTATCAGGTCGAGTTTACTTCTGTCCTGACTGTTTACGGGGTTTCGGGGCAGAAGGTGAAGTTCCTGATACGCACAAAGGGCGAACTGGTCCGAACTACACCCCAATACCCGGAGAATGTAACGGGATTTTTCTTTACACAGTTCTTGCAGCAGTTGGTACGCATAGAACAGCAGAATAAAGAGTGAGCCTATGGATAAGACGACTAAAACCAAGATTATAGTGTTCGCTTCGTTTGGTATCTTCGTGCTGGTGGTACTGGCGGTTGTGCTGGCTCTGGGCGGTTCTGATGAAGAAGAAGACTTGCAGAGCGTGAACACTTCGCTTCGTGCGCAGCAGCAGAGCGATTTCACCATTGACGATATGATGAACTCCGAAGCGACACCCGAATATGAGAACTTCTCAGACGAGGTGTACCGTGAGCGTGCTGAAGGTATCTATACCGAAGACCCCGAAGTGCTTGCGCTGCAAGAGCAGTTAAGGGCAAACCAAAGGGCTGACAGTCTGGCAAAGGTCGCCCCCAAGCCTCGCACAGTGAAGAAGAAACCCGAAAAACCTAAGGCAGAGCCGAAGCCTGAAAAGGCGGCTCCTGTAAGCAGGTTCTTTTCGGGCGACAAGCCCAAGAACACGGGCAACACCATTGAGGCGATTGTATCAGGCGACCAGAAGCTTACTTCCGGCAGTGTCATAAAGCTGGTTACGCTTCAGGAGATGCAGACACCCGGCGGTTTGCAGCTTGACAAGGGTACGGCTCTGTTCGGGCTTGTCAGGCTTGAACAGGACAGGATAAATATCAGCATCGAGTCGGTTCGGGTGGGCAACAGTATATACGAACTGAAAAAGACCGTGTACGATCAGGACGGACTGCCCGGTATCTATGTTCCGCTGAATATAAAGGCTGAAGCCTCTAAGGAGGCTGCCGATGAAGTGGTCGGCGACCTGAATACGGGCATTTATGGCACTGATATGCTGAGTACAGGCGTAAACGCCGTAAGCAATGCAGCAAAGAGCGTGTTCCGAAAGAAGAACAACCAGATTGTCGTTACGGTGAAGTCAAACTATAAACTTTATTTAAAATGAAAGCACTTTATTTGAGTATATTCGTACTGTTGGCCGCAGTGTCGGCAACAGCACAGATACGCCCGGTTGAGAGTCTGCCCATTGCGGTGAACTACTCCAAGACGATACACCTTATCTTTCCCTCGGCGGTGAAGTACAGTCAGGCGGTTACTGATTTCGTGGCGGTGGATAACCCGGAGAACGTGCCGCATATCCTCCGCATAAAGGCGAACAGCAAGAGCTTCAGCAAGCAGACGACCGTCAGCGTGGCGACTGAAGGAGGGTTCTTCTATTCGTTCAATGTGTCTTATGCCGACAGTCTGGAGCAGACAAACTATTTCCTGCCCGACATGAGAAGCATTGCCCCTGATACGGTTTTCATTAACGAGGTTTCGCAGACGCACCTCATAGCTCCCGAAAAGGTGATTTACATAGATTACGGCGATACCTGTATCAATGTAAGCAAGGCAGAGAATACCGAAAACATTATCCGTATGATTGCCCGTAGCGGCAGGGTGCAGCAGTTCCCGAAGCAGACCAATGTGTCGTTTGCCACCGAGAGCGGCAGGTTCTTTACCTTCAATGTAGATTACCGTGAGAAGCCCGAAGCCTTTGTGTATGAGGTGGGAGAGAAGAAGCCGGAGAAAAAGGCGAATGTGATTCTTACCGACAACATTATTCCGGCTGGCGAGCGTGACGATGTGATGAACAGGGTGTATAACGCAAAAAGGCAGATTTACAACAAGGGTATTGTACGCAACAAAATCGTGTTTTCCCTCAATAACCTGCATATTTACGACAACCTGCTGCTTTTTACCTTTGAGATTGAGAACAAGAGCCGTCTGCCTTATGATATAGACTATATCCGTTATTATATCGTAGACCGCAAGACGGCGAAACTGACCGCCTCACAGGAGGTCGATCAGCAGGCTTTGTTCTCCGAAAACTATGCTCCACGCATCGAGGGCAACGGCAAAATGAAGTATGTGATTGCGTTTGACAAGTTCACCATTCCTGATGACAAGTTTTTCCGTATCGAGATAAACGAGAAAAACGGAGGTCGCCACGTTCTTTTCGACTTGGAGAACGGCGACATCGTGAATGTGTCGGATATTTAGCCTGTGTGTGCTTTTACTGCTGGCTCTGACAGGGGCGGCGCAGGACAAGCGTACACTGGCGGTCGGGGTGTTGCAGACGGCAAGAGATTTTAGACAGGTCGCTCCCGTGTGGCATATCATTAGCCGTCAGGAGGATATTTTCAGGTTTGTACCGTCTGTTTCCCCGATAAGTGAGAGTTACCGCATATCCGACAGGTTCGGATATCGGGTACACCCCATAAGCGGCAGACGTGCCTTTCATGCAGGGCTTGACATGGCAGCCGAATATGCTGCAACGGTTCATGCCACAGCAAGCGGCACGGTTTCCTTTTCCGGCGATGTGCCGGGATATGGCAAGACGGTGGTCGTTACCCACCGCTTCGGGTTCAAGACACGTTACGCACACCTTACCCGTATTTACAGGCACAAGGGGGCTGTGGTCGTGAAAGGCGAGGTGATAGGTTTCGTGGGTAGCACCGGACAGAGTACGGGCAACCATCTGCATTATGAGGTGATAAAGAACGACAGAGTGATAAACCCTATAAATTTTATATATGGAACTGACGAATGAACTGAAGGTAGAGCGCATCAGGTTACAACTGACCGCCAAGAGCGTGGCTGAAACGATGGGTATCAGCCGCCAGCAGCTTTCCAACATCGAGCAGTCGGACAACCTGCCCGTGATGGTGAAGTATATCGCTTTCCTGAGAAGCAGGGGCGTAGATTTGAATGATTTGTTTGATAGAATAACCAAGTTTTAAATTTTGAGCCTATGAGAAGTCTTATTTCCGTTTTGTTGCTTGTGCTGGCTTTGTCAGCCTGTGATAACGAACTTAAACTGATAAGCCGTGATTTTTCCGTTTCCCTCAAAAGCATTGACGGGGGCACGGCAGCGGTTGGCAAGGCGGTGAACTGTACGTTCACGGTTTCCGGTCTTGACGCTGACAACGGCGACCAGCTCCTGACGGTGTTTGACATTGACGGGGGCAATGGGGTGATTATTGTTGGTGATAACGAATATATGCCCGGTGAATCCTTTGAGTTTGACTATAAGGCAAACGGCAAACTGGCGTTTGACTTCGTTCCGATAACGGCAGGGGCTATGAGCCTGAAGATGTCCGTTGCCAGCGAACTGGTTACAAGGGCTGACAGTGTGAGGTTGGAGGTTTCCACTCCTGATATGAATGTAGAGTTCCAGAACGTGCCCGATATGGTGAAGCAGTCCGAGAGTGCGGAGTTTAACCTCCTGCTTGCCACAGACCAGTACGGCGTGAAGGCTTCGGCTCGCTTCGTTAAGGGCAGGGGGCAGATATTTATTTCAGGCTATGACGCTACCCGTGACGAAGGGGTTGCGCTTGAACACAACAATCTGGTGGTGTTCATGCCTGAGAGTACGGGCGAAACGCTGATTGAGTTTACCGTTTCAAGCCGTTACGGTTTGCCCGTGAGAAAACAGATTTCCATACAAGTAAATCCATGATATTATGAAGAAGATGTTTTTTATAGGCTGCCTGTTGTGTCTGGCTGCCGTTTGCAGGGCACAGTATATCGGCAGCGATTACCTGAATATGAAGTTTGACTATGTGGTGGACGAAAGCCAGATGCAGGGCACGGTAGGGTATGGCAAGGTGTTCAAGTGCTTCAAGGTGGGGGCGAACCTGAACTACCGTAACCTGAACCGTGAACAGGTACAGGCGAACACCGTAACAGTCGGCCCGGAGTTCGCCTACTGGCTCCTGAAGGGGCGCAAGTTCTCTTTTCTGGGCGTGGCTTCCGGCACGATTGGCTACCAGAGGGCAAAGACCAAGAGCGAGCTGGTTTATCTGGAGCGTAGCCGGGCGTTTGTCTATGGCTATGAGGTGGGCGTAAGACCTGAACTGCTGCTTAGTCCGAAGGTCGCTCTCTTTGCCGAATATCGGTTTGAAATGCTGTTTAATTCCATTCTTCGCAACAATAACCATATCGGTTTGGGTTGCGTGATTTATTTATAAACTTAAATTTTAATCTTATGAAGAAGTTTTATTATCATTTGGCGGTATGCCTGTGCGTGATTGGCGGTCTGGTAGGTTGTAGCAAGGAAGACGAACCCGGAGGCGGTGAGGGGGCTATGTATCAGGTTACGGTTGAGCAGTCAGGCGAATACAGGAGTTATATCAAGTCGGTGGTGGTGGCTGCAAACGGCACAACAGTTGTCAATGAGAATACGGGAGAGAAGTTCAAGGGTACGGCGGTTCTTGGCGATGAACAGCTGGCTGTACCTTCCGTTACGCTTTCCACTGAAGGCAGTGCGATTGAATTTGCCGTTTCCGGCGGTGTGGTCGATGGCGATGATGGGGCAGTGAACGAGCCGATGCACTGGGTGGTGGTCGTGCGCAAGAACGGCAAGGAGATAGACCGCAAGACACTGACCTTTGAAGACGGCAAGGAGATTGCAACAGATGATTTGAAACTGTATTATAAATAAACAAAGCCCATTAAGGGCTTTGTTTATTTATATATTCATAGAAAGGTATCTCTCTCCAGTATCAGGTAGCAGTACAATTATCCTTTTCCCTTTATAAGAATCGTTTGAGGCAAGTTTAACAGCGGCTGAAACTGCTGCACCGGAAGATATTCCGACAAGAAGCCCCTCTTTTTTCGCCAAACTGTGCATCATATCAAAAGCCTCTTTATCTTTTACCTGAATAATTTTATCTACTGTGTTTGAATCATAGTTATCAGGGACAAATCCGGCACCTATGCCCTGAATACTGTGCTTTCCAGCCTGCCCTCCTGACAAAACGGCTGATGACTCCGGTTCTACTGCTACAATTTTAACATTCGGCTTTAACTCCTTCAGTCTTTTTCCTGTTCCGGTTATTGTTCCTCCTGTACCTACACAAGCAACAAAAACATCGAACACTCCGTCCGAATCCTCCATAATCTCGTTTGCTGTTGTATTGTAGTGAACCATAGGATTGGCTGAGTTAGAAAACTGTTGTAATATAATAGATCCGGGAGTATTCCTTTGCAGTTCTTCTGCCTTATCCAAAGCTCCTTTCATACCGGAAGCGGCTGGTGTCAGAACTACTTCACACCCCAAGAACGCCAATAGTTTCCTGCGTTCAAGACTCATACTTTCAGGCATTGTCAGTATCGTTCTATATCCTTTTAGGGCTGCAATCCAAGCCATACCGATACCGGTATTCCCGCTTGTAGGTTCAATGATTGTACCCCCTTTTTTTAATTTCCCGGAAGTTTCCGCTGCTTCAATCATCGCATAGGCTGCCCTGTCCTTTACACTGCCTCCCGGATTGAAATATTCCACTTTGGCTATGATTTCCGTTCCGTATTCATCTTTATATATATTAGAAAGCCGCACCAATGGAGTCTTGCCTATAAGCTGCAGCAAATTGTCCTTTATATTGCTCATATTTATCAGATTATTTTTTCTGTACTCTTTTTCCGTATGGTTCCACATCTTCTGTTACCCAGAGATTACCCCCGATAACAGCACCCCTGCCGATTGTTATACGCCCCAATATGGTAGCATTTGAATATACCGTCACATTATCCTCCAATATGGGGTGGCGTGGTATTCCCTTTATCGGATTTCCGTTTTCGTCAGTCGGGAAACTTTTTGCACCGAGTGTGACACCCTGATACAGTGTGACGTGATTCCCGATGATACAAGTCTGCCCTATCACGATTCCGGTTCCATGATCTATATTGAAATATTCTCCTATCTCAGCACCCGGATGAATATCTATCCCTGTCTCAAAATGGGCAAGCTCACTGATAATTCTCGGTATGAGCGGTATCTCCATTTTATATAGCTCGTGGGCAATCCTGTGGTTTGAAATGGCTCTGATGGCAGGATAGCAGGATATTATCTCTCCTATACAGGTAGCTGCCGGATCTCCGTCAAAGGCTGCATGAATGTCCGTTGCCAGCACCCTTCTCATTTCGGGAAGGCTCCGTATGAACCTCTCGGCATACTTTCTTGCCGTCTGGCAGCAGGGAGTTCCCTTTATCCTTTCCTTCATATTCTCATTTCCGAAAAGCATACCCGCCTGTATCTGCTGCGTCAGGATATTGCTCAGCTTCTCCAGTGTCACCCCAAGATGAAAAGTGAGTGTCTGGCTGTTTACCGTATGATTTCCATAATATCCCGGAAACAGGACTGCACGGCAAAGTTCTATTATCTCATGTATGGCCTTACCTGAAGGTATCGGGTCTCCTTCTTCATATTTGATGAAAAGTTCAGGGAATGACGAATGATCCGCCAACTTTTCAACAACTTCTCCGATGTATGTAATATGTTCCAT